>OGXQ01000163.1_pt1 | contig 49934 bp, 46 predicted proteins | sample 1576291 | NCBI WGS metagenome assembly OGXQ01 (sample SAMEA3541575, study PRJEB24748) | human gut metagenome | biome: human gut; feature: human-associated habitat; material: faeces | place: China | collected 2012 | reverse complement strand
CCTGAAGTACTTTAAGAAGAAGGGTTACCGTGTGGCGAAGGGCGTGGGCGTGGATATGTTTCCGTTCACCGAGCATTGCGAAGCAGTTACGCTCCTGACACGACAGAAGAAGTAACTGAAAAGTCAGTTTGGTGTAAATAGTATAAAAACAATGGATTCCGTACAAAAAAGTTCCGAAATCAGGAATTTTTGTACGGAATTTCTTTTATTTGCGTACTTGGCGAAAATAAAGCATTTTTATAATACAAAATTACCTGCTTTTGTATTTTTTCGCCGATATTGGCGTTTTAAATACAAGAAAATTCGTAGGAATCTGCAAGGCACTTTTACATTAGCTTTTTACAGTCGTTGACAGTCACAGCCTTTTACCATAAAATGAACAGTAAGAATGTATGAAAAAGGAAGAGAAAAATGGGAAAATCTGAGAAACAGATGGATAAAGAGCATGAGCGCAACCAGCGGATCATTGATACAGCGTTCCGGCTTTTTGTGGAAAAGAAAATCGAAGCGGTCAGTATGGATGAGGTCGCAAAAGAAGCCGGTGTGGGACGTGCCACATTGTTCCGCTGTTACAACAATAAGACGGAGCTGGCTATTGCGGTCTGCGCATCGAAATGGAAGGCTTATCTGGACAAGCTGGATGAGGCAAGACCAATCTCTTCGATACACGATATTCCGGCCATCGGAAGATTTATTTTTACGCTGGACAGTTATATCGGCATGTATCAGAACCATAAGGATCTGCTGCAGTATAATGACAACTTCAACAATTATATAACACACCAGACGGTGCGGCAGGAGGAACTGGCGAATTTCCACGCATCCCTGAATTCCGTCAACACAAGACTTCATATGATGTACGCGAAGGCAAAAGAGGACAAGACCTTCCGCACGGATATTCCGGAGGAACAGTTCATGCGTGTGACGGTGCATACCATGATGGCAGCGTGTACCCATTACGCAGGTGGTTTTATCTGGGGAGCAACGGACAACAAGGATTATACAGGTGATCTGCTGATTTTAAAAGAAATGATCCTGAATTATGCCCGGAATGACGCCAATCTCTAATTTTCAGGTATACTGATCCCGACAGCCGGTGGAACAGATGACTGATTGACATTGCAATTTCAGAAAATCTGTGATATAGTAGCCACAATTGAATATGGAGTATTCAGGTGCCGGAGCAGCTACGTAAGTAGCTGGCTCCGGTGAAAAGGGAAGCAGGTGTAAGTCCTGCACGAACTCGTCACCGTAATTAGGGAGCTGAAGCCGATAGATCACTGGGAGACCGGGAAGATGGCGGATGCAATGATCTTCAAGCCGGGAGACCTGCCTGAATGCTGTACAGAAACATTTGTTTCAAAGCCACGAGTAACTGGTTGTACGTGTGGAATGCAGAAGCGACAGAAGCTTTTTTGCATTCGTTTCTTATGTGTACAAACCCTTTACCTGATACAGGAAAGGGTTTTTGTTTTTGTTGCGAAAAACATGTTTCTGACTTACATATTTAAGAACACCGGGGCAAACCCCAAAATCAAAAGAGACAGAAAACCTGTCAGAGGAGGAAACATGAAAAGAAGAATCGTAGCAGTAGTACTGGCAACCGTACTGGGCGCTGTATGCATCACCGGATGCGGCAATACCCAAGAGACCGTAGAGAGCACTGTACAGGTAAGCACTGAGGCTCAGACCACCCAGGCAGCGGAAACAGCAGCTACCGAAAGCACCGAAGATGCAGATCAGGCAGCAGCCGATGAAGTAGCAGCAATGATCGATGCCATCTATGTGCAGGAGAGAACTGAGAATACCGATAAGCAGTGTGCAGATGCCAAGGCAGCATGGGATGCACTGACCGACGCACAGAAGGAACTGGTAGAGGGAGAAAATGCAGATCCCGATTATTTCGGCAGAGATACCGGAGATGCTTCCAAGGATGATCCCCGTAATCAGGATGAGATCGGTGAGAACGAGATTCTGGTAGTAAGCTTCGGCACTTCCTTTAACGACAGCCGTGTGGCTGATATCAAGGGTATCGAGGATGCGATCGCAGCAGCCAATCCCGACTGGTCTGTAAGAAGAGCATTTACCGCACAGATCATCATCAACCATATACAGGCAAGAGATGATGAGCATATCGACAACATGGATCAGGCACTGGACCGCGCTGTGGCAAACGGTGTTAAGAACCTGGTAGTACAGCCTACCCATCTGATGCACGGGGCAGAGTATGACGAGCTGATGCAGGCAGTAGAAGCCTACAAGGATCAGTTCGCATCCGTAAAAGTCGCTGAGCCCCTGTTAGGTGAAGTGGGAGACGATGCAACCGTTGTCAATGCAGATAAGAAAGCAGTAGCGGAAGATCTGACTGCAGAAGCAGTGAAGACCGCTGGGTATGACAGCCTGGATGCTGCAAAGGAAGATGGCGTGGCATTCGTATTCATGGGTCACGGAACTTCTCACACCGCAAAGGTGTCTTACAGCCAGATGCAGACCCAGATGAACGACCTCGGTTATGCTAACGTATTCATCGGAACTGTAGAAGGTGAGCCGGAAGAGACCGCCTGCGAAGAAGTCATCAAGGCTGTTGCGGAAGCAGGTTACACCAAAGTGGTTCTTCGTCCCCTGATGGTAGTAGCAGGTGACCATGCCAACAACGATATGGCAGGCGAGGATGAGGATTCCTGGTTAAGCCAGTTCAATGCTTCCGGTAAGTTCGACAGCGTGGATACCCAGATTGCAGGTCTCGGCGGGATCAAGGCTATCCAGGATCTGTATGTGGCACATACCGCAGCAGCAATGGCTGAGAAATAAATAAGAATTAAAATAGGAATTAAAATCAGGAATAAAATAAGGATTAAAATAAGTAATGAAAGCAAAGACATTAATGAATAAAATCATAATCGTGGGCGGACTGAGTGCCTGTCTGCTGCTTGGCGGCTGTGGTGCCGGTCAGGCAGCGGATGCGACATCCGCAGAAAGCACGGTTGCCGCACAGGAAAGCACCGTAACACCGACAGAGAGCACGGAAATGGCGGAAACTGTCAGCACAGAGATTGCGCAGGACAAGGCACAGCTTCCTGATGGTGTCTACACCGCTGAATTTTCCACGGACAGCTCCATGTTCCATGTCAGTGAGGCCTGTGACGGCAAGGGAACACTGACGGTAAAGGATGGCGTTATGACCATTCACATTTCCTTAGGCTCCAAGAAGATCCTGAATCTCTATCCGGGTCTGGCGGAAGATGCAGCCAAAGATGGTGCAGTACTGCTTGAGCCCACCACGGATACCGTGACTTACAGTGACGGCATGACGGAAGAAGTCTACGGCTTCGATGTTCCTGTACCCGTGATCGGAGAGGAATTCGATCTGGCACTGATCGGTACCAAGGGAAAATGGTATGACCATAAAGTAAAGGTATCCGATCCGGTGGCGGAGGGTGCCGCAGACACTTTTGATCTGAGCGCCGTAGAAGACGGCAGCTACACCATCGAACTGACCATGGAGGGCGGAAGCGGCAGAGCAAGTATCCAGTCCCCCACACAGCTTGCGATAGCTGACGGAGCGGCAACGGCGACTTTGGAATGGAGCAGCCCGAACTATGATTATATGCTGGTAAACGGTGAAAAATATCTGCCGGTAAATACGGAAGGCAATTCCGTATTTGAAGTGCCGGTGGAAGCATTGGATGTACCCCTTACCATGATCGGTGATACCGTGGCAATGAGCACACCTCATGAGGTGGAATACACCGTAACTTTCCACTCTGAGACACTTGAGAGTGCAGAGAGCGGTAAGTAATACATATGATGCCAGGGTCAAAAGGTCTAAGCCCACATGAGCTTGCTCATAGGTGGGTGAAAGACCTTAGGACCCGCCCCGATATGAGCATAAAAGTGGGATGATAATCCCACGATATGCGAATATTGGGTAGGATTGTGGGAGTGCGTAGCACGGAGCAATCCGCAGGCACAAATATTGCAGGCAATGAAAGGCATGAAAACTTTGAGGTCAGGAAGAAATAGAAGAAAATGGATCTATGTTCTGCTTCTTATGGGACTGCTGGGGCTTAGTGGCTGCGGCAGTCCTTCTTCTGCTTCTACGGAGACATCGTCGGAAGCATCATCGGAGGTTACCCAGGCAGCAGAGGCCACGCAGGAAGAACAGACAGAATTAGTAAAAACAGGCAGCATGGAGCTGCAATATGCGGAAAATTTTGCGGTGGATTACTACGAAGATGGTTATAAGATGCTGACAACGCTTCCCGACAGTAAACGGTATCTGTTAGTGCCGGAGGGACAGCCGGTGCCAAGGGGACTGGATGAGGACGTCAGTATCTTGCAGGAACCGCTTCAAAATATATATCTGGTGGCATCCGGCGCGATGGACATGTTCGCCTCGCTGGACGCTGTGGATCAGATCCGGTTCTCCGGACAGAAGCAGGAGAACTGGTACATTCAGACAGCAAAGGATGCCATGGCGGCAGGGGACATGATCTATGCCGGAAAATACAGTAAACCGGATTATGAATTACTGGTGTCTGAAGGCTGTGATCTGGCGATCGAGAACCGGATGATCACGCATTCGCCGGAGGTGGTGGAAATGCTTCAAAGCTTTGATATTCCGGTGATGATCGAATATTCCAGCTATGAACAGCATCCTTTGGGAAAAGTGGAATGGGTCAAATTTTTCGGAGCTCTGACCGGAAAGGAAGTGGAGGCAGAAGAAACCTTTGCGGAGCAGACAGAGATTCTGGAAAAAGTAGAAAGCGGGGAAAAAACAGGGAAGACCATAGCATTTTTCTATGTGACTTCCAACGGACTGATCCAGGTACGGCAGAGCACGGATTATATTCCGAAGCTGATCGAACTGGCAGGGGGAAGATACATTTTTGAGGATCTCGAGGACAGCGGAAGCGGACGCTCCACACTGAACATGCAGGTCGAAGATTTCTATGCCGGGGCGAAGGACGCAGACATCCTGATCTATAACAGTTCGATCGACGGTGGCGTGACCACGGTGGACGAGCTGATCGGCAAATGCAATATTCTAAAAGACTTTAAGGCCCTACAGGAGGGGCAGGTCTATTGCACCACCAACGATATGTACCAGCAGTCCATGGCGATCGGGTATTTATTGCAGGATATGCATACGGTGTTGACGGACGATGATACCGCTAAGCTGCGTTATCTGTTTCTCTTACAGTAAGATGGAGAACCTGGAAACACAGCGTAAGCATAAGAGCGTTGGAATGAGATTAGAATACGATTGGAATACGAATAGGAAAAGAAGGAGAAAAACATGCAGCAGCGCAGAAAAATCAGATATCTCATAGCGTTTGTTCTATTGACGGCAGGCATTCTCGTGCTGTTGCTTTGCAATATAGGGATCGGAACGGTGAAGATCCCATTGACAGAAATACTGATGACGGGAAGAACCAAAGAAGGCATGAATGCGAGGATTCTGTGGGAGATCCGTCTTCCCCGGACACTGGCGGCGGGGATCCTGGGCGGAGCGTTGGCACTTGCCGGGTATCTGCTTCAGACCTTTTTCCACAACCCCATAGCCGGACCTTTCGTGCTGGGAATTTCTTCCGGGGCGAAGATGGTAGTGGCACTGGTGATGGTATTGCTGCTGGGGAATACAGTCCGTGTCAGTTCAGGACTGTTGATCCTGGCGGCATTTTTAGGAGCTATGTTGTCCATGGGATTCGTACTTCTCATGGCGAGAAAGGTAGACAGCATGTCCATGCTGGTGGTCAGCGGCGTGATGATCGGTTACATCTGTTCTGCCATTACGGAACTGGTGGTGACTTTTGCGGAGGACGCGGATATCGTGAATCTTCACAACTGGTCGCGAGGAAGCTTTTCCGGAATGACCTGGGACAATGTGAAAGTGATGAGTATCGTGGTGGCAGTGACTTTACTTATGGTGATCCTGTTAGCAAAGCCGCTGGAAGCCTACCAGCTGGGTGAGACGTATGCACAGAATCTGGGAGTGAACATCCGGATATTGCGGATCCTGCTGGTGGTGTTGTCCAGCGTACTTTCGGCATGCATCGTGGCATTTGCCGGACCCATCTCTTTTGTGGGGATCGCCGTGCCGCAGCTGATCCGGAAATTATTCGGCACCACAAAACCGTTACTCATGATACCGGCATGTTTCTTAGGAGGCAGTGTGTTCTGCCTGTTCTGTGATCTGTTGGCAAGAACCTGGATGGCACCCACAGAGCTTGGTATCAGCACAGTGACGGCAATCTTCGGAGCACCGGTGGTATTGTGGATCATGGTATCCAAAAGCAGACGGGAGCGTGGATAACTTACCTATGAAGACGCAGAATCCTTATTATATTACAACGGAAAAAATAAGCGTGGGTTACGATGGAAAGCCTCTGATCGAAGAAGTGGAGATCGCACTTAGGAAGGGAGAGATCCTGACGTTACTGGGACCTAACGGTGCCGGAAAATCGACGATCTTAAAAAGTATTGCAAGGCAGTTGTCCCTGATCGCAGGAACGGTGCGGCTGGACGGAGAAGATATGAAGTCGCTCACCGGGGCAGAACTGTCAAAAAAAATGGCAGTGGTAATGACAAAACGTCTGCGGGGAGAACTGATGACCTGCGAGGATGTGGTAGCCACCGGAAGATACCCCTACACAGGGCGTTTCGGCGTGCTGCGGGCAGAAGATCATGCAGCGGTGCAAAACGCCATGAAACTGGTGCAGGTGGCAGAGATTGGGGATTCTTTGTTTGACCGGATCAGTGACGGGCAGAGACAGCGGGTGATGTTAGCAAGAGCCATTTGTCAGGAGCCGGAGATATTGATCCTGGACGAGCCGACTTCTTACCTGGATGTGCGGCATAAACTGGAATTTTTATCGATCCTGCAAAAGCTGTGCAGGGAGAGAGAACTTACGGTGATCCTGTCCTTGCATGAGTTGGAACTGGCGGAGAAGATCTCCGATAGAATCCTGTGTGTGAACGGCAGGGCGGTGGACCGGATCGGAACGCCGGAGGAAGTCATGACAGCCGGCTATATCACCGAACTCTATGGCATCCGGATGGGAAGCTATGATGAGGGCAGCAGTGATATGGAGCTGGCGGCGCCGGAAGGAACACCGCAGGTCTTCGTGATCGCCGGAGCCGGAAGCGGACGGAAAATTTACCGGCGTCTGCAGAGAGCGGGGATCCCCTTTGTCACCGGGATCCTGCATGAAAATGATCTGGATTATCCCGTGGCGAAGGCACTGGCGGCGGAGGTGATCGCAGAGCATCCTTTTGAGCCGGTGGCACAGGAAAAAATACAGGCAGCGAAGAAACAGTTGGAAAAGTGTAACCGCGTTATCTGCTGTCGGGAGAATTTCGGCAGTCTGGAGACTTATCAGAGAGAGCTTTTAGAGTACGCAGAACAGCTGGGGAAGCAGATAGAAAAGTCAGAAAGCCCGGAGCAACAGCGTGGGTGTTAGAAAACAGAGAAACGAAATTCCCGGGATGTCGGTGGCATCTGTGGGATGGAGAAAACGATGGCAAAAGTTATTATGATACAGGGCACCATGTCCGGTGCCGGGAAAAGTCTCCTGGTGGCGGGCCTATGCCGGATCTTCCGGCAGGACGGTTATCGGGTCGCCCCTTTTAAATCACAGAATATGGCACTCAATTCCTATATCACGAAAGAAGGACTGGAAATGGGCAGGGCACAGGTGATGCAGGCGGAAGCGGCAGGGATCGAACCGCTGGTGTGCATGAATCCTATTTTATTAAAGCCCACCAGTCATACCGGCTCCCAGGTCATCGTGAACGGGGAGGTACGGGGAAATCTGTCCGCCAGAGACTATTTTGCCCATAAGACAGAACTGATCCCGGATATCAAGGCAGCCTTCCGCAAGCTGGAGACTTATGCGGATATCATTGTCATCGAGGGCGCCGGAAGTCCGGCGGAGATCAATCTGAAACAGAATGACATCGTAAATATGGGAATGGCGGCAATGGTGGATGCACCGGTACTTTTAGTGGGAGACATTGACAGAGGCGGCGTGTTCGCACAGCTTTTGGGAACCCTGATGCTGCTGACCGAAGAGGAACGGGAACGGGTAAAGGGATTGATCATCAACAAATTCCGTGGAGACAGCACGATTTTAGACCCCGGCATTCAGATGTTAACCGAACGGGGGCAGGTGCCGGTGCTGGGAACGGTACCTTATATGGAACTTACGCTGGAAGATGAGGACAGTCTGACGGACCGTTTCGATGCAAAACATGTGGGGAAGATCGATCTGGCTGTGATCCACTATCCCAGAATTTCAAATTTTACGGATTTTGATGTGTTTGAGCAGATGCCGGAGGTCAGTGTCCGGTATGTGACGAATGTAAGAGAGCTGGGAACGCCGGATCTGATATTTCTCCCCGGCAGTAAAAATACCATGGGAGATCTGAAATGGATGCGGCAGAACGGACTGGAGGCAGCGATAAAACGGGCTGCGGGAAAAGTTCCCATTTTCGGAATCTGCGGAGGCTATCAGATGTTAGGCTGTGGGATCGCGGATCCGGACAGTGTAGAGGAAGGCGGACAGATCCGCGGCATGGAACTGCTTCCGGTACGGACAGTGCTGCAGAAGGAGAAACATCGCTGCCAGACAGATGGAACTCTGGATGCAGTGGAGGGTATTTTCTCCGGACTTACGGGATGCGAGTTCACGGGGTATGAGATCCATATGGGACAGACAGTGTATTGTAACGGGGACGGCAGCAGTGCGAAGGGGACAGTGGACAAGGTAGCCGGACCGGCAAATGGTGCAGAAAATGTAGTCAGTGACTCCACCGGCAGAATCTATGGTTCCTATATTCACGGTCTGTTCGACAAGGGGGAGATCGCCGGGCGTATGATACAGACTCTGGCCCGGGAAAAAGGCATCTCTCTGGAGGACGGCGTCTGGGAGGATTACCGCACTATTAAGGAAAGACAATACGATAAGCTGGCAGATACCCTGCGGGAATATCTGCGTATGGAGGAAATCTATGGAATGCTCAGAGAAGCCCGTATTTCATAACTATACCGGACGGGAATTGGCGCAGATCCGGATCACGCCGCCGGACGAAGCAGTGAGAAAGCTTGTGAAAAAGCATTGGGACACTCTGGCAAAGCCGCTGGACGGCATGGGCAGCTTTGAAACCATCACGGCACAGATCGGAGCCATCTTAGGTACGGAAGTGATCGATATTCGTAAAAAAGGTGTGCTGCTCTTCTGCGCCGATAACGGCATTGTAGAGGAGGGGGTGACCCAGTCCGGACAGGAGGTTACGCTGGCGGTGGCAAAGTCCATGGCCAGGAAGGGTTCCTCAGTCTGCAGGATGGCACAGAGCATCGGTGCCGAGACCATTCCCGTGGACATCGGGATAAATAGTGAGGAATCCATCCCCGGAGTATGGAACTGCAAAGTGTGCTCTGGAACAAGAAATTTCTTAAAAGAACCGGCTATGACGGAAGGAGAGACCGTCCGTGCCATTGCCACAGGAACCAGACTGGTACGGGAGTGTAAGGAAAAAGGATACGGTATCCTTGCCACCGGGGAAATGGGAATCGGCAACACCACCACCAGCAGTGCAGTGACAGCCGCCCTATTACAGTGTGAGGCAGAGGAAGTCACCGGCAGAGGCGCGGGACTGACAGATCAGGGACTGGCTCGGAAGCAACAGGTGGTGCGCACCGCCTTGGAAAACTATGATCTGTGGCATGCGGATGCCTTCACGGTATTGCAGACAGTCGGAGGGCTGGATATTGCCGGACTGACCGGTATGTGCATCGGCGGAGCCTTGTGGCATGTGCCCATCGTGCTGGATGGCGTGATCAGCATGGCAGCGGCCCTGGTGGCGGAGCGGCTGTTCCCCGGTGTGCGGGAATATCTGATCCCTTCCCATCTAGGGAAAGAACCGGCGGCAGTGAAGCTGGCAGATGCTTTACAGCTGTCTCCGGTGATCCATGCGGGAATGGCACTGGGAGAAGGAACCGGAGCCGTTATGATGTTCACACTGCTGGATATGGCAATGAGCATTTATGGACAGAGCGCTACCTTCTCAGAAATCAAAGTAGAACAATATAGACGTTAACAGTTCAGCCATGAACATATCCGGGCGCAAAAATCATGCTTGCATGATTTTGTGAGCGAATGGCGTGGGCTGAACATTCAGACGAATGGAGAAGCAACATGATGACACTGATCCTGGGCGGTAGTGGCAGCGGAAAATCCGCTTATGCGGAAGATTATCTGCTACGGGCTGCCGGTGATAAGAAAAAATATTATATCGCCACCATGCAGATCCGGGATGCGGAGATGCAGGCAAAGGTGGACAGGCATCACAGGCTGCGACAGGGGAAAGGCTTCACTACCATCGAACAGCCTACGGAGTTGGAGCAGGCGGTCTTGCAAATGGAACCGGCAGGAGCGGTATTGTTGGAATGTATGTCAAATCTCACCGCCAACGAAATGTTTTCCGGGGAAAAGCCTGTGGATCGTCAGACGGTGATCACAAAGATTCTGCAAGGTATGGAAGGATTAAGAAAACAGGCGGATCCGTTAGTCATTGTAACCAATAATGTATTTGAGGATGGAATGATCTACGATGATTCTACGATGGAATACATCGAGGCACTGGGGCGGATCAACGAACGACTTGCCGCGGAGGCGGACGAGGTCGTGGAAGTCGTAGCGGGAATCCCACAGCGGATCAAACCCGGCTCACCAGGAGCAAAAGCACAGAACCGGCAGGACAGCCGGGGATAGAAAGGAAACAGACATGCGAATTATCAAATCGTTTTTCATAGCGTTTTCCATGTATTCCAAGATCCCCATGCCACAGTTTCAGTGGAAGGACGAGGACATGCGGTACGCTCTCTGCTTTTTTCCATGGGTGGGTGCGGTGATCGGTGCTTTGTGGTATCTGTGGAAATGGTTCTGTGACCGGTTCGCGGTGGGAACCCTGTGCTATGCTGTGGTGGGGACGGCAATACCGCTTTTGGTCACTGGGGGCTTTCATGTGGACGGTTTTTTAGATACCTGTGATGCACTGCATTCCTACCAGTCAAGAGACCGGAAGCTGGAGATATTGAAGGACTCTCATATCGGGGCATTTGCAGTGATCATGCTTGCACTGTACGGACTGATTTTCCTGGGAGGATTCTCGGAGATCACGACACTGCGTATGCTTACTGTGACGGGCGCCGGATGCTTCCTGTCCAGAGTATTAAGCGGTATCGCAGTGGTGAGTTTCCCTTCGGCAAAGCAGGAGGGGACACTGTATCTGTTTGCGGATAAAGCCCACAAAAGGGTGGTAAAAAGTACTTTGTACGGACAGGGAATCCTTTGCATTTTATTTATGCTGTGGATATCTGTCGTGGCGGGAGGGTTCGCCGTGGCAGCAGCCCTGCTTAGCTTTGCGTATTATTACTATCGCAGTAAAAAAGAGTTTGGCGGCATCACCGGGGACACTGCGGGATATTTTGTGACACTCTGTGAGGTGTGTGTGGTGGTTGTCGTGGCAATCGCGGAAAGGCTGATGTAATGATATTGATCATTGGTGGATTTGCCCAGGGAAAACTGCATTATGTGAAGCAGAGTTATGTACGCTGTGAGGATGGACGGAAAGTGGCTGTTTTGGATGGAACACTGGAACTGCCCGCAGAGACAGGAGCTTTGCAGGTGATCGTCAATCATCTGCACCACTCTATCCGGGAGCAGCTGCGACAGGGAACCGCTCCGGAGGCAATGATAGAGCATTTCTGCAAGGAACATCCGGACTGCATTCTGATCTGTGATGAGATCGGCAACGGCATCGTCCCCATGGAAGCGGAGGAGAGAATTTACAGAGAGCGCACCGGAAGAATACTGGAACAGCTGGCAGCGCAGGCAGATGAGGTGGTGAGAGTCGTATGCGGAATCGGACAGAAGATCAAATAGAGATTCATCTTACCCTCATCCGGCACGGAGCGACGCTTTCTAATAAAGAGGGCCGGTATCTTGGGAAAACGGACGAAGCTTTAAGTCCGGACGGTATCAGGACACTGGAAAAATCCGTGACAGACAGGATCTACCCAATTGCCGACGTCCTGTTTTCCGGTCCCATGAAGCGGTGTCTTGAGACCGCACAGATCCTGTATCCGGGGCAGACTCCTATCTGTATCCCGGAGTGGACAGAGATGGATTTCGGTGCGTTTGAGGGGCATAATTATCAGGAACTTTCCGGAGATCCGGCATATCAGAGATGGATCGACAGCGGAGGTACCCTGCCGTTTCCGGAAGGAGAGAGCAGGGAAGAGTTTATCCGCCGAAGTGTTGCCGGATACGAAAAAATGGTATATCACATGAAAAGGATCTGGGAGAGAAGTGCTGCATCGGGGCAGAGGGGTCGCAAGATACAAAATGCATCCGCGGTGGTTCACGGCGGAACGATCATGGCGCTGCTTGGTCATTTCCTCGGTGGAGAATATTTTGACTATCAGGTAAAATGCGGACAGGGTTACAGTGGCAGGCTGGCATTTAAGGCAGGCGGAGGAGCCCCGCAGTGGAAGGAATTTCGCCCGCTGTCGGAAGCTACAGTATCGGAAGCTGCAGTATCGGAACTTACAAAAGGAGAAACGAACGGATGAAATATCATATCCTGGCATTTGGAGCGGGATTTTTACTGGATCAGATCTTTGGCGATCCCTATTTTCTGCCACATCCCATCCGGGGAATCGGCTGGTTGATCGCGAAGACAGAAAAAGCACTGCGCAGCGGCAACCCACAGGAAGATTCCCCGGAGAGAGAGGCAGCGGAGCGCAGACAGGGGAAGCTTTTAGTTGTAAGCGTTTTGCTGCTTACGGGGATGTTTACGGCATTGATCCTGGTGGGAGCATATGCACTTTATCCGAGGATCGGCATGGTGGTGGAGGCGGTCATGACCTATCAGATCCTGGCGGCAAGGTGTCTGCAGGTGGAGAGCGGAAAAGTATGGAAACATTTAAAGGCGGGGAATCCGGAGGCTGCCAGAGAGGCGGTATCCATGATCGTGGGAAGAGATACCCAGAATCTTACGGAAGAAGGAGTGGCGAAGGCTGCCATCGAGACTGTGGCGGAGAACACTTCCGACGGTGTGATCGCGCCGATGCTGTATACGGCGCTGGGAGGGCCGGTGCTTGGATTTTTATATAAGGCAGTCAATACCATGGATTCTATGGTCGGCTATAAAAATGACAGATATCTGCACTTTGGAAGGGCGGCGGCGAAGCTGGATGATGTGGTGAATTTTCTCCCGGCGAGGATCAGCGCACTTTTGATGATCGTGGCGGCATTTCTCAGCGGAAAAAGCTATAACGGCAGGCAGGCATGGCGTATCTGGCACAGAGACAGCAGAAAGCACGCCAGTCCCAATTCCGCTCAGACGGAATCTGTATGTGCCGGCGCACTGGGAATACAGTTGGCAGGAGATGCCAGTTACTTTGGCAAAGTCGTGAATAAACCATATATCGGGGATCCGAAACGGCAGGTGGAATATGAGGATATCCGGAGAGTCAATCGTCTGATGAACCGGACGGCATGGATCTGTGAGCTGTTGTGCCTGGGAATCCTGACCTGGGTGGCAGCGGGCTGTGGATGGTTATAACACGGTGGCTGGCAATCTGTGAAGGAAAGCTCTAAAAAGAAAACAGGTTCAAGAAAAGAAATGAGGAAACAACAGATGCAGCAGAACATACATGGTGGTGACATATACAGCAGACCGGTACGGCTGGATTTTTCGGTAAACGGCAATCCCTTGGGAATGCCAGCGGAGGCAAGGCTTTCACTTTTAGCGGCTATCGATCATGTGGGGGAATATCCCGATGCCGCAGCAGGCGAACTGACAGAGACAGTAAGTCATATGCTGTCGGTGCAAAACGGCAGGGAAATTCCAAAGGAGTATCTGCTGTTTGGCAACGGGGCATCAGAACTTTTTCTGGCGATCGTACATGCACTTAAGCCGAAAAATATTGTGATCCCGGTGCCGTCCTTTTACGGATATGAGTATGCGGCGAAGGCGGCAGACAGCCATATAAAATATGCATATCTGTCGGAGGAGACCGCATTTTGCCCGGGGAAGGAATTGTTACAGGCGATGACGGCAGACACAGATCTGCTGTTTCTTGCAAATCCCAACAATCCCACAGGGCAGCTGCTGGGCAGGGAATATCTGCGGGAACTTTTGGAGCACTGCAGACAGCAGGGAATCATCGTAGTACTGGATGAATGTTTTATAGAGTTCTGTGAGACTGATAGAGAGCAACCCAGGTCCCTGCTCGGAAAGATAAACCAGTATGAGAATCTGTTGCTGGTACGGGCGTTTACGAAAAGCTTTGCCATGCCGGGGGTGCGTCTGGGATATCTGGTGTGCAGTAATGAGGGGCTTCGGGAGAAAATCCGCAGACAGCTGCCGGAATGGAATCTGTCGGTGTTCGCCCAGAGAGCAGGCATCGTCTGTGCGGAGCAGGCGGAGCAATATCTGCAGGATACCGTGGAATATGTGAAAACCGAGCGGGCGTATCTTAGGGAAGGGCTGGAGGCACTGGGCATCCGGGTGGTGTCCGGAGAAGCGGATTTTCTGCTGCTCTATACCACACAGCCCATCTATGACAGATTGCTTGCAAAAGGCATCCTGATCCGCAACTGTGAGAATTTCCGGGGACTGGGAGAGGGCTATTACCGGATCGCGGTGAAGAAGCAGGAAGAGAATGAAGTGCTGTTACGAGAACTTGCTATGGGAGACTGATTTATGGATAAAACGAACATCGAATATGTATTGCCGGAAGAGATCGAGATGCGAAGCTTTGAGATCATTGCGGCGGAACTGGAAGAGAGGGGAATCACGTTGCCAGCGGAGCAGGATATGATCACCAGACGGGTGATCCATACCAGTGCGGATTTCGATTATGCGGAGACGATGACCTATTCGGAAAATGCAGTAGAGATCGCCAAAAACCTGATAAAAAACGGTGCGGACATTGTGACGGATACGAATATGGCACTGGCGGGGATCAACAAAAAGGTGCTGGCTTCTTTTGGCGGCGAAGCCCATTGCTACATGGCAGACGCAGAGGTGGCAGCAATGGCGAAGAAACGCAGGACCACCCGGGCAGCGATCAGCATGGAACTGGCAGCAAAACGGGAAAAGCCGGTGATCTTCGCTGTGGGAAATGCACCTACGGCACTGATACAGATTTACGAGATGATGCAGGAGAGCAACTGGCGTCCGGCATTCGTCATCGGGGTTCCCGTGGGCTTCGTGAATGTGGAAGCCGCCAAGGAACTGATCCTTCAGACGGAGGTGCCCTATATTATCAACCGTGGAAGAAAGGGTGGCAGCAATGTGGCAGCCGCCATCTGTAATGCATTGTTGTATGAGCTGAGGAAGGAAAGGTAGAGGCATGCGGTATGGATTTACCACAGGAAGCTGTGCGGCAGCAGCGGCGAAGGCGGCTGCTTATATGCTGTTGACCGGCAGGGAGAAAACTAAGATCACCATAGAGACACCCAAAGGCATCCCCTATACGGCACAGATCCTTAGGATCTGTCGTAAGGAGCGGGAGGTCAGCTGCGCCGTGGAAAAAGACGGTGGGGATGATCCCGATATTACCACCGGGGCATTGATCTGTGCGAAGGTCTCACTGCCGCAGGAAGAAGGCAGTGAAGCCCTGGCCCGGGTCGTGATCGATGGCGGCTTCGGCGTTGGTCGTGTGACGAAACCGGGACTGGATCAGCCCGTGGGAAATGCAGCTATTAATCACGTCCCAAGAGAGATGATCGAACGGGAAGTATTACAGGTGTGTCAGGTACTGGATTATTGTGGAAGCCTGGCAGTGGAGATCTCTGTGCCGGAGGGCGAACATCTGGCAGAGCGGACATTTAATCCGAGACTTGGCATCGTGGGCGGCATTTCGATCCTTGGTACCAGCGGTGTCGTGGAACCCATGAGTACCCAGGCCATTTTAGATACGATCCGCGTGGAACTTAGGCAGCAGCGGGCACTGGGGAGAGAAGACGTGGTGATCTCTCCGGGCAATTATGGACTGGATTTTTTGAAAAATACCTATCACTATGATCTGGATAAAAGTGTAAAATGCAGTAACTTTATCGGTCTGACGATCGATATGGCGGTGGAAGAGGGCTTCAAACGTCTGCTTCTTGCAGGACATATCGGAAAACTCATTAAAGTGGCGGGCGGTATTATGAATACCCATTCCAGAGAGGGTGATTGCCGGATGGAGCTGTTGACCGCCTTTGCCGTAAAATGCGGTGTGGCGGCAGTGGATGCTGCAAAGCTCCTGTCCTGTGTCACCACAGAGGAAGCCGTGCGGATCCTGGATGAGTGCGGCAGGAGACAGGAAGTCATGGATTATGCCATGGAGCGTATTTTATTTTATCTTGAGAAGCGGGCGCAGGGAAAGCTTGCGATCGAATGTATCATGTATGCCAATGATTTCGGTGCATTGGCGAAAAGTAAGGAGGCGGAGGAATGGTTTACTTTGTTGGCGCAGGAAGCGGAGCAGCAGATCTGATCACGGTGCGGGGCATGCACATGCTGCAACAGGCGGATGTCATCATCTATGCGGGATCGCTGGTGAACCCGGAGCTGTTAGAATATGCCAGAGCAGACTGTGAGATCCATAACAGTGCGCACCTGACCTTAGAAGAAGTGCTTAAGCTCATGCAGGAGGCACAGGCGCAGGGGAAAATGCTGGTGCGTCTGCACACCGGAGAACCCAGCATCTATGGTGCGGTGCGGGAGCAGATGGATGCACTGGACGAGCTGGGAATCCCTTATGAGAGCTGTCCGGGAGTCAGTGCCTGCTTTGGTGCGGCGGCATCGTTAAATCTGGAATATACCCTGCCCGGTGTTTCCCAGACCCTGATCATCACCCGTATGGAAGGGCGGACCGGAGTGCCGCAGAAGGAGAGCATCGAAAGTCTGGCAGCCCATCATGCTTCCATGGCGATCTATTTAAGCACGGGAATGCTGCGGGAACTGAGCCACAGACTGATCTCAGGCGGTTATGCGAAGGACACCCCCGCAGCCCTTGTCTACAAGGCAACCTGGCCGGAGGAAGAGGCTTATATCTGTACGGTGGAGACACTGGCACAGGTAGCGGAAGAACATGGCATCAAAAAGACAGCACTGGTACTGGTGGGGGATGTTATCACCCATGGAAATTATCAGAAGTCGAGGCTGTATGCGGCGGATTTTACCACAGAATTCCGTCAGGCAAAATGCTGTGCCATACAGGCAGAGGAAACGCAGGAGGGGCGGCGTGAAGATTAGTGTGATCAGCTTTACGGAAACAGGACAACAGCTTGCGGAGCGGATACGGGAGAGCATGGACGGGGAAACTGCGGTCACGCTCTATACCAAATGCTCCAGACTGGAAAAAAAGACGGTACCGGCTGTGGATGACAGCGATGCAGACACAATCTGCGTCAGGAACAGCCTGTCAGCGTGGGCGGGAGAGCAGATGGCGGCCCGCCATGCACTTATATTCATCGGTGCCTGTGGGATCGCGGTCCGTGCCATTGCCCCCTGGATCATGGATAAACTGCACGACAGTCCGGTACTGGTGGCAGACGAGATGGGGAAGTATGTGATTCCCTTGTTGTCCGGACATGTGGGTGGAGCCAACGAACTGGCGGTCCGTCTGGCGGGAGCATTGGGTGCCGTACCGGTGATCACCACAGCCACAGACTTACATGACAGTTTTGCGGTGGATATCTTTGCCAAAAGGAATGATCTGCGGATCTGCAATCGGGAGGGGATCGCCAAAGTGTCGGCAAAAGTACTGGCAGGCGAGGAAATTACCATGTCCGTACAGACAGGGCATCTGGCAGTGGATGAGACCATTCCGTCAGGGATCCGGCTGTGTGCGTATCCTCCTGTGGAAAAAGTGGATGTCCTGATTGCGGACGACACGGAAGAAACATTTCGAAAAGAGCCAGCAGAACTACTGCTGCAGCCGAAAAAATATATTCTGGGCGTGGGCTGCAAGAAGGATACGGACAGCGCAAAGCTGGATCTATTTTTGAAAAAAATACTGGAAGAACAGGGCATTGTCATAGAGCAGATCGCAGCATTGGCTTCTATTGACGTGAAAAAAGAGGAAAGATGTCTGCTGGAATTCAGTGAAAAATACAGGATACCATTTAGGACTTATACAGCACAGGAATTACAGGCAGTGCCGGGAGAATTTCACGGTTCCGAGTTCGTAAAGACACAGGTGGGCGTGGACAATGTATGCGAGCGCGCCGCCCTGAAAGCAGCCGGGACAGGCGGATGGATCCTCTTAAGCAAGCAGGCACAGGATGGCATGACCGTGGCAGTTGCAGAGAAAACATGGAAAGAGCGGATTCGGATGTGGCTTTGAAAGGATAGAAAGAGGCAAAACGGATGAGTAACAGAATCTATATCGTGGGAATAGGTCCCGGCAGGGAAGAAATGATGACAGGAGAAGCCATCGCTGCGCTGGAGCAGGCAGATGTGATCGTGGGTTATACTGTATATGTCAAATTATTGGGAGAACGTTTTGCAGGGAAAAAACTGCTGACCACCCCTATGCGGCAGGAGACAGAACGCTGCGAACTGTGTTTTAGGGAGGCGGAAGCCGGGAAGCGGGTGGCATTGATCTGCAGCGGCGACGCCGGTATCTACGGCCTGGCATCGCTGATGTATGAGCTTGGAGAAGAACATCCCCAGACGGAACTGATCGTGATCCCCGGTATTACAGCGGCAAGCAGTGGGGCGGCGGTACTGGGAGCACCCTTAAACCATGATTTCTGTGTGATCAGCTTAAGCGACCTGCTGACTCCCTGGGAGAAGATCGAAAAGAGACTGCGGGCGGCAGCAATGGGAGATTTTGCCATGGCAATTTACAACCCTTCCAGCCACAGGCGAAAGGATTATCTGCAAAGAGCCTGTGATATTTTACTGGAAACCATAGAAGGGGAGCGACCCTGCGGCTATGTGGAAAACATCGGCAGAGAAGGCACCCGGGCGGTGACCTGTACGCTGCGGGAATTAAGGGACCGGGAAGTCAATATGTTCACCACGGTATTTATCGGCAATTCGGAGACGGAGATCCTGGGGGACAAGCTGATCACAAGGCGCGGATATCATGTGGAGAACAACATACATTAAGTTCTCTTTGGGAGGAGAGCAGGATGAAAAAAATAGTAATTTTTGCGGGAACCACAGAAGGACGGCGGCTGTCGGAAATCCTGGCAGATGCCGGAATCGCGCATACCGTATGCGTGGCAACGGAATATGGTGAGATCGTGATGCGGGAACAGACGGATGCGGAGGCGGCAGGGACAAAGGGGCAGCCACTCGTATCTCTTCACTGTGGCAGAATGGACCGGCAGCAGATGGAAGAATTTCTGCGTAACGAGGGGTATGAGATCGTAGTGGATGCCACCCACCCTTATGCCCAGGTCGTTACAGAGAACATACGGGACGCTGTGAAAACACAGTCTCCCATTTACCTGCGTCTGGAACGGGAAATTTCGGAGACTCCGGAAGCAGAGAATCCTGCCGTAAGTATCCGGTATTTTGAAAGCAATGCTGACTGTGCCAAAGCGCTGGAGAATACAGAGGGCAATATTCTGCTGACCACAGGGAGCAAGGAACTGCCGACGTATTGTGCCTCCGGAAGACTCCATGACCGCCTGTATGTGCGCATCCTTCCGGGCAGAGAGAGCCTGGAACTGTGCATGGAGCAGGGAATCAAAGGCAGACAGATCCTGGCATTGCAGGGACCTTTTTCCACAGAGATGAACGCCGCTATCCTGAAGCAATACGATATCCATCACATGGTCACGAAAAACAGCGGACGCACCGGAGGGTATCAGGAGAAACTGGAAGCTGCGAAAATTCTGGGGATCCCGGTGTATGTGATACAGCCTGCCAAGAAGGCTGTAGATACGTATTCTTTTGCGGAAATCTGTGGAAAACTGGAACAGCTCTGTGACTGTAAGCTCTCCGGGCAGGGCAGCATGGAGATCTGCCTCGCCGGAATCGGCATGGGCAGTAAAGACGGTCAGACACAAGAAGTGCAGCATGCGATCGAGACTGCGGATATTTTGCTGGGTGCGGAGCGCATGATCGAAAGATATTCTGCTAAAATCGAAAAAAGACCCTACTACATGACGGAGCAGATTCTGCCGTATCTGGAGCAATTACAGAAAAACGGTCTTACAGAACAGAAAGATCCCCTTCGGGTAACGGTCCTTTTTTCCGGGGATACCGGATTCTACAGCGGATGCAGGAAGCTGTATGTGGCATTGCAGGAAGTCGTTGCCGCAGGAGCGTTGAACGCAGGAGTACGGATCCTGCCGGGAATTTCTTCCGTGGCCACACTGGCGGCCCGAGTGGGAGAAAGTTATGAAGATGCGGCCATTTTGAGCATGCACGGCAAGAAGCTGAACCGGCTTTCGGCAACGGTGGAGAGCCATGAAAAGGTATTTTTACTGACCTCAGGAAGTGAGGACATCCGCAAGATCGGACATTTGCTTGCAGAAGCGGGACTGACAGACTGTGAAGTGATCGTAGGATATCAGCTGTCCTATCCGGAGGAAAGCATCCGGATCCTGACCCCGGGGCAGTGTGAGGATATTACGGAGGAAGGGTTATATACCTGCCTGATCCGCAATCCTCACTGGCAACCGGAACGCCTGACCCATGGAAGAGCCGATACCTGTTTTCTGCGGGATGCGAAAACTCCAATGACAAAAGAAGAAGTCCGCGAGGTCAGCATCTGCAAGCTGAACCTGACACAAAACGCCGTGGTCTATGACATCGGCAGCGGCACCGGATCCGTTGCCATAGAGATCGCCGGGGTGCCCGGAGGAGTGCAGGTCTATGCCATTGAGAGAAAGCCGGAGGCGGTGGAACTGCTTCGAAAGAACAGAGAGCATTTTCGCATGGATAATATACAGATCATTGAAGCCCCGGCACCGGAAGGACTGGAAGAATTACCAGTGCCGACCCATGCCTTTATCGGAGGCAGCGGCGGCAGATTGCTGGATATTTTACAGGTCTTGTACCGGAAGAATCCCCATATGCGTATTGTGATCAATGCCATCAGCATGGAGACCATTGCAGAACTTAAGGAAGTGCTGGATACTTTTCCGGTGGAGGAAGAGGAGATCCTGCAGATGCAGGTAAGCCGGGTGAAGAAGCTCTTAAGCTATCATTTGCCCCAGGCGGAAAATCCGGTGTGGATCTGTTCGTTTACGTTCCGGGAGACAGGAACGGATCCTATGGATAACGCGAAGAAAACAAAACGCAGGGGAGACCGGAAACGGTAAGAATGGAGAAGTACAGAGATGACCGGAGCACAGAAAAAGAAGATATGCCGCATCATGATCGCCGCACCGAAGAGCGGCAGCGGCAAGACTACGATCACCTGTGGATTATTGCAGATTTTTAAAGAAAACGGCGAGAATATTTCTTCCTGCAAATGCGGCCCGGATTATATTGATCCTATGTTCCACAGACAGGTGCTGGGGGTGCCCTCTCGGAATCTGGATACCTTTTTTACCGGAGAAGAGGGCACCCATAAGCTGTTTTTGAAGGATCGCAGAGAAGACGAGCTTGTGGTCATGGAAGGTGTTATGGGATTGTATGACGGGCTGGGCGGCATCCGTGAGGAAGGATCCTCCTATCATCTGGCAAAGGTGACGCAGACCCCCATCCTGCTGGTGGTGGATGCAAAAGGCATGGGGAGATCGGTGATCCCTCTGATTGCCGGATTCCTGGCTTACGATAAGGCACATCTGATCCGTGGCGTGATCTTCAACCGGATGTCCGCAGCCTATTATGAGATACTGAAGCCCTTGGCAGAAGATGAACTGGGCATTGCGGTACTGGGGTATTTTCCGGAAAATAAGGACCTGCAGATCGCCAGCAGACATTTAGGTCTGTACATGCCGGGAGAACTGGAAGACTTGCAGGGACAGATTCGTATGACAGCAGAGAGATTACGGGAGACCGCAGACATTTCAAAACTGTTGCAGATTGCAGAGGAAGCGGAGCCGTTGGAGGAAGAGACGGTAGTGGAAGATTCCGTAGAAACCAGCGAAGCAATACACCCACGGATCGCCGTAGCCCGGGATGAAGCCTTTTGCTTTTATTACGAAGAGAACCTGCGTCTGCTGGAACAGGCGGGCGCGGAACCGGTGTATTTTTCCCCGCTGCATGACAGAAACTTACCGGAAAACATTCACGGATTGTTACTGGGCGGTGGATATCCGGAACTGTATGCCGGACAGTTAAGCGAGAATGATGCCATGCGCACAGCGATCCGGAAGGCAGTCACAGACGGCCTGCCCACGGTGGCAGAGTGCGGCGGTTTTCTATACCTGCATACGACCCTGACGGATCGGGAAGGACATTCCTATCCCATGGCGGGAGTCCTGCCCGGTAAATGCTTCGACACCGGACACCTGGTGCGCTTCGGATACATTGAACTGGAAGAGAACAGCGGATATTTTATGCCTCGTGGCAGCCGCATCCGTGCCCACGAATTCCACTATTATGACAGTGAAGACAACGGCGCAGACTGCATCGCTACCAAACCCTCCACCGGACGAAATTATCCCTGCATCCACGTGGGAGAGAATCACTGGTACGGTTTTCCCCACCTCTATTATCCATCCTGCCCGGAGTTCGCGGAGCGCTTCGTGGAGAATGCAAAAAAATTCTCAAAAAGCGGAAAAGATATGTTATAATCGTAGTATCTTTTTTGCTCGGAGGATAAATCAATGGAAAAATCAAAGGTATATTTTACAGATTTCAGGACCCGTCTGGGAGAGGGGCTTCCCAGTAAGTTAAAGCGTCTGATGAAGGCGGCGGGGATTCAGAATATTGATATGGATCACAAATTTGTTGCCATCAAGCTGCACTTCGGAGAGCTGGGCAACCTGGGCTTCTTACGTCCGAATTATGCGAAAGCGGTAGCGGATGTGGTAAAGGAGCTGGGCGGTGTGCCTTTTCTGACCGACTGCAACACCCTGTACCCCGGCAGCCGTAAGAATGCCATCGAGCATATGTACTGTGCCTGGGAGAATGGTTTCACGCCACTGACGGTGGGATGTCCCGTGATCATTGGCGATGGACTCAAGGGAACGGATGACATCGAGGTACCGGTAGAAGGCGGCGAATATGTGAAGAATGCGAAGATCGGTCGTGCCATCATGGATGCGGATGTGTTTATTTCCCTGAATCATTTCAAAGGACATGAGACGGCGGGGTTTGGCGGTGCTATTAAAAACATCGGTATGGGCTGCGGCTCCAGAGCGGGCAAAATGGAGCAGCATGCGCAGGGCAAGCCGGAGATCGACGAGAGTCTGTGCCGGGGCTGTAAGCGCTGCATGAAGGAATGTGCCAATGATGGACTGGTATATGATGAGACCACACATAAGATGCACATTGATCATGAGAAGTGTCTGGGCTGCGGACGCTGCATTGGTGCCTGCAATTTTGATGCGATCCACAGCGGCTATGATGCGGCAACGAAAGATTTTAACTGCCGCATGGCAGAATATGCGAAGGCTGTCGTGGACGGCAGACCGAATTTCCATATCTCTCTGGTAGTGGATGTGTCTCCGAACTGTGACTGCCACTGCGAAAACGATGCTCCTATTCTGCCCAATATCGGTATGTTTGCATCCTTTGATCCCCTGGCGCTGGATCAGGCCTGTGTGGATGCCTGCCTGAAGCAGACACCGCTGCCGAACAGCCAGCTGACGGATGCCATGGCAAAAGAGGGATTTTGCGATCATCATGATCATTTTGAAAATACCACTCCCAATGCGGAGTACAAGACCTGCCTGGAGCATGCGGAGAAGATCGGCATCGGCAGCAGAGACTATGAACTGATCACGATTTCGTAAGCTTGAAAAGCGAAGAAATCGTTTATGAAGTAATTTTTGGAGAGGATGAACTTATGCGGCCAATGGTAAGCATCATTGTTCCGATATACAATGCGGAACAATATTTACGACGCTGTGTCGACAGCATTTTGAACCAGGAATATACGGATTATGAACTGCTGCTGGTCAATGATGGCAGTACGGATGCTTCCGGCGATATTTGTGAAGAGTACGGAGACAGAGATCCCAGAGTCATTGTGATCCAAAAGGAGAACACCGGAGTCTCCGACAGCAGAAACCGGGCGCTTGACCGTGCCCGGGGAAAATATCTGCAGTTCCTCGACAGTGACGACTGGATCACACCGGATGCCACCAGACTGTTCGTGCGGGCAGCTGAGGAGTACGGCTGTGACATGGTCATTTCTGACTTTTACCGCGTGGTGGGAGAGCGTCTGTCCCCCAAGGGAGACATCGAAGAGGAGGGCGTGCTCACCAGAGAAGAGTTCGCAGCACATATGATGGAGAATCCGGCGGATTTTTATTACGGTGTGTTGTGGAACAAGCTGTACCGCAGGGATATTGTGGAAGAGCATAAGCTACGCATGGATACGGATATCAGCTGGTGTGAGGATTTTATGTTCAATCTGGAATATATCCGCTATGCGAAAGTATTCTATGCCCTGCATGCGCCCATTTATTATTATGTGAAGAGGAAAGGCTCTCTTGCCAGTCAGGGCATTAATATCTCGAAGACTGTGAAGATGAAGCTGAATGTATTTGAGTACTACAATAACTTCTACAAACATGTTCTGGAAGAGGAAGATTATGAGAAGAACCGTCTGCAGGTATACCGTTTTTTTATCGATGCTGCGGGGGACGGCACCGTTCCGCCTTCAATCCTGCCCGGTTCCAAGAAGCTGGGAGACGAGAGAGTCTTTGTCAATACAGAGATCTTACAGGCGGAAGGACCTGCAGGAGAGGATTACCGTAAGAGAAAGTTATTAGAACATTATCTGGAGCCGGTGGCGTTAAAAGGAGATCTGAAGGTCATGGATGTGCGTCTGCTTTTGTGTCTGTGTGAAAAGCACGAATGGGACAGCAGACGGGAACTGGCGGATTTCGCCGGAATCACCCGGACGAATCTGACCAGCGGATTGCAGCGACTGACCATGAAGGGATTCCTGAAAGTAGAAGAGGTGAAGGAACCCAAGCCATCCAAAAAAGATAAGACGACCGGAAAAAATAAAATGAAAGCAGCGGAGATGGCAGAAACGAAGCGGAAGGGACGGGGAGGCAGGATCGCCGTGACGATTCTTCCGGCAGCAGATGCCGTTATGAAAGAACTGGAGATGGCACAGAGGGATTATGATGCTGCCAGATTCGCCGGCTTCACAGAGGAAGAACTCATTAAATATGCTGAGCTGTCTGAGAAGATCAAAGAGAATACAAAGAATATTTTATACTTTCTTAATTGACAGGGTAGTTTCTGAAAAGTTATGATAAGTAGGTATATAGAAATGTGAGGGAAAGGAAGGTATTTGGATGAAGAAAAACGCAGAGTATATGTTGGAACATGCCGGCCTGTGCAGAGCGGCAGATAGATTGGAACCCCAGATGTTCGATGAGTATGGCGTGCAGAGGGGGTTGCGTGATAAGAACGGTAACGGCGTAGTCGCAGGCCTTACCAATATCTCCCGGATCGAATCCTTCAAAATGGAGGATGGCAAAAAGATACCCTGTGAAGGTAAGCTGTGGTATCGCGGTTATGACTGTATCGAACTGGTCAACGGATTCCGCGGGGATCATTTCGGATTCGAAGAAGTGGCTTATTTACTTTTGTTCGGTAAGCTGCCGAATCGTGACGAACTGAAGCATTTTAACGATATTCTGGCATCCAGCAGAACTTTGCCTACCAACTTCACCAGAGATGTCATCATGAAAGCTCCCAGCAGTGACATCATGAATTCCCTGACCAGGAGTGTTCTGACACTGGCTTCCTATGATAAAAATTGCAGCGATACTTCCATTGAAAATGTATTAAGACAATGTCTGGGACTGATCGCTGTGTTCCCTATGCTGGCAGTCTACGGCTACCATGCATATAATCACTATTCCAATGATGAGAGTATGTACATACATCGTCCGCAGAAGAAGCTTTCCACAGCAGAGAATCTGCTGATGATGCTTCGTCCCGACAAACAATATACCGAACTGGAGGCCAAAGTACTGGATACCGCACTGGTGCTGCATATGGAGCACGGCGGCGGTAACAACTCCACCTTCACTACCAGAGTCGTAACCTCTTCCGGATCCGACACTTATTCCGTAGTGGCAGCAGCGCTTTCTTCTCTGAAGGGACCCAAGCACGGTGGTGCCAATATCAAGGTCGTAGAGATGATGCGGGATATCGAAGCCCATGTGTCCGACTGGACTGATGAGGATGCGGTAAGAGTTTATCTGAACAAGATTTTGAATAAGGAAGCCTTTGACGGCAAGGGACTGATCTATGGTATGGGTCATGCTGTCTACTCTCTGTCCGACCCCAGAGCCCAGGTATTTAAGAGCTTCGTGGAGAAGCTGGCAGTAGCCAAGGGCAGAGACAAGGATTTCGCATTGTATTCCATGATCGAACGGATGGCACCGGAGGTCATCTCCCAGAAGTCCAGGATCTATAAGGGCGTCAGCGCCAATGTGGATTTCTACAGCGGATTCGTATACAGCATGCTGGAGATCCCGCTGGAGTTATATACACCGATTTTTGCCATTGCAAGAATCGTCGGATGGAGTGCGCATCGTATTGAAGAATTGATCAACATGGATAAGATCATACGTCCCGCTTATAAGAGCGTGATGCAGGAACTGGAATATGTTCCGTTGGATCAGAGATAAGAAAAATAAAAGGGACTGCGTATTTTTGCGCAGTCCTTTGATGATTGTTTAATGATCAGGAATAGATCTTACAGATAATGGATACGATCTCTTCAGCGGATTCCTTGGAATTTTCCATGATCCAGGTGACGTAGATATTATAGAGGGAACCGGAGAACGCACGAAGTGTGTAATAGAAATCCCGGCCTTTATCTTCCGTATAATAGGTATCGAGGATATAATTGTCCAGGGCCTGCAGCAGCAGATGCCCCAGACCTGTTTTTACCAGACAGGCAATGAATTCTCTGTAATGATCAAAGTATTCATAGCAGTGCAGCATATTGCGGTAGTCGTTATAATTGCCTTTATCCGGCCAGCCAGCGACATCCTGACGGTAGGCATCTACCAGATCCTTCAGATAACTGATGAAGATTTCGTCCATGGAGTTGTAATTGCGGTAATAAGTCATACGGGAGACTCCGGCCCGCTCGGTCAGCTCTGAGATGGTAATATTGGACAGAGATTTTGTCTGAAGCAGCTGTATCAAAGCCTGCACCATGCAATCTCTGGAAAATTGTTTGGAATGATTCGTGGACATGGCAGATCACCTTCTTAATGTTTTCTACTGACAGTAAATGATTCGCATATTGTGGGATCATCATTACATAAAACCTAACACAATCCGGAAAAATACGCAAGGAAAGTTCCTCGCGGAAAGGAGCGGTATATGGCGGGAACAGTCATAGAATATTTAAAAAAATACGGAGATATTCCATTTCGCGAAAAACCTCTGAATGATGTGGACAGTCTGGCCTTATGTCAGCTCTCTTATCTGAAGTTCGACGGAATGGTCAGTGACGTACGTCACAACGGTCCTTCTGTGACGTTGCAGGAGATCGCCAAACGGCCGGATGTGGAGCAGCTGTTCGGAGATGTGCGTTTTGAAAAGGAGAACCGGGCACTGTTTGAAGGGCTGCTTAGCGGCAGACGCTTCCGGAATATGAAGCTGAATTGTTATATTAACCTGGTGGAAAAGGAGTGGGAGACCCAGTTCTCTGCGATTACCTTTATCCTGGATGACGGAACGCTGTTTTTGGCATTCCGCGGCACGGATGAGACTATTGTGGGGTGGAAGGAAGACTTTAATATGGCATTCCTGAATCCGGTACCGGGGCAGGAATACAGTGTAAAATATGTAAATATGGTCACCGGATGGCTGCATCAGCCCTTTTACATCGGAGGACATTCCAAGGGCGGCAACCTGGCGGTGTACAGTGCCATGAAATGTGCGCCCTTTGTACGGAAGCGGATCCAGAAGATCTACAGTCTGGACGGACCGGGATTCCGGCCGGAGGTGCTGAAGGAATGTCATTACAATGCGATAGAAGACAAGGTGGTAAAGCTGCTTCCGCATTCTTCTATGATCGGGATGATCTTCGAGCGGGATATTCATTATCGCGTAGTGGAGAGTAAAAACCACGGTCTGCTGCAGCATGATCCTTTCTCCTGGCTGGTGAAGGATGATCATTTCGTGGATGTAGGCGATATCTATGAGAGCCAGAAGATCATGAACGAGACTCTGAATGAATGGATCCTGTCCCTGAATGAGGAGCAGGTCCGTACCTTTGTAGACACACTTTATCAGGTAATCTCCGCATCACAGGCGGACGATCTGATCACTTTTACCGCAGATTGGAAAAAGAGTATGAATGCGGTAGTTACCGCATTGAAGGAAGTGGACGATCAGACCGCAGAGATGCTGCGGGGGATCATCCGTTCCCTGTTCGAGATTGCGAAGGTTAAAGTCAGGGAGGAATTGGTTCCGGTGAAAAGACCGCGACACCGGTTTAAAAATAAGAAGAAAGAAGAGAAAGGAGAGGTTCCCCGACACACTCCGGCAGCCTCTCCGGATGCCACTGTAACCCAAGGATCGGCAGCTCGTCATGCTCCAAAGCTTCGGGGCAGCCATCGTCAGGGCAGACCTGGATGATCTTAAGGTGCTGACCTAAGCGGCCGATCCGTTGGTGGTGGGCACTGTTGACGCGCATTTTGACAGGAAAATACTTGAAAAGACGGGAATCATCTACCATAATAGTATCATGAAACACATCGCCGGAAGGGGAACTGTGCAGGCAGTCTTCGGGCATATCCTGTGTGATCGTACCGCCGAAGGCAACATTGATGACCTGCATCCCTTTACAGATACCGATGACAGGGATTCCGGCGGCAATCGCTATGTCGAGAGCCTGGAATTGCAGGATGTCCAGTTCGGTGTCAACAGTGCGGGAACCTTTGTTTTTTTCACCGAAAAAAGCAGGAGTGATATCTCCGCCGCCCGGCAGGATCAGAGCGTCGCAGGAAATGACCTCTCCGGGAACCAGAGTAGTCACGATCTGCGCGGGAAGTGCACGGAAAAAGGCTTCATAATTTCCTGTTTTGGACTTGCGCCCCAAAATGACTAATTTTGTCATATAATTTTCTGATACCTCATTTTTTTATAGTTAATATATGCCATAACTTTTGATTTTTGCATAGGACAAATTAGCAAAATTGTATCTTACGCTTTTTTATAAATAGGAGTAAAATAGCAACGACCATGAGGGAGTGGAAACTTCTTCAGGGATGTTTACGGAAAGGAAGTGGTATTATGGAGGAATTGGCATCAGAACTGCTCAAAGAACTGAACTGTGACACGGCGTTTTCGATCAAGCTTCCGGCAGGTCTTCCACTGATCGGCGGAGTACAGCTGGATATTGCGGAATCGGTAGTGATCACATGGGTAGTCATGGCAGTCATTCTGATCTTGTCGATTATCCTTACAAGCAACCTCAAAGTACACAATGTCAGCAGACGACAGCTGGTGGCAGAGACGATCGTGACGAAGCTGGAAGGCATTGTTACGGGAATGATCGGAGAGGAAGGGAAACGGTATGTACCGTATCTGGTAAGTGTACTGTTATACCTGGGCATATCCAATATCATTGGATTGTTCGGTATGAAGCCCCCTACCAAGGATCTGAACGTAACAGCGGCACTGGCACTGATGAGTATCATCCTGGTGGAAGCAGCAGGCATCCGCAAAAAAGGCGTGGGCGGATGGATCAAGAGCTTCACCGAGCCTATCGCGATCGTAACACCCATCAATATCCTGGAGGTGTTCATCAAGCCCCTGTCTTTGTGTATGCGATTGTTTGGTAACGTTTTGGGAGCATTCGTTATCATGGAGCTGCTGAAGCTTCTGGTTCCGGTAGCATTGCCGGTACCCTTCAGCTTTTACTTTGATATTTTTGATGGACTGATCCAGGCGTATGTATTCGTATTCCTGACATCTATGTACATTAAGGAAGCCATTGAATAAGTAACTATTCACTAACAACACTTTTTTAAAACTAGGAGGATTCATTATGATAGCTATTGGAGCAGGTATTGCAGCACTGGCATGTATCGGAGCAGGTATCGGTATCGGTATCGCAACAAGTAAGGCAGCAGAGGCTGTGGCAAGACAGCCGGAAGCAGAGAGCAAGATCACCAAGATCTTACTGTTAGGTGGTGCGCTGGCAGAGGCAACCGCTATTTACGGATTCGTTATCGGTATCCTGATCATCTTATTCATGGCATAAGGAACGGTATAACGACGTAAGAAAGGATGAAAGCACATGCTGAGATTAGATATTAATATTGTATGGACCATCCTGAATCTGTTGATCATATTTGCCATTGTGAAGATCTTCCTGATCAAGCCCATCCACAAGATCCTGGATGCAAGACAGGCAGAGATCGATAAGCAGTATGCAGATGCAAAAGCCGCGCAGGACAGTGCCGAAGAACTCAAGACTAAGTATGAGGCATCCTTAAGCGGTGTCCAGGCAGAAAAGGAAGGCATCCTGAACGAGGCAAGAGGCAAGGCCAGCAACGAGTATGACCGTATCGTGGCAGATGCCCAGACCGAAGCAAAAAAGATTCTGGACAATGCCGATAAAAATGCCGCACTGGAAGAGCAGAAGCGTATCCAGCAGGCACAGGAGCAGATCGCCGGTCTGGTAGTGGAAGCTACTGCAAAGCTGGTGGCAGCCAAACAGAATGCAGATTCAGACAGAGAACTTTACAACCAATTTATAGCAAAGACAGGTGAAGAGATTGATTAGTACAGCTTTAGAATACGCAAAAAGATTGCGTGAACTGAATATCCCCGGAGACATTGTAGGTCAGACAGGCGATATCTTTAAAGCCGTACCGCAGGTGAAACTGGATTTCGAATCTCCTGCCGTGGCACTGTCTGCCAAGCACAATGTAATAGAAAAAGTATTTCCCTTACAGATCAGAGATTTCCTGAAGGTCCTGTGTGATAACGGAGATATCTATCTGTGGGATGATATCTGCACTGCGTATAGAGAACTCTCTCCCGAGAAAAAGGGTGAGTTCGTTGTGACCCTGTCCTATGTGACAGCACCGACAGAAGAGCAGTTACAGAATATCCGTGATTTTGTACAGAAGAAATATCACAGAGACGATATGGTCTTCGAGACGAAGGAAGACCCGGCTTTAGGCGGCGGTTTCATCATCCGTGCCGGTAACGAAGTCTATGACTGGAGTACCAATGGCCGTATGAAGCAGTTCGCGGACAAGCTTTCCCAGGTAGGTAAGACTGCCAGCGAGCAGGGGATCATCTCTATCCTGAAGGGTGAGATCGAAGATTTCCACCTGCAGGCACAGGAGCATGAGATCGGTTCCGTCAGCTGGGTAGGTGACGGTATCGCAAATGTCAATGGTATCGACCATGCCGAGTACGGTGAGATCGTTATCTTCGATTCCGGTGTCAAGGGAATGGTACAGGATGTCCGCAGAGATGAGATCGGATGTATCCTGTTCGGTCATGATACCGAGATCCGTGAGGGTACCAGAGTCGTTCGTACCGGTAAGAGAGCCGGTATCCCCGTAGGTGACGGATTCAAGGGCAGGATCGTGGATGCTCTGGGAGCACCCATCGACGGCGCAGGTCCCATTAAGGAAGAGGGGTATCGTCCCATCGAGCAGCCTGCTCCTTCCATCGTGGACAGACAGTCCGTAGGTGTACCTATGGAGACCGGTATTCTGGCAATCGATTCCATGTTCCCCATCGGTCGTGGACAGCGTGAACTGATCATCGGTGACCGTCAGACCGGTAAGACCTCCATCGCCATCGACGCCATCCTGAACCAGAAGGGTAAGGATGTGGTATGTATCTATGTAGCCATCGGTCAGAAGGCATCCACCATTGCAAAGCTGGTAGGAACCCTGAAGAAGAACGATGCCATGGATTACACTATTATCGTATCCGCAACCGCCAGCGATCCTGCACCCCTGCAGTACATCGCACCTTATTCCGGTACGGCACTGGCTGAGTATTTCATGTATCAGGGCAAGGATGTCCTCATCGTATATGATGATCTGTCCAAGCATGCGGTAGCTTACCGTGCACTGTCCCTGTTACTGGAGCGTTCTCCCGGACGTGAGGCATATCCCGGAGATGTATTCTATTTACATTCCAGACTGCTGGAGCGTTCCGCAAGACTGAGCGCAGACAAGGGCGGCGGTTCCATTACCGCACTGCCGATCATCGAGACTCAGGCAGGCGATGTATCCGCATACATTCCGACCAACGTTATCTCCATCACGGACGGTCAGATTTTCCTGGAGAGTGATCTGTTCTTCTCCGGTATGAGACCCGCAGTCAATGTCGGTCTGTCTGTATCCCGTGTCGGCGGTGCCGCACAGACCAAGGCAATGAAGAAGGCAGCCGGAAGTATCCGTATCGACCTGGCACAGTTCCGAGAGATGGAAGTGTTCACACAGTTTGCATCGGATCTGGACAATGCCACCAAGGAGCAGTTACAGCACGGTCATGTATTGATGGAACTGTTAAAGCAGCCTCTGTGCAGACCTTTAAGCATGGCAGAACAGGTTATGACCCTGTGCGCAGCCAACGGCAGAGTAATGCTGGACGTGCCTGTAGATCATGTGAAGGATTTCCAGATGCAGTTCTTAAGTTACATGAAGGAGCAGCACAGTGACATCGTTCGTCAGTTAGAGACCACCAAGGCACTGGATGACGAGCTGAATAAGCAGATCTGCGATGCAGCTGAGGAATTTAAAAAGGAATTTTTGCAAAAATAATATTTGCAAACAGTGATAGTAATATAGGAGGTTAACATGGCAAATACGCGAGAAATACAAAGTCGTATGAAAAGCATTCAGGATACTATGAAGATCACCAATGCCATGTATATGATCTCTTCCACAAAGCTTCGGAAAGCCAAGAAGAATCTGGAAGAGACGGAGCCTTACTTCTATACTCTGCAGACTATGGTCAGCAGAATCGTCCGTCACTTACCGGAGATCGACAATAAGTACTTCGATGAGCGTAAGGACAAACCGGCTGGGGAGAAGACTACGGGACTGGTAGTAGTCACCGCAGATAAGGGACTGGCCGGAGCCTATAACCATAATGTACTGAAGATGGCGGAAGAGCAGATGCAGAAAGCCGGACAGACAGGAAAATATAAGCTGTTTGTCGTGGGTGAGCTGGGACGTCAGTATTTCGGACACAGAGGCATCGAGGTGGCAGAGCAGTTTCATTATACTGCACAGAACCCGACCCTGCATCGTGCCCGGATCATTACGGAGACGATCCTGGAGCAGTTTCAGGCAGAGCAGCTGGATGAGGTATATATTATTTATACCAATATGGTAAACAGCGTGACAACCGAACCGCAGATGATGCGTCTGTTACCTATCATAAAAGAACGGTTTATTACCAAAGACGGACAGGATCTGAGTATGTATCAGGAGCCGCTTGTCATGACACCGTCCCCGAAGGCGGTGCTTGATAACATTGTTCCCGATTTTGTCATGGGATATGTATACGGCGCATTGGTAGAATCGTTCTGCAGTGAACAGAACGCCAGAATGATGGCCATGGAGGCTGCAAATAAAAATGCATCAGCCATGATCCATGATCTGTCCATTCAGTACAACCGGGTACGGCAGGCTATGATCACACAGGAGATCACTGAGGTCATTGCCGGTGCCAAGGCTCAGAAAAAGAAGAAAAAGGCAAGAAAGGAGGTCCTGAGCAATTGAGTAACGTAAGTGAAAAAAATCATGGTAAGATCGTTCAGGTCATGGGACCTGTTGTAGACGTAGAGTTCGAGAACAATGACCTTCCTTTTATCAAGGATGCTCTGGAAGTATACAGCGAAGGTAAACGTCTGGTCATGGAAGTGGCACAGCATATCGGCAACAATACCGTCCGCTGTATTATGTTAGGTGCCAGTGAAGGACTCTGCAAGGATATGGATGTTATTGCTACCGGTAAAGGAATCCAGGTTCCGGTAGGTAAAAAGACACTGGGAAGATTGTTCAACGTATTGGGAGAGACCATCGATGGTGGAGAATCCCTGGAGGGAGAGGAGCATTGGGTCATCCACAGAGATCCGCCTTCCTTCGAAGAGCAGAGCCCGGTCGTAGAGATGCTGGAGACCGGTATTAAAGTTATCGATCTGCTAGCACCCTATGCAAAGGGTGGTAAGATCGGTCTGTTCGGTGGTGCCGGTGTCGGCAAGACTGTGCTGATCCAGGAGCTGATCCGAAATATTGCTACGGAGCACGGTGGCTATTCTATTTTCACCGGTGTCGGCGAGCGTTCCCGTGAGGGTAATGATCTGTGGAGTGAGATGAAGGAGTCCGGAGTATTAGAGAAGACCGCGCTAGTCTTCGGTCAGATGAATGAGCCCCCCGGAGCACGTATGCGTGTCGCCGAGACAGGACTGACCATGGCAGAGTATTTCCGTGATGAAGAGCATCAGAATGTGCTGCTGTTCATTGATAACATCTTCCGTTTTGTGCAGGCAGGTAGTGAGGTATCCGCACTGTTAGGCCGTATGCCTTCCGCAGTAGGATATCAGCCCACACTGGCTACCGAGGTCGGTGAGTTACAGGAGCGTATTGCTTCCACGAACAAGGGTAGTGTCACTTCCGTTCAGGCTGTTTACGTGCCTGCGGATGACCTGACTGACCCCGCACCCGCGACTACGTTCGCACATCTGGATGCCACCACCGTTCTGTCCCGTAAGATCGTGGAACAGGGTATTTACCCTGCAGTGGATCCCCTGGAATCCACTTCCCGTATCCTGGAAGAGGATGTGGTAGGTAAAGAACATTATGAAACCGCACGCCAGGTGCAGGCAATGCTGCAGAAGTACAAGGAACTGCAGGATATCATCGCCATCCTGGGTATGGAGGAACTGTCCGATGAGGATAAGGTAACCGTATATCGTGCCCGTAAGATCCAGCGTTTCCTGTCCCAGCCCTTCCATGTGGCAGAGAACTTCACCGGTGTACCCGGCAAGTATGTGCCTGTGAAGGAGACTATCCGCGGATTCCGTGCGATCATCGACGGTGAGATGGATGAGTATCCGGAAGCTGCATTCTTCAATGTAGGTACCATTGATGAGGCAGTGGAAAAGGCTAAGAAGCTCATGGCACAGTAAGGAAAGGCGGTGTGCATATGAACACCTTTAGTTTGAAGGTCATTGCCAGTGATAAAGTATTTTTCGATGGAAAATGCGGCATCATTATCGTACCGGCTCTGGACGGTGAGCAGGCCATTATGTCTCACCACGAGGATATGGTCATTGCCACGAGAGAGGGCGAGGTACGCTTCAAGGAAAAAGAAGAGGATGACTGGACCAAAGCCGTAGTCGGTGTGGGCTGTGTCTACATTTCTCATAACCGTGTGATCATGCTGGTGGATACGGCAGAACGCCCGGAGGATATCGACAGAGTCCGTGCGGAGGCTGCCCTGGAGCGTGCGCAGGAACAGCTGCGTCAGAAGCAGAGTATCCAGGAGTATCATGTATCCCAGGCATCCATGGCGAGAGCAATGCTGCGCCTGAAAGAAGCCGGAAAATACGAAGTCAAGTAGTAATACGTAAAACATATGTAAAAAGTAACAAAAATAAGCCTGTAATGTTAGCAAATGTGTGCAATTCGGAAATTGTTATTTTTCTGTCATTGCGATAAAATCTCTTCAGAATCGTAAGGAGAGTTAAGCGATGGATTATTTACAGAAAAAATCAATACGAAGTGTCGCAGCTGCCATTGCAGGCTTTTTGCGTCACTGCGTTCGGAAAATAGGAATCACCAGAGAGAAGCTTCCTTCCTGCATAGCACTTGCGGTATGTCCGCTGGTGACATTTTATCTGTTTGAAATGTATACCCACAATCCTTTCACAACAATGCATTTCAAGACACAGATATTGAACATGGCGTTTTATGTACTGACTGCGCTTCTGTTATTCGGAATCGTTAAATATGTCCGGGTTGCTCTGATGCTACAGACAGCATTTTTCATGGCGGTGGGTCTGGCGAATTATTATGTGTTGAATTTCCGGTCAGCACCTATTATGCCATGGGATATTTATTCCATTGGTACGGCTGCCAGTGTGGCAGGGAATTTTAACTATACACTGAAGGGCAGCACGGTGTTGGTCATTATAGGATTTCTGATATTGCTGTTGATCGAGAGCCGTTTTCATATGAAGACTCCGGCGAGAGTGGCGAAAAGAGCGGCACTCATACTGCTTAGTATGGCATTGATCTACGGCTATACCGGTATGGTGCAGAGTGAGAGCTTTGTGAGAAACTTTGGTCTGTATGATAAGCTGTTTACCCCTACCGTCATGAACAAAAGAGACGGCAATATCGTGGCATTCCTGATGGAACTGGAGTATATGGATGTGGAGAAGCCGTCAGGATATTCTCCGGAGGAGACCGGCAGTAAGTATACACAGGCAGGACAGGATTCCGCAGGGCTTACGGCAGCCGTGGAAGATCCGGAGAGCGTGAAGCGCCCGAATATCATTGTCATCATGGATGAGGCCTTTTCTGATCTGGCGGTGAGAGGCGATTTCACCACCAACGAGGACTATATGCCCTTTATTCACAGATTACAGCAGGGTGCAGAGAATACCAGAACCGGTTATCTGAATGTTTCCGTGCTGGGTGGAAATACTGCCAATACGGAGTTCGAATTCCTCACAGGCAATACCATCGGATTCCTGCCCCAGGGCAGTGTGGCTTACCAGCAGTATGTGCAGAAAGAGACGCCGTCTCTGGCATCCTACCTGAAGGAGCTGGACTATCATACCGTGGCAATCCATCCGTATTATGCCAGCGGCTGGGACAGAGACAGAGTCTATCCGTTACTTGGTTTTGATGAGTTTTTATCCCAGGATGATTTCACGAATCCGAAACGGATCCGTAATTATATCTCCGATGAGAGCAGTTTTGCCAAGATCATCGAACTGTATGAGAATAAAAAAGAGGGAGAGCCTCTGTTTGTCTTTAACGTAACCATGCAGAACCACAGCGGTTACGAAGAGGAATTCCATAACTTTACCCCGGATATTACCGTGGATGGAATTGACTCCAAAGCATTGTCCATGTATCTGTCGCTGGTAAAACAGACGGATTCCGCCCTGCAGGGTCTGATCGATTATTTCTCTCAGGCGGATGAGGATACCATGATCGTATTCTTCGGGGATCATCAGCCTACGACTTATGTGAGCAATCCGATCTTAAGAAATAATAAAGTGAATCCAGAGACTTTAACAGACGAGGAAAATCTGTTAAAATATAAAGTACCTTATGTAATCTGGAGCAACTTTGACATCGAGGAGCAGACGGACGGAGAGACCAGTGCTAATTATCTGGCAATGGATGTGCTGGAGAACTGTGATCTGCCACTGCCTGCCCTGCAGAGCAGTCTGACTGGGCTTCGGAAGGAATACCCGGTGATCAGTGCAGCAGGTGTGAGAGAGGCGGACGGCACTCTTACGACGGTGAAGCAATGTGGGGAAGCATTGAACGATTACCGGAGCCTGGAGTATTATCTGCTGTTTGATTACGAAAGGTAAAACATTAGAGATCACGGAGAAGACTAAGATGAATGGCAACAAGACGACAGCAATAAGTGCAGAACGCAGGACGCAGAGAGGAATCTCTGTGCTTGCGTTCTTTGTGCCTGCATTTATTATGCTGGTTCTTTTTATCATACGGGGCATATATCCTTTTGGTGACCGGAGTTTTCTGTTCTCCGACATGTACCATCAGTATATGCCTTTTTTAAGTGAATTCGTACACAAGATTAAAGCGGGAGAGGGACTGTCTTATTCTTACAACGTGGGGATCGGATCGAATTTTCTGGCATTATATGTCTATTATGTGGCAAGTCCTTTTAACTGGCTGGTATTTTTGCTTCCGGAGAGTCTGATCATGGAATTCATGAGTTATCTCGTGATCCTGCGGATCGGTCTTATGGGACTTACGTTCAGTATTTATCTGCGGAAGACGTTTGGCAAGGAGGATCCGGCGGTGATCCTTTTTTCCACCTGTTATGCCCTGTCCGGCTATCTGGCAGCCTATAACTGGAATGTGATGTGGCTGGACTGCCTGATCCTGTTACCTCTGATTCTTCTGGGAGCGGAGCGGCTGGCCAGAGAGGGCAGATGGGTCATGTACACTGTGACCCTGGGGCTTTGCATCCTGACCAATTACTATATTTCCATTATGATCTGTATCTTCCTGGTGCTGTATTTCGGAATGCTGCTGATCACGGAATATTATACCATGACGGAAGGACAGAGCCAAAAAGTAAAAACGGTATTTTGCAGGATCGGAAGATTTGCATTTGCATCGCTGCTGGCAGGAGGGCTGGCTGCAGTACTGCTGATTCCGGAGGTCTGCGCTATCTTACGGACGGATTTTGGTAATTCGGATTTCCCCGCTACACTGGAGTCCTATTTTTCCGTGTTTGATATGCTGGCAAGACATTGCCTGTGCGTGACCACGGAGAGGGGACTGGAACACTGGCCGAACATTTACTGTGGTGTGGCAGTATTTTTACTGGTGCCCATGTATGCACTGAATGAAAAAATATCGGTGAGAAAACGGTTCTGCAATCTGGCACTGGCGGGATTTTTGCTGCTCAGCTTCGGAACCAATGTCCTGGATTTTTTATGGCACGGTCTGAATTATCCGGATTCCCTGCCGGCGAGACAGTCTTTTCTATATATTTTTCTGATCCTTGTCATGTGCTACGATGCTTTCCGGAATGTGGAAGGCACTTCTCCCAGGCAGATCATCTATGGGTATCTGGCGGCGGTGATATTTTTACTTGCCTGTGAAAAATTCGTGGAGAGCGAGGATTTCGACACGGGTATTGAAGTGCTGACGCTGGTGTTCGTTACGATCTACGGGGTAATCCTGTATCTGTACCGGACGAGGAAGAGCGAACTGACGAGGCAGGTGCTGGGGATTCTGGTGCTGGCGTGCATAGTGGCGGAGCTGAGCATCAATACATTTAATACAAGTCTGGGCACTACCGGACGAAGTGCTTATCTGGGAGACCAGGAGGATTATAAGGCGTTGTACACCCTGGCGCGGGAACAGGAGGGGAATGACTTCTTCCGTATCGAGAAGTTTACCCGCAAGACGAAAAATGACGGAACCCTGACCGGGTACCCTACGGCTTCGGTATTTTCCTCTACCATGAATTCCCAGGTCATGGATCTGTATAAGAAACTTGGCATGCGCCACAGTAAGGTTTATTACGGCTTCGATGGAGCGACAGCTTTCGTTTCGGCACTCCTGAATGTGGATTACATGTTCGGCGGATCGGATAAATACGAAAACGGTCTGTATGAGATCGTGAATAACAGTGGAGATGTTTATTTATATCATTGTAAATATACGCTACCCTTTGGCTATGTGGCACCGACGGGCTGGAATGTTACGGACGAGATCAGCACCGGTGTGAGAGTGCAGAATCAGCTGACCGAGGATCTGGGAATCGCAGAGCCCTTACTGGACCGGGCGACCAGTGAGACTAGCGGAGATAATGTATGTATTATGGCGGACCGGGCAGGCTATTATTACGCGAGGATCAATGCCACAGGGACGAAAAAGGTTCAGGTGCTTGGGGGAACGCTGGAGACGCAGGATTACAGTGATCTGAAGGACGGATCCATTCTGTATCTGGGATATCTGTTGGAGGGAGAGCGTGTGACGCTGACCAATGGGGATGATGCGGATGAGACGCAGAAGGTATCGGCGGAAGCCTATGTACTGAATGAAGAAGTGCTGGCACAGGCAGTGGAGATATTGTCAAAAGAACATCTTGAAAATGTAGCGATGGACAGCACTCATATTTCCGGAACCTTAAGTCTGGAAGAAGCCGGCAGACTGATCCTGTCCGTGCCTTATGAGGAGGGCTGGACGGTGCAGATCGACGGAGAAAATGCAGAGCCTGAGCAGTTCGGCAATGCCCTCATGGCATTTGATCTGGAAGCGGGAGAGCATACGATACAGATGCACTATGTACCGGAAGGACGGAATATCGGTATTTTAGTAAGCGCGGGAAGTGTACTGATCCTGTTGGGATACGTGCTGTGCCAGAGGTGTGACAGGAAAAGGAAAGACTGTGCGGAGAATGAGCCTTCGCAAAAGGCAGCAGACGAAACAATGGAAAACGGGAATGCGGAGAAAACGCACACAGAGGAAGGTTCTGTGAAGGAAGAGGCAGGAAGGATGTAAGAAGGAGCGAATTATGACGAAGAAGAGTATTTGTGATACCTTGCGGCGTACCTGCCTGATCCTGGCGGGATCCCTTATTATGGCTGTGAATTTAAAAAGCTTTGTCCGCACCGGAGGACTGATCCCCGGTGGATTCAACGGTCTGACTCGTCTGATACAGGAGATCAGTGCACTGCTGTGGCACTGGGAGCCGCCCTTCTCGGTGATCAATTTTATCCTGAATGCGATTCCGGCTATCATCAGTTTCAAATTTATCGGGAAAAAATTTACCGGTTATTCCTGTCTGATGATCGTGGTGAGTGGTATCCTGACAGATATTGTGCCGTCATTTCCCATGACGGAGGATATTCTGCTGATCTCTATCTTCGGAGGATTGATCAATGCACTTGCCATCAGTCTGTGCCTGTTTGCCAATGCCACCAGCGGAGGTACGGATTTTATCGCAATTTTCCTGTCGGAGAAATACGGCATTGACTCCTGGAATTATATTTTCGCCGGAAATGTGGTGATCCTTGGGATCGCCGGAGCACTGTTCGGATGGGACAAGGCGCTGTATTCCATTATTTTTCAGTACACCTCCACCCAGGTACTGCATATATTGTACAAGCGGTATCAGAAGCAGACACTGATCATCGTGACCAAACGACCGGAGGATGTCTACGAAGCCATTGCGGAGATCACGCACCATGATGCCACACTGATCAAGGGAGAGGGCTGTTATTCCAAACAGGAATGTGATGTGCTGTACTCTGTGGTAGGACGCGATGAAGTGAATAAAGTCGTGAATACGGTGCGTAAGACTGATCCCCAGGCCTTCGTCAATATGATCCGCACGGAGAACCTGGCGGGAAGATTTTATCAGAGACCGAATGATTAAGAGTTGTCAAAAAGAGCCTGAGAGTCAGCAGTTTAACTGACACTCAGGCTTGCGTATTTTTTCGGGGAGATGCCCACGGCTTTGGTGAAAGCTTTGAAAAAATTGCTGTAGTCTGTGAAACCACTGCGTTCGAAGGCTTCCATGACATTACTGTTTTCGTTCAATACGGCTTTGGCGATACTGATGCGGCGGGCGGTGATGTATTTGTTGATCGTGGTGCCGGTGGCGGATTTGAAGATCCTGCAGATATAGGATTCACTTAAGTAAAACTGTCCGGCTAACTGTTCTATGGTAATGGGCTGGGAGATATTCTGGTTGATGAAGGTTAAAATATCGTCCACCTGATGGTTGTAGCGGTAGGAGCTGTCCTTGTATTCCGCGGCATCTGCGGTGTTTTCTCCGGTGGAGGTCTGTTCCGTGTTCCTGACGAACAGAGTGTTGAGCATGACCATCAGTTCCATGAAAGCGGCATATTCCGTAATGTCATGGGCGAAGCCCTCCGCAGAGGTGATTTTGTTGATATAATAGAGAAATCGCTTCTGTTGTTCCTTATTTAATGACAGCTTATGGGAAAAAGGGGCACTGCGGTGGGTGAAACAGAAGCTCAGATCTGTCTGCTCTGTGGAAATCTGTTTCATGAAGTCCGGCGATACCGACAGGACGATCCGCTCATGGACGGAATTGTCGATCTGGGTCAGCTTGTGGCTTTCATACTGATTGATGATAAAGAGGTCTCCCGGGGCAATCGTATAGAAACAATTGTCGATCAGGAACTGTTTGCCGCCGCAGATGGAATAATAGATCTCATAGCAGTCATGGATGTGCATGTCCATGGCTTTTTCCTCTTTATATAAGTGGGCAATGGCAAAGGTCCCTGAGACTTTACAATTTTCTATGGCTGTTTTACAAGAAGAAAGTTCTTCCATTTTCATGTGTTCCTTTCTCTGGATATTTCTATTAAACATCAAAAGTTCAAAATTTGCAATGTTTAGACTAAAAAATGAAAAGACATTGAGAATTTTTTCGAGTATACTTAAGTCATACAAAAGAGAAAAGCATTTACAGCCCTTCCGCCTTTTTATAAATTTTATAAAAATAAGTAAAAAGGTGTTGGAAATAGTTACAATGATATGTTATAATGTAAGTGCTTTCATAAAAAGGTAACATTCAATAGCGGCACGCAGGCCGCCCGTTGAGGAAAGAGAGGCGTAAGGTGGAACTTAGAACAGCAGTATCACCAAGAGATGTGAAGCATTACACCACAGAGCGTCTGAGAGAAGAGTTTCTGATCCAGAATCTGTTTGTACCCGGCGAGATCAAGCTGGTGTATAGCCACATCGACAGAATCATTACAGGAGCAGCAGTTCCTGTAAGCCCTATCACTCTGACCGCCGGAGATGAACTCCGTGCAGAATATTTCTGCCAGAGAAGAGAACTGGGTGTGATCAATATCGGTGGAGCAGGTATGATTACCGTTGATGGCAAAGTGTACAAGGTAGGCTACAAGGAAGCTATGTACATAGGAATGGGCTCCAGGGAGATCATTTTCGCAAGTGAGGATGAGAAGCAGCCCGCTAAATTTTATCTGAATTCCGCTCCCGCACATAAGACTTATCCGACCGTGCTGATCAAGCCGGAGGGTACTCCCGAAGAGGGTGTAGTCATTGTAAAGGATGAGAATAAAGTAGAGCTGGGTACTCTGGAGGATGCCAACCACAGAGTTATCTGCAAATATATCCTTCCAGGACAGGTAGAGAGCTGTCAGTTGGAGATGGGTATGACGAAGTTAGAGCCCGGCAGTGTATGGAATACCATGCCCTGTCATACACATGACAGACGTATGGAAGTATATCTGTATTTTGATATTCCCGAGGATGCATTTGTAATGCACTTTATGGGAGAACCCGATGAGACCCGCCACATCGTAATGCGTAACGAAGAGGCAGTCATCTCCCCCAGCTGGTCCATCCATTCCGGATGCGGTTCCAGAGCATACACCTTTATCTGGGGTATGGTCGGCGAGAATCAGGACTTTGATGACATGGACGGTGTCGACAACAGAGATCTGAAATAAGATCCTTGTGGAAATGTAACTAAAATAACAGTTTTTATAAAGAAAAGGAGAAAAAACAATGTCTGAATTCACTAATTTCTCACTGGAAGGTAAGGTTGCACTGGTTACCGGCGCATCTTACGGTATTGGCTTCGCTATCGCTTCCGCATATGCTGAGTGCGGCGCTACCATCTGCTTCAACGATATCAAGCAGGAGCTGGTAGACAAGGGAATCGCTGCATACGCTGAGAAAGGCATCAAGGCTCACGGCTATGTATGTGACGTTACCAACGAAGAAGCAGTTAATGGTATGGTAGCTCAGATCGAGAAGGAAGTAGGCACCATCGATATCCTGGTTAACAACGCAGGCATCATCAAGAGAATTCCTATGACCGAGATGACCGCAGATCAGTTCCGTCAGGTGATCGACGTAGACCTGAATGCACCTTTCATCGTATCGAAAGCAGTTATCCCTGCAATGATCAAGAAGGGTCATGGTAAGATCATCAACATCTGTTCCATGATGTCCGAGCTGGGTCGTGAGACTGTATCTGCATATGCAGCAGCTAAGGGCGGCTTAAAGATGCTGACCAAGAACATCTGCTCCGAGTACGGCCAGTACAACATTCAGTGTAACGGCCTTGGACCCGGTTACATCGAGACTCCTCAGACGGCTCCTCTTCGTGAGATCCAGCCCGATGGCAGCAGACATCCTTTCGACCAGTTCATCTGCGCTAAGACCCCTGCTAACAGATGGTTAAAGCCCGAAGAGCTGACCGGTCCCGCTGTATTCCTTGCTTCTGAGGCATCCAATGCAGTCAATGGACACATCCTCTATGTAGATGGCGGTATCCTTGCTTACATCGGCAAACAGCCGGAATAGAGCCTGTGCAAAAGGAAAACAAAATAAATTACCCACACCAGGTCAGTCGCAGAAGAATTTCGGCGGCTGACTGTTGTGGCGTTTAGATTAGAAAAGGAGTATCTCATGAAGATAGCTTTGATCAATGAAAACAGTCAGGCTGCCAAGAATGAAATGATCTGTGCTACTCTTAAAAAAGTAGTAGAGCCCATGGGTCATGAAGTATTCAACTACGGTATGTGCGGCGCAGAGGATCCCAATTCCCTGACCTACGTACAGAACGGTATTCTGGCAGCAGTTCTTTTGAACTCCGGTGCAGCAGATTTCGTGATCACCGGATGCGGAACCGGCGAAGGTGCCATGCTTGCATGCAATTCCTTCCCTAAGGTTCTGTGCGGACATATTGAGTCCCCTCTGGATGCTTACCTGTTCTCACAGGTAAACGACGGTAACTGTGTAGCACTTCCTTTTGCTGAGAACTTCGGCTGGGGTGGTGAACTGAATTTACAGTATACCTTTGAAAAACTGTTCTGTGCTCCCGGCGGCGGTGGATATCCCCCTGAGAGAGTTGTTCCCGAGCAGCGCAACAAGAAGATCCTGGATCAGGTAAAGGAAGTAACTCATACCGATATGGTTACTATCCTGAAGAATCTGGATCGTGAACTGGTAAAGGGCGCTTTATCCGGTGACAAGTTTAAGGAGTATTTCTTCGCAAACTGCAAGTGCGACAAGATCGCTGCGGCAGTGAAGGAAGTATTGGCATAAAATTACTGGCTTAATTTTGCAGAAATATTTTCGGCAGGATCTCCTGCGAAGATTTTTCACATAACTATTAGTCTATAAGACAGAAAGGTGTTATTTATGAACGCAGTATTAGAGCAAATCAGCAAAATCGGTATCGTACCGGTTGTAAAAATTGACAACGCAGCAGATGCACTTCCTCTGGCAAAGGCACTTTGCGCAGGTGGACTTCCCTGTGCAGAGGTTACCTTCCGTACCAGCGCAGCAGCAGAAGCTATCAAGATCATGACCGACAACTTCCCCAGCATGTGTGTTGGTGCAGGTACCGTTCTGAACGCAGAGCAGGTTGACGCAGCAGTAGCAGCAGGCGCTAAGTTCATCGTAAGCCCCGGCTTAAATCCCAGAACCGTTAAGTATTGTGTAGAGAAGAATATCCCTATCACTCCCGGTACTTCCAGCCCCAGCGACATCGAGCAGGCTATCGAGCTTGGCCTGGATGTAGTTAAGTTCTTCCCCGCTGAGCAGTCCGGCGGTCTGGCTAAGATCAAGGCTATGGCAGCTCCTTATGTAAACATGAAGTTCATGCCTACCGGTGGCGTAAACGCTAAGAACCTGACTTCCTACCTTGACTTCCCCAAGATCATCGCTTGCGGTGGTTCCTGGATGGTTCCCGGTGACCTGATCAATGCCGGTGAGTGGGACAAGATCGAGCAGCTGACCAGAGAAGCAGTACAGACCATGCTGGGCTTCGAACTGGCTCACGTTGGTGTCAATGCAGAGAACGAGGAAGAGGCTGTTAAGGCTGCGAACCGTTTCGCATTCATCTTCGGTATGCCCGCTAAGGTTGGCAACAGCTCCGTATTCGCAGGCTCTGCTCTGGAAGTTATGAAGACTCCTTACCTGGGCAAGAACGGCCACATCGCTGTTAAGACCAACTACATCGAGAGAGCTGTCAACTACCTGAGCACTGTTCTGGGTGTTGAGTTCAATGAAGAGTCCGCTAAGAGAGATGCCAAGGGCAACCTGAAGGCTATCTACCTGAAGGAAGAGATCGGCGGATTTGCAGTTCATCTGGTACAGAAATAAATCATAAGCAAATTTTAAGCCGTACGGTTGCAGCAACTGCATATTTCAGTTGCAGACGCGCTTCCGCTGTAATATAGCGATTACGCGGTGGAATGAATAGGATTTAGAATAATCAGGTTGGACAGTTGCGTGTTCCGACACGGACTCTAACCGACCGTCGGTACTTAGATGCTGTATTTTAGCATCTTACGTACCGCTACGGGAGGGCCGAAGCGAGAGCGGGTCCGTGATGGAATATGCAGCCATCCAACCGGAGATAATAGACAATTTTTAGTGAGAAAGGAATATACCAAAATGGCAAAAGTAATTACCATGGGTGAGATCATGCTGAGACTGTCCACCCCCAACAACGAGAAATTTATCCAGGCAGACGAGTTCGATGTAAACTACGGCGGCGGTGAAGCTAACGTAGCAGTATCTCTGGCTAACTACGGTCATGACGCTGAGTTCGTTACCGCAGTTCCTGACAATGAGATCGGTGAGTGCGCAGTAGCAGCTCTGAGAAAGTACAACGTAGAGACCAAGCACATCGCAAGATGCGGTGAGAGACTGGGTATCTACTACCTGGAGAGCGGTTCTTCCATGAGACCTTCCAAGGTTGTATACGATAGAGCACATTCCTCTATCTCTACCGCAACCGAGGCTGATTTCAACTTCGATGAGATCTTCGAAGGCGCTGACTGGTTCCACTTCACCGGTATTACCCCCGCTGTATCCGACGCTGCTGCAGAGCTGACCGAGAAGGCTCTGATCGCTGCAAAGAAGCACGGCGTAAAGGTATCCGTAGACCTGAACTTCCGTAAGAAGCTGTGGAGCTCCGAGAAGGCTCAGAAGGTTATGACCAACCTGATGAAGTATGTTGATGTATGTATCGGTAACGAAGAGGATGCGGAACTGTGTCTGGGCTTCAAACCGGATGCTGACGTTGAAGCAGGCCACACAGATGCTGAAGGCTATAAAGGTATCTTCCAGCAGATGATGAAAGAATTCGGATTCAAGTATGTGGTTTCTACATTGCGCGAATCTTTCTCTGCTACTCACAATGGTTGGAAAGCTATGATATACAATGGCGAAGAATTCTATACTTCCAAACGTTATGATATCGATCCGATTATCGACCGTGTAGGTGGTGGTGACTCTTTCTCCGGCGGTATTATCCACGGTTTGATGACTAAGCCTAACCAGGGTGCAGCTCTTGAATTCGCTGTTGCTGCATCTGCTTTGAAACACACAATCAATGGTGACTTTAACCTTGTTTCTGTAGAAGAAGTGGAAGCATTGGCTGGTGGTGACGCAAGCGGTCGCGTACAGCGATAGTTGAGAGTTGAGAATGGAGAGTTGAGAGTTTGAAAAATCAATTCATTTAAAATAAGAAATTAAAATGGCAAAATTCGATAAAATAGCCGTATTGAATAAAATCGGCTCTACAGGTATGGTTCCTGTATTCTATCACAAAGATGCGGAAGTGGCAAAGAAAGTAGTAAAGGCTTGTTATGACGGTGGGGTTCGTGCTTTCGAATTCACCAACCGTGGTGACTTTGCACAGGAAGTATTTGCTGAAATCGTGAAATATGCAGCAAAAGAATGTCCTGAAATGGCTATCGGTATCGGTTCAATCGTTGATCCGGCTACTGCTGCTATGTATCTTCAGTTAGGAGCTAACTTTGTGGTAGGTCCGTTATTTAATCCGGAAATCGCTAAGATATGTAACCGTCGTCTGGTAGCTTATACTCCGGGTTGTGGTTCTGTATCTGAAGTAGGTTTTGCGCAGGAAGTAGGTTGTGATCTTTGCAAAGTGTTTCCGGGTGATGTATATGGAACTAACTTTGTGAAAGGTTTGATGGCTCCGATGCCATGGTCTAAGCTGATGGTGACTGGTGGGGTAGAGCCTTCCAAGGAAAACCTGACTGCATGGATTAAAGCAGGTGTATTCTGTGTCGGTATGGGATCAAAACTGTTCCCGAAAGACAAGGTAGCAGCAGAAGACTGGGCTTATGTAACTGCAAAATGTGAAGAAGCTCTCGGCTATATTGCTGAAGCTCGTAAATAAGATTAGAGAGCGAAAGCTATCTATAATAAAAAGAGGTTGATGCGACAGTCTCTTTTAAAATATGCCTCGAGGGTTAGTTAGTTTAGTTAGTATATGAGGCATATTTTCATTTTGTTTAAAGGTGTTTAAAGGGGATAAGTCATCGGAATGAGTGATCATTTTGGTGACTTGTTTTTTTTGTTGGTCGTAAGCGCTTCTTTTAAGAATGATGTGGCATTCGCATTTTGATAATCCGTCCGATAACGAGCGCTGCAATGTACACCACGGCAAAGCCTACGATTGAAAATACAAACGGTTTCTGTTCATTGAAAGTGCGGCGTGGAGGTACAGCGGTATAAGCCTCGTTGGCTGTAGTCTGATTGTCAGACTTGGTGGCTGCTGTTACTTGCAGTGTTGTTTCTGTTGCTACCATCTGGCAGCTATCTGTAGTTGTGGTTACAGTATCCACTAATATTTCTGTAGACATCTTTCTTACCCTTTTAAGTTATACGTAAATTCCTGTTATGGTTTCAACACAGTACTTATGGTTTAGTTCAAAGGGATTCTTAAAATCGGCGCAAAGGTAACTAAAAAAGTAAACGATGGAGCATGAGAAGCATATTCTTTTCAAATGATTTGATGTAGATCAATTATACAGGCAGACAAGGCACATGCAATCGGGGTTATCGCTGTTGTGCAACGCCATACCAATGATAAAAGTTGTATGTGTGTTGTGCTAAAGAAGAATCTCTTCTTCTGTACATACAAAGAGGAGATTCTTCACGATGTTAATTGTTCGGACGACAAAGATGCCTTAATTAGTTATTCAGGTACATAAATGATTTCACCGTTATCCAGTTCATAGGCAATGCCTACCTTTTTCCCACGTTTACCTTCTTTCTTGTCCTGATCTTCGGACGGGGTATACCGGTTGATTTTATTGCCTTCCTTGGTAATGATTTCCATATTCTCTTTACCCGGATTCTTTACCATCGTATAGTCTTCCTGCGAGAAAACCTCTGTCATGTTATACCGGCTGACAAGTGCTACCATCAATGCAACGGCAAAAACCATCGCAATGTCGAACAGATTGGATACTACGCTGATCGGGTCGGAGTCTTCCTCTTTTCGCAATAGGTTATGTTTCATTTCTCTGAGGTTTTATGGATGGAACGTTTGTCATTGAGCAATTCGGATATGAATTCAAGGTTGGTCATATCCTGCAGGTACCAGCGTTGTTTCACTTGCTGTGTAAGGAAGCCTACGGCACCGGCTACCAGTCCGACTACAGTGGTGGCGAAAGCGATCTGCATATTGTAAGCCATGGAAGCAATATCTCCGCTGGCCAGTCCTGCGAGGGCGGGTCCCATTGGAATTAATGTTCCCATCAGACCTAAGATCGGTCCCAGTTTGGTCAGGGTCTTGGAGATGGCTAAGTCTTTGTCCGCTGCGATTTCAAAATTAGCCAATAAACGTTGTACCTGTGCCGGAGTATCACGGGCGTCCAATACCTGACGCATATAGGTAATGACAAGTGATCTAGAATTTTCCGGAAGTTTGGAACTCAGTTCTTCTACTGTGTCCGGAGTCAGCTTGCTCAGCTCGTTGCGGAGCAGGGTTTCCGTTTTACGAATGGACAGATATTGACCATAGAAACTACCGGCAAGTAAAATCGCGCGGCAAAAGAGGATGATTAATAAAACGATGACAGGAACGAGCAAGCCTGTTGAAATCCAGTATAAAATATCTGATATAAAGTTCATTGTTATTGATAATTTGAAGAGTTATTTATTCTATTATTGTTTCACACTTTTTTCTTTGTTTCTGTTTCGGATGTTCCACCAGAGAAGTCCGAAAATTCCGCCAGCCAG
>OGXQ01000162.1_pt1 | contig 50050 bp, 65 predicted proteins | sample 1576291 | NCBI WGS metagenome assembly OGXQ01 (sample SAMEA3541575, study PRJEB24748) | human gut metagenome | biome: human gut; feature: human-associated habitat; material: faeces | place: China | collected 2012 | reverse complement strand
AATTAGTTTGTATGTTTATTCTTTGTATAAATTTATTGATGCTTATGTCTTTTCAGTTAAATTTTAATTGCATCTTTTTGAATCAAACATACTGTAAAAAGTATGTTAAAAAATAAAGAAGTACATGAAAATTCATGTACATGAATATTTTGGAAATTTACACTACTAGAGAATATTTATGTTTTAAGATATATAGCAAACAATCTTATTCGCCAATTCTTTATAAATGATGTAAGGAAATCAATTATATGATGGATTATTTTATAAGAATGTCATGGACAACATATTTTACATGGAGCATATCCTTGATTTTCTGCTTCTTCCCTAGTTTGGAAAGTTATCTTATTCGCATCAGTAATTCTAGAAGCTTGAGTACAATACCATTCATGGTATATATCAGAATTTGCACTAGCTACATAATACATGTCATCATCAGGAGATGAAGAATTAGAGTCATTACTTATAGTATTTGTTAAATTATCTAAATTAGCAGTATCATTTTCATAATTATTCATATCAAATGGTCTAGTTTCATTAAAAACAACAACACCATCATTAATGAGTAAGATTGTTACATGAGTTATATTAACGAATTTATCAGAATGTAAAAAACCACGAGCATAAACAACTTCAAAATTTTCATTATAACTATTATTATCTATTTGAGTAGTTGTATTGTTTGATTTATAGGTTACTTCATCAGATAAAACAATCCCACTATCATTATAAAAGTAAACTATAACCTCTCCTCCATCATACCATGAAGAAACATTCTCTAAATCGAAAAAAACACTATAAAGATAAGTTTCCCATAACAAACCAGTATTATTTATAGTAGAATAATTTGTAACTCCACTATCAAAATTATCTATTCCTATTTTTTCATCAATATCAACAGATTTATGAGATCCTGATGATGCAACTCCAATTATGCATAAAATGATAACTATGCAAAGAATCAGACATTTATTGTTCTCCATACATTATTGTTTATCGTTCATCATAGAAAAAAATTATTAATTAAGTTTATACATTGCTATATTGCTAGATTATATATAGTAGTTAAAATAAAATATTTATTAAAAATTAATGGAGTTGTATCAATGGGATTCAAACAAATTAATTTTAGAATTGATGATAAATTAGCAGATGAACTTAGAACATTTGCATTTGAAAGGAAAACAAGTCAAACTGCTTTAATATGCAAATATATTGAAGAAGGATTGAATAAAGATAAAAATCAAACAAATTTAGATGAAATATAATAATGCAATGATAATTAGTTTAAAAAAAATAGCTTAAAGAGAAGATTAAGAGTAGTGACATACTCTTAATCCAAAAGTATATACTTAAGTTAAATTCTTTTTTTCTTAATTAATATACTTAATCAAAGATGCATAACATTTCCAAAAGTTATGCATTGTTTTTCTGATGAGAAATAGCTAAAAGTTATGCATGATTTAGAAAATATGCATATGGAAGTTATGCATGATTTCCAAATGTTATGCATAAAGTGTTATGCATAAATCTAAAAAGTTATGCATTCAATTTTATGCATGATTTCCAAATGTTATGCCTACTCTAGAAACTAATTAAAATTGCACTATGAAAAGAAATATCAGGTGTAATTATGAGTAATAAAACAAGAGCAACAATTAGTATTAATAAAGAAATATGGGATTTGCTTAAGTTAAATTTTAATTGCATCTTTTTGAAGTAAACATACTAAATATTCTACATATTCAAATGCTTCTAAATATTCTAAAGCAGTTGCTTCATTAATTATTTGCTTACCTAATTGCTCAACTTTTTGATATTTTGATTTTCGATAGTGTGGTGGAGCAAAATCCACACTATCATCAAATTCCCAGTTTGTCATGGTTATCAGAACACCGTATATTTTTCTCTTTCGGCAAGTATGTAAAAAGTACCATCTGCTAATGATTCAATAAATTCTTTTTCTACTTCTTTATCGATGTATCCTTTTACTCTAATGCCACTATCACCGATATAACCATATATTTGACTATCGACTATTTCACAGTTGTATAGTCCTTTAACTCCATCTTCTTCATGTGTTTTACATAGTCCTATTCTCCTTATCGCCATATCGAATCCATGATGGTTTAATGATTCCCAGTCGAATTGAGGGTATCTTTCTTTGTAATAATCATATATTTCCATATTTACCACTTCCCATCTTCTAATCCTTGTAACCAACAAACTTCTTTATATATATTGTTTAAATCTTTTATGATTGGTTTAGGTGCTTTTATAACATGGAGTTCCATGTATTTTGCAGTACCTTCACCAGTAATATATCTTGGTTTATTGGATACGAGTTTCTCCCATAATTCGTTTTTCATTAATTTATTGAGTCGATAATTAATTTCTTCATTTCCGTAATAATTTTTACGATAAACTATCACTTCCCAGTTTTGTGGGTCACTTTCTAACATTTCTAAATATTTTTCATGTTTTTCTTTTATTTCTATTCTTTGTCTACTTTTTCCTCTTCTTATGTTTTTATTGAATAGTTCTTTAAAGTATTCAATTGATTCTTCATCGAATCCTTGATACATTAAATATTCTTCTCCTATTTTGCATTCTCTTATATCTAATAGTTCATCTTGTTTATTTATAGTCATTTCGCATCTTTTACAGATGTTTAAAAATTCTCTTTCAATAGTTTTCTTATTTTTTATAGTATTACTAATAGGATTGTATTGTGTGCAAGGTTTAACTAAAGAATCAACAGTATAGTTGGTAATATCTCTTTTTATCATTTTTCCTCCGATTATTGGGGTTGCTATCATTCCTGCTAAAGCGAATATTCCTAACATTATATCATCTCCTGTAAGTATTTAATCATGCCATCTTTATTGGTTGATGGTACATCATTAAGTATGTCATTAATTACTTCAATCATTGCTTTATAGATTTTATGGGTTGAATCGCCACCAAAATTGACTATTGTTTCTATATGCCATTCTAAAGCTTCAGAAGTTTCATCATAGTCTTTTTTAAATCTTTCTTTAAAATCTTTAATGATATTCTCATCTGAATCTTTAGGTAATAATTGAAGCAGTTTTAAAAATTCATCTAAATTATAATCATCTCTATCTACTGTTTTAAGTCAAAGTTTAATTGCATCTTTTTGAAGCAAACATACACATGTCACTGTCAAAATCTTTTAAAAATTCAAAATTCTTCATAATTTTCACCTAGTTTGTATATCTTTTAATCAAGATAAACACAAGTAAATATTATTCTGTTGGAATTGATATATAAATGTTGCTATAATGTATACAAAAAGTTAGTTAAAAAAATGGGACGGTTAATTAGGTCAAAGTTTAATTGCATCTTTTTGAAGCAAACATACAAAAAGAAAGGATGATTTTAAAAAAAAGGATATAAATATGTAAAATTATTAACTAATATTTTTTTATCCCCCTTCAATATATAGGAGTGGAAAAATAGAAAAAAAAACGAAAATTTTAAATTGAAAAAATTTTTCTTAAAAGTTTAGAAATAGGATTAATAGTAGATTGATGTTTATTAGGTGTAGGAGGAACATAAACATAATCTTCATCAATAATAAACAAAGGAGTAAAATAAGGATATTTCCTAAGGAAAATTTCACATTCCCAATCAGAAACTTCCTCCCAAGATAAATCCTCATCACTAAATTTTATTTGTTTTTCACGAGAATGGTTAAACTGATTATCAAATTGAAGAGCCTTATTATCTCCTCCTACTGCTAAACTAATTTCAGTGGGTAATTCAAATTGAATAACACTAGGAATCCAATCTTTAAAATTTATAAGTGCATCATAATATTCAGGTAATAATTCTTTATTAATTTCATATTTCATTACTGATCACCTAACTCATAAATTTATTATTATTATCGCAAGTTTTTTTTCCATGATTTTTAGTCAAAGTTTAATTGCATCTTTTTGAAGCAAACATACTAATATGATGGTTTATGTGGAGAAATGTTCAAAAAAATAAATTAAATAAATTATAATTCAAATTCATCAATAGGAATAGGATTATCACGAGTGCCAAAAAAATCAGGTAAACGGTTTAATCTGATACACCAATTTTTCCACTCATAATATTTCTTAGGATCTTCTTGCCATAATTTTTTAATATAATCCTTCTTACCTGAAGAATCTAAATTCTTCATGATAATAACTTCAGTTATATTTCTTCTACCATAACCTATTATTTGCATAATATATAATCTATTTTTACCAGTTAAATTTTAATTGCATCTTTTTGAATCAAACATACCAATACAAAAAATAGTGGGATTAAATCCCACACCACACTTTAAAATTTAAAATTTTTATTATTTAAATTTTTTTAAAAAATGGAGGATAAAATGATACTAACAATAATAAACATAATATTATTAATAATATTAGCGATAGAAAAGAATTAATTGGGATACTTGGATTAATACTCCAAGTCATCTCAATAATAATAACACTAATGAGGGGATGAAAATCTCCTCACACAATTTAATATATTAAAATTTTTATTATTTAAATTTTCTCAAAAAAGGAGGATAAAAAAATGATAACACTAACAAACATAATCAATGTAATTATAACATGCCTATTCATAATATTAGTAATATCTGAAAGGGATAACCCAAAGAAACTTCCAATTGTACTATGTACAATTTCAATATTGCTAACAATTTTAAGTTTTGTCCTGTAATATCAGGACAATAACTTTTTTAATTTTTTTAAAAATGGGGGAATGACTTATGGAAAGAAGCACAATAAAATTAGAAGTAAGTTTAATTAATAAAATAAAAGAAATACAAGCATTAAACGGTTACAAATCAGTAAATGAAACAGTAAAACATATCCTGCCACAAGGAACAGTAACACCTGAAATAGTAACTTATGAACAACCTGCATTCACATTGAAAAGCGGAGATATCTATAATAACATCTCGTGGAGTGAATTAAAGTTAAATTTTAATTGCATCTTTTTGAATCAAACATATTTTATCAAGAAATAAAAGATAAATGTTATTCTGTATGTAAATAAGTTCAATAATGTAAAAAAATATTCTACAAATAAAGATGGAGATAATGCATGATTATTGATGAATATTTCATTGAGAATTTATATTGTATTGTTAATTCATCAAATAAACAATTTTCTAAATATCATGTTAAGTAAGCTATATCAATCTATAATTATATATACTAATTGATATAATACTTTAATTAAGTATTAATTTTGAGGGATTGATATGAGTGGACCTTTTTATGATCTTTCAGTGACTGAATTGATGGCTTATGATATTACTTGGGATATGAGTACTACTGAAGAGCGTCATCAGCTTGAAGAACAAATTAAAGCTGAAGACCCTAAAAAATGGGAAGAATTCAAACGTGAAATGATTCTCATTTATGGATCTTTAGAATATTAATTTTCTTTATTTTTTTGAACATTTCACCACATAAATCATCAAACTATTAAACACAATTTTTCAAGTAGGTTTTTTTTTGAAAAAATGCAATTAAAATTTAACTAAAATATCAACAAAAATGTGGAAAATTGATTAATGATGAGAATTTAATTAGTAATGGAACAAGAGAATCTGAAACAATATTTTTTTCACAGTATTCATTAAACGATTTTAATTTAGAATTAAAAACGGTAATAAGAGAATTAAAATGGAATAGGGAAAACATGAGTAATATTTATAAAGCTGTTTTAAAGAAGATATGTGAAGAAATAGTTGATAAATATAATAATGTGTTAGATTGTAGGATTCATATTTTGCCTGAGAATTTAGATAAAGATGTGGAATATATCTTTAAAGTTAATCCAGATTTAACTGATGATGAGTTACTGGTTTTAAGAAGTGAAGTAGATTATGATGTGTTTAGAATTTATGATAAATTTAATTTAGAATATGATTTTGCTAATGTGTATTCTAGATACTAATTTTTTTCTATTTTTCCACTATGATGCTGAGAAAAAGTGATGAAGTGATGGGACAATGAAAGAAAAAAAATATCCAATGACTTATAAAGAATATGAAAAAAGAGTTATTGAACTATTCTTAGAAACAGGAAATTATGCTACTAAAGAAGAAAAGTTAGAATTTTTAAATGAAGAATTATTAAAAAATGATCCAGATTTTATTAAAAATTTATACAAAGATGATTGTTTTTATTATGATCATCCTGAAAGGTTTGGAATAGCTGCAAAATATGTTTTTGAAGATACTAATTTGTTAGGCACTCCAGTTTCTAATTTGGAAATGCTTTTTTAAAATAACATTTTAATATTAATTTCATTGGATTATATATTAATATATATCAGGTGGTTTTATGATTGATTATAAAAATTTAACTCATGATGATTTAGATAATATGTCTTTTAGAAAATTGCTTGAAATACCTGTTGAATTTCTTGAAGAGAATTATCATGATATATATCTAGAATTATATTGTAAGGTGGATGATTCTGCAATTATGTTTGAAGATGAATATCCTTATGTTAATACTCCTGATAGAATATTTTTTGAAGTTTTCCCAGAAGAATCTGGTAAAAGAATTATTTTGTATCTTAAAAAAATAAATAATAAATACTTTGAATGTAATAAGGTTTTAGCACCCTATATTTTAGAGCAGATCTTTGATGAGAATAATCAAATTGTTAGTGAGAGCATTAAAGAAAACCATTAGTGTATTTATAAAAAATAATATTTTTTTATTGTAACTTTTATTAAATCAATCTTCTTGAGTTTGGAATATAATTAATGTAGGTTTCTTTTAGAAAGATGTGTTTAAAAGTTAATAAATGAGTAATATTATAAAAGAGAATAAATTTCATGTTCTGATAATCAAATAATAAATTATATGGATATTCACTTACCAAAAGATTATCTGAAGATTTTGCAGATTCAGTAATAATGTTTTTAGATTCAATTGATACTACATTTGAATTGGAGTATCGTAGTATATGTGAAGTTTTAGAAAAAATATTATGTTTTCAGTAGAATGAGATAATATTATGAAGTTATTCCAATGAAATGGGAAAAAATAATTTTCTGAAAATAATCGCCATTACTGTAATGTGCTGCTGATTTATCATACTCAAAAATGGCAATTCTTCTGGTTAAGATATGCCTAAACTATTTATTAAATCATATGTAACTATAATATATGAAAGTAGATTTTAGTCTGGTCATACTGGGGATTTTCATTCTTTTAATGATTTATTTTGCAGTATTTTTAGAAATAGACATTGAATATATATTTTTGGCATGTTTTATATTTGCATTTATTGTTAATGGAAGAGATTATAAAAATGAGACTTCAAAAAAAGAGTTTATTATTGGAAACTCTGTTTCTTCCGTAGTTGGAGCAGTAATACTTTTTGCCATAATATTTGGTGCAAGCGGATTTTTATTGGATACTCTTCATGATGCCAAATTCAATGAGGAAATAGATGAAATCGGATATCACAATAACACAGTTACTGTTGATGAATTTACACAGTTCGGTCCTGATTTTTCCAAAGTTTACTGGATCGTTGGAGATGACGGAAGAAAATATACCATAAGCGAAGGGATGTATAATAAATTAAATGCAGAATATAATAATTCAGTTGCAGGTCATAAACTAAACATATTTTTCAATGTTAAAAAAACAGCCAGAAGCGGTCATATCAATTATATGGCAGATAACATAACAACTGATAGCGGAATAATAATTAAATAAAATGATAATTAAAAAAGAGTTAATGATTCAATAGCTAAGTTATAGCCGGATTGAACATTATTGAGTTTGAACTTAGGTAATTTTTTAATCATATGGACTGTCTGAAGGTCATTGTTTGTATCTACAGTTGTTTCAAAGCCCATTTTTTTCCAAAAGTTTAATCCCCCATTTAAATTTTTATGGGTGTGGAGATAAATTTCTTTATAGCTGTTTAGATAGCTAAAGGACTCTACTAGTTTGAACAGTTTTGTTGCAAGACCCAGTCTTCTGTATTTTTCATCAACATATAATCTCCAAATGCTTGCAGTATCTTCTTTATTATATAATCCTTTAAATTCTTTGAATTTTTTATCATAGCCTCTTACAGCTATTGTAGCTATTATTTCATCATTTTCAGGATTTTTTGCTAGGAACAAATTATTTTTTCTAGGATTTATGTAGTATTCATTTAGATTAATTATGTCTTTATGATATTTTGGCACATATCCGTATCCGTATTCTTTTTTAATCTGCTTAAATAAAAACTCCTGAGTTCTGGTTTTTTCACAAATATTGTCGGACAGTTGAATAATTTTAAAGTTCACTTTTTAATCCTCCATTAAATGTATTACTTTTTTGGAAATTTTAATCGATTTTTAATACTTTATTTTTTAAAAGAATGAAAGTATTACTTTATTTCTTAAATTAAAGCTTTAGTAATACTTTATTATCATATACTAAACTTTAATATATAATAAACTAGAAAATACTATATATAATTTGTTATTTAATTTGAAAAAAAATATCGTGATATTATGAGTTGTTATAAATATTGGGGTAAAATTGAAGAAATAGCTGATAAACTTTCCAATTTCGGCAATCTTGATGATGATATGGACGCTTTGGATGACGTTGCTATCGATGAGGTTATTAAGATTTTAGATGAAGTTGAAGTTATTGCACATGATAAAACAATCGATTTTGACTCTGCCAAACATATTCTTGATGATGAAAAGATGAACAGGGCATTAAAATTAATCCGTAAGTTTTACGTTTATGTCGGCGCCAGACTGGAAATGGAAAATGCATTAAAAATACTTAACTCAGATAATCCAAGAGAAGTACTTGACTCTTTTCACTTTTATGACCGTTATATAGGATTAATTAATAATGAAAGTAAATTAGCTAAATTCAATGAGGAAAAAACCTTTTTATTCTTGGGAAGCGGACCGCTGCCTTTAACTTTAATCATGTTCAATGAAGTATTTGGATGTAAATGTATTGGAATTGAACAGCAGGAAGATGTAGCCCAGTTATCCAGAAAAGTTTTGAAAAAATTAAACCTTGACGACGATATTAAAATTGTTATAGGTAATGAAAATACAATAGCTGATTTGGATTATGATATTTTAATGGTAGCTGCTTTTGCAGAACCTAAAGAAAGGGTATTTTCCAATATTTGGGATGTGGTAAGTGAAAAAACACCTGTTCTTTATAGAACCTATACAGGTATGAGAGCTATTTTATATTCTCCTGTTACTGAAAAAGACACCAGAGGATTCCATAAGGAAGTAATGCTCCTGCCTACAGGCAATACAAACAATACTTCAGTATTAATTAGAAAAATTACCTAAGATATTTTTTCTGCCTTTTTTTATATTTTTAATTTTTGTTAAATCAGACAAAATGCTGTTTTGACAGCTCTGTTTTTTAAAAAAACCAGGTTCTGAAATATCATTAAATCCTGTTTTTACCTGTTTTCAAAACATAATTATTATATATTGTTAACAAGATAAATAAAAACAACTGGAGGGATGTTTTTATGGTTAATTGTCCTAATTGTGGGGTATTAGTTGAAAAAGATTCTAAATTCTGTCAGGAATGTGGAACAAAAATAGATAATTCTGATTCAAATACTCAAACTGATGCATGCAGTGATTATGAAAAAAATAAAAGATATGCATTAATAGGAATCGGTTATTTGACAGTTTTAATACTTTTAATTTCTGTACTTTCCGCATGGTATAATGTTAAAGTAATAAATGCCGACAGGCTATTGCTATATCCGTTATTGTCAATCATGCTGTCTGTTTATGTGTCTCTGAAATTAATCAGTGATGAAAAAACTTTTAAACATGGTGTAATTATACCTGTAATTTCATTTATATTATTTATTTTTGGAATTTAAGAGAATTTGAAGCATATATAACATGATAGGTGTAACTTAATGAAAATTACGGTATATCTTGGATCACATGAAGGCAGTGACCCTTTTCTGAAAGAAGCTGTAAGGGAACTTGGTGTGTGGATTGCTGAAAATAATCATATACTTGTTTATGGCGGTTCAAAAATAGGATTGATGGGGGAACTTGCAGACAGTGTCCTGAATGCTGAAGGTATGGCAATTGGTGTTGAACCTGAGTTTTTTATAGACGATAACCTGCAGCATGAAAATTTAAGCGAACTTATAATAACCAGTGATCTGCAGGACAGGAAAAGAAAAATGATTGAGCTTGGGGATGCTTTCATTGCTTTTCCTGGAGGTACCGGTACTTTAGATGAAATAACTGAAATAATGACTAAAGTTGCCCTAAAACAGATTAATGCTCCATGTATTGTATATAATCTTAATGGTTATTATGATAGTCTGAAAGTTCTTTTGGATCATATGATTGAAATGGGGTTGTCCACATCAGATAAGCAGGAAAAAATCTATTTTGCCAATAATCTTTCGGAAATAGATAATATTTTAACTGATACTAATGAATAATGTGTGTTTAAATAGTATGAACAATACAATAATAATGTAACTATGATATTTTTTATCTTATGATTTATTTAGGTGGAATATATGGACAAAAAAACAATTATTATAGTGGTACTTATACTGGTTGTGTGCTGTCTTATCGGTGGTTTGATTTATGTTGTTTCACTAAGCAGTGAACCGGTAAATAATACAACATTAAATAATACTGCAAATATTACTAATAACACTACTAATGATGTTGCTGATGTTCGCCCAGTATCTGATGAACATGAATCATATTCTTCTGCGTCTTCACAATCCAAAGATCCTCATTCTGATTGGGTTTGTGAAGGTGATACATGGTACAGTAAGCAGGATAGTGATGGAAAAGGTTATGTTTTATATGATAAAGCATCTGGAAGACCTATAGGTAGTGGAGATATGCCTGATAGACATGGATATCACAGTCAAAATTATATTGATATGTATAGCTCAACAGTAAAATACAGAAGCAACGGAGAATATTATGATGGTTAAGGGAATTTATAAATTCCTTTTTCTTTTATCATGAGAAATTATTTTACACTGCAGCCACTAAAATAAAATTTAATAAATTCTATAAAATTTAATAAATTTAATGAAAAGTGCTCGAATTATTGATTTGAAGTATTGATTTAATGAAAGTATTGATTAAAATAGTATTTTTGTATTAGTTACATATATATGAAGCTGATGATTTAGACCAATTTTTAGTTAAAATTTCACTTAAAAATTAATAAAATATGATTCGGGTATAAGTGGTAGTATATATTATTTATATACTTTACAGAAAATATCTATTTAATATAAATAGCTATAATATATATTAATAGTAGTATTGCTATCTTACTTATTATAGTAATTATACTTATAATGGCTATTTAACTATTTTTTCTTATTTACTATTTATCTGTAAATACAGAAATATTCGGCATACTAATGCCGACTCATATAATATTTGAGATTTAATAAATCTTATAAAAAAAGACCTTAAATAAACTTATTTTATATTTTAATGCTTAATCAATGATATTTAAGTAAATTAAACATTAAAATTTTAATTTTAAAGATAAAAACAAATATTAAATCCATATTTATCTTAAATCAGACTATAGACAAATATTTGGCTGGGATTTTATAATTTTCATGAAATTTATAAAAGAAAAACTAGCTAAATGGATTGGCATGATATAGGTCAAGCTATTGATATAGGATAGTTTTGTAAAAAAATATTTAAAAGAAAGCTAAATTACATAGCTTTCATATTATTAAGTTTTAATTTTTGTTTAATATGCTCACGGTCAACGTGAATATATTTGTCAGTTGTTTGGCTGTTGCTGTGTCCAGCTATACTTTGAACCTCTGCTACTGTAAGGATTTCAGCATAATGGCTTAGTGCAGTGTGTCTTAGAATATGGACACTAACATTTTTCCCGTAATTTACAGGGCAATCTATATTTTCATTAGCTATTCTCTCATCACTTAGTTTAGCATACTTTTTTATCACTTCTTGGACTGCACGTTTTCCTATACGTTTTCCCTTTTGATTTAAAAAAAGTTCTTCACGCGTTTTCTCAGCTTCAGCTTTTTTTCGCTGAATAACAGGTCTGTAGACATCGTAAGTATTTTTTCTAAGTTTTGTTATACGGTCATAAATCATATCATTAAGACTGGCCAATGTATCATAGGTTATAAATGTAGTGCGGTCTTTAGACTGTCCTTTTGTTGTTTCTGCACGTAGATGTAGTTCTATATAGCTATTTACGTCATCAGGCAAGATATAAAAACCATTTTCATCTAATGGAACTTGAATATCACTTTTATTAAGCCCAACCAACTCTTTTAACCTAATTCCAGAATCAAGAAATGTAGAACAGATTGCATAATCCCTTGCATTTCCGCTTAATTCTATTGTTTCAAGTAAAAAATCGCTTTGCTGACTATTTAAGCTTATTTTTTCAATTCTTTTTTTAGCAGTTTCAGGATCTTCGACTTTAACTTCGATAATATCCTTCATTTTAATGGGATCATGCTGTATTTCTTCTTGAACTTCCTCAGAGTTGATGAATTCTAAAATATTCATCATATATGTTTTCACTGTTGTCCTTTTATTGCCTCTACCTTTAAGACAGTATCTACGGTAGTGTCTTAGTTGTTTTTTAACATTTGTGCTGTCCAGTTCTTCAATTCCTTCATTTTCAAGGTAACTGATAAACTGATTAATATTAAATGTTTGTTTTTTAATTGTTTCTGAAGTTAGGTTCTTTATCTCTTGTTTTTCTTCAAGATACTCATCCAAATATCCTGAAAGTTCTTTTGTAGCAATCATAATCTTTTTTCACCTAGTTTATGATTTTTTAATCCCAATTTTTGCTACATTTTATTCTTTGTTTTTTTAGTATATAAAACATTCGTATCTTTCTTTTACTTTCGTATATTATTACATAAAATATACATTCTATTTATATATAAAATTAGGCTGAAAATCTCTTTTCTGAGAAGGTGTCAAAAAACTATCAGGACATATAGGTTAGCTGCTGCAAAAAGACCATTTTCTTCAATTTTTGAATTTGTAATAAAAAATTTTTTTAAAGTAATACTTTTTTTTAGTTGACACAATTAAATAACAATGATTAAATCAGATTAATGATAAAACATTATTACAAGTTAAATTCAATATTAAATTTAACCTGTATGGTGTTTTGATGGAAGAAAATGATATTTACTCAATCAGTGCAATCAATAATTTGATTGATAAAAAAATTAGCTACTGTGATGATTTTAAAAAGATCAAAATCAGAGGTGAAATAACTAATTTTAACGGATCATATAATTCAGGACACTACTATTTCTCCCTAAAAGACAAAAACTCTTCAATTTCCTGTGTAATGTTTAAATTATCTACAAAATCTTTGGATTTTGAACCTAAAAATGGTGTGGATGTTGTAGCCAGTGGTGAAGTTTCATTTTATAAAGTACGTGGAAACCTGCAATTCAGAGTAAGAAAAATGCAGGAAGCAGGATTGGGAGATTTATACATTGCTTTTGAAAAGCTTAAAAAGAAATTAGATAAAGAAGGATTATTTAAAGACAAAAAAGCAATTCCACAATATCCTAAAAAAATAGGAGTAATAACATCTGCAAGCGGAAAAGCAATAAAAGACATTGTAAACAACATTGAAAAAAGATGGCCTGCAGAAATAATTGTCTGGAACACTACAGTACAGGGAGCCAACTCTACCCGAAGCATAACTAAAAATATTGCACTGGCAAACAAAACAGATGTTGATGTGATAATTGTAGGTCGTGGAGGAGGAAGTACTCAGGATTTATGGGATTTTAACAAAGAGGAAATTGTACGTTCAATAGCTAATTCTAAAAAACCGGTTATAACAGCTATTGGTCACTCAACAGACAAAACGCTTTCAGACATGGTATCCGATAAAGTTGCAGCAACACCTACAAAAGCAGCTGAGCTGGTTGTTCCAAATAAAGTTGAACTTAATGAAAAACTAAAAAATATTGAAACAAGATTAAATGATTTGATAAATTCCAAATTAGATAATTTAACACATAAACTCAATATTTCCAAAAACAATAAAACCTTAAAAGATCCTTTATCAAAGTATAAGAATCATCAAACAAATTTGGTTTTATTAAAAACAACTGCTGAGAAATCATTAAATCAGCTGATTCAGTCAAATGAACTGCAGCTTGATAACTTTAATAATTCATATATTCTGAATAATCCGGATTATATTTTAAATAAAAAAGTCGGTAAAATTACTTTATTTAAAAATGAATTGGATAATAACATATCTAACTGTCTGTTAGAATATGAAAATAAACTTAACATGCACTTTAAAAATTTGAAATCCATGAATTTCATTGAATCTTTTGAATTAAAAAAAAATTCTTTAAATTTAATTGAGAATAATTTAAATAATTCAATTAATGTCACATTGAATTCGCATATTCATGATTTGGAAATAATTAAAAATAATCATGTTTTCAGCAATCCGTGTCAGGTATTGGACGATAAATTTGTTAAAATGGCTCAAATACATAAAAGTTTAGATGCAGAAATTACCAAGACATTAGACAGCAATGAAAATAAATTAAGGATTCTTGAAGAAAAATTAAAGATTTTAAATCCTGATGAATTGCTGGAAAAAGGATATGTTGTAAAAGATCCTGATGAAATAAGAAAATCCAAAGCTAAAAATGTAATTATAGTACTGTTTTTAGCTATTGTTATAGTACTGTTAATATTACTTAGTTTAAAATAAAATAAAAGGTGATAATATGACTAAAAGTTTTGAAGAAAAGTTAGAAGAATTGGAAAAATTAGTTAAGCAATTAGAATCAGATAATGTTCCATTGAAAGAAGCTGTTGAGTTGTATACTCAGGCAAATATATTACTTAAAGAGTGCAACACTGAATTGAATGATACAAAAGCAACAATTCAAAAAATAAGTGAAGATGGAACCTTGGAAGAGTTTTAATTATTTTTTCATGAAAAATAATTGAGTATATTGGAAAAGATGGAATTAAATTATCGCCTCTTTGATGCTTAAGATAATTTTATTTTTAAATTATATAATGAATAAAAAATGTAATTTTACCGATTTTGTTCATTATACAATTTAAAATTAGAAAAATTTATTATGAATTCAATTTATCTTTTTATATGTATATTAAATTTAAAACACATAAAATAAGCAGTATAATATTTGCAATCAATAGAACTTCCTGATTTTTCTTCAGTATTTGTTTATAGTACTGTATTACAGTAATTATTAACATAGCTACTGTCAATATAAATAATGCATAATTTATAACTTCCATTTTATTTTTCCACATTTAATTTTTTTAAGGACCATATTGTATGAATTCATCATCTATAACCATTCCTCATCTTCTGCATATTAATTCACACCTGCAATCGTCCATTACAAAATCTGTTGATCCGCAACCCGGACAGTGCTTTACACTTTTAGTACTGTTTGTTTTATATTTTAATCCATTACATTCATAATTAGTCATTTTTATTCCTCCTAATTAAATTAACATATTGTCTGTTTATTATTTTGAATGTTTTTTACAAATCCATTATTCACTGCTGGTTCTTCAATTTTTTTAAAGAAGCTGGCATGCACCATATTATTTTTATAGATTAATATATGTCCGTTACCGTAGCTGTTTGAAATTTTATAATATTTTCCTAAACCTACAGCTTCTTTTTTAATAAATGATTCAGAATTTATACTGGCCAATATATTTTCAAGCTTCTTATCGGATATATTTATTTTTTCACTGCTGGAACTGTCAATAATGTAGCTTCTAAGTAGCATTTCATCATACTTTTCATATAATGAATGATTGTTAAATATTTCAATTCCTACTTTGTTTTCTACAATGCATATTACTCCTATCTGGTTGTTTTCCATTTTGAAGTGCTTTAAATAGCTGTCAATATCATATTTGTTTTTTTCATAGCTGTCTCTAAGTGCTTTTGTTTTGGAGGAGGTGTTTTTATCCGTTTCCAAATCATCAATGGAATTCCAGACAACTTCCTGAAGGGGATTGTTCTTATTGTATGCTTTTTTTCTTCTGGTATTTGAGTTAGCTATGTAATCTGAATACTGAAACTCTGATTTATATTCATTTCTTCCTTTTTCAGAACAGTTTACAGGTATTTCCATTTCACTTTTAGGAGGTATTATCATTGTTTGAGCAACAATTCTGTTCTGGAGAGATCCTGCAATTTCTTCACCGTCAAGTAAAATTAATGGAGATACTGAGTTATTTTTTAATTTTACCTTTTCCACATTTGTGCTGTCACATTCCCCAATCGTTACAAGCCCCATTTTCAGCCCTTTTTTTAAATCTAAAACATCAAAGGGAGTATCAGTATCACTTAAAATAGGAACTACTGTTATGTTTTCGTAATCCTGCCTTTTGGCCAAACTCAAATGTTTTAAATTCATTTTTAATCACCTATATAAAGTTCAAATCATTTTCAGGATCTTTTTTTAATTCATCTATTTCATCAGAAGTTAATATTTTAGCTATTCCAATATCTCTGTTGTAGAATTTGATTTGTGCATAATCTTCATCTAAAATTTTGTCATAAATTCTGCCGGCACTCATTGTTCCTCTGATTACCGTATTTGTACTGTTTGATACATATGCTACCTGTCCGGCGTGTCTCATTTCAACTTTAATGGCTTCATCATCATAGTTGTTGTCCTTTTCTTTTATTAATTTAAGAATTCCGTCTTTTTTAAAAGGCTTCACTCCAAAAAAGTGTCTCATACTTACTAAAGTGATATACATATCTTCTTTCATTTTATCTCTTCCTTGTGTATGTTAGCGTTCTGTTTTTAATATCCCGGAAATTTTCCTTTCTTATTAATTCACCATTTTTAAAGACAGTCTGCAGATAGTCTTTTCTTTCATCAGATATTGGAACAGTTTTAAAGTGGCTGTTTTCCTTTACTAATTTTAATCTTCCGGTTTTTGATTTTTTGCTGCTGTCCAATGGATTTTTAAAGATGTCATACCATGTTCCGTTTCTTAACTGTGCTGAACATTTAAATGCATTTCTCTGAGTGTCTCTGTTTACTGAAGAATGGAGCCCTCCGCCCATTCCAAATATGATGTTTTGTGCTGCCCAGCCGTTTGATTTCATTCCAAATAAAATATCCCTTATTTTATGATAGTTCAGACCGTCCCCCCACAGCAGTCCGATGTTTTTTGCAAAGATTTTATAACCTTTTGTGGTTTTTACAGTTCCAAAACCTTCTCCAAGAATATTCAAACAGTCCAGTGTTGTTGAAACAGGTTCTCCGCTGTCTGGTCTGAATACTATTTTATTTCCGTCAGTTTTTTCTAAAAATTCATTAACTTTATCATTTAATTTACTGCCTTTTGAACTTGCCAGCTTTAAGAAATCCCTATAGTTATAACTGTCAATTACTATAGACAATATCCCATCTTTTGCATTATCAATAACATTAATTGCCTGTTTGATTTCACCTTCTTCTCCCAATGAAGTCATTACACTGTGTTCAGTTGCCTGTACTGACAGGCCGTATATATTATTGTCATTATAGTAGTTTTCAGGTATTGTTAATGCCGGAATTGTATCAGTTCCTTTAAAGCTTAGGAGATGTGCACTTCCGCACAGTTCTGCAGATTCTGTTGAGGTAGCTCCCCTATATCCAAAATCATGTAACATAAAGTCCAGGTTTTCTTTGCCTGATCCTGTTACATCTAAATAAAAGTTACAGAGTTTTCTTACCTCTGCTGACAGTGTAGCTACTGTTGACGGATACCATACCTGCAATAATAATGATTCCAGGTAATTCGGTAACCAGTAGCACTGTTTATCTGTGTTTTCAACAGTCATTAAAACATTTCCCACTTCTACAGGTGTTCCCTCTTCTACGGCTTTTATTTCTATTGGTAATTTTCCGTCAAGTTCATCAGCTATATACATCCAGCCGTCATAGTTGAATATATCTTCACCAATGTGTGTCTTAATCAGACTGTTTGCCTGGTTTACTTTTTCCGGAGTTACAACTTTTCCTTCCAAATACTTTTTTATTATGTACTGGAGGCCGTAAAATATTGTTTTGTTAAATTCTGATCCTACCCTGCTTTCCAAGTATGAATATAGTTTTTCAGTATTTTTTGGGTAAAATGCATGATGGGTAACTTTGTAACTGTCTGTCAGTAAACAGATATTGTTTTCAATCATTTTTAGTACCTCTTTATAATATGATGTGTATATATTGTGAGTTTATACTATATAAATGTGTTTAATTAGTATTTAAAAAAAGTAAAAATGATGGTTTTTTTGATACGTGTTTGTCCCTTTTTAAGTAGGAGATATTATGCGGGGTGTGATGTTTAATTTCCAGTGTTTTTATCGTGTAAAAGGTGATATTTTTAATTTGAGAGCCAATACAATATATTTACAGTTTTAGGTTTCTTAATCTGTTATTATAAAAGAAATTAGCATGTATCAACTCATTTTCATAGATTAATGAGGTTCCTGATCCGTTATTTGTTTTGATGAAATAAGACTGACCTAAACCAACAGTATTTCTTTTATTAAAATATTTTTCATTTATATTGTCTAAAACAGCCTCAAAGTCAAAGTCATCTTTTATAAGTGAATTATTTCCAACATCATCAATAATATAACTTTTAAGAATCATATCACTGTACTGTTCATATAAACTATGATTAGCAAATACATCCAAACCTACTTTATTTTCTAACCTGGCTATTACACCAACCTGATTTTCATAAATCCCGAAGTGTTTCAAATAATCATCATTTGTTTTTTCTATTTTTTCATAATTATCCCTTAAAGCAGAGGTTTTGGAAAAACTGTTTCTTTTTACTTGAAGGTCTTCAATAGAATCCCATACTGCACCTTGTGAAGCTCTTATTGAATTGTCCATATTATATTCTGCTTTTCTGCATCGAGTTTCTGAATTTGCCATATAATTTGAATGTTTAAATTCAGATTTGTAATTCCACCTTCCCTGTTCAGAGCAATTAACTGGAATTGATATGCTGGTATTCGGAGGAATTAACATACTTTGTCCAATAATTCTGTTCTGTTTTGCTCCAGCTACTTCTTCCCCATCTACTAAAAGTAATGGAGAGGTAGCATTATTTTTAACCATAATTGTTCCAACTGTACTTTGTTCACACTCATATACTTCAACAAGACCCATTTTAAATCCTGTTGTTAAATCTAAAATATCTAATTTCAAAGGTGAATCATTTAAAATAGGAACTATAGTTATATTTCCACATTCTTGTTTTTTACCTAATAGCAATGTCATTTAAATCAATTTTTTAATATTTTTATAACAACTTATGTTATTACATAGTTATATTGTATTATTCTAGTATATAAATGTATCTAAAAAGTAACTAATTAGTTATAAATATATATATTAATTTGATTCTTTTATATAGCTGGTAAAAAATTTAACCAACAGTATATAAAGGGTCGGTCAAAAAAATAATCAACTATATATAAAAGGTCGGTCAAAAAAATAACCAACTACTTGAAAAAGCTGATAAAAATGGAAATTGAAACACAATCATATATTACAAATTTACTTAAGACAAATCCTAAAATAGTTGAAAATAATTTAAACTATAATGATAAAAAATTTAACAAAAAAAAAGAATATTACCAACTTAAAGAACATATTGACACATTTTTAGAAAAAGAAAGTGATGACCGATTTTTTATAATGCCCGGATTAAGAGGTGTTGGGAAAACAACAATCATATACCAATTATTCAGTTATCTGCTTAATGAAAAACAAATTCCAAAAAACAGAATATTATATCTTAATTTAGAAAACCTAAAAGATGTTCCTAACTTTAATATTAAAGAATACATTGATGTTTTCCTAAAAGATGTAAATGAAGCATATCCAACTGTAAAAAATCAGGTATTCATATTTGTAGATGAATCACAATATTCAAAAAATTGGGCATCTTTAGGTAAAATAATATTTGATGAAGATAAAAATGTTTTTATGATTTTTACAGGATCAGATGCATTGAATTTAGAGTATAACAATGATTCAGCTAGAAGATCTCTTAAAAAAGAAATTTATCCATTAAATTTTGCAGAATATCTTTATTTAAAATATGATATTAATTATCCGGACATGTTAAGTGAAACTTTTAGAGACATGATTTTCACAGGAAAAGTCAAAGAATCTCAAAAAATCGAAAATAGGATGTATAATCAAAATCTAATAAATTTAAACCAGAATTACTTAAAAGAATGGGAATATTATATTCAATATGGATGTTTTCCATTTACTTTAAATAGAACAGAAGAATCAATTGTGCAATTGACTTTGGATATGAAAGACAGAATAATTGAAAAAGACCTTGATATAATAACTTCTTTTACAACTCCAATACGTTTAGCTACATACAAATTAATAAATATTATAGCAATGTCAAAACCTTCAGAGTTATCATCCAATAAACTATCCAATATATTAAATATTTCAAAAACTTCCATACAATCAATATTTCAGGCATTGGAAAAAACACATTTATTATTTCATGTTGAACCTTATGGATCTTGTGTTAAAAGACAGCGAAAATCCTGGGAATATTACTTCTTAACTAGTCAAATAAAAGCAAGTATCTATATAAAAAATGGATTAGCTACACAAAATCCAAAAGAATACATTGCAAACCTTTCTGAAAATCTTGTTGCAGCTAGTTTATTTAAACTGCAACAGAACAGAGATTTTGGAATATTTTATGACCCTGAAAAAGGTGGAGTAGATTTTCTGTTAAATACTATAATGGGAGATATAATTCCTATAGAAGTTGGAATTGGTGCTAAAAATACAAAACAAGTTAAAAAAGCTATTTCAAGATACAACTCAGATTATGGAATTATAGTTTCAAATAGAAGCAGCAGAATTCAAAAAGAAGATAATATAATAAGCATTCCTCTTTCTACATTTTCATTTATGTAGTTTCATATGTAAGAAAAGGTTCTTAATGGAATATAAATAATATTATTTTCCTTTTTTATGCTAAATGTTCTATTAGATATTAAAATACCATAATCAGAATTATAATTATTAATTGCTTTTGTTAATTGACTTTTAGTTTTTTTACCTACACCCACTTCAATTGGAATTATTTTATCAATATTTCTTACTAAAAAATCAACACCTGACTTTTTAGGATCATAAAATAAACCTATAAAATTATGACGTAACAATTTTAGTTTATATAATGATGATGCAACTAAAGTTTCAGCTAATGTGGCTAAACATTTTTTATTATTTAAATTATATCTTCCAATTTCAAAATTAATTGATGCTTTAATGGATGGAGCTAAAAAGAAATACTCCCATGGTTTTTTAATAATTTTACTTCCAGTACCATAAGCAGTTATGGGAAATAATAATTGTGTTTTTTCTAAAACATTTAAGATATTATTAATTGTATTTGGAGAAACACCTAACATTTGAGCTAATTTAACATTTGAAGTTCCACCAGGTTTTTGCATAGCAATATATGTAACAATTCGTGATATAGTATCATTAGTAGAAGTATTAAATGTTTTTAAAGAAGAAATATCTTTTTCAATTATTCTATTTATATTATTTATAGTTTTTTCATGAATTTGAAAATCTTGTATTTTTAAAGAAAATGGGAATGAATGTTGTGTTAAAAACTTTTTGAATTCAATATCTGGATCATTATCTAAGTTAATCATACTTTCTTGGATTTTTCTTTCATTAGTTATAGCTAAATCAACATTTCCATTTAGTATTAAATCTTGCAATGCAAAAGACATCTCCTTTGGAAAATGTATGTTCTGTTTTAAAAAAAGATATTCTGGAAATGTACATGGAAATATTGGTTCTTTTTCCATTCTTCTAATTGCATCAGCATGAATTTGTAATTCAATAGCAGATGAACCAGTAAAAATCATAAAAATATTATTGTTATTATCATATACTATTTTACCAGTTAATGCCCAATTTTTATCAAAATGAACTTCATCAATTAATAAGAATATTGGTTTATTTAATTCCACCATTGTTGTTTGATGTATGTTTTCAATAAAATTAGTTATTACATCCAATATATTAACATCATAAAAACTTTTCAACTCACTTACATCAAAATAAAGAATATCTGAATTAGGAACATCATTTTTAATTAAATATTCATACAATTGCAATAAAATTGTTGTTTTACCTACTCCTCTAAGACCAGGCATTACAATAAATCTGTTTTGATTATTGCCATTTAAAAAGTTGTCAATGTATTCTTTTATTCTGAAATAATCAGTACGATGATTTAATTTTTTATTATTTGATGATAATTTAGAAGATATAATTTTAGGCATTAATCTTTGTTTAGCTAAAATATATTGCATTAATTCTTCTTCTAATTTCATAGTTTTACCTCCCAATTTTTATAGTCCATTATATTTTCATACTATTTTTTATATAACTATTTATATACTCTTATACTATTTATAGTATAAGACTTTATATACTACTATACTATTTTTCGTATAAGACTTTATATACTACTATACTATTTTTCATATAAGTTATGAAAATGAAAAAAATAAAATAGCTATTTTTGAGCTATTTTATATTTAATCAACTGTTTCAATCCATTTGCGTCACAATTTTCAGGTTCTAATTCCAATGCATAATTACAATATTTTAAAGCTTCTTCATATTTATTTAATATTAACAATGATGCTGATTTAAAAAATAAAACATTAAAATTATCAGTTACTTCCAGGATTTTATCATAACACTCAATAGCTTCATTGTAAATGTTTAGTTTGTATAATGTGGTGGCTTTTGCATATATTATTACCAAATCATTCGGTTCTAATTCTAAGAGTTTGTCACAGGTTTTCAGTGCTTCTGTATATTTGGTGAGCTCAAACTGGGCTGAGAATTTAATAGCTAATGCGTTAAAATTGTTTTTGTCTTTTTTTAATATTTTATTGCATTCGGTTATTGTTTCATCGTATTTTCCGCATTCATACAACTCTGCAAGTTTAAGGTTAACATTTAATTTTTCTTCATATATGTTTATCAAGCTGATGTTGTCAAATGATTTTAAATAATGTATACAAATTGTTTTCCCGATTATGGCCAGATTGTTGGTAGGATTTATATTTAACACACATTCAAAACAGTCAAGGGTTTTATAATAATCCTTTTTGTTTAATAATTTATTTGCTTCAATTAATGCAGATATTATTACATCCATATCCATCACACCTATTTAATTATTAAACAAAGAAATATTAAATCTTATTGTTGGATTTAAAGACAATTTTTCAGTTTCGAGTCAATATTTCACCATTATTACAATTAAGTGCTCTATACAATGCCTTTGGAGCTTCAGTAAGGTCACCTAACAGATAAACTGCATTCATCATCAGAATTGCAGCTTCCTCATTATCCTTGTCAGCATCCAAAACATCATAGCAAAGATTTAAACATTCTCTATACTCCATGGAATAAAATCTGTTGATTGCTTTTTTAAGGGAACCTTCAGCTTTATCATTGGCTATTTCCAAATCAAAAATTAAATCCTGAACTTCCTTTGCTTCAATTAACCTGTCCAATTCAATTAAAGCACAAAATTTATTTTTCCACAGAGGTATATTTGTTTTATCAATTTCCAGTCCTTCATCAGCACACACCAGCACTTCCTCATATTTTTTCAGTTCCATCAGACATTCGGATTTTGATATTAAAGTTATAATGTTTGTTTTGTCTTTTTTTAAAGATTTATTTAATGTTTCAAGAGCTTTAGGGAATTTTTCAAGTTTCATAAACATGCAGGCCTTAGCATTTATTGTAACGCTGTCTGCATCATCACTGATTTTATCCAAATATTCAATGGATTCATCTCTTCTGTCAAGATTGTATAAAAATGTAGCTATTGCAATAAGAACAGTACTGTCATCAGGATTATATTTCAAGTCATTAAAGCACAGTTCCAATTCACTTTCATAAATCTCATCAGGAATGACTTCGTCAGTTTGATCCTTTGGCATATAGACTGCAAATTTATTGACTGCATTTAAATTTGAAATTATGTTATTTACTTCTTCTGCTTCGTTTTTACGGTTTAATTTTTTAAGGGCCGCCTTTTTATTTGTTAGAACATCCAGATTGTTGCCGAAAACTTCCAGATATTCATCAGCTGTTTTAACCACATCTTCAAACTTTCCTAAAAAAAATAAACAGTCAACCTTTAAATCCAGAACGCTTCTGTTATAATCAGCGTCAAGAATTTCATTAAACAGCTCTAAAGCTTCATTATAGTAGTTCAAATCCATATAAACAATGGCGGTTATTTCTTTTAATTCCATATTCTCATTATCTGGGGCATTTTTTAATAATTCAAGTGATTTTTCTTTTTCATCAATAAAATAAAACATTGATGCAACAATGATTCTCAGCCTTTCATCATCAGGAGATTTTTTTAAAAGACTGCACCATCCGGGAATCTGCTTTTTTAACTCTTCGGTGTCAATATCTCCTTTTTCGACTTTCTTTATTTGAAATTCCATATTTCTAACCTCAGATATTGCAATTCAAACCTAATCTTAAAAGCTTTTCTTTAACTTTCAAAGCTTCTTTTGTGTTGTTAAGTTCTACCAATGAACAGAATTTATTTATTAAAATGGACTGGTGGTTTTTATCAATTTTCAAAGCCACATCTGCAGTATCTACAACTTCCTTAAATCGTTTTAACTTAAAAAGGCATTCTGTTTTATAGTAAAGGGCACTGACATTTCCGCAGTCTAACTTTAAAACTTCATTTAACAAATCAAGAGCCCGCTTATAGTTTGACATTCCCATTAAAATAACTGCTTTCAGCTCTATAATGGAAGCATTTCTAATGTTTTTGATTTGATTTAAGCACTCAAGGGATTCATTCAGTTTGCCTATCTTGTATAATAATACGGATTTTCCTACAATTGTAGCTTCATCATCAGGATTTTCCTTCAGATCTTCATCAAATTTCAAAATTGCATTTTCAATATCTTCTTTCTTTTCCAAATTTTTACCATTAATTCTAATATTCAGATAAGAGTTCATATCTAAAACACCTCTACTTTAATCTTGGTAATAAGAAATATAAAAGCTTATTGTAAGATTTAAAGACAATTTAACAAGTAAAAAACAATTTAACAAGGTATAATCAATATTTATCTTATGTTAAATAAAAATATTTATTTTGCTTTTCAATATTGATTTAAGGCTTAAAAATTGTTATTTTTTACAACAAAGCATTTAAATACCATACAGTTTCTAACAATAGCTATGAAAATTAACTGAAGTGATAATATGTCGAATCATGAAGAAGACAAATTATTTAAGTATGCTACAAAAGAAGACGGATTCAGTTTTATAAATTTGATTGAAGAAATAAACTGGGATATAAGAAAATATGACTTTAAATCTGAAAATTTAACATTCAATCCAACAGAATTAATAGAACTGGATCCTGCAGTTTATAAATCAGATATGATAATGGAACTGGACAGTATAATAGTAATAACTGAATTTCAATCAACAGTAGTAAAAAAATTCGATGAAAAAAGATACAGATTATATAGCAATTGTTGATTATGCAAAGCAAAACAACAAGCCAATACTTTTAATAGTATTCAGCACAGCTGAAAAAACAAAAATTAAACAATATAAATTGAATAAAGACTGTGTATTTACAATTCCGATAATATCTTTAAAAGATTTTGACGGTGATGAAATTATAAATAATATTGAAAATAAAATAAAAAACAATACAAAAATAACCCGACGGGAATTAATATATCTGTCACTAGCTCCGTTTATGAGTTCAATAAAAACCCTTGATGAACAAATAGAAAAAACCGTGCAAACACTAGATAAAATACGAAATTCTGCAAAGAGTGCTAAGAATTTTGCTTTTGGAATTGAATTTCTAATTGTAGATAAATTCATAAAAGAAACATCAAGAAGAAAAAGATTAAGAAATATACTGAGGGATAATATGAGATTAATGGAAGAATACGGACAGGAAAGATATGATGAAGGATACGAAAAAGGAATTAAAAAAGGAGTTAAAAAAGGAATTAAAAAGGGGTATGCTGAAGGAGCAAATAATGAAAAATGGAAAATAGCAAGGTCCTTATTGGCCAGAAATGTACCTCCTGAAGACATAGCTGTTTCAACAAAATTAACTATAGATGAAATAAAACAGCTGCACAGATAATGAAACAAAAGATTTTATTTCCAATAGCTAAATTTAAAAAAACAAATGGATTAATCAGTGATTAAAAATGGATGACATATACTGCTCAAAATGTGGAGAGAAAAACTCCATCAGTGAAGATTATTGCATTGAATGTGGAAGCATACTTAGAAAACTTGATAAATACGAAAGTGGAGACAGAATAACCTCATTTGAAGATATGTTTACACAAAAACACAAAGAGCAATTAAATGAAACACCATTAACCAATGAGATTTATGAACTTATATTAAACAATATATATGAAACAGGCAGAAAATCCCTTAAAAAACAGGGAACAACTGCTCTGGAAAAAGTGGAAGATGTTGTTGAGGCATATGCAAAGTGGTCATACAAATCCAAAGGCGGAGAACTTGGATTTTATAGTGCAAACAATATAAAACTAGATGACCGGCTAAATGATTCAGTACAAATAGCTACACTAATTCATGAGTTATCACACCATCTGCTTGCTGAAATTCATGAACAAATTCTAATGTATTTCTGGGAAGTTGAAAAAACCTATGAAATTGAAGTATTTGTTCAATATATCCTTGCATCTGGAACAGTACATTTAATGAATGAATACTGTGCCCATACTGTTGAAGGAAGATTCATTCCACATGGTTATCAAAATTACGGGTCATTTAATTCAATACTTGAAGAACAGAAAGATGAACTTGATCATGACACAGTTGTTATTTCACTTGTATTAGGAAATACAATAGCTGAAGACATAATCCATTTACTTGAGCATTTTATTGATGAAGATTTGAGACGCGAAATAAAACAGCAATACAATAAAGACCAGTTACCTCCCAGCTATTCTCAGATAGGTATGGAAACTACAGATATGATGGATGGAAACAGCAGAAACGAACTGATTATGGGACCTCTTGCAGGTTCATTTGATGCAGCTATGAAAAATCCGGATTTTAAAAATGTGCTGAATGAATTTTTAGACACTTTTAAATCATTTAATCAGTGAATTTCATTTAAATCTCCACCATTAAATGCTAAAATTAATTTTTTAAAAGTATCTGCTTTTGTGACTGTATAGGAAGGTATTTTAACTTCACTCCATGCTTCATCAAATATTTCCTGAAGTTCATTTAATTCTAATTTTAAACTAACTATTAAATCATTTCTGGATTTGTTAAATTCCAAATTAAAAGAAGGATTATAATAATCACTATAATCATCACAAATCCAATTATTAGCTTCTAAAATAAAATACTTAATGTGTAATTTAAGTAATTTTAAATCACTGATATTGTCAACTGATATGTTAATGATATGGCCTATAGATATTTTGTAGTGATCCCATTGTTTATTATTTACAGATTCATTAGCTAAATTAGTATAATACCTATATAAAACCTCATAAATAGAATCAGTTACTTTAGATTTCTTAAATAATGACTCGTATTTTTCTAGAGAAATAAATTCATCTAAACTGTTATCATAATAATAGATAATGTATTTATTTTCTTTTAAAAATTTTTCAGCTTCAGATGTTAAAACAAAAGTGCTGTTTTCAAATTCATTATTAATCTCATCATCTGATAAATTTTTACTTATTCTTTCAATCAGTTCATCTTTTTTACCTGAAACTTTCAAATCATACTTTTTTAAAACCTTTTTAATATCTGAAATAGTATAATTGGAAATACTGTAAACAGGATCACCTAATGTGAAATAATTATCTTTAACAGCCTGTTTTTTTAATTTAAACCCGTCAATATTATTAAATACTGGAAACTCAACTTTCCCAGGATTTTCATTGACATATCTTAAAAAACAAACATAAGCATATTTAAAATTAAGGGGATATTTCTCATATAATTTGGCACAATATATCTCATTTAAGTTCAAATCATCATCTTTCGGTGCTTTAATAGCTATTGATTGCATATTTTTAGCACCACATTTATAGCAAAATTTATCTGTTAAAAAAAGGCTGCTTTGACAATTCGGACAAAAAGTTATATTGTCTTTCAGATTTAAAAGGAAAATAAGTTCTTTTTTAGCTATTAATTCTTTAGAGGGTACAACATATTTTGTAATTTCTGGAGCTAACTGTTTTAAAAGATAATTTAATCTAATTGGAATAGCTTCCAAACAACATTCACCAGTAGTTATTTCATGTTTAATCTGATTAATAACAATATTAGCTTCTTTAACTGTTAAATTTAAGGAATTTAAATTATCCATAAATTCCTGGGAAAAATAATCTCCGCCAGTAAGCTCTCTTAATTTATTTTCTTCAGGTGTGTACTCAGAAGTCATTAAAATCAATTAGGTTATTAAATATTTAGAAAAGATATCCTTTGTATACAAGAAATATGAAAACAGCTATTAATATTCCAAGGTTTATATAAGTACTTGTGTCTTTAATCTTCTTTTTTACTAAAATAGCACAATATAAGATAATAGTTATAATATAAATTATTCCAATAATTAACTTAAACATATTTTCTCCTTAAAATGATTTTAGTATTTGAAAATATTTAAGTGTATTTACCTTCTTCTATATGTGGCAGCTATAAAACAGCCAGCTATCGGAGGTATAAAACACATCAATAAATAATATATATTTTGCATTGTGATAATAAATAAAATACTTGGAATTACAGCAACTAAAATACTATTAAAAAATGCATTGTCTGATTTAAATTCAAAAAGAAACCCCTCTGCAAATAAACAAAGAACTAATACAAGCCTACTTGCGAAAAGTATTGCAATTAAAAGGAAGATAAATCCTAAAATAATGGGATAAAGATTAGTTTTATTAAAACTTAACCAATCATCATTATCAGATTTACCATTTATTTTTGCACCGCATTTTTGGCAAAATTTATCTTTTATACTAGTTTCAAAACCGCACTCTGGACAGTAATGTTTATTTTCTTTTGAAGTATGATTAAGTTTAAGTCCGCATTCAGAACAAAAATCATCTCCACTAACTTCATTTCCACACTTTGGACATCTTATCATATTTTGCCTCATGGGTTTAAGCTAAAAATTCACATGAACTTATTGAAAAACATTATATCTTCAACACTTTCACCATTTGTTATTTTTTTAATTGATTTATATGAATCATAAATTGAATATATATGCAAAGTTAAACATGCTAAAATACCTAATAACAATACAATCACAGCTAACATATACCATAGATATCCCAATAGTAGTGTAAATATAGCTACTAATACTACAAGAACTATTTGAGATATTAAAAAGGATATGCCTCTTTTAAATAATCCCAAATAAATATGTCCCGCACCGGTAGTGTATATAGATATTAAAAATGCAGTTCCAGGATTAAAAGTAGCAACAAGATTATTGCCTACCTGATTAGTTGCCTTTAATTCATGAGTTCCGCAATTAGAACAAAATTTATCTTCACTGGCCATTTCACTTCCACAGTTAGCACAAAATTTCTTTTCCTGCTTTTCATTATTATTATTATTTATAACCTTTTCTTTTTTATTCTTTTTTTGAGAAGGAATTTTAGATCCGCAATTTTCACAAAAAATTGCATTTCCAATTTCTTCACCACAAACTTGACATTTAACCATTTGACATCCCTTTTTTACTTATTTGAAAATATTAGTTCATTTTTAAGCTTTTTAAACTCTTCAAGAGTTATTATCTCATTTTTTAATAGTTTTTGGTATTCTTTTAATAATTGAGTTTTACTTTGTTGGGAATTTTGATTTTCAATAATAACATTAGCAACTTGATTCTTTGAAACTTCAAATAAATCAACTAATTTTTGACCAAATTCATAACTAGGAAGTCTAATTTCATAATAAGTATTATCAACTAATTTGATTAATAATCTATCAAACATATCCTTACTATCATTATTTGCAATAATTCATTCATTATGTTGTTTTCAGCACTGCATTTTTGACAAAAATTAGTATCATTAGATACATCTACTTTTTCACCACATTGAAAACAAAAAGTGGAATCTATAATTTCAGCACCACAATTGTTACATTTATTCATACTGCACCTGACTAATTTTTATCAGAATACCATTAATTTTATAATTTCTATTTAATTAAATAAAGTTTCTTGTTTAAGTTTATCATATTCTTCCTGAGTAATTGCACCACTATTTAATAATTCTTGATATTCACTTAAAAGTTGAGCTTTATTTGGTTGAGAATTTTGATTTTCAATAATGACTTTTTGTGGTTGGCCTTTTAAACTTTCAAATAAATCAACTAATTTTTGACCAAAATCATAACTAGGAAGTCTAATTTCATAAGAAGTATTATCGACTAATTTAATTAATAATCTATCAAACATATCTGCACTGTCATTGTTTATAATTAAGTCTTTAAATCGTATTGCTTTTAAACTTTGAATATCATTTTGAATAGATCTTTTAATATCATGTGGAGAAGTCCAAGCTCTTTTAGTAATATCTTCGTACTTACTTTCATCACCAAGACTTTTAGTTACTCTCATTGAGACAATTTTATCAAAATAAAAATTATTTATTCCTGCATTAACTTTTTTAAAATCCCTATTATCAATTTCCATAAAAACAAATTTATCTTCTTTTATTAAGAAAAATCCATCAATGATGGTTTCATTTCCTAAATATAATCCAGGATTATATCCTAAAACAGCATTAATTTTTTTATGTTTAGTAGTACCTGGTTCTAAGAAATTATATCTTTTAACACTTGTTAAAAAGTAATCTTCATTTTTAATTCCAAATTCTTCTGCAAGTTTATCATATCTTTCAATTATTTCATCTCTTCTAGCATTCCATTCTCTTTGTTTTTCAGATATTGATGCTCCATTTTCTATTTTGTGTCCACAGTTTCTACAAAAATTAGTGTTTTTATCATTAGCAATGCCACATTTTGGGCACATATTTTTATCGGTCTGAGGTGAAGATACTTTTTCACCACATTGGAAACAAAAAGCAGAATCTGTAACTTCAGCACCACAATTACTGCATTTAACCATAATATCACTCCATTATTGTGAATCAAGAGCTTTTTTAAGTTTATTACCCCAATCTTTTTCTTCAATATCCTTAACCGTATGCTGCAAATTATTAGAAACATCTGCAATAGATTCATTAAGAGAATTGATTTTGGTATCCATAATATCCAATTCTAGTTTCATAAATCCTTTTTCAATATCAGAATAAATTTTAGAGTTTTCTTCAGAAATTAACTCAATATTATCTCCATCAGTTAACATGTCCATTAATCTTAAAAATACATGTTCTTGATGTTTTTTTTCATATTCTTTTATTGTGTACTCACTATAAACTTTTTCTAACAGCATTTTGATAACATTTATAAAATCTTCTTTATCATTATTTTCATTAATATTATTTGGAGTTAAACTAGTTTTTAATAAAAATACAGAATCAATATGTTCATCATCTTTTAAAACTAATGAATAACCCTTATTTTCAACAAAAACTAATGCTATTGATTTATTATCATAGATATTAGTTTCAACTTTCTTAAATTCTTTTGGAATTGATAAATAATCTAAATTACGAACTAACATTTGAAATACCTTATAATTTAATTAATTATATTTTATTAATATGTAGTATATTAATGTTGTTATTAAAAATGGATATTAATTAATATTTTATTAATAATATAATAGTTAAATATTTATTTTAAGCTAATAATAAGCTTATTATATGTTTCCAATAATATATATAAAGTTATAACCTCATTATTAATTAAATAATACATATGAACAAAAAAGAACTTTATTCAGCTATTGGATTTATAAAAATATCAAAAACACGTCAAAAAATATTAAAATGTCTTGAAAATAATTATATGTTGCCTTCTGAAATTGCACTAAAAACAGATTTAGGAACTACACAAGTATCTAATGCACTTTCAGACTTAAAAAACAAAAGATTAGTTGAATGTATTAATGAAGAAGACAAAAAAGGAAGAATATATGAAATAACTAAACTTGGATTGGAAGTTTTAAACCAAATAAAAAAATTATAATCTATGTTTTAAATCATTAATTTTAGTTAAAACTTCTTCATCATGAGTTAAGTTATATAAAACACCATAAAAATACAATGACTGATTTAAAAGATTTTTCTTTTCAAAATCCAAAGCTAAAAACATTGATATTTCCAAAATATCATCATTAATATTTGCCGGAATATTTTCATCATTTAAAACTTTTTTAATGTCTGTTTCATCAATATGCAGATAGCTGTTTATTAATTGCAGTTCTATTTGTGCCCTCGGATGATTTTCATAGTTTAAACTTTGTTCATATAATGCCTTTGATATGTTACACTTCTTATTTTCATAGTAGCAGTATCCCAAATCCCTATACGCTTTAGCTATTTCTCTTGGATCATAGCTGAACTTTAAAATTTCAACTGCTGTTTTCTTCAAATTATTCAAATCATAATTTCCGTCATATAATGCAGATAATGTAGATAAAATCTCACCAGAAACAGGATTATAGGATAGAGCTTTTTTAAGTGCACTTTCAGCCCTGTCAAATTCAGATAAATTCATAAGCACAACACCATACAGGTAAAAGACTCTCGGATATTCCTCACCAAACGGAATTACTTTCAGCTCTTTTGGTGTTTTAAAATATTTTCTGAATAACTCCTCTTCCAAAGGATTATTAAAGTAAAAATAATCAAATTGAGGATTTTCCCTAAATTTAAATGGTATAATTTCCATGTAATCTTCAAGCTCTTTTAGGGCTGTTTCAAAATCCCCATAATTCAGATAACTGTAAACTGATTTTATGAATTCGTCAACAGGTATATCCTGAATAACAGCTTTTTTATACTCTTTTTGTTCTTCATCACTCATCAAATCCCAAAGCAATCTGCCAAGTTCCAAATGGATTTCCTTTGAGTTGAAAACCTTAAACTGATTAATTATATAATCTTTGTCATTATCTTTATTTCCGGTTAAATTGGATTTGATTTCAGCTATTATATTATCATAAGACATGTTTTATCATTTTTTAATTGGATTTTTTGCATTATATTCAGCTAGTTTTTTTTGAATTTTTTTTCTTTGTCTTCTTGTAACTCTGATTCAAAATCAGGCCCATAAATTTCTTCTTTCATTTCAAAAGTTAAATTATCTTCAAAGTCATATTCTTCCATAAACGAAAGATCTTCATAATCAGAATCACTAGGTCCATCCATATAATAGCCATGTTCAAAACAGCTCATTGGACCTTCAATAGAGTTTTCCTTTTTAAGTTCTGCCTGTTTATACTCAAAATATTGGGCATCAATTGAAATATCATTACATCCAGCATCAGGATCAGGATAATATTCAAATGGATTAAAATCTTCCTGCTGTAAAGTTAACATATCCATATATTCTTTTTCTTCTTTTTTATGTTCTTCAATTCTTTCAGACATTATATCTTCAGGAGTTACTTCATTTTCAACCAAATAGCTGTTTTTTTCATACTCCAATTCCATTTTTGGTTCATCAAAGTCATATTCCCCTATAAATGGAGGCTCTTCATGATTGGAATTGCTGGACTCATCCATATAATAACCATGTTCAAAACAGCTCATAGGACCTTCAATAGAATCTTCTTTTCTGAACTGTTCTTGTTGATACTCTTTATATTCTAAATCAGAATCAATACAATCTGAATAATCATCCCATTTATCATATTCCTGTTCTAAATCAAAAGGTTCTTCAATTTTATCCATATATTGTTCTTCTATTAGATAATCATCATAGGAATCATATTCACAATAGCTATCCCTCACTTGATTCATAAAATTTTCATGATCTTGTATTTCCAAATCAATAAGGTTAGCCATTTCCATCTGTTCCACATCTTCATCAGATATTTCATGATTTTCAGGTGCCTGTGTAGCTACAAATTTCTTAAATTGTATTTCAGAATCAAGAGACTCATCATAAATTATTTTTTTAGACATTATTTTATCCACCATATGTTAAAAACATGTGAGAAACTTGAGAGATGATAATTAAAGTTATAACGGTTAATAAAAACCATTTCATCCATTCTCCAAGTTTATTTAATTCATCAGTAAAGTACCTGCTTTTATTATTGAATTTTTTCATTTTATTAAACATTCCTTTTATAATATCAAGTTTTTTATTTACAAATTTATAAAAAATTCATGTTTCTTTTGATTTAAAAATAGTTTTTTTCCTGATAATTATTAATTTATAAAATATAATATATAAACTTGTGTATATAATGATTTAAAAAAAGTTAAAAAATAGTAATAATTTTATAAAAATTTAATATAGTATAAATATGTGATGCACATGACTCCAACAGCTATGATGATAATGCATGCTCCGTGTTTATGGACGTTTTCATTTTTTTGAGTTAATAAGTAAATGCCTGCAACAACAGCTGCTAAAGGAACTAAAAAAGAAAAGATATATCCTATTACAGTAGCAACACTATGGCTGTCATTTTCAGCTTCATCTAAATATCTGTCGCATTTTGGGCATCTGGTGGCTCCCTTGGGAATTGCTGAACCGCAATGCTTGCAGTATTCATTGTTTAAATTTATGTGGTCAGCAGGAAGTTTGGCTCCGCATTTTTGGCAAAACTTCATATTGTTTTTTATTTCGCTGCCGCATTTTGGACAATATTTCATAGTTTATTCATCTGATTTTATTTCCGCATTCAGGACAGAATTTGGAATCTTCGCTTACTTTAGTTCCGCAATTAGAACAGCTTTTAAGGTTATCTTCTTTTTTAGAGTTATCTTCTTTAACTTCTTTTTTTAGGGAAGTGTCTTTTTTAGAGTTATCTTCTTTAACTTCTTCTTTTTTAGAGTCATCTTCTAATTTATGACCGCATTCCTGACAGAATGCACCTTCCTCATCTAATTTTGCACCGCATTCAGGACAATGTATAAAACTGAACTTATGGCCGCATTCAGGACAGAATATATTTTCGGCATTGACTTCAACACCGCATTCAGGACAGATAACTGTAGGCAATTTTCCCAAATTCAGGTTAATTGACCCTAAAGGATTAATTTCCAGATAAGTGTCACGGATGTAGTTAACAACAACAGCTGCAATAATACAGATTCCTATAAACTGATAAGTCAGCAGTGAAGAATTCATAGCTATTTTCAATGCACTTGTAAATATTAAATGTATGCTTACATATGAACCAAAGAATGCAAAAACAGCATTTGTTATGATTAAATCCAGTTCATTTTCAAAAATGTCTAATTTTATAAACAGGAACCCGTAGAGTGCTCCTAAAATTATAAAACCGGCATACATTTCAATTCCGTTTATTGAATACATTACAGAATATAAAATGCCAGTTATAATAAATCCTATAATTAATGCTATAACTCCATTTTTAACAATATTTCCTATATATTCATCTTGATTCAATAAAACACCTCATTTATAATTTTTAATTAAACTAGTATTTAAAATATGTATAAAACAGAAATACTTTTCAGACACTCTTAGGAAAGCTATTTTTAAATGTTAATAAAAAATATATATTATGGATTTTTGTAGTGAATGCGGATCAATGATACTAAATGGCAGCAAATGCCCGATGTGCGGCTGTATAAAAACTGCTGAAACTAAAGAAGTTAAAAAAACACCACAGCCAGAAAAGAAAATAAAAACAAATAAAAAGCCAGTTATTGAAACATTCACTAAAGATATTAAAACAGAACCTGAAAAAATAGCCAGCAAAAACGGCAAGTACTTGAAAAAAGACTACAAAAGTATTGATGATTTGGATGATAAAACCAGACAGGAACTGCTGGCTAATGATGAGTTTTTTAAAACAGTAAACAGCAAACCTTTAGACACACAGCAAAAAATAGCGTGTGTTTTAGATTCCAAAAATGTTCAAATCATTGCAGGAGCCGGAACAGGAAAAACATTTACTTTAATTGCCAAAATAAAATATCTGATAGCTAAAAAGCATGTCAGACCTGAAGATATTTTGTGTCTGTCATTTTCAAATACTTCTGTCAGGGATTTAAAAGGAAAGCTTCCGGAAAATGTTGAGGTAAGGACATTTCACAGTCTGGGAAGATCAGTCATTAAGCAGCACCATAAAGTGTCAGTTATTGAAAACAATGAAATATTGGCTATAATAAATGATTATCTGGCCAATGCAAGTACTGATACATTAAAAGATATTCTTGAATTTTGCGATTCATATTTTTTAAACATTGAAAGCTACATCATTAGAAGAAATGACAGAAAAGAGTTATTGAATGAATTGAAAGAAGCATTTACAAAAGTGGCATTTAAACCCCTGCTTGCAGATTTTATAAATTTATTTAAGGGCAACAATTTTACAAAAGATCATTTCAGCTATTTCAGAAGCAGTAACGATGACAAGGATCATGACATCTTCCTAAAAATCGCTGAAGATTTCTACAGTTACTATCAGGAATACTTGGATATGCACCAGCAGATTGATTTTAATGACATGATAAATGAATCAAGCAAGCTGATTAAAAAATACGGGCTGAAAAAACATTACAGATACATACTGGTTGATGAATATCAGGATACCACATATACCAATTATAATCTGATTAAAAGCCTGCAGGATAAAACAGATACACATCTGACAGTTGTAGGTGATGACTGGCAGTCAATATACGGATTTAGAGGAACAAACATTGAATTTTTCTCACATTTTGAAGAGTATTTTGAAAATCCTCAAAGAATATTCATTGAAAAAACATACAGGAACCCTCAGGAGCTGATTGACATAGCAGGTAGCTTCATTATGAAAAACCCTAAACAAATTAGGAAATCTCTTAAGTCTCCTAAAAATCTGAAAAAACCTGTTAAAATAATTTATCCTCAAAAAAATCCTATAGAAAAAAGAGAAATGATTTATAATCTTATAAAAGATCTCTCTGAAAAATCCGAAGATGTATTAATCTTAGGCAGAACAAACAACAACATCAACCAGTTTATAAAACACAGAAATCTGGTTAAAAAAGGCAATCTGAAAAAAGACAAATTCTTACGAATTTTAGACAAAACAGACAAATCAATGAATAATGTTTACTACAGAACCCTGCATTCATCTAAAGGTCTGGAAGCAGATAATGTGATTATAATCAATATGGTTGATGACTATTTAGGTTTTCCATCAAAATTAAAAACCCACAGTGTTTTGAATTATGTAAATACCAGAAATTATGATTACAAATATTCGGAAGAACGCAGATTATTCTATGTAGGTTTAACCCGCTCTAAAAATAATGTTTACTTAATAAGTGATAAAAATAACCCTTCAGAATTCATTGAAGAGCTGATGGATGACAGCTTGGAAAATTTAGAAATAATTGAGTATAACTGATTCTGTTTTAAAAACAACGAAAGGTATTGAAAAGCCACATAACAAACCTGTAACAAATCTTAAAGTGTTATTGCTTGTTCTTAAACCGTAATACTGTGTAGTTCCGTCAATAATTAATGGAATAAATCCTAAAACAAAAATTAAATTAGGTTGGATTAAACTAGCTAAAACAAACCCTGCAGCCGCACCTATAACAATTCCGGTACATCTGCTGCAAACTGGAAACTGCTTTTCTTTGTAGAAAAATGACCTTTCAGGTTTCTGATGGCATAAATATTTGCAGATATTCATTATGCGGTCATAAATCAAAATATCAATCCTATAATATACAATATAATTACAATAACTACAATTAAACCACAGCATCCCCAGCAGTCACTGTCACTTGAGCTGCTGCTGTTTGTTTTGGATGCTGATGATGCATATGTTGAAGATGAATTTGGATTGGATCCGCAGTAGGGACAAATTCTTAAATTGCTGTCTATCATATTATTGCAGCTGCGGCACCGTGTTTTTGGAATATCTTCTGAAATTACAGTAGCTTTTTTAACTTCTGAATCAACCAATTTAAAACCGCATTTTCTGCAAAATTTTTCATTATCTGATAATACTTCAGCTCCACAGTTAGGACAATTCATTTTAAAAACCTCATTGTATTTAAATTATGTTTATCTTAGGTAATAAACTTTAAGGATTACAAACCTGACATGGAATCCTTCCATCTGCTACAGCAGCATCTCTGGAATTATAAGTAATCTTGTTTTTAGGATTTATCTTTTGAGCCCATTCACAGTCAGGCAAATGAAACTTGTCAGACTTTTGAGAACAGACATAAGTAACATTGGCACTTGCAGGAGCAGGATTTACATCTTCAGCAACATCATCACTCTCAGCAGTATTATTTACAGCAGCAGGTGAATCATCACTTCCCCCACCTAAAAGCAGACCGGCACCTAATGCAGCAATAGCTACAATAGCTATTATACCAATAATCAAAATAGGATTGAAACCACCTTTCTTATCACTGGCTATTTTAGGACTTTTTGGAACATCTTCATTACTTTTTAAGGGAGTTCTGCATTTGGGACAGAACTTTGCATTATCTGAAACTTCACTATTACATTCACGACATTGAACCATTAGCTAACCTCACCTAAATTTTACAAAAACAGGTAAATATTGTTAATTAATGATTAATTTATATAAAGATAATAATAAAGTTGTTTAATTGATTTTAGAAAAAATAATTATGGGATGAATAATCCGCAGTGAGGGCAAATCATATCATCTTCATCTACATGGTGTCCGCAAAAAGGACAGTGTTTGTGTTCTTTTTTATTATGATCTTCAGACATTTAAATACACCTGCAATAGTAAATATGTTTTTTTTAGCTATTAAGAATTTTTCTCGTTAGTTACAGATTATTTTAACATTTCATCTTAAATTACCTTTTAAAATATTATTTCTCAATTTTAATGCAATGACATTACTCGGATTTAACTTTAAAGCTTTATTGACACATTCTATGCCTTCACCATATTTATGTGCCCTCAGTAAAATCATAGCTTTTGTTGCATAAATGGAATCATCATCGGGACTGATTTTCAAACCTTCATCAATAACAGCCAATGCTTCTTCAAAGTTGTTTAAAATCATTAAAATCTTTGTTTTAAGTGAGTAAACGTTTGAATCAAAAACATTGGCTGAAGTGATTTTCAGATAATCATCACATGCTCCTAAAGCTTTTTTATAATTTTTAAGTGCAAAATAAGCTTCTGCCTTAAAATATATTGCATTTTTATCTTTGGGATCTAATTCCAGTCCTTTATCAAATGAGTTAATTGCTTCTATAAACTGACCGTATCTGTTAATTAATAAAAAACCTCTTTTTATCCATGTTTTTGACTGTTTCGGATTAATCTGCAAAGACAAATCAAAGCAGTGCAGAGCTTCCCTATTTTTATTTAACCTTCTAAAGATTTCCCCTTTAGTTGCCCAGGCTTCATAATTTGATGAATCAATGTCCAATGACTTGGAGATATATATCAAAGCTTCATCTAACCTGTTCAAATCCATTAAAGCCATTGCTTTAAGACCTAAAACAATGCTGTTTTTTGAATCAGCTTCCAGATGTTTATTAAAACATTCAAGTGCATTATCATATTCCTTCTGATTGACAAATGAAATTCCTTTTTCAATATATTCAGTGCCCAATCCAAACACCTCACATATTTTAGCTGATTAATAATTTAAATAAAGTAATTAATACATTTTTATAAAAAAGTTTTCATGATTATGAAGTATTTATTTCATTTAAAACTATTTATTCATGCTTTAATTATTGTTTTAATAAAAAACTGATGGTTATATAAATATTAAAGACCAATGAATTAGTATGAAAAAAAATAAGATATATCACGGATACCATCATGAGGATTTAACACTGAAATTTCTAAAAGAAAACACCACAAAGTATATTGCAAAAATTACAGGTGCAGAGTTTTGTGATGAAATAAATGTTGAGCTAATAAACCTGAAACCAAAAGTTCTCAGAATAGATTACGGCATAAAGAAAAAGGATAAAATAATTCTTTATGAATTTTTATCCACTAAATCCAATATTGCAAACATTTTAAGAAGAATCTTTCTATATGTAGCCAGAATCGGATATGATTATCAGTTAAAGGTAAAAATAAATCTTGTAGTGACTCCTGAAATCGATAAAAATCAGGTAGTTCTTGAATACTCCCCTGGGCAGTTTTTTAGACCTGAAGTAATATCATTTAAAGACTATGACGGAGACAAATTATTAAGTAATATAACTTATAAAGTTAAAAATAACATAAAACTAACCTGCAATGAGTTTCTTGCATTAGGGATATTGCCGTTAATGAAAACCAAACACGAAGCAGGAGTGCAAGTAGTAAAAACTCTGGAACTTGCTAGAAAAATAACTGATATTGATGATGAATTAAAAGATTCTGTACTTGGCATACTGATAGTACTTGCAGATAAATTCATTGAAAATCAGGATTTGAAAAATAAAGTAATAGATGTGATAAAAATGGAAATAACAATACTTCACGACTATGTAACATCACATGAAAAAGAATGGTTAGAACAAGGAAAAATAGAAGGAAAAATAGAAGGGAAACTAGAGGGAAAAGAAGAAGAAAAACTAAAAATAGCAAAAAACATGCACAAAGAAAATTATTCAGTTAAAGAAATTGCCAAAATAACAAAACTAGACTGCAAAACAATAGAAAAACTAAAATAGAGGAAAACAAAACCTCTATTTTAATAAACCCATTTTATAACAATATAAAACCAAACCTTTTTAACCCCAGTCTTTGCGTCTCCAGTCATAAGATTTTAAATGAACATCTTTCGGATATAATAAATCAATACTTTCATATTCATTTCCATCAACTGCTATATTGGCTGACTTTTCAGATATTTTTTCTTTAATATTATATTCACGGTCATTATCCAAATAAGTAAAATAACCGCAGGAACAGTTTAATGCATTATTTTCGTCTGGAAATAACACCGAACCGCATTTCGGACAAAATTCCATAATTCAGCCCCCATTCAGATAAATATTTACAGCATTTTTAACCTGCTTATTTTTCTTTTTATCAAAGCCGTCAGCTTCATAAAAAGTGACATTCTGGTCTGTTTTTGCTAATGTGATGTTATGTTTAAACTCATTCATGCTGAAATACAGATTGTCAGGATATTCATCGCATCTGATAAAGCCCGCTTTTTTATTGGGCAGTACTGAAACAATAACTCCTTTTTTTAATTTCTGATTTTTATAGAGATATTCTTCCCACAGATGATGCAAATGCTTTTCAATAGTAAAATAATCCTCATTGTCCAAATCAAAACCTGCCTTTTCAATTTTATATTCCAGATTTTCATCAATATTCCAGTTATGTCTCTTTCTGATTGTATAAACCAGGTATGCATGAATATCTGCTTCCTTCTGTTTATTTTTCTTATTTAAAATATCTTCAATCAGTGAATATAAATTGACTTTTTTATCAGTGTCGCCTTTGGCAAGTGCTGCAGATGAGGCATACTTTAAGGCATTGTCCCAATCATTTTTAAAGAAATAATTTTCAGCCATCAGATTATCTATAAACCAGTCATTTTTAAACTGTTTAATGTCATTCAGATAGTCTACAGACTGGTCATATTCACCTAACTGATTAAATGATTTAGCTATTCTCCATTTAAACCAGACATCATTATCATATGTAAATTCGCTTAAATTAAGCAGTGCTTCAGTTGACAGGATTATGCATTCATCATACTGGCCGGTATCCAGCAGTGCTTTTGTTGTTAATTTATACCATGTTTCTTTTTTAGATGAATAATTTCCTGAAATATCTCCATTTAATAATTCAGGATTAAGTTTAGATGACCATTCCAAAACAGCTTCAGGGTCTTCAAGGGTTTTCATTATTTTAAGCACTGCTAATGTATACGGACACATTGCATCTTTTCTGGAGTGATTTGACTGTTTAACTAATTGGGTAATCAGTTTGCCTGCATCTAAAAGTTTATTCTGATTAACTGAATTTTGAACATAACATCTGTATAATGTTAATGCATAAAATTTTTTATCCCAGCTGCTGAAATCTTTCTGATGATTATCATAGATTTTAGAGTAAATTTCATCAGCTGCTTTAAAGTCTTTTTTCTGATATGCTTTTTTTGCATTGTTTAATTCTTTTATAACCATAATTAACAACCTATTATACTTAAACCTGAAAGAGATTTCTCCTCTTTTTGTCTGAATCCTTCATTTTCGATTTTTTCTTTAATTTCATCTTCTGTGTAGAGTTTAGCTTCAACATTTTTATCACTTATCAGATTGTTTTTAATCCAGAACTCATAATCTTCTCTGGTTATGTCTTCATTCATGATTTTAAGAATCTGTTTTGGGGTTTTTCCCTTGTTTAAGAAATTCTGGAAAATTTCACATCCCACTTCAACATAAAGTTCATGATAGATGTCTGCAAAGTCTTTAAATTTCTCATTGCCTTTTTTGCCTTCAAGATACCATCTGTAAACTTCATCAATTCTGATTCTGGCTTTTTTAGCTGCCTGTCTTGTAGTTCTGTTTTTTGCAATTTCACCAATAACACTGTTCATCTGTTTATCAAGGATTCTGCTTTCAATTTCTTTTAAATTGTCTTTAAGTTCTTCATCTGTTAAGTTAGAATTTTTTAAAGCTTTACTGACAGTTTTTCCCCTGATAATCTGTGTGATATAACAGGTTATTTTAAAATTCAGGTAGTCATTGTAAAATTTAGTGAAGCGTTCATCTCCGTTTTTGCCTGAATTATATGCACTGTCCAGTTCTGATTTTTCAATTCCTGAGGTTTTAAGTGCTTTTTTCAAGTTTTTATTTTTAATTTCCTTTAAAAAAACTTCCAGGTGTTTTGAAAGATAAACTGATTCATATTCTTCATATACTTCTCTGTAGATTCTATCGTTTTGTGATCCTAAATCAATGATTTTATTTAATTCATTGACTGTTATATCTGTGTTTTCAGCTATTTTGTCTTTGGATTTTTCATCTTTAATTGCATCAATTATTAATTTAGCGGTAATTTTCTTGTTGTTTTCTTTGAAATCTATAAATAAGCCGCTTTCATTCCAGTTGCACCATCTTTTAACTTCATTTAAGTCAGTGTTTATTTTTTTGCAGGCTTCAGTTTTTGTTTTGCCTTCACTTCTCAGCTTCAGATACCTGTCCATCAGTACACGGGTTACATTGATGTAAAAGTTCAGACAGAATTCATCCTCATCCTTTTTAAGCAGGCACTGCTTTTTGCCTGCGGCATACCATCTGTTATAGTCGTCTTCAGATATGCCTGATCTTTTAAGAGCTTTATCAAAACTCATTGTTTTTAGAGATTTTATAAGCTTGTCTACACGATTTTCATAGTATTCTGTTTTATATTCGTTTTCAAAATCCTTATCTTTAAGCAGTTCTTCAAAATCGGTGATTTCAGCTATTTCAAATGCTTCTTCTTTTGATTTGCCTTCCTTCAGGTTGTTTAAAAAGATGTTCATTCTGATTTCATTAAGACTATTTTTAAAGAGTGCTGATTCCATATCAAATGAATCCGTCCAGAAGCTGATAATTTCATCATTTATCTGCAGTTCAGCTTTAATATCATCATTCAGGTACTGTTTTCTTTTTAAGGTTAAGTACTGCTCCATCAGAAGCTTATTATATGTTATGAATTCTGAGTTGTGCTCTCCTTTTATAAAACTGTCTTTGTTTTTGTCATACCAGTCGTTTATCTGGGATTTATTTATCTGTGTATTTTCAAGAATTTCACCAATAGGGATTTTCATTGCAATCTGGTTTAGAAAATCCTTGAATATCTGATTTTCAACAATTTTATAAAACTCCACAAAGGGGCGGATGCCTTTTTGACCGCATTTATAATATTTTGACTGTTTAATCTGTTTTGATGTGTGTTTGCCATTTAGAAATTCAGTTAAAGTCTTTTCCATATCATAGCACTCATATGTAAATTCAATAAGCTTTTCATATTCTGCTTCATTTAGACTGTAGTGTCTGTTTGTTTTTTTAAGAAGCTTTTTGGTTGTAAGTTCAATGAGTAGCTGACTGGTATACATGCTGGAATGGATCTGGTTAACTTCCTCTTTAGTAAAATGACTGATGTTTAAATTGTTTTTCAGATTGATGATTTCATTTTGATATTCAAGTTCATTGTTGCAGCTTATGCAAAAATTGGAGTTTTTGGAATCATTAGCTCTGCCGCATATTATGCAGCGGCTGAAATTTCTGTTATCTGATGTTTCTGGTGTGGGTTTTATTGTTTTTGAGTTAAGATTGTAAATCGGTGTGTATTCGGGTTTTCCCGGATAATAGTAATTTTCACTGCACAGCTGGAAGTATTTCCATGCAATGTCAAAAAGGCTTCTGTGGAGCTGGAAGGGTATTTTATTGTCGGATTTCAGAAAATCTTCAATTGACTTGTGGGTGATTGCATTTCTCATCTGATATGCTTCAAGCAACATACATTTAAACTTATAGTCAATAATTTTTAATTCATATAATTTATCGACTCTTTTAGAAAATCCAACATATGGATCATCAATTGCATTATTGTTTCTTTGGAGTATATCATTTACCACCTTTTCCAAAAAAGGAGTAACATATGATTCTGTTATTTTTGGATTTTTTACGGCTTCCCTTTCAAATTCACTAAGAAGAGCATACATGTCACTGTCAAAATCTTTTAAAAATTCAAAATTCTTCATAATTTTCACCTAGTTTGTATATCTTTTAATCAAGATAAACACAAGTAAATATTATTCTGTTGGAATTGATATATAAATGTTGCTATAATGTATACAAAAAGTTAGTTAAAAAATGGGACGGTTAATTAGGAAATTCTCTGAAGCTTAAAAATATTACTTCCAGATACTGCTGCTGTCCAAAAGGGAATATATTTTTTCTTTAATAATATCATCATCTCTGGCATCTTTAAAATCATAAAATTCAGTATAGCCTGCACCATGGCCGCATGCAGGAGCTTCTGTTGTATAATACCCGTATTCCACATTCAAATCCTTGTCAAGATAAATTCCATATCCTCCAACCATGAATTTATATTTGTCATAGTAATTATCTTTTAAATCATCTATAGATTCATCGGCATCAAACATGAAATAAGGTTCATCACAATACTCATCATCATATCCGTAAAATCCGATTTCTAAAAATATTTTATCATGACTGTTTAGGGCCTCTTTAATGGAATCCAAATCCCTGTTAACTGCTCTTACAGGAACATCATTACTGAATGCGACAAATTCATACAAGTCTGAATCATTTATCTTTTCGGCAAGTATTTCAAAATCAATTTCTCTTTTCATAGTATCACCTAACCAGAAATAAAAAAGCTGTAGATATATGCAATTATGAAAAAAACTGCAATCAGAATACAGCATGTAGAAGTATTATCCTGTTTTTTGCGTTTTGTTGTTTTAGAAGAGCTGTGTGAAACCCCCGTGGCAGGATGATAATTAAAATTGGGATGGCCGCAGTAAGGACAATACTTATCCTTGCTGAAATCCAGAGTTCTTCCACACCTTTCACAACAGTTTGACATAAACGCTTTTTGAATTGAATTCATTTTAAAAACTCCTTATTGCATAGCTTTACCTAAAATACATAAAATCAGAAAAACAACAAACATCAGCATACAGCATCTGTTCCATTCCTTATCTTCCTGTTCTTTGGATTTTGGAGGTTTGACATTTCTTAACGGAGGCATATAATTGTCATTGGGACATCCGCAAACAGGACAGTATCTGTCTCTGCCGTCATTTAAATATGCACCGCATGCCCAGCAGCAGTTACCTTCTATTCTATCTCTTTGATCTCTGTTCATTTTATGACCTTTTCATACTTAAAATAGGATTTAAATGTTTTGAAACATCGAAATTAACATTTAAATAAGTAAGATATGTTTCACTTTTCCATCTGGTATATACAACTTTAAATTTTGATAATTGCTCATCATATATTCTGCGTCTCTTAGCACTTTTTTTCCAAACTATATCACCCTGCTGGTCAAATAATTTCTTTAATTTCATTCTAATTTCATTCATTTGTTTGTATGACTTAATATTTTGCAAATTAAAGTTAGGATTATACACTGCATTTGTAAATTTATTTAATAAATAATTGATTTCCTGTTCTCTGTTATAATAAGCAGTTCCCTGTTTTTTAATTATTTTTTAGGATTAATATTGCCTGGTTTTCTTCGCTTTCCCATAAAAACACCTGTTATCTAATTTTTAATATATATGTCATCTCTTTTTTATCTGGATAATATTTTAATGCGCTATTAAGAAGGTTCAGTCAGTCTTGTTAAGATTTGCATGTGCGCAGAATTTTTAGCTAAAACTTTATTACAACTTTTAAGAGCCTTTTTTAGGTTTATCTTCAGTTAGTAGTATAACTGCTTTTACTAACTTTCTTCAGACATATATTATGATGTGTTTAAAATAGTATATAATTGTTTTTATTAGGATTATAAAAGAATGGGAAATTTAGTTTCTTCAATGAATTTTTCCATATCATTATGCAGCAAATTAGCTGCTTTTAAAACAATCCCACTAAATTCATCATACTCCTTTTTAGAACAGGAATCAAATCCATGAGCTAAAATAGAATTATTCCTAAATTTAAGAATATTGCGAATTTGTTTTTTATTCTTTAAGTAAAAATCACCTAAATCATCGTTTAGTTTTGCAAGTAACTCATAATCTGCGGTTAAACCAAACTTAATTTCATCAGAAATATTTATTTCACTTAAATAATCTTCATCAACATTATTTTGACGTAAAACATCAATATCAACATTAGAACTATCAATACCATACTCTTTAGAAAGTCTAATCTGAGCAATTAATTCTAATGAACGATACAATCTAGCTACAGCATCATCAAATTTATTTTCATCTTCTCTACGTCTTGCATTATTTAAAATAGATGCCAACATATAATATTTCTTTAAATTATGCTCAGTAGGACCATTACTTGAATTTTGATTAAAAGTATTCATTATATTTAATGCTTTAATATTTAACTGAAACTGTTTTGTTAAATCTGGCCAAGCTTTTTGAAATTCCTTAATATCAAATACTTCAAGTGCTTTTTCATGATTAACACTATCAAAATAATAATATGCATCAAATAATTTAGAAAATAATTCTTTATCCTCATTAGTATCAATAATTTCATCAACAAGTACTTTTCCAGCTTCAAAACGATTATTATTAAATAAATCTTTAATTTTATTTATCATTAATTCATCATAAACCTGATAAAGATTTTGTGGAACACATTCCTCAGTACCTTTAACAACAATACCCTTTTCTCTTTTTCCAGAAACAAAAAATAATTCTTTTCTAAATATCATTGAAGCAAAAGCAGCAGCCATAGTCATTGTTTTAGTACCTGAAGTATAATCGATTAATATTCTATACTCATCTTCTAATTCAGATATTTTAGATTTAAATTCATTAAAATATTCAGTAAACTTATCAACAGCTTCATTTTCAACAAATTCATAATCATAACATTCATCAAAATCTTCATCAAATTTATTATTAAAAACCTTTTTAAGAGCATCAACAGTAGGTTTTGAATCTTTTGAAACAAAAAAACAAATAAAATCAGGATCTTTTGAATCAATAGAACACATTAAACCATATGCCAAACTACATCTTTTATCTCCGGTTCCTGTTCCAACTGTCATTAGCAAAGCACGTTTTTTTCTTGGCATAAAAATCACTTCTTAAAAATATATTTGTCTTATTAAAACATTAACCTTTTCTAAATTCATATTTGCTAAACTTTAATTATAATTTCTATTTCGCTTTAAATGCAGTATTTTTAGATTTTCTTAAGAATTTTATGAATTATAAATTTAAATGAATTAATTTATCTTTACACAACGGATTTGGACAGTTGTTTGTGAATTTGGTTAAATAAATATTTCATATAATTATATTTTAATTCTAAATCACAATTTATCTTAGAGACATCAATCTCACCAGACATCAACTTAGGAAGTAATGTGTCTCTTAATTTCTGTAATTTAATTATCTCATTATTATTTAATATAATACTTGATCTAATTGATTTAAAGAATTCCGAATAATCTAATAATTTTTTAGATATTGGGCATTTAAGATTTAAAACTAAACCTTTATCTGTATGTGGGATTGCAGAACCTGTTGTATTATCTGAGATATATTTTTCATTGAATTTTAAAAATTGATATATAATTTCTAGATATTCATTATTAACATCAATTTTTGCCAATGTTGAACCCACGAGTCCTTGTTTTCCATAAAATAACTTCCCAGAACTTGCACCATCCATTACCATTAGAATATCGTATTCATTTGCTATAATTCCCTTTTCATCATAAGCATAGGTATGGTTTTGATTTGAAAGAACTTCAATTGTCAAATAATTTGAAAAATTGGATTTATATTGCTCTGAAATTTCTTTTGGTTTTCGCCCTTTAACAAATTTACATATGTTTTTTAATTCTAAATATTCCTCGATATTATTGTTCATCAAATGACCAAATTGTCTTGTTGAGATTTCTGTTAAATTTTTATTTATTTTTCCATTTATCTCTATCTTTTTATCAATTTTTGATAATACTGATAAAACTCTATTTTGATAGTCTAAATCAGGGATTGGTAAGTCTAAACGATTTAAAGTTTCTGTTCTTAAGCTAGGAATTGATGTACCTTCATTATATCTACTTAAATCTATTAAAGACATTACATAATAAAGAAATTTTGGAATAACAACTTTTTCATTTACTTCAGTATAAAATAACGTATCTACAGTCCAAAATGGCTCTTCAATATACCTAACTTTTTCAATTGATCCTTTTCTACCAATTAAAACAGAAGGTTTATCATAAAGATATTCAATTGAATAACCCATTAATCCTCCAGTTCCAAAAATAGGGTACTGTCCATTTTCATCATCTTGAACTTTCTTCTGATTTTTCCCATATTTAATTTTGACTAAATCGCCAAGAGAATAATAATCAAATTCTAAACTCAAATTTTATTAATTTATTCATATTATGAACTTATGCAGGAAATTAAAAAAATAAATTTGAGTTTAGAATTTAAATATTACAAAATAAATGATATAGGTGAAGTCGTTTCAGGAGGTACGCCATCAACTAGTAAAAATGAATATTGGTATGGCGATATAGGTTGGATAACTCCTAAAGACCTATCTTCATACGATGATATTTATATTTCAAGAGGAGAACGTAATATTTCATCTGAAGGATTAAATAATTCTAGTGCAAAATTAGTTCCAAAAAATACTGTCCTAATGACATCTAGAGCTCCAATTGGTTACATTGCAATAGCTAATAATGAATTATCAACAAATCAAGGATTTAAAAGTTTAATCTGTAATGAAAAAATTTGTCATTATAAATATTTCTATTATTGGCTTAAATTAAATATAAAATACATAATTAACAATTCTAATGGATCAACTTTCAAAGAAATATCTGGTGGAACATTTAAAAATCTAGAATTATCTTTACCTTCATTAAATGAACAAAAAGCGATAAGTTCAGTTTTATGGACAATAGATGAAAAAATTTCTGTTCTAAAAAGGATAAATAAAAATTTACTTTCTATTGCTGATGCAGTTTTCAAAAAAGAATTCCAAA
>OGXQ01000154.1_pt1 | contig 51981 bp, 52 predicted proteins | sample 1576291 | NCBI WGS metagenome assembly OGXQ01 (sample SAMEA3541575, study PRJEB24748) | human gut metagenome | biome: human gut; feature: human-associated habitat; material: faeces | place: China | collected 2012 | reverse complement strand
CTTCCGGCTCATCGTCTTTTTCGTCACCCATATCCCCGAACATATCAAAGAGCGTAATCTGACAAAACTCTTCATATGGCTTTCCGAGCGGAACGGTGTCTTTCAGCCCGTCCATCTGCCAGATGTTCCAGGCGATCTTGTTCGCCATCTGCCGCAGGAGCTTGTCGTCCGGTTGTCGCTCCCAGCGCTCCTCGTAGTATTCCGTAAAGGTCAGCAGCAGATTGATCCGCGCGATCAGAACATTGTCGCCCTGATACTCATAGCCGTAGCAGGCCTCAAAGGCGCGGATCGTCCATTTCAGCCAGTCGTCATATGTGTCGGTGTTTTCGTTTACAACTCTGAGCTTTCGGTCAAGCATTCCGATGCGCCACATGGGTGGGACGATCAGTTCACCCGTCGATACATCATACCGGGAAACCAGATACGGCGCCTCGCCGCAGGTGATCTCAAGCCGTCGGGAGTCCACATAGTGCTGCCACTTCTTTTTTGGGGGGAATTCGATCTTCCCCTCCGACACCGTCCAGGTATGGTCGCTGTTTTCCGTGTTAAACACACCGCTGCGCCCGAACCAGTCCTCATCGCAGTGATTGTTCATCTGATTGCAAAGCCATGCGGGCGTAAACACCTCTGCTTTTTTTCTTGTTCGCTGCGCCTGCGCCTCCTGTGACTTCTGGATGCGGGGGCGGATGAGATCGGTTCGGCGCAGAATGGCGTTTGCATCCAGCTGCACCTTGTCCGTGAATTCTTCACCAAACTCCGCATAAGTGTCGGTCGCCCATATGATGTTCTTTTTTGTCGTTTTATCTTGAAGCAGCACATCCAGCACCTGCGCAACAGGATAGCTGTTGATATCAATTAGTTTTTCCACAGGAGAAACCCCCTCCTTTTATGCATTCTTCTCTTTATCCTGTTGGAGGGGAATTCGCTCCATAATGTCTTCGATATTGCAATCAAGGGCTTCACAAATCCGGAGCAGGACATCTGTTGTGACATTTTCACAACGACCCATTTTTGCAATCGAAGCAGCGGAAACATCGCTTATTTCTTGCAGCTCTCCTTTTTTCATGTTGCGATCAATCAGCATTTTCCAAAGTCGGTTATAAGAAAACTCGGACTTAAATTCTTTTTTACGCTTGCTCTGTTTCATCTTGTCTCTCCTTGTTCCATGCCCATCCGAAAAGCTCATTGCCTCCTGGAGATAATTGCAGCACGGCATTTTCTTCCACCAATTTACGGGTCTCCTCATCATAAGCATCAAGGGTATCATACGCCATAAACACCTGTTTGTTCTGATCCTTTTGATTGTGGTACACCCTAATAATAGCAGAGAATACCGCTCTCTCTATGTTCTTAAGCAGCACGGAATCGTGAACCACAAACGGAACGGGGGCAACGGCCATGTTGGCAAGGTCAAAGGTAATGAGACCGCGGTACTGCGCTCCGGTACCTCCGTCGTTTGGTGTGTTGAACGCGTACTTGTTCAGCTTTTCAAGCCTGAGGACAGGCGGCATATGAGTTGCATCGCCTAAAATCTCCAGGGTTATGCTGCCCATCTCCTGATTAACAGTACTTTCAATGGCGAGAAGTTCGTCAGCTATTATAGTATCCCTTGTTGCGGCGTAATCGGCAGCAACCCGCTTCAAACGCTGCAGTTCATCATAGTTTTCATTTGCCTTTCTTAAGTTGATCAGTTCAGTGGTGATCTGCGCATATTCCCGCAGGATCGCCTGTGAGACATTCGGAACATTTTTGATCTCGGTGATCTGCTCCTTAATTGCGGCTATTTCGTTGCCCAGCAACACATAGGTAGTGGCGAGACTTCTCTCTGTTTCTGTGAATTCCTGCGTTAGGATTTTAGTCAACTTCTGGTGAAAACTCTCTATCTCTTCCAATGTGTGAAATTCCTCATTGGGGAAGAAACGTTCCAAATCGGTAAATGTTTTCTTGAAGCTACGTCTTTCGCCAGTCATGTCACGACGCACGGAATTCAGCTGTGTTTGAATCAACGCCCTCTGTCTTCGGTAATTTATAAGAGCTTCATTCAGCTCCGAGAGTCTCTGTGCAGTCATACTATCAAGGTCAAGAAGCCCACGATTATTGTCATCGATCAGAATTCGTTCCTGCTGTTCAAGTTCGGTGATCCTGGCTTCGTTTGCCTCTTTTTCCTTATCATTTTTCGCGGCACGGATATGATTGTATTCCTGCGTAGACTTACGAAATGCTTCTTTTTCATCTTCAGCCACAGCGGCCTGCTTTATCTGTGCCTCGACAGATGAGTATCTGTCAAATAGGCGCATATATCCTTTGATCGCGTCGGCCGTCTTCTCGTCTTTGGAGGAGCGCAAAGGGCGCTCTTCATCCAAAGTGTCTCTTTTATAAACTCGAATAAACCTTGCGATTGCTCCACGCCAAGTTATCCCCTCTGCTGACAAGGCATAATGTTCGCAGAGAAATTCTCCATACTGCTGAAGTGATAGCGGATCTTCATCCGGCAATGCTTGATATTCAGCATCACATTTCACGACATTGTTATAGTCGACCGTGTTTCTTGAAAAGTAGTACGTCTGTCCATCAAAGCTGAAGGCAAAACAAATGGTATGTTCCTTGACATTCTCCTGAACATCAACGCATTTTTTGACATAGTCTGAACCACCAAATACAAAGTCCAGAATCATGAGAAAAGTGGATTTTCCGATGGAGTTTGAGCCGTTGTCATCTCCAAGAACGGCGTTAAGTCCGGCATGAAAACGGATCGGTTCTCTGGTTTTGCCGTTGCTGACAAATTTATCGCACCTTACTTCAACCAACATAGTGAAGCACCTCCCCGTCGATTTCTATTTTATGCATGGCATAGAGACAATCTATAATCTCTACAAACTCGTCGATGCTCTGGATCTTATTCTTCCCCACCTTGGAAAACAGTTCTGATGGTGTCATATTCTTCTTTTCGAGAAGTTCAAGAATTACCGGGAATTTTGCGATACTGCTTTCTTTGTATGGCGTCACCTTATTCGGCATTTTCATTTATGAAACACCTCACAATTCTGTATAAAAAAGGATACAACGATGTTGCAAGCCAAGAGGCTTTCCGTTCCAAGCCCAGCCTTGTTTCGTATCCACTCTGATAGCTGCCTGATTACATCTTGTTGTGACAAACCGGCTTTTTCCAGTTTCATGGAACTAACTTTAATTTCGGACGCTATCATGTCAAAATCAGCATTTGAATTTGAGAAAACCTTCTCTATGTATCGGTAATAAGTTACCACCTGCATCTGTGTCTCATTTTTTAAGATGAAGTTTTCAGCATCAAACTTCTCATCTATGCGCAAAGCCTCATACTCAAGTTCGACAAGTTCCGATGCGTTTTTTATGGTGCCCAGGGCGCTGAGTATAGTTCGGATATCATCTTCAAGCTGCACATCGTTTACGGACAGTTTCGCCGCATAATTCTTTGTAAGCTGTGTTTTAATTTCATGTAGTTTGCCGTACTCTTCGGCAGTAGGGCTCAGAAGGTATCTCTCTGCACAATCCTCGTCAAGGGCGATAAGATTCTCCGGCGCATCAAGCTTTATCGGAATGGGATAGACGGCAGCAAATTCTGCTGCTGTCTCTTCTTTTAGCCCTGCGGGAAAAACCTGTGTAATCCTATATTTTTTTACTGCTTGCCCCTTTATAGAGTCTACCAACTTTTTGTGGCAAAGCGGACACTCGTAGTTTGCTTCGGCAAGCAAAGGAGCATCCTGATATTCAACAGTATTGCTCTGCTTCTTGTTTGGCCTGTTCAGGGCATATAAAAATACTTCTGCAAGAAATGTAGCATCATCACCAGTCTCATGGAATGCCATGAGGCTTTTCTTTTTGCTTTCAGGTATGGTCGTATCTATGCTTATCAGCTTGACCATTTTGTCAATCGTGTCATCCTTCAGATGTGGATTCAGATCCGGCATCACTTCTTTTTTGAAGTACGCAACAGTGGCATCAATAACCGCTTGCTCCATGGATGCTTGCCGGAGTCCATCGGGGACGGGGTCATCCTGACTCACAAGACGGCTAATTTTTTTGGAGCTAAGGTTGCTCGTCCAATACCCGTTATTAGAGACATATTCCTGATCGTTGATAGAACTAAGAAGAAATACGCCCGCCGCCTCCTGCTTATCGTGTGTTTTAAATCCCGGCTGCATGATTCGGATATATGAAGATATATTCAATTCATTCATCTTCTTGCTTCTCCTTTCACATACCACGGAAAAACGCTGGCAAAACAGTGGCAAAGCGGTGGCAAATACTTTTGGGTCGTGATCCGTTAAAATTTGATTGTAGTTCAGAGAGAACTCAGCCAAACCAAGCCAGCATTACATTGATGTCTTATTATACCACGTTACCTCGCAGAAATCAATGCCATTAGGTGAATATTTGCGCTTTCGCTTAGATTTCTCTCTGAATGCACCGTTAGGCAAAAGCCATTTGATCCGTGGCAATCCAGTGAGTCTGACGAAATATCACGGCCTCCTGCTGGATAGGAGCCGGACATAGGAGGCAAATGATGTCAAATGTAAGTAATGCTGACTACATAGCAAGCATCGAACAGTCCGCTTCTGCAATAGGCGCTAAGCTCGACAGCAGTGTAGTCAAATCTGTGTTTGAAAGATACGGCGCTCATGGCATTGAAGACTTAAACCCGAGCGATCTGCCCGAAGTTTTCAACGAAATATATGCCATTGAAGCTGACCTTGGCTAAGGCCAACCGCCCTGAGTAAGGCGATAAACTGCTCACCACCGGATTCTGCATCACTTGATCACTGATGGCTCAACGGCTCACGGCGGACAAGTTAATAATGACGGCTGCCTTTTGAGCGGGTTGCCGCAGACCGAAACGGAGAACATCTCTGTCGGGCTGTGGTTAGTTTTCTGCACCCTTTTTGCAGCCGAACCCGGAGTCCTCCGTTTCGAGAAATCGAAAATCGGAGGACTTTTTTATGTCAAAGAAAGACAAGCAGTACACCATCTACATCCGCTCCACGAAAGAGAGCATCCCTGTCAACAAGGAAGAATTCGATGCCTACTACCACGACATCAATATCTACCGAATCCGTCAGCAGAGGCACGGTCGCTGCGTGTGTCCCGCAAGCAAGCGGCTCACCTGCGGTATGGACTGTCTGACTTGCCCCTTCCACCGCATGGGCGATACGCGTTCCCTCGATTACACCGAAACCGATGACGAAGGAAACGAAACTGCCTGGGTGGATGAAATCCCGGACGATTCGCCGTTGCTCGAAGACATCATCATCGAGGCTTCCGAAATGAAAGCTCTGTACGCTCGGCTTACGGAACTGATGCCAGAGGCGGTCAAAATCGGCGAGCTGCGGCTTGAGGGGTTATCAGAGGATGCCATCGGCGAACGCATTGGGATCGGCAGAAAGACCTTCGCCTACAGATTAAAAAAGGTCAAAGCCGTCCTCGAAAAAGAATTCCCGGATATTTTTTGAAAAAAGTTTCCCGGATTTTTTCCGAAATGCCCTCCTCATGTTCATGGGAGAGTGTAAGGAGCAAAACGATACCGCTCCTTCGGGAGGTGAAAACGAATGAACGAAGTAAAGAGAGATGCTCTGAAGCCGGAGGAAGAACTCGTTGATGTTCTGCTCGACTTCATCATCGTGTCGGCAACACTGGCAAAGAAAGTCACCCTCGCGGTGAGAGAAAAGCAAATCAAGAAAGGAGCGTACAAAGATGTCAAAAATGAGCGAACTGGATGCCGTGATCAGAGATCTGCGAACTGCGGCTGCCGCCATTAACGATGCGGCTGACACCCTTTCGGAGATGTTCAGTGGCGAGACCGCCGAAGCTCCGGCAAAACCGACCGAGCCGGTTCCCACCAAAGAAGACGTCCGTGCGATCCTCGCAGAGATGTCCAGCCGTGGCTTCACCGCGCAGGTAAAGGAACTGCTCCGTCAGCATGGCGCGGCAACGCTCTCCGGCATCGACCCTACGGAGTACGCCGCTCTGATCAAGGATGCGGAGGGACTCGAAAATGGGTAATCACGCTCTGTTATCCGCGTCCTCATCCCACAGGTGGCTGAACTGCCCTCCGTCTGCAAGGCTCGGTGAGAACTACGAGGACAAGGGCAGCGATTTCGCCGCCGAGGGAACGGATGCCCACAGCCTGTGCGAACACAAGCTCAAGACGGCTCTGGGCATTCCGTCCGAAGACCCCACCGAAAACCTCACCTGGTACAACGAGGAGATGGAGGAATGTGCCAGCGGCTATGCCGCCTATGTGCTTGAACTCCTCGCCGAAGCGAAGAAGGTCACGACCGACCCCATCGTGCTAATCGAGCAGCGGCTCGACTATTCCAAATATGTCGAGAGCGGATTCGGCACCGGGGACTGCGTCCTCATCGCTGACGGCACCCTCAACATTGTGGACTACAAGCACGGCAAGGGTGTGGAGGTCTCCGCAGACCACAATCCGCAGATGATGCTGTATGCTCTCGGTGCTTTGGAGATCTTCGATGCCCTCTACGACATTGACACGGTCACAATGACCATCTACCAACCGCGCCGCTCCAACGTCAGCACCTATACCGTTTCGACCGCCGAGCTTCTCGAATGGGTAGAGACCGTTCTGAAGCCGACCGCCGCTCTCGCTTTCAGCGGTGAGGGTGAGTTCCATTGCGGCGAGTGGTGTCAGTTCTGCAAGGCGAGAGCGGACTGCCGGGAACGTGCAAAAGCGAACCTCGCGCTTGCCGCCTACGACTTCGCCGAGCCTCCGCTCCTCACCGATGAGGAGGTCGAAGAGGTTCTCGCCAAGGTTGATGACCTCGTCTCCTGGGCAAACGACATCAAGGAATACGCCCTGCAAGCCGCCATCAGCGGTAAGGCGTGGAACGGATGGAAGGTTGTCGAGGGACGCTCCAACCGCAAGTACACCGATGAAAGGCTTGTAGCCGCTGCGGTCATTGCCGCCGGTCACGACCCCTATGAACAGAAACTGCTCGGCATTACCGAGATGCAGAAAACGCTTGGCAAAGCCAAGTTTGACGAAATCCTCGGCCGCTTCATCACGAAGCCCCAGGGAAAGCCCACGCTCGTTCCGATGTCCGACAAGCGTCCGGCTATGAACACAGCGGCATCAGATTTTGAAAATTAAAGGAGTAAACGATTATGTCTAACAACACCACCAAAGTCAACAACCCCATGAAGGTCATCACCGGCAAAGACACTCGCTGGTCTTACGCAAACGTCTGGGAAGCCAAGTCAATCAACGGTGGCGCACCCAAGTTCAGCGTTTCCCTCATCATTCCCAAGAGCGATACCGTCACCGTACAAAAGATTAAGGCTGCCATCGAAGCCGCCTATCACGAGGGCGAGGCGAAGCTCAAGGGCAACGGCAAGTCCGTCCCGGCTCTCTCCGTTATCAAGAATCCTCTGCGTGACGGCGATACCGAACGCCCCGATGATCCCGCCTACGCAGGGTGCTACTTCGTGAATGCCAACTCCACGACCGCTCCCGGTATCGTGGACGCTGACCGCAATCCCATCCTTGTCCGCAGCGAGGTCTATTCCGGCGTGTACGGCAGAGCCTCCATCAACTTCTACGCTTTCAACAGCAACGGAAATCGCGGCATTGCCTGCGGTCTTAACAACCTTCAGAAGATTCGTGACGGTGAACCCCTCGGCGGTAAGGCTTCGGCTGAATCCGATTTCGACACCGATGACGATGACGATTTTCTGGCATAAGGAGGGCTGAATCATGACTGAAACCATTACCACCATCCTCTGTATCGGACTCCTGTCCATCTACGCTCTTCTCGGAGTGACCTTTCTGATTCACTCCATCGCTGACATCTTCGACAATCGCCGCAGGGCGAAGCGTGAGGAAGAGCGCGAAAAGCGTGATCTCGAATACCACGAGAAACGCATGAAGGACTTTAAGTAATCAACCGCCGTGGGCGGTGGGAGCGATCCTGCCGCCCTTTACGGCTATGCGAGGTGACAACTCTTGAAAACCATAAGTATAGATATTGAAACATATAGCGGCACCGACCTCGGCAAGTGCGGTGTCTACAAATACACGGAAGACCCGGACTTCGAGGTCCTGCTCTTCGGTTATGCCGTTGACGGCGGCGAAGTCCATGTGGTCGATCTGGCTCTCGGCGAAAAAATACCGGCAGGCATTTCCGCCTCGCTGACCGATGAAAACGTGCTGAAGTTCGCCTTCAATGCCAATTTTGAACGAGTGTGTCTTTCCCGGCATCTCGGGCTGCCCACGGGCAAATACCTCGACCCGTCGTCATGGCGATGCACGATGGTGTGGGCGGCATACATGGGACTGCCGCTTTCGCTGCAAGGTGTCGGCGCGGTTCTGAACCTCGACAAGCAGAAGCTGACCGAAGGCAAGGAACTCATCAAGTATTTTTGCTCTCCGTGCGCTCCGACCAAGAGCAACGGCGGCAGAACACGCAACCGCCCGGAGGATGCCCCGGAGAAATGGTCACTCTTCAAATCATATAACCTCCGTGACGTGGAAACCGAAATGGGCATACAGCAGAAGCTCATGAAGTTCCCCGCGCCGGAATTCGTGTGGGACGAATACCACATTGATCAAGAGATCAATGATCGCGGGGTTCGGCTGGATATGCCCCTTGTAGATACAGCTATCCGAATGGATACCGCCTCAAGGCAGGAGCTGATGGACGATATGCGCCGCATCACGGAGCTTGAAAATCCCAACTCGGTATCGCAGATGCGGTCATGGCTTGCCGACAACGGTCTGGAAACCGATAGCCTCGGCAAGAAGGTCGTCAACGAAATGCTGAAGACCGCACCGCCGGAACTCGCCGATGCCCTTGTTCTCCGTCAGCAGCTTGCCAAGTCCTCGGTGAAAAAGTATCAGGCGATGCAGAACGCTGTGTGTTCGGACGGCAGAGCCAGAGGGATGTTTCAGTTTTACGGTGCCAACCGTACCGGGCGATGGGCAGGCAGGCTCATTCAAATGCAGAACCTGCCCCAGAACCATCTGTCCGACCTTGCCGAAGCGAGAGGGCTTGTCCGCAGCGGTGATTTTGAAGCCGTGAAAATGCTGTATGAGGATGTGCCGGACACGCTGTCGCAGCTCATCCGCACCGCCTTCATTCCCCGTGAGGGCGCGATGTTCTATGTGGCTGACTTCTCCGCAATCGAAGCGAGGGTCATCGCATGGTTCGCCGGAGAGTCGTGGCGGCAGGAGGTCTTCGCCGAAGGCAAGGACATCTACTGCGCTTCAGCATCGCAGATGTTTCAAGTGCCGGTCGAAAAGCACGGTGTCAACGGACACCTCCGTCAAAAAGGCAAAATCGCTGAACTGGCTCTCGGCTACGGCGGCTCCGTGGGTGCTTTGAAGGCAATGGGAGCATTAGAGATGGGCTTGACCGAAGAGGAGCTTCAGCCGCTTGTTCAGGCTTGGAGGGCGGCAAACCCCAACATCGTCAAGTTCTGGTGGGACGTTGACCGCGCCGTGCTGACCGCCGTCCGGGATAAGGCCACGACAGAAACCCACGGCATTCGTTTCCTCTGCCGCAGCGGAATGCTCTCCATACTCCTTCCGTCCGGCAGAATGCTGAACTACGTCAAGCCGAAGATCGGTGAAAACAGGTTCGGAGGTTCATGCATTACCTATGAAGGTGTCGGCGGCACAAAAAAATGGGAACGGCTCGACAGCTATGGTCCCAAGTTCGTGGAGAACGTCGTTCAGGCAACGGCGAGGGACATCCTTTGCTACGCCATGAAGACCCTTCGCTGCTGTTCGGTCACGATGCATATCCACGATGAACTGGTGATCGAAGCCGACCCCCGTGTATCCCTTGACACTATCTGTGAGCAGATGGGCAGAACGCCGCCGTGGGCAAAGGGACTGCTCCTCCGGGCAGACGGGTATATCACGGAATTTTATAAGAAAGATTGAGGTAAATCCTATGGGAATAAACAAGTTCAATGCGGAGGGTTATTACGACCCCACCGCATATGAGGCAATGACAAACATTGCAAAAGAGGAAAAAGCGTTCTTCGCATTCAGACCCGTGGTATATATCTGCTCACCCTATGCCGGAGATATTGAGACGAACGTCAAGGCGGCGCAGAGATACAGCAGATTCGCCGTGGACAGCGGCTATCTCCCCATCGCTCCGCATCTGCTGTTTCCGCAGTTCATGGATGACAGCAATCCGAAAGAGCGTGAGCTTGCCATGTTCTTCGGAAATGTGCTGATGAGCAAGTGCGCCGAATTATGGGTCTTCGGAGATCTGATTTCAAGCGGCATGGCTGCCGAAATTGACCGAGCCAAGCGTAAGAACTATGCCATCCGATATTTTAATTCCGACCTTAAGGAGGTAACCAAAAATGCGTGACCTGCCAATCGCCTACGGCAATAGCTGCTGCGCAAAGACCTGGGCGAATAAAACCACCACATGGGAAGACTTGTGCGAAAGGCTGAAAACCACCATCCGCACGACCGAATCCGTGGAGGAATATCCGAAACTCAAGAAGGATGACCGTGACCGTGCCAAGGACAAAGGTGGCTTTGTCGGTGGCAATCTCAAAGGTAACCGCCGTAAGCGTGAGACCGAGGCTTGCCGTTCCATGCTGACGATGGACGCAGACCATGCCGAGATTGGTTTTATCGACCGTTTCGCCTCGGAGTGCCGGTACTCATCCTGTCTCTATACCACCCACGGACATACACCCGAACAGCCTCGCTGCCGCATCATCGTGCCGCTGACGAGGGACATAACCCCGGACGAGTATGTGGCTATCGCCAGATACTTCGCTTCCGATTGGGGCATTGACCAGTTTGACGAATGCTCCTACAAGCCGAGCCAGCTCATGTATTGGCCGACAACTCCGGCAAACGGTGAATTCATCAGCAAGACCACCGAGGGCGAATGGCTCGATCCCGATGTATATCTCACGGCGCATCCGAACTGGAAGGACTGCTCTCTGCTTCCGACCTCCTCCCGTGAAAGTTCCGTCCGTGAGGCAAGCGGCAAAAAGCAGGAAGACCCTCTCGCCAAACCCGGTGTGGTGGGCGCATTCTGCCGTGCCTACGGTATCGCCGCCGTGATTGAAACCTACCTCGCCGATGTATATGAGCCTTCCGCAATGGAGGGGCGTTACAACTATATCCCCGCCGACTCATCTGCCGGTGTCGTGGTCTATGATGACAAGTTCGCATACAGCCACCACGCCACGGACCCCGCCTGCGGCAAACTGCTGAACGCTTTTGACCTCGTCCGCATCCACCGCTTCGGCGATGATGACGAGAAGAAGTCCTTCAAGCAGATGACCGAACTTGCTCTCTCGGACGATACGGTCAAAGAGTGCCTTACCGCCGAGCGTATTTCTCAAGCCGGAGCGGATTTCTCCGATGATGCCGACTGGCACAAGCGGCTTCATTTCGTTCCTCGTTCCGGGGCATTGGAAAACAGCGTGTGGAACTTGAACCTCATCCTCGAAAACGACCCGGACCTGCAGGGATTTGCTTTCAACGACATGGCAAACCGCATCCAAGTCACAGGCGAACTGCCGTGGGACCGTCCCGAAGGAAACTCCTTTTGGCGGGATGCTGACTCTGCCCAGCTCAAGTCCCTCGTGGATATCCGCTACGGCGAGTTCACGACCCGCAACTATGACGTATCCTTCACCAAGGTGGCAGATGACCGACATTTTCATCCTGTGAGGGATTACCTCAACGGACTCCCCAAGTGGGACGGTGTGAAACGGGTCGAGGAACTGTTCATCAAATATCTGCAGGCAGACGATACGGAGTATGTCCGCACCGTTACGAGAAAGACCTTCGCCGCGGCTGTTGCGAGGGTACTGTGTCCCGGCATCAAGTTCGACTGTGTGCCGGTACTTGATGGTGAGCAAGGCATCGGCAAAAGCTCCATCGTCAAAGACCTCGTCACGCCCGAATATTACTCCGAATCCCTCTCCCTTACGGATATGGATGATAAAGCCGGAGCGGAAAAGCTGCAGGGCTTCTGGGTGGTCGAAATCGGAGAGCTTGCAGGAATGAAGAAAGCTGACATTGAAAAGGTGAAATCGTTCCTCTCCACCTCCGATGACAAATACCGTCCGAGCTACGGCAGAGTGGTCGAAAGCCACCCCCGCCAGTGCGTCATTATCGGTACGGTCAACGGCGAACGGGGCTACCTCCGTGACATCACGGGCAACCGCCGTTTCTGGATCATCAAAGTGCATCAGAAAACACAGAAGCAGAGCTGGCACTTCACCCAGGCAGACCGCGATCAGTTCTGGGCAGAGGCGAAGGCTATCTGGGAGTCCGGCGAAAAGCTGTATCTCGAAGGCGATATCCTCTCCGAGTCCGAGAAGGCACAGCGGAACGCTATGGAGGTGGACGAGCGTGTCGGCATGGTCGAGGAGTATCTGAACACCCTCCTTCCCGAAGGATGGGACGATATGGATGTGTATGCCCGTCGCAGTTTCCTCTCCGGCGATCCGACCGCTGTCAAAGGCACCACGGAACGCACGACCGTATCCAATGCGGAAATATGGTGCGAGTGCTTCGGCAAGAACCTCTCCGAACTGAAGTCTGCCGACAGCTATGCCATCGCTGCCCTTATGACGCAGATTCCCGGTTGGAAACGCGGTGCCGCCGCCAAACGACTGCACCTCTACGGTAAGCAGCGAATTTACGAAAAAGGCTAACTGCGGAACAAGATGCGGAACAGGAACAACTTTTTCCCTTATATTTGTTCGGCGATAAAGAGATAAAGACCCGCATATACGCACGTATAGGAATATAAGGAAATGGTTGTTCCACTCGTTCCGTTGTTCCAGAAAGGACAAATATGAAAAGCGAAAAACAAATAGAACAGGGTCTCGTCAAAGCCGTGAAAAATATGGGAGGTATCGCGCCCAAGTTCGTCAGCCCAGGTTTTGACGGAATGCCCGATCGCATCGTGCTTCTTCCTTATGGGAAGTTTGCATTTGTGGAAGTAAAGGCTCCGGGCAAAAAGCCCCGTCCGTTGCAGGTATCAAGGCATGGCTTGCTTCAGCGTCTCGGCTTCAAGGTGTATGTCCTTGACGATATGAACCAGATCGGAGGGATTCTCGATGATATACGAACCGCATGACTATCAGAAATATGCCATCAACTTCATCAAGGAAAATCCCATCGCCGCCGTCCTGCTTGATATGGGCTTGGGTAAGACAAGCATCACGCTGACCGCCATCAACGACCTCCTTTTCGACAGCTTCGATGTACGGAAGGTTCTCGTTATCGCTCCGCTGCGTGTGGCACGGGATACATGGATCGCCGAGGTCGATAAGTGGGATCATCTCCGGCACCTCATCTGCTCCGTGGCCGTCGGCACCGAGGCCGAACGCAAAGCGGCTCTCCGAAAGAAAGCCCACATCTACATAATCAACCGTGAGAATGTCTCATGGCTCATCGAGGAAAGCGGCATCCCGTTCGACTTCGATATGGTGGTGATTGATGAGCTTTCCTCCTTCAAGAACGGCAAGGCAAAGCGGTTCAAGAGCCTGCTGAAAGTCAGACCTCTTGTAAAACGCATCGTGGGTCTGACCGGCACTCCCGCCGGAAACGGTCTGATGGACTTGTGGGCAGAGTTCAGGGTTCTGGATATGGGCAAACGCCTCGGACGGTTCATCTCAAACTACCGTCTCAACTACTTCACCCCGGACAAGCGCAACGGTCAGATCGTGTATTCCTATAAGCCGCTGCCGTTCGCCGAACAAGCCATATATGATGCGATCTCCGACATCACCATTTCGATGAAGTCCACCGACCATCTCAAAATGCCAGAACTGGTCAGCACAGCGTATCCCGCCGTTATGAGCAATGCGGAAACCCGGACCTATGAGGATTTCAAATCCGAGTATGTGATGAAGCTCGGCAAGGAGAAGGAAATCACTGCCGCTAATGCCGCCGTCCTCTGCGGAAAGCTGACACAGATGGCAAACGGTGCGATTTATGACGAGTTCGGCGAGTGCCATCTCATCCACGACCGCAAACTGGACGCTTTGGAGGACATCATCGAAGCCGCCAACGGAAAACCTCTTCTGGTGGCGTACTGGTATCAGTCCGACTGTGACCGCATCGAAAAACGGCTGCACGAACTGCATATCCCGTTTTCACGGATGGACAGTTCCGACAGTATCCGCAGATGGAACAACGGTGAGCTTCCCGTTGCCCTTATTCACCCGGCATCCGCAGGACACGGGCTGAACCTTCAAAGCGGCGGCAGCACCATCGTGTGGTTCGGCATGACGTGGAGTCTTGAGCTTTACAGTCAGACGAACGCAAGGCTGTGGCGGCAGGGTCAGACCTCCGATACCGTAGTGGTCATGCACATCATCACCGACGGTACCATTGACGAGGACATTCTGAAAGCCCTTCAGCGGAAGGACAAGACGCAGTCCGCATTGATAGCGGCGGTCAAAGCCAATCTGTGACAATCTATGAAAATCCGTGCCGATCCGAGAAATATAAAAAATTCGGAGGTACAGAATATGAACCCTTTTGAAGAACTGGCGAATGCCATAGTGATCCAAGCGGCGAAGGACTATATGAAAGCCCTGAAAAAGCTGAAGAAATATCCGAGGGATGCCGAAGCAAGGCAAATGAGGAATGATTGTGAGAGTTTCTTCCGTTCCTTGTGGTACAGCACATTGACTTCGGTTGACGGAGAACTTCTGATGCAAAAACTGCAAACGGAGGTGGCGGCATGACAGCAAAGGAATACTTGAGTCAGGCTTACCGCCTCGATCAGCGTATAAACTCCAACATCGAAGAAGTCACCATGCTTCGTGAAATGGCAAGCAGCATATCCTCTCCGCCTTGGGGCGAAAAGGTGCAGACTTCCCGCAGTACGGAAGCCCCCTTTGTACGGAGCCTTGAGAAAATCATGGACTTGGAGGATACCATCAACAAGGAAATCGACACCCTTGTCTGTCTGAAAAAGCAGATACGAACGGTCATTGAAGCTGTGCAGAATACGGATGAGCGGCTCGTTCTCCGTTACCGTTACATCCACAACTGCACATGGGAGCAGATAGGAAACGAACTGAATGCCGATGCGAGAACCATTCGCCGCTGGCACGGTGAGGCTCTCCTCAAGGTAAAAGTCCCCGAAAACCCCATCGTCATATAAATGCGCCCGAAATGTCCTGCTTTGTCCGTAGATGCCCACCGCAACATTATGGTATGATATAATAAGCAAAGAATATAAAGACGAGCCTTCGAGGGAGCAATCCTTCGAGGGCTTTTCTCATACCCCTAGGAGGTGAAGAGATGCCAAGAAAACCACTGCGCCCATGCTCTCACCCCGGCTGTCCCAACCTCTGTGAAGGACAGTTTTGTGAACAGCACCGTGTGGAGGAACGCCGCAAGTACGACAAATACGAGCGCAGCTCCGATGTTAACCGCAAGTACGGCAGAGCATGGAAACGCATCCGTGACCGCTATGCGGCGGAGCATCCCCTCTGTGAGATGTGCCTCAAGGAAGGTCGGCTGACTCCGGTACAGGAAGTTCACCACATCCTGCCCGTTTCCAAAGGCGGCACTCACGCAAGGGACAACCTGATGAGCCTCTGTCAGTCCTGTCACACCAAGATCCACCACGACCTCGGCGACCGGTAGGGGGATGAAAATCTCCGGGACCTTTTCGGTCGGGCAACGGCCCGGGGTCACGTGTGCGAAAAAGGCAAAATCAAAAGGGTAATTAAGGGAGGTGAGCTCGGATGCCCACAAAATCGAATAACACAGGCGGGCGCGGCGGTGCAAGACCCGGTGCGGGAAGGAAGAAATCCGCAGTCAAGGAGAAAGCCGAAAACGGGAATCCCGGCGGCAGAAAACTTGAAGTGCTGGATATTCCCGAAGTCGAGGGTGTTGCTATGCCGAAGCCCCATGATTTTCTTTCTGCCGAGCAGCGGGACGGCAGCGTCCTGCAGGCACAGGAAATCTACACGGAAACCTGGCAATGGCTCAAAGGCATCGGCTGCGCCGCAAAGGTGTCGCCGCAGCTTTTGGAGCGCTACGCCATGTGTTCCGCCCGTTGGGTGCAGTGCGAGGAAATGACCAACCGCATGGGTTTCCTCTCCAAGCACCCCACCACAGGAAAGCCGATCCCGTCTCCGTTTATCAACATCGGCATCAACTACATGAACCAGGCGGTTCGGCTCTGGAATGAGATTTTCCAGATCGTGAAAGAAAACTGCAGTACGGAATACGGCGAGTCAACGCCGCAGGACGACCTTATGGAACGCCTGCTCCGTGCGAGAAAGGGGTAACACCATGTTTGAAAAAGTAAATCCCTGCCACCCGGATAAGGTGGCAGACAGAATTGCCGGTGCGCTCGTTGACCTGGCATACAAGAAAGCAGAAAATCCCCGCATCGCCGTGGAAGTGCTCATCGGTCACGGCGTGTGCCACATCATTGCGGAGGCTTCGGTGAGTATTCCGATAGAGGAAATCACCGCCGCCGTTCACCGCATTGCTGGAAACCTCGCTGTGGACTATGTGGAAGTGCCGCAGGACGGTCACCTTGCCGACAACCAGGCAGACGGCGTCCGCTGCGGCGATAACGGCATCTTCAAAGGAATGCCCGTAACCGAGGAGCAGAAAATGCTGTCGCAAATCGCACGGAATATTTTCTCCGTGTATCCAAATGACGGCAAGTACATCCTGGACGGCGACCGGCTCATTCTCTGCCAGAGCAACGCTGAGACACAGCGTTTGCGTGAGATTTATTCCAATGCTGAAATCAATCCCCTTGGAGATTGGACGGGCGGCACGGATGTGGATACTGGCGCAACCAACCGTAAGCTGGGCAGCGATATGGCAGACTCCGTCACCGGCGGCGGTCTGCACGGCAAAGATCTGTCCAAGGCAGATGTCAGCGTGAACATCTACGCTTTTCTCAAAGCACAGGAAACCGGCAAGCCCGTAACGCTCTGCTGTGCCATTGGTGATGACACCGTAGACGGCAGACCGTATGAGAAAATCGTGGAGATTGCTCGAAACTATATCCGCTCTGTGGGCGGTTTTGAGAAATTTGCGGAATGGGGGCTTGTGTAATGAAAACGACCACCGAAATGAAGCTCGTCCCCATTACAAAACTCGTTCCCTATGTGAACAATGCCCGAACCCACTCGCCGGAGCAAATCAACAAACTGCGTTCCTCTCTCCGTGAGTTCGGCTTCATCAATCCCGTTATCATCGACCGTGACTATGGCGTAATCGCCGGTCACGGTCGTATTCTTGCCGCCAAGGAGGAGGGTATCTCCGAGGTGCCGTGTGTCTTTGCCGACCACCTTACGGAAGCCCAGAAGAAAGCCTACATCATTGCCGACAACCGCATGGCGATGGATGCAGGTTGGGATGAAGAACTTCTGCGTGTGGAGATTGAGTCCTTGCAGGCGGCGGACTTTGACCCGCTCCTCACCGGCTTTGACGAAAAAGAATTATCAAAACTTTTTGATGACTGCATCGAAGCCAAAGAGGATGACTTTGATGTGGATGCCGAACTGCAAAAGCCGATCTTCACGAAGTCCGGCGACATCTGGATACTGGGGCGGCACCGGCTCATTTGCGGTGACAGCGCCAAGGAAGAAACTTTCACCGCACTCATGGACGGCCGCAAGGCGAACCTCGTTATTACCGACCCGCCCTACAATGTGAACTACGAGGGCAGTGCCGGGAAAATCAAAAACGACAACATGGCATCGGAGAAGTTTTTTTACTTTCTCTTCGATGCCTTTTCCAATATGGAGAAGGTCATGGCGGATGATGCGTCCATCTATGTGTTCCACGCCGACACCGAGGGGCTGAATTTCCGCAAGGCGTTTGATGCCGCAGGGTTCTATCTCTCCGGCTGCTGTATCTGGAAAAAGCAGTCCCTCGTGCTGGGTCGCAGTCCCTATCAGTGGCAGCACGAGCCGTGCCTTTACGGTTGGAAGAAGAAAGGTAAGCACCAGTGGTATACGGGGCGCAAGGAGTCCACTATCTGGGAGTTCGACAAGCCCAAGAAGAACGGCGACCATCCCACCATGAAGCCGATTCCGCTTCTGGCCTATCCCATTCAGAACAGCTCTATGGCGAACTCTGTAGTTCTCGACCCCTTCGGTGGGTCCGGTTCCACGCTCATAGCCTGTGAGCAGACCGACCGTATCTGCTGCACCATCGAACTGGACGAAAAATTCTGCGACGTCATTGTCCGCAGGTACATCGAGCAGATCGGCACGGATGAGAAGGTCAGCGTCCTGCGTGACGGCAAGGAATACAAGTATAGCGAGGTAGCACCCCGTGATGAATAAGCCTTTGACCCTCGGAAGCCTGTTTGACGGCTCCGGGGGCTTCCCGTTGGGTGGACTGCTTGCCGGGATCACTCCCGTGTGGGCGTCGGAGATCGAGCCGTTTCCCATTCGAGTGACCACCAAGCGCCTGCCTTTTATGAAGCACTACGGGAACATCTCCGCTATGGACGGCGGCAGAATCGAACCCGTGGACATTATCACCTTCGGTAGCCCGTGCCAGGACATGAGCATTGCTGGCCGAAGGGACGGCTTGGACGGCTCCCGTTCCAGCCTCTTCTACGAAGCCGTCCGAATCATCAAAGAAATGAGGTGTGCCACCGATGGCAAATATCCAAGATGGATCTGTTGGGAGAATGTTCCCGGTGCCTTCTCCTCAAACAAGGGCGAGGACTTCAAAGCCGTCCTCGAAGCGGTCATCGGCATCGCCGAGCCGGAGACCGAGGTGCCTATGCCTGAGAAGGCAAGATGGCCCTACGCCGACCTTTACATGGGAGACGGATGGAGCGTTGCGTACCGAACTCTTGATGCACAATACTGGGGAGTTCCCCAACGCAGACGCCGCATCTACCTTGTCGCAGATCTTGCAGGCAGAGGTGCCGGAAAAATACTATTTGAGTCAGAAGGCCTGTCTGGGTATTCTGCGGAGGGCTTCCGCTCGTGGCAAAGAGCTGCCGGAAGTTTTACGCCTTGCGTTGGAGCGACAGGCTTCGATGGATACAACGGCAGTCTGACGGACGACACTTCCGCCACCCTCGGCGTGAACTGCGGAATAAGTACCGGTCGTAACGGCATCGTGCTGAACGACCAGGGCGGCAACCGCATGGACATCACAGAGGAGGTTACCTCCACGCTCCGAGCGGAAGCACACCATCCGCCATGTGTCATGGAGTCGGCGGGCTTCTGCACCGAGCATTCTGCCAAGAGCCGCACCATCGGCTATAAGGAAGAGTGTTCTCCCACGCTCCGTGCAGGCGTTGTTCCTGCGGCGGTGGCGCTGGAAAACCATCCGACCGACAGCAGGGTCAAACTTTCCGAGGACGGCAATGTGCAAACGCTGACCTCCCACATGGGTACAGGTGGCAACAATGTGCCGCTTGTGATGAAGATCCGCTCCGGCTGTGAAGGTGGCGGCAAGGGACCTCTCATCCAAGAGAACAAATCCGCAACTCTGTCCTGCAACAACGACCAGACGCTGTTCGAGCCTTGCGGCTGGGACGGCGGACAGGTTTCTCCGACTCTCACCAAGCAGAATGCCGGAGGAAATCAGCGGATGCCGGACAAGGACAACTTCACCTGCGTCCTTCAGCCATTCGGCATCTGCTCCAAGGACTCCAATGCCATGAAGTCGGACAATCCCCACAGTGGCATCTACGAAGCGGAAACCGCACGGACGCTTGACGGAAACGGCGGCAATCCCTCCTGCAATCAGGGTGGAATTGCTGTTGTCGCTTTCACGCAGAATCAGCGGGATGAGGTTCGTGACCTCGGAGACCGCTCCGCTGTTGTGTGTGCTAATGCCGGGACGAAACAGCAGACCTATGTGCTGCAGGGCTCCATGATCGGCCGCGAGGACAGGAACGGTCCCCAGGGCGATGGCATCAACGAAGATGTCAGCTTCACCTTAAATACCGTTGACCGCCATGCCGTGTACAGCATGACAACGGGCAGCTTCACCCAGGTTTCCAAGGAAAAAGCACCGACTGTCCTTGCCCGTGACTACAAAGACCCCACCGCCGTTTGCTACGGCATCGGCAGAGACACCTTCAACCAGGGGCAGAACGCCAAGTTCGCTCCGACCTTTGAAAAGGAGCTTCAGCCGACACTGGTGGCAAAAGGGCCGGGCGCTATCCAAAGCGGATACACCGTCCGCCGTTTGACGCCCACCGAGTGCGCCAGACTTCAAGGCTTCCCGGACAACTGGTGTGCCGACCTCGGCACGGAAAAGCCGACCGATGAGGAAATGTACTTCTGGCATAAGGTGTTCAAGACCTACTCCGAAGTGACCGGCTGCAAAATGAAGTCCGACAAGCAGGTTGCAAAATGGTTGAAAGACCCGTATTCCGACAGTGCGGAATATAAGATGTGGGGCAACGGCGTGGCGCTTCCGTGCGTATGGTTCGTGCTCTGCGGAATTGTGTGGTATGCACAGTCCGGCGGCGATAATGCGCCGATATAATCTACACCGGAAATGTGCAGATATAATTGGATACATGCCGTAGGTGGCGCTAATATTTGACGAAGTTTGGCTTCTAAATGAAATATTCCTTTCACAAAAGATAAATTCTACTTATGACGGCTAGATTTCGTCTTGATAGGGGCCCGATTCAACACCTTGCTTCTGTAGCTTCGCAATTATTCTGTTTAGCAAAAGTTGCCCAACGTCCTTAAACCATTTAGAATAACCAAACCACTCAACAAGAATAGGACTTACTTTGTAGTATACTTGGATAAACAATCTGCCGTACCACGTTGCCGAAAGTGTGTTATCACGAAAACGTCGGAGTGTCCAGACTTGAGGGCAATTATATGAACCGTAGACACACGTTGCTATGTAACAGCCACCGGAATGATATTCATTTTCAAGATAAAGATTCTTGCATTCGTCGAGATGAGCCATGGACGCATCCACGGTGATATGTACACCTTTCGCAATCTCTGAATTAGCGCCAAATATATTTTGTACATTCTGAGAAATATTTGATAAAGCATAGCTAATTGCTGAGCAATCGTTAGAGAAACCATCACGCAAACGCCGAATGAGTTCTGGATCGCCTTTTTGTCCGGCAGAGTTCTTGGCATCACGACAATTGTAGTACCTTCTCATTGTATCAACATAGGAATCGATATATTCAAGGGTACATTCAATAATTATGCTTACGGCATTAAGCTGATCTTGTTTATCGCTGACATTATCATAGATCAATCCTAACGCAGTGGGAATTTGGTCAACCAAGCGGCGAATACGCTGAAAATATGGAGCCCAGGCGGGATGAGGCAAGTCACAGTATTCTGCAAAGAAGTATGCTTCCCAACTCACAGGGTCCTTCTCAAGTATTTTTTTGTAAAACTTTTTAGCGGCATCAAAATCGTTGATATTCTTCGCTCGCCGCGCTGCTTGATATAGGTCATCGTGTTTATGCGATTCTTTCGTTTCATAGATATTTACAACATCTGCGCGGATAGTATTATGGTTAGTACTGTAAAAATTATTGATGGCTTTTTCAACTACAAACACAGTCCCACAAAACTCACATATTGCGGTATCCTTATTACTATCAATTTTGAGATTGCCACCACAGTTTGTACATTTAGCGTTGACTAATGGCATAAACCACACCCCCTATTATTTATATTTTACTATATTATTTGTAGAATGTAAAGGCAGAGAACTTATCGCCGCATAATTTGCGAGCGAAAAAATTGTTCCCACCGCCACTTAGAGAGGTCGTTTAGAGCATTTTGGCAGATGTGACTGAAGTCGGAAGGAGACGCTAGATTTTTTGTCAATTTGTGGAGGCATCACGGGAACAACCATTTCATCCTTTGTGTGGATTCCTGTAGACACGGAGCAGCCTCTCAAATCTGTACTGCGCTTTATCGCGCACAGCAAGCCAAGCGGTCAAAGATCCGCAACAAGCGATAAGGGGGCGATACCATGTGGAAAGAAGGCAGCATCAGAGTTAACGGCGAGGTTTTTCACTACTGGATGAAGCAGTACGACAAAGGCTCCGAGTGGGGTATCGACGGCGGACGTATTTCCAAGCTCATGCTCAAGCGGGACGGCAAAATCGTCTGCAACTACGACAGGGGCTGGGACATTGAACCCGCCGATGAAAACACACAGCTTGCGCTGGAACTTCTGCTCCACAGCGAGAACTGATAAGCCAATAATTCCATAAAGGGACTGAGCCGAAAGGCTCTTTCTCTCGTATATTCTGAAACAGCCGCAGGGCTGTATTTTTTATGCCCAGGAGGTGGTCTCTACGAGAAAACTGAAAACATATAAGCCCACAAGGTTCATGGAGAAAACCTCCCACTACGATGTGGACGCAGCGGATTATGCTGTCATGTTCATCGAAAGTCTGTGTCACACCAAAGGCACCTGGGCGAGAAAGCCTTTCGAGCTCATCGACTGGCAGGAGCAAATTATCCGGGACATTTTCGGTGTCCTCAAGCCCAACGGCTACCGGCAATTCAACACGGCATACATCGAAATTCCGAAAAAGCAGGGCAAGTCCGAGCTTGCCGCTGCGGTGGCACTCCTGCTCACCTGCGGTGACGGCGAGGAGCGCGCCGAGGTGTACGGTTGCGCCGCCGACCGTCAGCAGGCGTCCATCGTTTTCAATGTGGCGGCTGATATGGTGCGGATGTGTCCGGCACTCTCCAAACGGGTCAAGATACTGGATTCCCAGAAGCGGCTCATTTATCAGCCAACGGGCAGTATCTACCATGTGCTCTCCGCCGATGTCGGTAATAAGCACGGTTTCAACACCCACGGCGTGGTGTTTGACGAGCTGCACACCCAGCCGAACCGCAAGCTCTTTGATGTTATGACGAAAGGCTCCGGCGACGCTCGTATGCAGCCGCTGTATTTCCTCATTACCACAGCCGGCAATGATACGAAGTCCATCTGCTATGAGATACATCAGAAAGCAAAAGATATCATTGAGGGTCGCAAAATCGACCATACCTTCTATCCCGTCATCTATGGCACTGAGGAATCGGACGATTGGACCGATCCTAAGGTGTGGAAGAAAGCAAATCCGTCCCTCGGCATTACGGTTGGCATCGACAAGGTCAAAGACGCCTGCGAGTCTGCCAAGCAGAACCCCGGCGAGGAGAACTCCTTCCGGCAGCTGAGACTTAATCAGTGGGTCAAACAGGCAGTGCGCTGGATGCCGATGGACAAGTGGGACAAATGTGAGTTCGCTGTCTGCGAGGACGATTTGGAAGGTCGTACCTGCTACGGTGGTCTGGATCTGTCCTCCACTACGGATATTACAGCATTCGTTCTGGTGTTTCCACCGGAAGACGAGGACGACAAGTACATCATCCTGCCGTACTTCTGGATACCGGAGGACAACCTCGACCTTCGAGTCCGGCGTGACCATGTGCCATACGATGTGTGGGAACGGCAGGGCTTTTTGCAGACCACCGAGGGCAATGTCGTTCACTACGGCTACATCGAGAAGTTCATCGAAAGCCTGGGTGAGCGTTTCAATATCCGTGAAATCGCCTTTGACCGTTGGGGAGCTGTGCAGATGGTGCAGAACCTTGAGGGCATGGGCTTTACGGTCGTTCCCTTTGGACAGGGCTTCAAAGATATGTCCCCACCCACCAAGGAGCTGATGAAACTGGTGCTGGAGCAGAAAATTGCCCACGGCGGACACCCCGTCCTCCGCTGGATGATGGACAACATCTTCATCCGCACCGACCCAGCCGGGAACATCAAGCCGGACAAGGAGAAGTCTACAGAGAAAATCGACGGTGCCGTGGCAACGATCATGGCGCTTGACCGTGCTATCCGCTGCGGCAATGATAACGGCGCTTCGGTCTATGATAGCCGTGGGCTGTTGTTCATTTGAGGTCCATCGCCAAAATATCGGTCGAATAAAGTCGGAAACTCTATTATTCAGCAGAGTTTCAGACTTATAACTCCAAAACTATTGACTTTTTTGATTTTTCGGGTATAATAGAATCAAGAAAGTCAGGAGGTGCATTATGGCTGAATTGATCAACCGCCCCCAATATCTGAATCAGCTGATTCAAAACAAAGATGTGGATCTGGTGAAGATCGTTACAGGTATTCGCCGCTGCGGAAAATCGTCCTTGCTGGATCTGTTTCATCACTATCTGTCGGAGAATGGCGTGCCGGATTCCCGGATCGTTCACATGAATATGGAATCCTTGCGTTACCGTGACCTGAACAATTACCTTTCTTTTTATGATTATGTCAGCAAGCAGATCGCTAAAGACGGAAAGACATACCTTATATTCGATGAACTGCAGACTGTAGAGCATTGGGAAAAAGCAATCGAGTCCTTCCGCTTGGATTATGATGTAGACATTTATATCACGGGTTCCAATGCCTATCTGCTGTCCACGGAATTTTCTACGCTGCTCTCCGGCAGATATGTAGAGATACGGGTGCTACCGCTGTCCTTCAAGGAGTTTTTGGACTTCTATGAGTTTGCCCCCGATGTGACAATGGACGAAAAGTTCCAGAAGTATCTCCAGTTCGGAGGAATGCCGATTCTGAGAGAATACAAGTTCAACGAAGCGAGAAGCAATCAGGCACTGGAAGGTATCTATTCGACCGTGGTGCTGCGTGATATTTTGCAGCGCAATAATGGCACAGATCAAGCCATGCTTCAAAAAATCATGCTGTTTTTATGCTCCAATATCGGCAGTATCACTTCTCCGAACAGCATCGGAAATGTACTCTCCAACGAGGGCGACATTCAAACCGGCAAGCAGAAGAACATTGCGGGAAAAACGGTGGATAAATATATTTCCATGCTCCGCAATGCGTTTGTATTCTTCTCTGTCGGTCGGTATGATGTAAAAGGAAAGCAGCTGCTCAAAACTCTTGGAAAGAACTATATCATCGACATGGGTTTTCGCAATATGCTTCTGGGCTACCGAGATGCAGATCGCGGGCATATCATTGAGAATATCGTATTTCTGGAACTGCTGCGCCGTGACTATCGGGTATATATCGGGAAGGTCGGAGAGACGGAGGTCGACTTCGTTGCGGAAAAGCCGAACAACAAGGTATATATTCAGGTAACGGAAAGTATGCTTTCCGCGGAGACCCGTGAACGGGAGCTTCGTCCGCTGCGTATGATTGGGGATAACTACGAAAAAATCGTGCTTTCTATGGATCGCAGCTTCATCAATTCCTATGATGGCATAAAGTCACTGAATTTGATTGACTGGCTGCTCAGCGAATAAGCACTGCATTTTCGGAGCGAAATCAAAGGTTTTTGCAGTTCAAGTCGGAAACTTCGCAAGAACCGATTATCATAGAAAATGAAACAAGCAAGCATATACTGAGCCGTTATTTCAAGTTGGAATGCAGAATTGAAATAAGAGCCAAAATATCTGAATATTTCAAAGCATCTGTTCGTATGAGCAGGTGCTTTTCTTTTGCTCATTTTGAAGGAGAGTGATTTAAGTGGGTATCTTTTCGGGGTTTTTCAAATCAAGGGACAAGCCTCAAGACAGAACAGCAGGCAGCAATTATGCTTTCTTCTTCGGCGGTACTACTTCCGGTAAAGCAGTGACGGAACGCTCCGCCATGCAGATGACCGCCGTGTATTCCTGTGTCCGCATCCTGTCTGAGGCTGTCGCGGGTCTGCCGCTGCACCTCTATAAATACACGGACAACGGCGGCAAGGCAATGGCGCTTGACCATCCGCTCTACCGCTTGCTTCACGATGAGCCGAACCCGGAGATGAGTTCCTTCGTGTTCCGGGAAACCCTCATGACGCACCTGCTCCTCTGGGGCAACGCCTATGCGCAGATTATCCGCAACGGCAAAAATGAGATCGTGGCGCTGTACCCCCTGATGCCGAACAAGATGTCGGTGGACAGAGACGAGGATGGTCGCCTGTACTACACCTATTACCGTGGCACAGACGAGGCTATCAAGAACAAGGAGTTCGCCGTAACGCTTCAGCCTTCGGATGTGCTGCATATCCCCGGACTCGGCTTTGATGGCTTGGTTGGCTACAGCCCCATCGCTATGGCAAAGAACGCCATCGGCATGGCGATTGCCTGTGAGGAGTATGGCGCGAAATTCTTCGCCAACGGTGCCGCACCGGGTGGTGTGCTGGAACACCCCGGCACCATCAAAGACCCGCAGCGTGTGCGGGAGAGCTGGCAGTCTACCTTCGGCGGCAGCGGCAATGCGAACAAAATCGCTGTGCTGGAGGAAGGCATGAAATACACGCCCATCGGTATCTCGCCGGAGCAGGCGCAGTTCCTCGAAACACGCAAATTCCAAATCAATGAGATCGCTCGAATTTTCCGAGTCCCGCCCCACATGGTCGGTGACCTGGAAAAGTCGAGCTTTTCTAATATTGAGCAGCAGTCCCTTGAGTTCGTGAAGTACACCCTTGACCCTTGGGTCATTCGCTGGGAGCAGTCCATTCAGCGGTCGCTTCTGTCCAAGGACGAAAAAGCTGTGTATTTTGTGAAGTTCAATCTGGAAGGTCTGCTGCGCGGCGATTACCAGAGCCGCATGAACGGGTACGCCATCGGGCGGCAGAACGGCTGGATGTCCGCCAACGACATCCGAGAGTTGGAAAACCTCGACCGTATCCCGGCAGAGGATGGCGGCGATTTGTACCTCATTAACGGCAATATGCTCCCGCTGAAAAATGCCGGGGCTTTTGCGAATATCAACACCGAAAACGGAAAGGAGGAAAAATCCGATGAAGAAATTCTGGAATTGGAAGAACCGAACGGTGACCAATCAGGAGACACAGGAGCAGATTCAGGAGAGAACACTGTTTCTGAACGGGACCATCGCCGAAGAAAGCTGGTTTGACGATGATGTCACACCGCAGCTTTTCAAGGATGAGCTGATGTCTGGCTCCGGGAATATCACCGTCTGGATCAACTCGCCCGGTGGTGACTGCGTGGCGGCGGCTCAAATCTACAATATGCTCATGGACTACAAGGGTGATGTGACCGTGAAAATCGATGGCATTGCGGCATCCGCAGCATCCGTCATCGCTATGGCAGGCACGAAGGTGCTGGTGTCCCCGGTGTCCATGCTCATGATCCACAACCCCATGACTGCGGCATTCGGCAATTCGGAGGAAATGCAGAAAGCCATCGATATGCTCTCAAGCGTTAAGGATTCCATCATCAACGCCTATGAGATCAAGACGGGGCTGTCTCGTGCAAAACTGTCTCATCTCATGGATGCCGAAACTTGGATGGATGCAAACAAGGCTGTGGAGCTTGGATTTGCGGACGGAATCATGAGCCGTGCCGATGAGACCGAGGACATGACTGTCCCCACAGTTTCCATGCTGTATTCCAAGGCGAATGTGGTGAACTCTCTCATGGAGAAGATCGCCGCAAAATGCGCCATCACCCCGAAATCCAACCGTACACAAAAAGCCGATGACCTTATGGAGCGGCTCAATCTCATTAAAAACTGGAGGTAATTCAATATGACTATCAACGAACTGCGTGAAAAGCGCAACAAGGCTTGGAACGCTGCAAAGGCATTTGTGGAAACCAAGCGCGACAAGGACGGCCTTCTTTCCGAAGAGGATGCCAAGACCTATGCTCAGATGGAAAAGAAGGTGCAGGACTACGGTGCCGAGATCGAGCGCATGGAAGCCATGTCCGCAATGGAAGCACAGCTGAATAAGCCCACTTCTTCTCCCATTACTGAGAAGCCCATGAACGGCAAGTCCACCGCTGACGAGAAGCCCAAGACCGGCCGTGCTTCCGACGCCTACCGCACCGGAATGCTTACCGCCCTTCGCAGCAACTTCCACCAGGTGAGCGATGTCCTTCGCGAGGGTGTTGACGCTGACGGCGGCTACCTCGTACCCGAGGAGTATGATTCCCGCCTCATTCAGACGCTTTCCGAGGAAAACATCATGCGAAAGCTCGGTCACACCATCACCACATCCGGTGAGCATAAGATCAATATTGCTGCGACCGCACCTGCCGCTGCGTGGATCGAGGAAGGCGGCGCACTCTCTTTCGGTGACGCCACCTTTGCACAGATCCTTCTGGATGCGCATAAGCTCCATGTTGCTATCAAGGTGACCGAGGAACTGCTCTACGACAATGCGTTCAAGCTGGAGGATTACATTCTTACCGAGTTTGGCAAGGCACTCGCCAATGCCGAGGAGGACGCATTCCTCAACGGCACCGGTGTCGGTCAGCCCCTCGGTCTGTTTGCGGTGACTGGCGGCGGTCATGTGGCAGAAACGCTTACTGCGGCACTCAAGAGTGATGATCTCATCACACTCATCCATGCACTGAAGCGTCCCTACCGCAAGTCTGCCTCTTTCATCATGAACGACAAGACTATCGCACAGATCCGCAAGCTGAAGGACAACAACGGTGCATACATCTGGCAGCCTTCCTACCAGGCAGGCGAACCGGATCGTATTCTCGGCTACACGGTTCACACCTCTGCGTATGCGCCGGAGAATGCTATTGCGTTCGGCGATTACAGCTACTACAACATCGGCGACCGCGGCACCCGTTCCTTCAAGCAGCTCAATGAGCTGTTCGCGGGCAACGGCATGATCGGTTTCGTTGCCAAGGAGCGTGTGGACGGCAAACTCATTCTCCCCGAAGCCGTTCAGATTCTCAAGCTGAAAACCGAATAAGGAAGGAGGCGGCGGTGATGGACGAGCTTCTTTCCAAAGTGAAAGCCAACCTTATCCTGGAACATACGGCAGATGATGCCTTGCTGAAAAGCTACATCACTGCCGCTGTTTCTTACGCCGAAAGCTACCAGCACATCCCGGAGGGCTATTACACGGAGAACCCCATGCCGCCCACTACAGAGCAAGCCGTCATCATGCTGTCGTCCCACTTCTATGAAAGCCGGGACGGCAGCACGGGTGGCTTTTTTGCGGATAACACCGGAGCGGCACAGCAGGTGTGGAATACCGTCAATCAGTTGCTCCGGTTGGATAGGCGGTGGCAGGTATGAGTTTCGGAAAAATGAACGGCTTTGCCGACATCGTGGAAAACCGTCAAGTCAAGGACAGCGAGGGCTTTACCCATTCCGAGAATGAAGTCCTCGCTTCCGTCCGTGTGTACCGGGAAGGTCGGCACGGCAGTCAGCGGTGGGCAAACCTCGCTGCATTCAGCGAAGCGACCGACCTGTTCCGCTTTCGGCGTATTCCGGGGCTGACGGTTACTACCGATCATTTTCTCATCTGCGATGACTGTCGCTACGATATTGTGTCCGTGGAGAATGTAAAGGGTCGTGGAATGTACATCGAGGTACTGGCGAAAAAGGAGGTGCCGACCATTGGCTAAGTGCGACATGAAAATGCCGGAGGATTTCCTTCTGAAGATTTCCAAGCTCGGCAGCAACTTTGACAGCGTTGCGGATACCGTCCTGCAGGCCGGTGGCGAGGTGGTGCTGAAAAAGGTCAAGAGCAATCTCTCCTCCGCTATTGGCAGAGGGACAAAGTTCAAATCCCGCACCACAGGCGAACTGGAAGGTGCGCTTGGCCTTTCTCCCTCCAAGCTGAACCGGGACGGTAACCACGACATCAAGGTCGGTTTCGCCGAACCTCGCTCGGACGGCGGCAGCAACGCCAAACTTGCCAACATTCTCGAATACGGCAAGCACGGTCAGCCTGCAAAACCGTTTCTGAAACCTGCGAAAACGGCATCTCGGCAGGAGTGCATCGATGCCATGACCAAGGCACTGGACGAGGAGGTGGAAAAGCTGTGAGCCTGCTATCCGATTTACAAACCATCGCCGAGCATTGCGGTGTTCCAGTGGAAACGGGTGTGTTCTCCGGCAAAGCACCGGACACCTATCTGGTCATCACGCCGCTGTCGGACAACTTAGAGCTTCACGCCGACAACGCCCCAGGCTGCGAAACGCAGGAGGCACGGCTGTCCCTCTTCACAAAGGGCAGCTACACCAAACTGAAAAATGCACTCGTCCGTGCCTTGCTTGGTGCGGACTTTTATATTACCGACCGCCGGTACATCGGCTTTGAGACCGAGACCGGCTACCATCACTACGCCATTGATGTGGCGCAAATCTACGATTTGGAGGAATAAATTATGGCGACTATCGGTCTTGACAGGCTGTATTACGCAAAAATCACCGAGAACGACGCCGGTGAAGAAACCTACGGTACGCCGTCTCAGCTTGCGAAAGCCATCTCCGCTGACCTTTCGGTGGAACTGGCAGAGGCTACGCTCTATGCCGATGACGGTGCTTCGGAGATTGTGAAGGAATTCAAGTCCGGCACGCTCTCCCTCGGCATTGACGATATCGGCTCTACGGCGGCATCCGACCTCACAGGTGCGACCATCGACAAAAACAAGGTGCTCATTTCCGCGTCCGAGGACGGCGGTGATCCCGTGGCGGTGGGCTTTCGTGCCAAGAAGTCCAACGGCAAGTACAAGTATTACTGGCTGTACCGCGTGAAATTCGGTATTCCGGCGACGAACCTTGCCACCAAGGGCGACAGCATTACCTTCTCCACGCCGACCATTGAAGGCACCATTCTGCGCCGCAACAAGGCAGACGCAGGCGGCAAGCACCCGTGGAAAGCGGAGGCACTGGAGGGCGATGTGACCGCTGCGACTATCACGAACTGGTATAAGGAAGTCTATGAGCCGACCTATACCACGACACCCGAAAAACAAGGTTAACGGAGGTAACGCACAATGGATAACGAAAGAACCGCAGTTATCAACATCGGTGACGAGGAGTACACGCTGCTCCTCACAACCAAAGCCACCAAGGAGATCGCCGGTCGCTATGGCGGGCTGGAAAACCTCGGCGAGAAGCTGATGAAGTCAGAGAACTTTGAAATGGCTATCGGAGAGATCGTGTGGCTCATCACGCTTCTGGCAAATCAGAGCATCCTCATTCACAACCTCAAGGACAAGGAGCACCCCAAGGAGCTGCTCACGGAGGATGTGGTGGAGCTTCTGACCACGCCCCTCGACCTCGCCGGATACAAAACCGCCATTACGGAGGCGCTCTACAAGGGCACCAAGCGGAATGTGGAAAGCGAGAAAGACGCAAAAAACGCGCAAGTCGGGTAACGGTCTCCGTTGCGGAGCTGTTTACCCGGCTTCTTTATTACGGCCTTGCCCACCTGCATCTCAGCCAGGATGAGGTGTGGCTGATGCCGTTTGGTCTGCTGCTGGATCTGTGGGAGTGCCACAAACAGTATAACGGGCAGGCTATTCCTGCTCACGAACACTACATTGACGATATTATCCCGGACGGCATTTAAGGAGGTGACGGCGAATGGCAGATAGTTTCGGACTGAAGATCGGTCTTGAGGGCGAAAAAGAATTCAAGAAAGCACTGGCAGACATCAACCAGTCCTTCAAGGTGCTCGGCTCCGAAATGAAGCTCGCCACCTCTCAGTTCGATAAGAACGACAAATCCGTGGAGGCTCTCGCCGCACGGAATAAGGTGCTGCGAAAAGAGATCGACGAGCAGACTACAAAAATCGACACCCTTCGCAAGGCTCTGCAGAATGCCGCCACCTCCTTTGGAGAGAACGACCGCCGCACCCAGAACTGGCAGATCCAGCTCAACAATGCCGAAGCCGCCCTCAACGATATGAACCGTGAGCTGGACGAGAACGAGAAAGCCATCAAGGAGGGCGGCAAGGCTGCGGAGGAATCCGGCAGTAAGTTTGAAGGCTTCGGCAAGGTTCTCAAAACCGTAGGTGTGGCGCTCGGTGCTGTGGCTGTTGCCGCAGGTGCCGCCGCCGTAAAGCTCGGCAAAGAAGTCATCGCCGCCTATGCGGACTATGAGCAGTTGGTCGGCGGCGTGGATACCTTGTTCAAGGACTCCTCGCAGGAGATCCAGCGGTATGCCGCCAACGCATACAAAACGGCAGGACTTTCTGCCAACGAGTACATGGAGACGGTCACGGGCTTTTCCGCAAGCCTCATCCAGTCCCTCGGCGGCGATACCGAGAAAGCCGCAAAGTATGCGGATATGGCAATCACGGATATGTCCGACAACGCCAATAAGATGGGCACGGATATGTCCTCCATTCAGAATGCCTATCAGGGTTTTGCCAAGCAGAACTACACGATGCTCGACAACCTCAAACTGGGCTACGGCGGCACAAAACAGGAAATGGAACGACTGCTCGCCGATGCGGAGAAGATATCCGGCGTCAAGTATGACATCTCCTCCTACGCAGATGTGGTGGAAGCCATTCACGTCATGCAGGAGAGCATGGACATTGCCGGTACGACCGCAAAAGAAGCGGAAGCCACCATTTCCGGCTCTGTCAATGCGCTGAAATCCGCCGTGTCGAACCTCATTGTAGGCTTTGGTGATGCGGACGCTGACATGGAGCTGCTGTGCAACAACATGGTGGATGCCTTCAAGACCGTGGTGGCGAACATCACCCCGGTTATTGAGAACATCGTGGCGGCTCTGCCCACGGCGCTGGATGCTCTGCTGACGGCTGTGGGTGAACTGCTGCCCACCCTGCTGGAAGCAGTCACCGAACTGTTCTCGCAGGTGCTGGAAACGCTGCTTTCTTTGCTTCCGCAGCTTATCCCGGCGGCGGTGTCCGCACTCATGACCATCGTGAACACGCTGATTGAGAATCTGCCCCTGCTTATTGAGGCTGCGGTTCAGTTGGTGTCCACGCTGGTGACCGGCATTGCGGATGCGCTGCCCACGCTCATCCCGGCAGCGGTACAGGCTATCGTCACCATCGTACAAGGACTGGTGGACAGTCTGCCGATGCTTCTGGATGCCGCGCTGCAGCTTATCACAGGGCTTGCCCAGGGACTATTGGACGCACTGCCCGTGCTGATTGCCGCTCTGCCGGAGATCATCAACGGCATCATTACCTTTCTGCTGGACTCCATCCCGCAGATCATTGAAACGGGCATCCAGCTTCTGACTTCGCTGGTGACTGCCTTGCCGGAAATCATTATGGCAATTGTGGAGGCTATCCCGAAAATCATTGACGGTATTATCAACGCGGTGCTGAATGCGATACCGCTCATTATTCAGGCAGGCATCGACCTGCTGATTTCTCTCATTCAAGCCCTGCCGCAGATTATCACGACCATCGTGCAGGCCATTCCGCAAATCATCTCCGGTATCGTCAATGCACTGGTCGGGAACATCGACAAGATCATCATGGCAGGCGTTCAGTTGTTCGTTGCCCTGATTGAAAATCTTCCCACCATTATCGTGGAGATCGTCAAGGCCGTGCCGCAGATCATTGCGGGCATCGTGAAAGCCTTCGGCTCTCTGATGTATAAGATCGTGGAGATCGGCGGCAACATCGTCAAGGGACTGTGGAGCGGCATTACCCAGCTTGCCTCGTGGCTGTGGGATAAAGTGTCCGGGTGGATCTCCTCCATCTGGGACGGCATCTGCGATTTCTTTGGTATCCATTCGCCCTCGAAGGAGATGGCGTGGGTCGGCGAAATGCTGGTCAAGGGCTTGTCCGGCTCCATTGAGGATAATGGTGATGAAGCGGTCAAAGCCGCAGAAGGTATGGCCGAGGACATCAACGGTGTCATGGGTGACCTTGCCAACGATATGCAGACGGCTCTGCCCACCAACTTTGACGTGAACGGCTCGATCCGCTCTGCCGTGGACGGTGTGGTCGGAAAGGCGGCATCCGCTTTCACCATTGCCCTGAACATTACGAACTTCAACAATTATAGCAGCGAGGATATCCGTCAGCTCACCTCCGAGGTCATGGAAATGGCGAACCAGTTCGCCCAGCGGAAAGGAGTGGTATTCGCATGACCTATTTTACCTACAACGGCCGCAGTTCCGCTGAGTTCGGTCTGCATATCGAGAAGAAGGACGTGTTCTCCGCACCGGAGTACGATGCGGAGTTCATCTCCATTCCCGGCAGAAGCGGTGACATCATCAATCCGAACCGCCGCTTTGCCAACATCAAGGTGACCTATACCGTGTTCCTCGCTCGGAAGAATATAGTCGCACTTGCCGCTGTCCTGCGGGACATTAAGGGCTGGCTTTATTCCGAGCCGGACAGATACCACGAAATCACCGACTCTTACGATGTGGAGTATTTCCGCTACGGTGTCATCTCCGGCAATCTGGACATTGAGGAGCAGCTAAACAAGGTCGGCAGCTTTACCGTGACCTTCAACTGCAAGCCCTACAAATACAGTTTTGCGGGACAGGAAACGGTGTCGGCTGACGCCTCCGAATTGACGATTACCAATCCGACGGCGTTTGAGAGCCGACCGTACATCAAGCTCTATGGCAGCGGTACGGTGGTAATAATGATACAGCCCCAAGGTCGAGGTATGATGATTTCCAATCTGGATGAGTACATCGAGATCGACAGTGAGCTGATGAACTGCTTCAAGGACACCGTTCTCAAAAACGACACTGTCAAAGGAGCGGAGTTCCCGGTTCTCAAACCAGGTGTTTGCACCATCAACTGCACCGGCGATGTAACGAGGATTGAGGTCATTCCAAGGTGGTGCTGTCTATGATCCCTGTACTTTACGCCGCAAATACCACCGATTTCAGCTCATTCGGTCTTGGCGTACTAACGGACACAATTTCCTGCGAAGTGACCGTGGAGCGAAACGGCGTGTTCGAGTGCCTGCTCAAATACCCGGTGAGTGGTCAGCACTATGGGCTTATCACCAAGGAATGCATCGTCAAGGCAAAGCCCAACGATACCGCCGCCGACCAGGCATTCCGCATTTACCGCATCACGAAACCCTTAAACGGCATCGTCACGATCTACGGTCAGCACATCTCGTATGACCTTGCCAATGTGCCGGTGTTGCCGTTCAGTACCGATAACCGCTCACCGCAGCTCATTCTCTCGCAGCTTCTTGCCGGAGATACACGCTTCACGGGCTGGACGGACTACTCGGACGCAAAGGCGTTTTCCGTCACGCAGCCGAAAAGCGTCCGTGCCTGTCTCGGCGGTGCGGAAGGCTCCATGCTCTCCAAATGGCACGGCGAGTTTGAATGGGACAACTTCACGGTAAAGTTCCATTCGCACCGTGGGCAGAAGACCGGCGTAATCATTGAATACGGCAAGAACCTCACCGCATTGGAGCAGGATGAGGACAACAGCGGCGTGTATACCGCACTGCTCCCATATGCCGTGTACACACCGGAAGGCACGGACACCGAAACGGTGGTCACGCTGCCGGAGGTCACGCTCCCCATTGTGACTTCGGAGATCGTCCGGGCGAAAACGCTTATCATGGATTTCTCCGACCAGTTTGACGGAGTTGTGACCGAGGAAGCCCTCAGAGCCAAAGCCAACAGCTACATCAAGGCAAATCCGCTGGGAGCGACCATTCCCACAGTGAAGGTGTCCTTTGAACCGCTCTGGAAACAGCCGGAGTATTCGGCACTCTTGGAGCGGGTCAATCTCTGCGATACCGTCACCATCCGGCACTCGCTTCTGGGTGTCAGCGTATCGGCTATGGTCATCGAAACCGTATACGACACCCTTGCCGAGCGGTACAAGAGCATTTCCCTTGGGCAGAGCAAGTCCAGCATGATCACCACTATCTCCGAGGTGCAGTCCACGGTCGACAAGGTGGAGTCCACGGTGGGACGCTTTCCGAAGCTGCTCCAAACCGCTATTGGAAAAGCGACTGGGCTTATCACCGGCCAGAGCGGCGGCTATGTGGTTATTAACACAGACAGCGAAAGCGGACAGCCCTATGAGCTTCTCATTCTGGACGCTCCATCTATTGACGAAGCCGTGAATGTCTGGCGGTGGAATGTAGGCGGTCTGGGCTTTTCCCATAACGGCTACAACGGCCCCTACGAAACTGCCATTACGGCAGACGGTCAGATCGTAGCGGACTTCATCACCTCCGGCTCCTTGGTGGCGAATATTATCAAGGCGGGTGTTATCCAGTCTCAGGACGGCTCGTCCTGGTGGGACTTGGAGAGCGGCGAGGTTGTGCTTCGAGCCTACGCCACCAGCAAGGAGGTCACCGAGGTCAGCGACCGCATTACCACCATTGAGGAGCAGAAAATGCTCCGGCTCGTCATCATCTCGTCCAACGGGAACATCTTCAAAAACGGAAATGTAAAAACATTGCTTTCTGCTAAGGTGTACTCCTGGGACGAGGACATCACCGACACGCTGGACGCCAATCAGTTTATTTGGACAAGGGTGTCGGAGGATACAGAGGCGGACAAGGTCTGGAATGAACAGCATTTCGGCGGCGCAAAGTCCGTTGTTATCACCGGTGCGGATGTCAAAATCCGCGCCACTTTTTATTGTGACCTCATCGACACCACGACCAGGCAGCGCCTGTTATAACGGAGGAATTCATTATGGCAACCGCAGAACCCACAACAGGAACCGGCACAGTGTCCGGTTCAAATACAACAACTTCAAAGGAGGCTTCTCACATGAGCAAAGCACAAGGTCAGTTTACCATCATCGACTACAACGACGCACTGACACTGACGGGGTACATCGGCTCGAACCTCGCCAAGACTCAGATGTATAACCCCGACAACGGCAGTTACACCCCCGACTGGAAAACGAAGAACCTCGTTCTGACACCCAGTCTGTATGTCATCGGCACCACCGCCGACCAGATCGCCACCGCCAATGTCACCTCGGTCAAGTGGTATGTGGGCGACAGCAACACCGCCATCACCGCAGGCACGAACTACGCTCTCAGCGGTGCCAAGAGCCACATCCTCACGGTCAAGGCCAATGTCATGGCAGAACTGCCCGGCATCGACTATCGCTGTGTCATCACTTACAAGGACGAAAGCACCGGTCTGTCGCTGACTCATCCGCTGACCATTTCCTTCTCCCGTGTGGTCAACGGCTCCGGCATCGTTGACCTGCTGGTCACCACGCCTAACGGAAATGTGTTCAAGAACGAGGAAGTCGCCAGTCTGACCGCCAAGGCCGAGCTGTGGCGCGGCTCTACGGTGGACACCACCAAGGTCAGCTACAAGTGGGCGGTCATGGACGCTTCCGTCACCGCCGCTTCTTCCACCGGCTACGATGCAGACTTCGGCATCGGCTGGCGCAAGCTCTCGGATACTGCCGACAAATACACCGGCACGGCCACCAATACGCTCACGGTCTACGCCGCAGCGGTGGACAGCTACGCCGTATTCAAGTGCTGTGCCCAAGACACGGATTCCGCATCCGCTTCTTATAACACGAAGTTTTTCGACGTGGCGACCTTCATCGACAACTCCGACCCGCTGCAGATCATCGTCACCTCCACGGGCGGCGATGTGTTCAAGAACGGCCAGGGCACGACTGTGCTGACCGCCGTCTGCTATCAGGCAGGTTCCGAGGTGGACGCAGCCGGAAACGGCAGTTACACCTGGACGAAGTACAACAAGGACGGTGTAGTCGATACCTCTTGGGGAACCAACGGCAGCAAGACCGGCAAGACCCTGTCGGTATCCAGCGCCGATGTGGATACCAAGGCAACCTTTATGGTCGTTGTGGCGCTTTGAGGAGGTGGTGAGATGATCGCATCGGCACAGTTCACGATTATCAGTCTCTGCGATGTGGTCACCTCGGACACGCCGCCGGAGAACCCCTATGAGGGGCAGCTCTGGGTGGATACTTCCGTGACCCCGCCGGAAACGAAGATATGGGACGGAAATGAATGGGTGGTGCAGAACGACATTGAAACGATCCGCACCACCATTTCCATCCTGACCGAGAAGGATGCACAGTTCCAGCAGACCATCGACGGGCTGAACAGCTATGTGGCGACCCTTACCGAAACGGTGGAAACAGTGTCCAATGACCAGGGTGTCCTGGAGGAACGGATACTGAATTCCGAGAGCAGGGTTTCGGAACTGGAACACACGGTGGACGGGCTGTCCGTCACCATGCAGGAGCAGTACATCGGCGGCATCAACTATGTGCAGAATTCTTCCGGGCTGAACGGCATCACGGATGATTGGAGCTACTCCGGCACGGTAAAAACAGATACCTCCACCGATACCCAGAACAACACCATTTCCGACTCCGGCTTTGTGCTGGGAGCCTATTCCTCGTTGTCGCAGTACATCCGAGGTGTAGTCCCCGGCACTTATACGATCTCGGTTCGGGCAAAGAAAACCTCGACCATGTCCGGGTATTTCTATGTGACCTACAACGGGAACAAAACCAAGTACCTGTTCAATAAGTCCACGGCGTTTGACTGGACGGATTACTCCGTAACGCTCACGGATGTGACCGACCCTACGCTGCGCATTTACTGCTACTGTCGGGATGCGTCCATCTACCTCGCCGACATCATGATCTCCGAAGGGGCGATCCCCCGAAAGTGGACACCCGCACCCAACGAAATCTACACGCAGGAGGTTAAGATCGACAAGCGGGGCATCGAGGTATCCAACAGCGCATCGTCCCAGCGGACGGTTATCACGAACACGGAGTTCGCCGGTTACTACAACGATGAGGTGATTTTCACCCTGAACAAGGACGAAACGCAGACTAAGAAAACCACGGTGGACGGCGAGCTGACCGTGGGCAAAACGAAGTTTGTCCCGATGCCGACGGCGTCCGAGGGGTTGAATATCGTCATTCTGGATTAAGGAGGGAAAGCTATGGCAACTTGGAAAAGTGCAGCATACGATGGGCGCTATCTTCAACTGGACATTTCGGAAAGCGTAAATGTGATCGGTAACAGCTCGACACTTTCCTGGACGCTGACCTCTACCGGCGGCGCATCCACTTACTACACCATTGACACGACCACTGTAACGATCAATGGTACGACCGTCTACTCAAAGGAACGTACCTATTGGGATGACCGTGTTTTCCCGGCAAAGAAAGGTTCTGTCAGTGGCACGATCACTGTTGCGCACGACAGCAACGGCAGCAAAACGATTGCGGTCGGATTCTCGACCCGTGTTTATATCTACGGTTCACAGGAATACGGCGGCAGTATGACGCTGACCACCATCGACCGTTCCGCACCTACCGTGACCTTCAGTACATCGAATGTCACGGCAAACGGGTTCAAAATCTCCGCTACATCCTCTGCCACGGCGGACATCTGGCAGTACAGCACAAACGGCGGTTCGAGCTGGACGCAGTTCTCAACGACGGCATCCACCAGCGCCAGCGTAACATTGTCTTCGCTTTCGCCGAACACGAGCTATACGGTGAGGGTCAGAGCAAGGCGGCAGTACAATCATGTCTACGGCACTTCCGGCAGTTCCACGGTCAAGACGCTGGGCGGTGCTGTGGTGAATAGTGTCAACACGGTGACGGCGGACAATGCCACGGTTTCCATTACAATCAATGTGACCGTGTACGAAGCCTCCTACACCAATACGCTGGTGCTCAAAAACGGCGGCACGACCATCCTGACTATCTCCGGGCTTTCCTGGTCGAAGGGCACTGCGAACCGCACGGTCACGCTGACATCGGCGCAGAGGACAACGCTGTTGAACGCTATGGCGTCCATCAAGTCCTTTATAGGTACCTTTGCGGTTTCGTCTTACAGTGGGTCTACGCAGATCGGCAGCACCTCAAGCAAGACTGCCACGGTACTGACCACGGCAACCAATTCTGCTCCGACCATAAGCGGATTCACTTATGCCGACAGCTACACGACCACAAAGAACCTCACGGGCAACGATCAGCTGTTCGTTCAGAACTACTCGACCCTCAAGGTCACGCCCGGAACGGCAACTGCAAAAAACGGTGCCAGTATTTCCAACTACACAGCTTCCTGCAACGGGCTGTCATCCTCTAACACTACCGGCTCTGCCTTATCTGTTGGAAAGATCGCCAAGTCCGGCAGTGTGACGGTCACGCTCTCGGTCACGGACTCCCGCGGCTACACCGCCGAAACTTCACAGACGGTGACGGTCATTCCGTACACCAAGCCGAAGATATCCTCGATAACGCTCCGGCGCACCAACGACATTGAAGCGGAAATGCAGCTCAAATTCAGCGGTTCTATTTCCGCAGTGACAGTAAACGGAACGCAGAAAAACAGTGTAGTCTATGTGCGGTATCGGTACAAGAAAACCAGTGAGAGCAGTTACGGCAGCTACGCCAGCATCTATTCCGGCACGACAAAAAGCGGAACCTCTTTCAGCTACTCCAATTTGGAACTGTGCAGTCTGGATGCCAACAGTTCCTACGACCTTCATCTACAGATCCAAGACAAGCTCTATTCTCTGAGCAGTCTGGATCTGTATTTTGCTGTCCCGCAGGGTACGCCGCTCATTGCGCTTCGGAAAAAGAAGGTCGGCATCAACACGCCGGAGCCACAAGCCATGCTGGATGTTGCCGGGGATATGCGTGTTGATGGCTCACCCCTCGCAGATTTTGTCATTCAGCAAGGGACAAGCGGCATCTGGAATTACCGTAAATGGAAAAGCGGTACAGCGGAATGTTGGGGTCAGTATTCCTTTACGACCGCCATTTCGACGGCATGGGGTGTGCTCTATGAGAGCGGCGCAATTGCGCTCCCTAATTTTCCATTTACCTTCGCGGAAATTCCTCATGTCCATATCTCCACGGAGAACAGCAATTACGCCATGTTTGTGGAGCGAGGCAGTTCAAGTAGCTGGTCTACAACAATCAACCCCGGAAAGATATTTGCCGTGAGACCAAATACAGTACCATCGGCAACCTACAAAGTATCAATCTATGCTATCGGAAAAGTGTGACGCTCCGGCGTCACTTTTTTCATACCCATTTTTAATTTCAAAGGAGGACAAACAACATGAAAGAATTCTGGATGACCATTCAGGTGGTGTTCGCCGGTATCGGCGGCTGGCTCGGATGGTTCTTGGGAGGATGTGACGGCTTGCTTTATGCGCTTCTGGCTTTCGTGGTCATCGACTATGTGACCGGCATCATGTGCGCCGTGGTGGACAAGAAGCTGTCCAGCGAAGTCGGATTCAAGGGCATTTTCAAAAAGGTGCTCATCTTCGCTCTGGTCGGCATCGGGCATATTCTCGACACCCGTGTCATCGGCAGCGGCTCGGTGATGCGTACCGCCGTCATTTTCTTCTATTTGTCGAATGAGGGCGTGTCCCTGTTGGAAAACGCCGCATACCTGGGACTGCCCATCCCGCAGAAGCTGAAATCCGTGCTGGAGCAGCTTCATGACCGCAGTGAAAAGGAGGATGAATAATATGGTTTACACAAACAGTTCCCTGGTGTCCTACACCAAACTCAGCCCGAATCACTCTGGGCAGCGTACCCACAGCATTGACCGCATCACGCCGCACTGCGTGGTGGGTCAGTGCAGTGTGGAAACGCTGGGCAACATCTTTTTGCCGATCTCACGGCAGGCAAGCAGCAACTATGGCATCGGCGTGGACGGTCGGGTCGGGATGTATGTGGAAGAGAAAAACCGCTCCTGGTGCTCCTCCTTCGCAGCCAACGACCAGAGAGCTATCACCATCGAGTGTGCCAGCGACAACACCGAGCCTTACGCTTTTAAGGATGTGGTGTACAAGAGACTCATCGAGCTTTGCACCGATATCTGCAGGCGAAACGGCAAAACCAAGCTGCTCTGGCTGGGCGATAAGACCAAGACGCTGAACTACACTCCGAAGTCTGACGAGATGGTTCTGACCGTCCATCGCTGGTTTGCGAACAAGAGCTGCCCCGGTAACTGGATGTATGCCCGCATGGGCGATCTGGCATCCAAGGTCACGGCAGCTCTCGGCAGCGAGGTGAAGCCGATCGAACCGACCCAGCCCACTGGCACAATCAAAGCTGGAGACCTCGTGGCCATCACAGGCAGCACCTACTATGGCGGCAAGTCCATCCCCGGCTGGGTGAAGAAGCTCCGCTGGTATGTGGTCGAGGTCAGCGGCGACCGTGCGGTCATCAACAAGGATGAGTCCGGTAAGTACGCCATCATGTCGCCGGTCAAGACCTCTGCGCTCGCCGTGGCAGGCACGAAACCCTCCGAGGATTATCCCATCCACACCGTGGTGCATGGTGACACCCTCTGGGCAATCGCCAAGAAGTATCTCGGCAACGGTAGTCGCTATAAGGAGATCGTCAGTCTGAACGGGCTGAAAAGCAATGTCATCTACAGCGGCATGAAGCTGAAAATCCCTAACTGATATGAAGCCCATCGAGGATTTTTCTTCGGTGGGCTTTATTTTTTCACCCATTTTTTCCGAAACGCCATTCTCATGTTCATGGGATAGTGAGGAGGTGGTTCGCACATGACAGACCATCAGAAAACAAAGATAGCCGAAATGAGAAAAGTCGGATGCGGCTATTCTGAAATATCCAAAGCTCTGTCCGTTTCGAGAGATACCGTCAAGACCTTCTGCCGCCGAAACAACATCACGGTCGACAGCACCGAAGAACCGAAAGAGGCAGCGGGAATCTGCCCGGAATGCGGAAAGCCGATAACGCAGATATCCGGCAGAAAACCGAAGCGTTTCTGTTCGCCGGAGTGTAGACAGAAATGGTGGAACGCTCACCCGGAGCGTGTCGGACAGAAAACGGTTTATGAATATGTTTGTCCCGGATGCGGTCAGTCCTTTACCACCTATGGAAACAGCCGCAGAAAATACTGTTCCCACGAATGCTATGTGGAGACAAGGTTCAAAGGCGGTGAAGCCCGTGACTAAAGAGCAGATAACAGCGGAAATCAAATATCAGGCAAGCATTGCACCGTTCCGGCTTATGCTGAAAAACGGGCAGATTTCCACAGAGGATTATCGTGTGATAGACACAATACTCACCGAAAAATACCTTCCTGTTTTCGTTCAATTTATTCCTCCGAATTGACTGGATATATTTCAAAATCAGAGTTAATATGTCCGATACCAAAGGAGGGATACAATGAAAAAAACTATCGTAAACATTGCCCCTGCCGTAGCGGAAACCCCTCGTACAAAACGTGTGGCGGCCTATGCCAGAGTTTCCTGCGGCAAGGACACCATGCTGCATTCCTTGGCGGCGCAGATCGATTATTACCGTGACTACATTATGATGAACCCGGAATGGCGGTTTGCCGGAGTCTACGCTGACGAATCGAAAACAGGCACCAAGGACAACCGTGAGCAGTTTCAGCTTCTCTTGACCGAATGCAGGAGCGGAAACATCGATATGGTCATTACCAAGAGCATATCTCGGTTTGCGAGGAACACGGTCACGCTTCTTGAAACCGTGCGTGAACTCAAAAGCCTCGGTATTGATGTTTTCTTTGAAGAACAGAACATTTACACTATGAGCGCCGAGGGCGAAGTAATGCTGACGCTCCTCGCTTCTTTCGCCCAGGCAGAAAGCCTTTCGTGCAGCGATAACTGCAAATGGCGAATCCGCAAGGGCTTTGAGGAAGGACGGGCTTCCACCTGCACCATGCTCGGATACCGTCTGGTGAACGGAGAGATAACGCTCATTGAAGAAGAAGCCGAAATTGCAAAACGAATATTTGATTTATACCTTGCCGGATACGGTCTTCAGAAAATCGCCAACACACTAAACGAAGAAGGGATGTACAGCATCTTCGGAAATGAATGGCATCCGACAACTGTGCGAAAAGTCCTGACAAACGAGAAATATTGCGGAGACCTTTTGCTTCAAAAAGTATATCGTGAAAACCATCTTACAAAAAGAAAATGCCACAACACCGGGGAACTTCCACAGTATTTTGTCGAGGATGATCATCCGGCGGTGGTTACCAGACAGATCTTTATGGCGGTTCAAGATGAATTGAAACGCAGAGCAAAAGAAAAAACACAGCCGGTTGGTTCGAAAAGCAGTTTTACCGGGAAAATCCGATGCTCATGCTGCGGAAAAAATTATCGCCGAAAGACAACACCTTATAACATCGTCTGGTGCTGTTCGACCTACAACTCCAAAGGAAAGAAATACTGCCCGGACTCAAAGGTCATCCCGGAGGAAACGCTGAAACGGGTGGCGGCAGAAATTTTGAAAACGGACGGATTTTCGGACGAGGCATTTGAAACGCAGATTTGCACGATAGAGGCCCATCCGGGAAATCTGCTCCGTTTCATTTTTACGGACGATTCGACTACGGATTATGTCTGGAAAGACCGCTCACGCTCCGAAAGCTGGACAGATGAAATGAAAGCCGCCGCCGGAAGAAAAACAAAGGAAAGGAACGCAAATCATGGCAAATAAAACAGTCAAAAAGATAGAAGCCACGAAGCCAACGCTGTCGGCACAGTATTCGACTTTCACCCGAAAGCGAAAGGTCGCAGCCTATGCCCGTGTTTCAACGGCAAAGGAAGAACAGGAAAACTCTTTTGAGGCACAGGTCAGTTATTATACACAGAAAATACAGGCTAATCCTGAATGGGTCTTTGTCGAGGTGTATTCCGATGAGGGTATCACCGGTACGAACACCAAAAAGCGTGACGGCTTCAACAGAATGATAGAAGATGCCCTTGCCGGGAAAATCGACCTAATTCTCACCAAGTCCGTCAGCCGCTTCGCACGAAACACAGTTGACAGCCTTGTTACCATCCGGCAGCTCAAGGAGAAAGGTGTGGAGGTGTTTTTCGAGAAAGAGAACATTTACACTCTCGATGCCAAGGGAGAACTGCTGCTTACGATCATGTCCTCGCTGGCACAGGAAGAAGCAAGGTCGATTTCAGAGAATACCTCATGGGGTCGAAGAAAGTCCTTCGCGGACGGAAAGGTCAGCCTCGGCTATTCCAATTTCCTCGGTTACGACAAGGGTCCCGATGGGGAGCTTGTTATCAATGAGGAGCAGGCGAAAATCGTGCGGAGAATTTATTCGGAGTTCCTCGCCGGAAAAACTCCGGGCGGCATTGCAAAAGGGCTGACCGCTGACGGCATTGAAACGCCCGGTCACAAGAAGGTGTGGCAGGCTTCCACGGTGCTGAACATTCTGAAGAACGAGAAATATTACGGAGCAGCCATACTTCAGAAAGAAATAACGGTATCGTACCTTACGAAAGAGAAGCGGCCCAACACGGGCGAACTGCCCATGTACTATATCGAAAAAGACCATGAGCCTATCGTTTCCCCGGAAACCTTTCAGATGGTGCAGGAAGAAATGCGCCGCAGACGGGAAGCCGGAAGCAATATGCAATGCGTGTCCATTTTCTCAAGCCGCATCATCTGCGGTGACTGCGGAGGATACTACGGCAGAAAGATATGGCATTCAAGCACCAAGTACACCGCATGGCACTGGCATTGCAATGCCAAATTTCAAAAGCGAAAATACTGCGAAACACCGACCCTCAAAGAAGAAAGCCTGGAAGAGACCTTCGTTGAAGTGTTCAACAGCCTGATTGCCGACAAGGACGAAATCGTAGAAAACTACCGCCTTTGCATCGATGCCGTTACCGATGACAGCGAGTACTGCAGACAGCTTGGGGATTTGAACAACGGCTGCGGTGAAGTTCAGACGCTGATAAGAAGCCTTTTGATGACTTACAGCCGACAGGACACCGCCGATGATATCCATGAGAAACTAAAAGAATATGAGGAGCGGCTTGACACGATGGCTCGGCTCAAGCAGGAGCTTGATTTGAAGATAGCCGCCTGTGCTGCCAAGCGTGTGCAGATAACCGGCTTTCTGAACGAACTTGTGAAGCATGACGCTCCGCTTGCAAAGTTCGACCCGCTTGTATGGCAGGCGGTCATCAATTACGCTACGGTCAATCGTGACTGCACGATTACCTTTACCTTCCGTGACGGGACCGAAAAGACTGTACCAATCAAGAACGGTGTCCGTCCTTACACGAAACGCAATAAGCCGCAGGAGGTTGACGGCAATGACGGATAAAAATCTGCTTGTAATCACCCCTCACAGAAAAGAACCCGGCAAGCAACGCATCGCCGCCTACTGCCGGGTTTCAAGCCGAAGCGATGAACAACTGAACAGTCTGACAAATCAGATTAATTTCTACCGCAGCCTATTCGAGAACGATGATACCGTTGTCTTTGTCGGCATCTATGCGGAAGAGGGACTCTCCGGCACCCAAGCAGAAAGCCGACCGCAGTTTATGAAAATGATCGAGGACTGCCGGAGCGGTCTTATAGATTGCATACGGACAAAAGCGTATCCCGGTTCGGAAGGAACACTGTGGATACGCTTATTTACACCCGAGAGCTTCGGTCCCTGGGCATTGATGTTTTCTTCGAGAAAGAGAACATCCACTCCACCGAATCCTCTGGGGAACTCATGCTCACGCTGATGGCTGCGTTTGCCGAGTCCGAGTCTGAGACGATGTCGGAGAATATAAAATGGGGCAAACGAAGAAGATATGAGCAAGGCATCACGGGGAGCATCACACTCAACGGGATGTACGGTTTTCGGCAGAACAAGGGTATCGTGACCATTGTGGAGAATGAAGCTGAACTGGTGCGGCGAATATACAAGGACTTCATTGACGGCTACAGCTACTGTGAAATTGCCGACAGGCTCATTGCCGATGAAGTGCCGACCAGAATGCCGGGTGCTTCCTGGGCGAAGACCACTGTTCAGAACATTATCCGAAATGAAAAATACTGCGGTGACTGCCTGTTTCAAAAGGCATTCATTGCAAACCCTATCACACATCAGCAAGTCAGAAACAACGGAGAATTGCCGAAATATCTGGTAGAAGACTGCCTTCCGGCGATCGTGGATAAAGAGACATGGAAGTTGGCGCAGGCTGTTGCGGCGAGACACACACCGCACAGGCAGGCACCGAATGAGCGGTATCCGTTTACAGGGAAACTGTTTTGTGGAGTTTGCGGTAAGCCTTACTACTATTATCATTATACGACTACCAATAAGAAGCCCCTTGCCGCATACCGCTGTATGAGTCACAAGACCCAATCGGCAGTCGAAGTGCCGGGGCAAACCTATACACCACCGCACAAGGCTACATTCAACTACAATGCCTCGGCGAAACTGATAGCGTACAGAGAACGCTACTGTAAGCCGCCGAAGGAAAGGCAGATGCTCTGCACGGATGTCCGCATTCCGACCGATCTGCCACAGAAGGCATTCTGCCGAGCGTGGAATCTCATCGTGGCAAAGAAGCTCCGCTATCAGGCAACGCTGCGGTCAACGGTCGATAATGCCGAGGACATCCTCGTCCGATACCGTGCGGAAGAAATGTGTCTTCTGATTGATGAGATTGGAAAAATCAACGAGTTCAGTTATCCGCTCATGCTAAAAACGCTCGACAGGGTTGTTGTAAACGCCAACGGGAAGCTGACATTCATCTTTCAGTCCGGCATAAAAATCACAGTATAAATGCTTCGAAAAAAACAAGTGTGACTATGAAAATACCCTCGTTTTTTATGGGTAAAATCATAGTCACACTTTTTCCTTTTACAGATATTCCGAGCGGAATGAAACCTTCGACAACAAAGTCCTCCGTTCTGACACGGCATCCCGGCTCGGCTTTGAATAGCCGGAAAGTGCCGAAAATGCCGTGTTTCTGCGGCTTTTACGGGGTGGGTTCAAATGAACCCGTTGATGAACCCAGTGGGTTCAAACGCAGAGGGAAAATTAAATTGTATCAACGCCGTAGTTATTACGCATAAGTCCACCGTAATTTTGATAGAATTACGGTGGACTTTTTCTATGCCCAAAAACAGTTTGAAATCAGGCATTTCGGCTGTTTCAGCGCATAAGTGAACCCCGCCGCAGAGCAATTCTGCAGCGGGGATTCGTGCGTTTTACGGTTTTTGTGGTGACTTTGGCCAAAGTAATCGTTAAATTTATGGGTATTCGTTGAATTTTAGGGTATTCGTTAAATCATTGCCTTTTTCGCTAAAATGTACCCCATAAAGTGGACACTCTAATTGTGCGAAGCCCAAGGGCTGGGGAATTAAAAAGTTTGAATACCAAACTATAGACAATTTCCTCGCTGCCCACGAAAATGTGCGTCAACTCGGTTGTCTCGTTGATATAGGTTTCAACAACCGGCTTGAGCGCAACGTCTCCGGTTTTTTCATCCCACGCCCAAACAAGATCCCCCGCTCTGATTTTTTCAATTGCAACATACCCTGTCGCTGTAGCAACCAGCGTTCCGGCGACAAAGCATGAGCCATATCTTAGATGGTTCGCATAGCCGCTCATGCCGCCTTGTATTGCGCCGGTGATTGCGCCGGTAAGAGCGCCGTCACCCATGCCCTCCAGTGCAGCCTGCCCGGCGCCTTTCCAGCTTCCGGTTGTTATTTAGATAATAATTTTGCTTTAATAAAGTGGGTAGAGAGTAACAAAATCAACATCATCACAGCCCAAAGCCAAGTGCGTTCAAATCCATTAGAGATACCAAACGAAGACAGTAATTGTTCATATTTGGCAGGTCCAATGATTTCATATACAACTCCAAGCGCCCCACAAAGCAACAGACCCCCAAACGACAAAATGTGTACGATTTGAACAAATGTTTTGATTACGTCTTTCATTTGAGTTGATACCTCCTTGATTTTGCTCTTTCCACTTTTTATTCGGTAGCTGACAGCACACTTGCCACCAAGTGAGGAAGTTCCAAAAGATTTTGAGCTATTAGTTGTGAATGCAAGCAAAGCATGGCTGCAAGGCATTATACCTCACACTGCATCTTTTGTAAAATGATAAGGCAGCGATTGTGTCGCAGATGCCTTGCAGCCGGCCAATGTTAAATAAATATTGTTTAATTTTCTGCTAGGCAGATAGGAAAGAGTTGGAGTCAATAATACCTAGGGCAGCCATTTTTGAAAGAAACTCTTGCTTTTTAACAGGATATACATTTGGAGCATCTTTCATTATTGACTCCTCATAAAAGTTAATAAATGTAAATGAATACGGATGGAATACAATGCAGTACATAAGAGGCGAAATATGCTTCGGTTTTTTAAACCTGCGTGGAGAAAGTATTACGGTGCCCTTATACTGTAGGCGCAGGCCCAGCTGATTTTGATATGATTCGTAATATATTGACATGGAATCCCAGGGATAAAATTTGATTTTGTGAAATAATGAGATAGTTACACCGCTTGAACCTATTGCAATTTTACGAAAAACAGCAATATACCACCTTATGCAGAAGATGGATCCTATAATCCAAACAAGCAGCCCCATGCAGACTGCGCTGGTTAGGCCATTGTTCTCAGAAACAAAAAGTCCCCCGATGAGTGATAACAGTATATAGGAAAATATAATAAAAACTATATTCCCTTTGTCGGATTTTATTATCATGTATTCACCGTCAGTACAAGCACATGGTATACCCTGTACGTTTGTTTCCGCGTTTTTGCGTGTTACGAGAACGAGTCGTACTGGTTGTTTGTGTGCCTGATGCTTTCCTTTCTTCAGCCTTCACAGATACGGCCTTATTTGTTGTTGCAGCTATGCAATTATACCCTGTTCCGAATACTAAGTCTGCACTTGCAGTTGCTGCAATGCGTAAAGCAGACTCAGTCCCGAGATTTGCCAAATTTCCAATGCTTGCCGTGGTTGCAGTAGCGGATACTGCGAAGCATAGCGCAGCCTCACCAGCAGTAGCTCCATTTTTAACCGCCGTATATGCAGAGTATGCGCCCGAAATTCCACCTGCAATAAAAGGCCCAGCGCCCGGAATTGCATTTACTGCTCCTATTGCAGCCGATACAAGTGCATCGGTAAGAGTATATTCTTGGCCTGTTGCTTTGGCTGCAATATATGTTGTAGCAACATTAACAGCTGCACTTACCACAGCGCTGACCAGTGTTAATAGGCCAAACTCCCCGGTATGATCGGCTTGAATAACTGGGCTATTATTGCATTATGCAAACATATTATAGCCAATAATTCCTTGGCCTGTGCTGGAGTAGCTGTCGGCGTTGATGAACCGATGTGTTACCGGGTCGTAATATCTGCTTTGGAGGTAATAGAACCCTGTCTCGGTGTCGTAGTAGTACCCACGGTAGCGCAGAGGGTTGATTTCTGCCTTGGAGCCGGAGCTTGAAAGGATATCGCCCCATGCGTCATAGGCATAGGAAGCCACAGACGTGCCGCCGCCATCGACCAACTTGACCACATCGCCTTGCAGGTTCAAGACATAGTAATAGGTGGTAAAGCTGCTGCCGTTGTTGGTGGAATAATTCAAGGCGAACGGCAGCCCATGATTATCATAGATGAAATCCAAAACCGTTGCGCTGCTGCCGCTGCCGATCGTCTCCCGGAATATCGTATCTGTAAGCATTATAGCATATTTCGCATTTTGACGCAACTGGCCGCACGATGCGGCGGGAAAACATGCATTGATTTCCGAAAAGTGATGTGCTATACTATTTAATATAGAAATCAAACCAGAGGAGGGCCTCCCGAATGGAGCGTATCACAAGCAGTCACAATCCGCTCGTGCAGCACATGCGGAAGCTGCAGACCTCGCGCGCCTATCGCGAGAGCTGCGGCGAATTTGTGGCGGACGGCTGGAAGCTTCTGGAGGAGGCACTCAAGTGGTATCCCGAGGTGACGGCCGTTCTGACGAGCGAGCCGGAACGCTGCCCGGCACTCCCATCGTCGGCACGTCTGGTCGAGGTCCCTGCGTCATTGATGCAGAGCGTTTCGAGTATGCGCACGCCGCAGGGCGTTTTATTCTCCCTGCGCCTGCCGCAGGAGGGCGCGCTCCGGGTGCAGCCCGGCATGCTCCTGCTCGACCGCATCCAGGACCCCGGAAACCTCGGCACGATCCTGCGCACGGCCGACGCCTTCGACCTGCCGGTCCTGCTGACGAACGGCTGCGCCGATCCGTTTTCCGAAAAGACGGTGCGCGCCTCCATGGGCGCGGTGTTCCGCCGTCCGCCGCAGAGCGCACCGATGGAGGACGTCCTCCGTGTCTGCCATGCCGCCGGGATCCCCATTGCGGCGACGGCGCTGTCCGACACGGCGTGCGATCTGCGCGAGGTCGATCTGATGCGCCATCTTGTCGTCATCGGCAGCGAGGGACAGGGCATTTGCCCGGAGCTGCTCGCCGCCTCGGACCGGCAGATCATCATTCCCATGCAGCCGCGCTGCGAGTCGCTCAATGCGGCCGTCGCGGCGGCGATCGTGCTGTGGCAGATGCGGCCGTAGCGCGGGAGAACACGGAAGGAGGGCGCGCAGATGCAGAAGCACTGGGTTTGGCTGGCAACGCGAAGCGGCATCGGGGTCCGGGGCCGCGCGGAGCTGCTGCGCCGGTTCGGCACGGCAGAGCGCATTTATGCCATGGACCGGGCTGCGCTGCAGGCGGAGGAAGGCCTGCGGCAGAGCTGGCTCGAGCCGCTGCTCGACAAATCGCTGGACGGCGCGGAGCGCATTCTGGCGCAGTGCGACCGTTTTGACATCCGCCTTCTGACCTATGCGGAGCCTGCCTATCCCGAGCGGCTGCGCAACATTGCAGACCCGCCCGCGCTTTTGTATTATCAGGGCCGCCTGCCGGATTTTGACCACGAGGCCGCGATCGCCGTTGTCGGCTCACGCCGGTGCAGCGCTTATGGCCTGCTGCACGCCAAGCAGTTCTCCCGCCTGATCGCCGCAAGCGGCGGGCTTGTGATGTCCGGCGGTGCACGCGGCATCGATACCATGGCGCTGCAGAGCGCGATGGACCTGCCGGAGCCGGTCGTTTGTGTGCTGGCCTGCGGGCTCGACATCGCCTATCCACCGGAAAACGGCCAGCTGTTTGCGCAGATCGCGTCGAGAGGCTGCCTCCTGAGCGAATACCCGCCGGGGACGAGCCCGATGCGCGGCAATTTCCCGGTGCGCAACCGTATTCTGAGCGGCCTTTCCGTTGGCGTTCTCGTGGTCGAGGCCTCGGCGCAGAGCGGTGCGCTCATCACGGCGCGGCTGGCGCTGGAGCAGGGCAGGGACGTATTTGCCATTCCAGGCAATCTCGGCGTCGCCTCGTGCGAGGGGACGAATCGCCTGCTGCGCGAGGGTGCGCTCATGCCCGAAAACGGCTGGGAGCTGCTGCAGGAATACACGCACCTGTTTCCGGGCAAGCTGGCGGAC
>OGXQ01000147.1_pt1 | contig 52845 bp, 87 predicted proteins | sample 1576291 | NCBI WGS metagenome assembly OGXQ01 (sample SAMEA3541575, study PRJEB24748) | human gut metagenome | biome: human gut; feature: human-associated habitat; material: faeces | place: China | collected 2012 | reverse complement strand
TCGCCACAAAATACAAGATCATCCCCAGACTTGCCAAACTCAATTTTTTCTGAACTATTTAATGTGAGTAACTGCATCATCTGTGGAGAAATAAGCATATCTTCCTGATCTTTAAACATCTGAAATCTATTAAATGTAATAACAATGGCATCACTGGTAACCACATTATCCCCACAATAATATCCCGTCAATGCAGGCTGTTCAAAAGTTTTAGCCAATGCTGCTCTGTTAATGTTATACGCAGACATGATAGATGTAAGCTGCACTTCCCCGATACTTTCAAAAGGTGTTTCATCTACTGGAAATTCTACCACGCCTTCCTCGTCTGTCATCAGAGGGAGTTTATATGTGCCGTTACCTTTTACAACTAAATTTTCATCCTTCACGGACAAGTCAATCTCTGTGCATGTCATTTTATTTATAAGCTTTCCAAATTTATCGGCTTCTACAGTTAAATTGAAATCATCTCCAGAAACCTTGTCTATAGTAACGGTCAAAAAATTTGTCATATCTGTTGTATATAATTTAAGATCACCATTACTTAACCTAATACCAATAAGCTCTGTTAATGGAATCAACTTATTGAAACCACAACCCTTAATTGATTTAGTAACTGCGGACTTTAATCTTTCACTTCCAACTTTCATTTATTTGTCCTCCATTCGTTTAATAACTTTAGATACTTTCACTGTGACAGGTAATATCACAATTTCATAACACGTTTTGATGAAAATGTTTAATAAAATCATAGGAATGATTTCTATTGTAGGCATTGTTCCTGCAAATGCAATAACAACAAACAAGGATGAATCTACAATTTCTCCACCAAATGACGACACAATAGCTCTTACAGGAAATAATCTATCTGACGAATTTTTACGCTTCATATAACGAAAAATTATATCATTCAACCAGTCACCACACTGATAAGATACGGCACTTGCAAGCACTATTCTAAGAGATCCTCCGACGGCGGTCTGAAATGCGCTGCCATCAAACCACTCTGGATGCGGCATATGACAAGTTAAGATAATAAGCAATGAAAAAATAATATTTAATGTCATTGCTATCCAAGTGACCCTCCGAGACCACTTATACCCATATACCTCAGAAAATATATCTGACAAAACATATGTTATTGGAAACAATAACGTGCCTGCATCAAGACTCCAAATAAAAATTGAAAGCATGTTATTAGCCAAAATGTTGGACATTATAATGCAGGAAACGAAAACAACGCAAAGAATAAGTAATAAAGTAGAAACAGGTTTTTCATCAGTTGTAACAATTTTTTTCATTTTTTTAATCTCCTTTATTTTTTAATATTTACTGAGCAGGATGTCAGGTAATACATAACTGCTCTAAAGCAACGAAAACTATAAAAATCAAATTATGTGGTATTCAAAAATTCCACCCCCTTACTTAAAATAAGTTTTTCTTAATCGTTGATATCGGCGTGTACTTATAATTATCTGCCCAATTTTTCAAAAATCGTATATTTACACACATACGAACCTTATAATTAGTCATGCAGTCCTCTAAACTATAACCTAATTTAGACACATAATTTCTGATAGCAGTAACAGATGCACACCCCTTATTCATAATATGATTTGGGTTAGTTAAAGCTCTGTCAGACACTAAAACCACGCCATAGGGTGTCATTATATTACCATTAGCTCCAACCATCAACCATGTAGTACTGTCAGCTGAAGTAAATGGATATCTTTCCAATACACGCAGTGATGTCATACCAAAAGCATGTGTTTTAACAGCAGGATTAGGAGATCTCTTTATTATGTAAAAGCACTTTTGTATCCACTCTTCCTTTTCCGATGTATGTTTATCATTTGCGGGGGAAATACCAATATATTTAATCGGCAAACCATCAGAATGTTTATAGCACAACATAGCACGAAGCCATTCAAATCTTTCACCTTGATGAAATATGGGTAATAATTTATCTCTGGAAATTACCTTATCCTTCATATATAAATAATTTTCCCAACTTAATACACTAGCTTCTTCGATTTGATCTAAAGTTTTTGGTTTACCAAATTCCCCCGGTATTTTATCCACTTGAGCAAACAAATTAATTTTATCATCTATAGAATTGATATAAGATATATACTCATCCACATCCAATTCAATCTGCTTAGTATGAACAGAAAATGCCCCAGAGTCTATAAACAATTTACCTTGATAATTACATCTTCGGCTATTTTTATAACGGCACCACTTAGCTATACCAGCTCTATCATTCTCCTGACTGAATAACCTATTACAATTAAGATGCATAAGTAGCTGATCTGCTTCTTCACACTGAACGCCAGCAAAATATAAATTAAATGCCATCTATAAGTTTCCTCCTGTTACTATTACCACTTATAAGATATCTACAGATAGGTCTTTTCTTTCCTGGTAACTCTTCTACTTTTTTCCCAATTGACGCCCAAAATAACTCACTAGATGAATCTTTAACGCACGTTGTTCTTATATCCCGTTTGTACTTATTTTGAATATATTTGACCATATTTGAGGCAATATGAAGACCTCTGCTTTTCTCATCTACACATATAACCTGGATTGTCAATCTTGTAGGATCTCTCTTTAGAACTGTATATAAGCAAAATCCAACTATTTCATTATCTAATTCACAAATCAAGCAAGATGAATCAGATATATGATCTCTTATTTCTGGTGGAAATACGGGACCTAATAATTTACCGTTCTTCTTGGCAATGTTATATATAGATTCCCATTCTTTCATCTCAGCTTGCCTTAAATTCATAAAATCACCTCTATTTCTTCTCCATACCAGTTTCTAGTTACTTCGCAATCACACCTGAAAGGCAGTTTAATCAATTTAGATGGAGCTTGCTTCATGAGTTCGGATAAACGCTCTTTAGCTTCTACAACATTTTTCTCCGGACATTCACCTATGACTTCATCGTGAACCTGCAGCAATAAATGGAAATCAAGCTCTTTCATTTTTTCATCATTATTGATGTGAATCATCGCGAGTTTTACCATATCTGCGGCACTACCCTGAACTCTGGCATTTACACATTGTCTTTCTGCTTGTGCAACGAACCCTGTGTTATCCTTTATTTTTATTCCAGAATCATATGCGTGTTGTATTATTTCATTCTTACGTTTCCACCCAAAAGCCTTATCTAATTTCTGAGTATACTGTTTTTTGACAGATTCCGAAACATCATTAGATTGATCTTCACCAAATGCCAACGGATCAAAATTCAAATTCGTAAATTCATATCTGTCCAGTTGCATATCTACAAGATGTCTTCTTCTACCCCAAGCAGTTGTGACATACCCTTTTTCTCTTGCCATAGTTTGAGACTCATCAATGAATTTAGCCAGCTGCGGAAATGCTTTCAATACAGAATCATAAATTTTCTGAGCTTCTTTAGTAGATACACCCAACTGCTCACCAATAGATGGAATTTGTCTGCCGTAAAGTATACCTAATACAATGCTTTTAGCCTGACTACGCCTTTCTTTACCTGCAGGATTTACAGTGCCATCTGGTCTAAACTCTTTGCATTCATCATAGGGTTTATGAAACGCTAAAGAAGCAATTGTGGCATAAATATCTTTACCATGTATAAATGCGTCCTGCATCTTCTTATCATTTGACAAGTGTGCAGTAACCATTGGTTCCTGTTGACTATAGTCAGCTCCTACAAGCACATATCCATCTTGAGCTTTAAACATTTGTCTAATCTCTTTATTGTGAGATGGTATGTTTTGTAAATTGGGATCACTACTAGAAAATCTACCTGTCTTTGCGCCATATTGATTATAATTAGCGTGAACACGACCATCTTCTAATACCACATTAGGCATCTTGTCTACATATGTGCTTAGTAATTTATCTACATTTCTTATGTCCAAAATAGCATTGCACAAATCTTTATGTTTACCTTCTGCAAAATGTTTTAAAATATTCTCCCCTGTTCCTCTAGGATACTTCTTATCAGGACTTTCCAATTTCAAAATATCATAAAACAATATGGCAAGCTGTGTTGGGCTAGTTAAAGAAACAGGCGTAGATAATTTACAATTAGGATGTGACAACCTATAATTTTCTATCTGGTCGTCATACATTGAAATTACCTTTTGAGCAGTCTGTTCTCGTTCCTCTTTTATACCATGATATTTTTCATGTAAATTTTTACATACATCAAAGTCTAAACAAACACCTCTATCTTCCATGTCCGCTACAACCGTGATTAATGGCATTTCTATAGTGCTAAATACTTCAAATGTACCCCCATTTCGTCTGTTTAGAATAGATTTTTGGTATTCGTACAGTTCAAATGTCTTTATAGCGTCTCCAGCAGCGTATAGATAAGCTACAGATATCGGAACCTGATCAAATGTAAGACCACTAAACAGTGTATCAAACTTCAAGGATTCTGTATCTGTTGAATCACAATATTTTAGATGTAAATCTTTCAATGCGTGTGATTCATTTTCATCTATACAATACCCTGCCAACATTGTATCCCAATAAGGTTGAAAATATAGATTCATCGTATGTCTGCACACTCTTATGTCATATTTTGCATTATGAAAAATCCATTTAATATCTTTCATAAATTCTGCGAACGCACTAGACACAATGTCCAAACTCAACTGATTTTTAAATTTAGCCCCTGTTATATGGGATTTATGACCAATAGGTATATACGCCGCCTTATTATTTGGGGTATATATACACATACCCACTAAATCAATTAAAAGAGGATTTAATCCTGTCGTTTCAGTATCCAATGCAGCATACCCATTATTTTTACAATCTTTTAAATAATATCGTAAATCGTTTTCGTCTTCAATTAAAATATAGTCATCTTTATGATGTTTTAACTTAGATTCTGCTATTGCAACTATAGACTGTATCTGAGAAGCGACACTACCTCCGCCACTTCTCACACTCTTCCTGGATACAGTCGTTTTTGCTTTTTGTACAATATTTTTATCAGATTGCTTAGGTCTAGCAAACGATAACGCCATTATCTCCCTGCCCTTCTACTGCCTCTTCTGTGTGAAACAGGTTCTGAAGAACGTCTTCTTACAGGTTCTTCTTCAGTTTTAGACTCTGTTTCTGGAAATTCACCATTATCCAAATAGTATTGCATTTCATCCGGAGATTTATCTAAGATAAAAGATCCTATAAATTCTGGTCTTTCAATTTCTGACACATCTACAGGATCTACATCTGGCATAGGGAAGATCTCATACTGTGTCTTCTTATCTCCTTTTGCTCCTCTTCTTTCAATTTCGAATACCATTTCAGACAAATTTGGATACCTGTTAAACAGTGCTTCAATCTTCTTTCTAAATGTCTTACCTCTTTCCCAAATTTTAACCTTGCCGTCTGCATGATCATACATAGAAAGAATCATGACTGGTTTAACCTGTAAACCTGCGGCACAAAATGGACAATCATCAACGGGACTATCATAGTCTCTTTTGCAGTCCACATATCTTTCATTATCCCCCACCTCTACACGGTGACATGCGTAGGTATCGAGCTCATTATAATTATTATACAAAAACTGAACTCTTGCCACATCTCCATCATTCTGTAGCTTCAGCCATTCTGAACTATTCTCATTACCATATCTGTCCATGTCATCTGGATTGATTCTACCCATTTTTTTCCTCCTTAATTAAATCACATTTATCTACATAATAAAAATCATTAACATCATCATAATACAACTTACTATATTTTCCAATGAACATTGTTAGTTCAGGACGTGTGCATCTTATGCGCACTGTATTATCACACATAACATTAGAGCTATATACCCGAAAACCCTCGTCCTGCGTGGAATTTTTAAAATATAACCTATTATCATCTATTCCAAAAAGAATATAATCACTAGTAATATTCTTACAGTAAGTACGATCGATTATAACATTAGCCTGTGTACCATAGTACAGAACACGCAGAGCATATCCCTTTTGTCTATACACCTTTTTCCCTGGATTTATTTTTTCTAACCACAGCATGTTTTATACCTCCGATCTTCGTATCATTATTTAACCTCATAACTTGAGATATATTCTGGATTTAAGGTGATTATGTTGGCTTCCGCTATGCCACAAGAAGCGATTTCTGAAATATATAATTTACCATCTGATTCCTGAACATCATTTACATTCCAAGATAAGGTTCTTCCATTTGTATAATTTACAGTTAATTTTTTCATTTTCTTTCTCCTTTGTGTTGTGTTTTTCTTTAACTTATGTATATATTATAACTTATTGTAACACATAAGTCAATAGTTTTATATTAAAAAATAATAGGTAATTTAAAAAAATCTTCTTGCAAATCGTTGATATCCTTATCCGGTTCTTGATACTGTACTTCTCTAATTATTTTACCATGCACATTCTTTTTAAATCTTTCCGCAGCCTTACAACCTGCTTCGTCTGGGTCAAAAGCCAAAATGTATTCCCGCACAGGTAAATTATTAAGTATGTCATATTGATATTTATTACCAGTACCAATTAAAGCCATAGCAGGCTGATCATATCTCCAGCAAGTCAAACAATTTAAGAATGATTCAGTTATATAAGCCGTTCTATACTTTCCAGAATTGAATCTATACGCTTGATATACAGGTTTATCCAATCCTTTTGGTAATCTAAAAAATTTACATTTCGTGCTTCTTCCTGCAACAAATACACATCTTCCTTCAATGTCTCTAACTGGGAATGTAATTTCTTTTCGCTCTCTGTCATAACCTATATCAAACCTTTCTATAATTTCATCTGTTAATCCTCTCTCATACATATATGGGTGAATATATCTATATGATTCTAATTCTTCTTCTGTAATTCTGTCCGAATTTGTTTTAACTCTTGAGCGATTTGCTTTAAACTTCCCTCCATTACGAATATGCCCATTATTATTGCTATCACTAAACACACCATCAAAACCAACTCCTTCCAATATATTAGGTCTCGTTTCCACCTCTACAGAATTATACCGTTTTAACAACCAATTCTTCCCAAATGTACCCCCATCCATTTTACCAAACAATTCAGATATCAATGTTGTCAAATCGCCTGACCACCCACAAGTAAAACAATGTGCAGATCCTGTACTCTTATTTATACCAAAAGAGGGCTTTCGTTCCTGACCCTGTTTATGAAAAGGACAGTTAGTCTGTATGTTCTCTACACCATCACGAAATACTTGAAATCTATTTAAACCCCTTAAAGATAACTCAGATTTAAGAGTATTCAAAATATCTTGGAGGTCTCCGTAAATAATAGCAGTTTCTAATTTAATCATTAGTATTCTTCCTCTTCGTTTACCTCATAACGACGTCTTAATTCTTCGGATCGTTCAGTATCGTCCAAATTACTGTCTTCACTAGGTACATATTCAAATCTACCTGTATCAATATCCCAGAAATAAGATAGTTTTATATTTGTGGCACTATTTCTAGATTTCTTTATTGCGAGTTGTAGCATATTGTCTTTCTGCTGCACGGAAAACACCAAGGAAGCATTAAATGCTATACCATCTGAGTCTCGTATATTCTCCAGCTCTAGATCTTCATTCCTTGCGCCCTCTCTATTTGACTGAACAACTACAATAACAGGAATACCACAATCAATAGATAAATCCATTAAATCTTCGCTTATATTTGTCAACGAAATTGTCTTACTATCCCCTCTTTGAGCCCGCTGATCTCTCATATAGCTTATACCGTCAATAGCTAGTATGTCTAAATCGTTAGCTTCTACCCATGATTTTAATTTCTCTACTGTTACCTTTTTATTAAAATCTTTAGGGTGCGCAACATAAAATGGAATATCAGATTTTTCTAGTTTCTGGATATAACGACTGTACCCATTTACATCCCCACCTTTTGTCAACTCTTTGTTTGAAATATTTTTATGCAGCGTATCAAATCTATAACCTGTTTTCACAGCAGACATTTCCGGCTCTAACAATCCTACACGCTTATTCATTTTCCATGCATGTTCTAGCATCTTAATTGTTACCCAAGATTTACCCTGCCCCGTTCTCGCGAAAATAACGGCTAACTCTTCCCCGCAATGTAATCCTTCAATAACTTCATCTAATTCTTGAAAACCCGTAGGTAGGTAGTACTTTTTTGGATTCTCACGTGTCTCCTCCCATACCTTTAAACGATCATTAGCATTATGTATTATATCTATGCCTTTTTTAACACCTGTTATCTTCAAATTAGGTATTTGGGATTTTAAATAATCAACAGCCTCATAAGAATCCGTCTGCAGTAACTCCGCTAACCTAGTTATAACAGGAACGGACATACGGTACAAATATTCTTCTCTAAAAGTGGATACTAAATATTCATCTTGTTCATCCACTTTTATTATATCAAAATCTGGAAATTCAGATAAAAATGTCTCTGTATCAGGTATATTGCCATACTGTCGTTTGTGAGACTCTATAAAATCATACTCTTCCTTGTATTCATTAAAAAACTCCTCTGTGATATCATTAGATACAAGAATAGAATCACTTTTTTCTGCTAATATACGATTTAATATCTGTAACTCGACCATCTTTTAGCCCTCTTTTATCTTCATCATTAAACTGTATCGTATAGCTACATCCCCATACCCGACTTGACAATCTTTCTCCTAACTCTTTAGTCACATCCTGAGAATTTGTATTAGCTGTGAAAATATTAGCCAAACCTGAATTCATTCTTGTGTCAATGCTCTGCATAAGTATTTGATGCTCGTAACTGGTCAAATTACCTGCACATATATCATCCCAAATAACCAAATCAACATCTTCTAAATCATCACATATTTCCTGAAATCCATCTATAGGGTGAGATATATTTCGTTTGCAGTCATATAGAAATTTAGGTACGCTGATAAATAATGATTTTCTTTTAAACCCGGATATATGCCAAATTGAATCAAGATAAGCTAATAACAATCTTACTGCCCAGCTAGTTTTTCCGTTACCACAATGATCGGAATAAATAAATATGTTTTTACCATTTTTGACAAAATCATATACATTATCCTCAATGTATTGCAATCTCATATATTCATCTTTGTCACAACCACAGATTAAAGGCTTATCCTCCCATAAATGCTTTGGAAGATTAGAAAGGGTTAAAAGATTTGTTAAAATACCTCTTTTCACACAGCCTGAAGTACAATTTAATTTGCTTTTACCGTTACATCTGGTTTCATAGAAACAGCTAGTTAACATCCTTCATCACCGCCTCAATAGAATCGTATGTGTGATAAGCTTCTGTTAAGCTATCAATTGTTTCCTGGTGTGATATTAAGTATGCTTCTAAAACTCCTAATAACTCCCTAAATTCTTCCATCGTTTCCGGCATCCAATATCCAGAATATGGGGAACTGCAGATAGGAATACCAGCAAGCCGGAGACTGTGTACTGCATATCTAAAATCTCTTGTCTTTATTCCTAAATTTGTAGATATATCTTTTTGGTATAAAGCATTATCCTTACCTGTAGGAATCGCTTGCAGTATTAATTTTTCAAATTCGCTAATCTTCTTCATGTTTTTCACCTCTTAGAATACCGTAGTATTCGGATCATTTAATAATTTTTCAAAATATGCTTGTCTATCTTCATCGGATTTATGCGTTCCACCTTCCCAATAAATACTTGTATCTTTTTTAGATTTGCTATTATTAACCTTTAACCAATCTGGATCTACACTCGTGTACCCTCTATCTAAAGATAGCTGTATAGCATTTAATTGTGTTTGTTTGCTTACCTTAGCTAGTTTTGTTAAGATCCATTTTACCTTATCTTCTGTGACTAACCTGTTATCTTCTAAAAGATTCCTGAAAAATCTACTTAAAAGCTCTATAACTTCATCTTCTAAATCATATTCTAAACATTTCTTCTCTATAGATTCGATTTTAGTATCAATTTTAGACCTCTTCTTAGAATTTCTCCTATCTATGTTATCTTCTATATTTTTATTTCTATTGTTTTTATCTATATTATTATGTAAAGAATTTTGACACCCCCCTGTCAAATTTTTTGACACCCCCCTGTCAAATTTTTTGACACCCCCCTGTAAAGAATTTTGACACCCTGTCAAATTGACATGGTAGGAACAAAATTTAACATTGTTCTTAAATTCTTCAGTTTTTATGATTAAATTATCCGCAACTAACTTATTGAGGGTAGTTATAACTGTCTGTCTGGAGCATCCGCACCATTCAGCTAGGTAATTAGCGCTTCCAGTAAATTCACAGTTATTAGTTTGAGAAAATCCATAAATAGTGGCATATATAATCAACGAATTTCCTTTTAGTCCTAACTCATTAATCATCCATCCTTGAATTGTTATATAGTTTTCGTTTTTTATCATACAACTCTCCTTTCAATTAAAAAATCCTTGTCATAAATAGATGTACCTTTCTTTCTTAATCAGTTGCGAGTTGAATAAAAAAGTTGGTTGTGTACAAAAAGGTACACCTATTTATAACAAGGATAGTTTTGTTATATATTAAATTATATATTATTCAACTCGCAACTATATTGTAACACATTAATTACTAAAAATCAATACCTACTACTGTAAATCCTCAACCTGTTTATCAATTTCCGCGTTGAGTTCCGCCCACAACTGCTCCTGAACGTCGGAAACATTTCCTTCATAGTTAGAAACATCTAATTCCTTCTCTGCTACAAATTTGAAATAATTATCTCCTTTCTTAATTGTAGCCCCAGAAGTGAATCTGATAGAGGTTACTTTCACGCCATCAGTCTTTTCTTCTCTCTTTGAAATAGACTGTACTTTTTCAGGTTTTTCAGAATCTTTACCGTCTGTCTCTTTTTTAGCCTTTGACTTTGTTTTAGTTGTTTCTTTTTTCTTTGTTTTCTTCTCTGGTTTAGGTTCTGGCTCAGAAGTAGGGTTTTCATCAGGTTCAAACGGCGGTTCTTCTTCTGGTTCTACCTTTGTGTCGTTTTCTGGTTCAGCTGTAGGTGCATCTTCAGTTCCTTCTTCATATCCTGCACACTGATCGCAATCCACCACATTTCCGTCAATTTCCATTTTAATTCCGTCACAGTTCTGACAATATTCATCTTCTTTATCAAACGCATACTTACAAATTTTCATTCCTTTTCCTCCTAAAGGTATAAACTATCAATAACTACTACTTTTATTTAAAAACTATAGGCTAGCCCATAAGTTTTTATCAAATAACAATATATTAGATTTTCTTTTTAGATACTCTTAAAGTTGTGGTCTCGTTTCCTAAAATCTTGCAACTTTCTAATTTAGTTATATCGAAATCACCGTTGTATACAAGTTTTTCTAAAGCATCATCATCAATATATTCCCTTGTTTTGACAACAGATCTAAAATCTGTTTCGGATAAATTTTCTCTTAATATTTCAATTGCTTTAGGCTCATTTAAAAATTCTTTCCGTGACCTGCTTATACTTGCTACCCATTTTTCAGAAGAAAATTTATCAAAACCCAACGAGCTCATTATAAATTTTATGTCTTCATTTAATTCTGAACTTAATTTTTTTAGACGATTTTCACCATCCTTATACTCCTTATACTGATCCAGTTTAAATGCTAATTCCTGTTCTTTTGTTTTTCCGCCCCTACTCATCACTATCCCTCTCATTCTTTTTAGATTCTAACCGCTTCGTACCATAAGCCCCCCACTGCCAGTAAGCATTGAATTCTGCCATACAACCTTTATATTTTCCTTGTAAGTCTTCATGAAACTGTTGCAACTTAGCAATGTCTTTTTGTTCGAATAACATCGTCTTTCTATTATCTGTGGTATATTCAGGCAATCTCAATTCTGGGGGTTTTTCATAATCTGGATTCTCATACCATTTATACCATCGTTTAATAGTTGTTGTTGATAAATCTAATATCTGTGCCACTTTGGACACACTGAATTTCTCCATCAAATTCCTCCTTTACTTATTTTTTATACTCTTATTGTAATACATAAGAATCTAGATGTCAACTACGAAATTAAATAATTTATATCATCCAGACTTATTTTGCCATCAACTAATGCATCAGACATCGCACCCTTTTTATAGACAATATCTTCAATACGCTCATCAATTGTGTCTCTACAGCATAATGTGATTATATTTACCGTACCCCTTGTACCTATACGGTGAGCCCTGTCTTCTGCTTGATCTTTTAAAGCCCTGTTCCAAGGGCTGTCTAAGAATATAACAGTTTGAGCGGCGGTCAATGTAAGCCCTGTTCCCATTGCTCCTATAGTTCCTATAATCACTTTACAGTTATCATCATTTTGGAATCTGTATATTTCTTGCATACGTTCTTCCGATTTTGTTTCACCTGTGATGTAGGCGGGGTTATATTTTTTAAGTAGCTGTTTAGCAACCTGTGTGATTTCTGACCAGTTACTAAATATGATACATTTCTGATTTGATTGTGCTAAATCTTCAACCAGTTCCAGCATTCTCTCCATCTTAGCAGATTCCGCTACATTGTCGCTTAGAATACCTGTCCAACCTGTAGCTTGTCTGAGTCTAATCAGCATTGAAAGTGGGTTATTTGACATTTTAATCTTATTTATATTGTTCTTAACACCCATGACAGCTTCGTCATAAATTTTCTTTTGTTTAGGCTTCATATCTACAAATTCAGTTTGACGTATCTTTTCTGGCAGGTCTAACACCTCTGTCTTTAAGCGTCTGAGCATCAGTTCATCCATCATAGATCGTATTTCATCAAGGTTCTTATAACCTATGACTTCAGATCCTCCCCATCCACCTAATCTACAGAAATGCTGTTTAAATTGGTAGAAGCTATGCTGTTCATAGCCTAACCAATGAAGCGGGAAATATAAGTCAAGTGGATTATTCATCAAAGGTGTACCACTCATTGCTACCATATAATCTGCACTCAATAATGCCATAGCTCTACTCTGTAAAGCTGTAGGATTTTTAGATTTATGGCACTCATCAAAAGCTATTACACTAATGACACCACGGTTACATAAATCTCTTATCTTCTCTGCTACAGGAAAAGTATATTTTGTTTTAGATATTTTTTTAGACCCGGCTCTTAATGTCTCAATATTTGTTATGATATAACGACAATCAGGAAGATTATTCAAATCTTCTAATTTATCAGAAACATTACCTTCATATTGTTTACCTGTGGTTTTTCTAAATCTTGTTCCAAGCACCCAACCTTTTTCGTCTGAATGTTTTTCAATTTCTTCCTCCCAGTTATATTTCAAAGAGTTGACACCACAAACAATAAGGACTTTATTTATTTTTTCTGTCTGCTCTAAAGCTCGACACCAGTTAATTATTTGAAACGTTTTTCCAAGACCTTGATCATCGCACAATAAGAATTTTTTCTTTTTCAGTGCAAACCTAACACCATCAATCTGATGTGGAAATGGTTTTGTTTTAAATGTAAATCCGGGGGGAAGTTCGACATTAAATTTTTCAGAGTCTAAATCTTCATATACTCCAGAAATTGTAATATTTTCATCTTCAAATTTATTGCAAAAACCTATAATAGAATTTATAGGTATTTCCCACATATGCGTATCCGGATCGTATTTTCTAATACTCATGTTTTTGATGTAATTTATAATTTCCGCATTGTAGGGAAAAGAAATGAAAGCCGATTTCTTAACAACAATATTATCTTTTAATTTAAGTGGAGTTCCGATGTCAATGTTAATCAATTATGTTCACCTCCTCAATAATTTCAAATACTGAAAAATCTACTATCCATGCTGTTCCATTATCTTTAACTACATGATTACAACCATGAAGATATAGAGTGCCGATAACTGTTCCGAAATGTCCTTCAAGTTGTTTTTCTTGTACAGCGGCATTAGGGTTAAATTTAAACGCTGCTCTTACATTTCCAAATTTATAAGTTTTACCATTTTTTGTCTTTCTTGGATAACTCATTCTTGTATAATATGGTACATCTTCCATCCGCATTTTTAATTGTTTTATCATAGTATTTTTCATGTTTATACCTCTTTTTGTTTTGGTTTATCTTATATTCTTATTGTAACACATAAAAATATAAAAGTCAATAAAAAAGAGGGTATATACCCTCTTTTTTATACTATGGTTGGACTAAACACCTGTCTTAATTTATCTGGTAAAGTATTGAACAACTCCTTTTCCTGTGGTGATGTGCAGGTATAATACAATTCACCTACCATCTTAATAACAGAATTTAGCATAATATCTAAATTTGATGCGTTTTTATTCTGCGCATATGTGATAAATAGTCTACCTATATCTGTTATCATTTCATCCACTTCACTATCAGGAACTAGATCAATATTATCCATTTTATTTATTTCGGCTAAAATAAGAAAAGCTTCTACATCAAATCCTTTCTTGAGCTGATTTTCCGCAAGTTGTTTAGCCACAGGTATAGCCTCTTCAAAGGTCATTTAATCACCACCTACATCGCGAGCATTGTCTTTATCCAGGCAGATTTTTCAACATATTCTTCATGAGATTTGTCCCATTTTTCCTGCATCTTAGTTGTAGGTTTAAATACCTCATTTAATTTTTCAATTTCCTGAGTTGCTCGTTCATGAATATACATTGCGTGTTTTAGCTCATCGTTAGCCATCTCTTTATAACGGTTTGCCCACGGCATGTCTCCGGCCGCTTTACACTCTACATATTTTTCGGCATATTCTTTTGCACCACACAACTCTTCATCTATATGTTCTACATATTTTTTAATTTTAGTCATAAATATCACTCCCTAGCAAATTTTAGTGACCACAACATTAGAATCACCCACAATTTCAACACCTGTATTCACGAACTGAATAGTTGTTGGTGCGTCACAGCATTTGCAAGAATTGTTATCTTTAACCTGAACTAATGTAGAGATACTGACAGATTTAGATTCTGTAGTAGCCGCACCCGTAACAGTTCTAATTGCCTGTGGTTGTGCTACACCATTTTTAAGCATCTGGATAACAATATTTCCAGCAGCAGATGCTAGATATTCTGCTTCGAAAATGATTTCATATACACCACATTTATTAAGCTGTACAGTATTAGTTCCTGTCAACTCTGCTGTGCAGCCTTTTTTGAGTGCCTGTGAAGTAAACGGTACAAGACCACTTGTAGCAGGTATTGTCTGATTTTTTGAATAAACTTCTAACATTTTTTATTCTCCTTTCAATTTAAAAGGGATGCATCAAGCACCCCTTTATTAGGCGTACTAAATACGCTCAGTTAATTTTTTTTGAAACTCTTAAACGTTTCCGCATCCGCACCCACAGCCATTAAAATAAGGGTTCATTCCGGCACTAAATGTGGTAGCATTAGGATATCTAATCACACCACACATTGCGGACTGAAGCTGTAACTGGTTAACCTGTGCCTGCAGATTTTCGATTTTATTCTGTGCCATAGCATCCAGAATCTTCTGAGTCTGTTCCGTGGTATTAGCATTAATTGCCGCTGTGTTGATAGCGTTATTATAATTAACACCATCAATAGCTCTCTGAGTTGTGCAACAACAATCAGCAAGCTGAGACTGCAGTCCATTGAAATTTCTGAGGGATTCATACCCCATATTGCAAATACCATTCTGTAATCCCTGATAGTCATGCTGGAGATTGTCGTTTAATCTACCAACAGCATTTTCCAGGTTGTTAAAATTCATTGCATTACAGAGTCCAGCTTCGGTAACTGGTTCACCATTTGTTCTGTTGTTACCGAAGAATCCACCGCCTCCGATCAGCAACAGAATCAGCAGTGCGAAAATCCACATTCCACCACCGCCAGCTCCATCAAACATACCGTCTTTGCCTGTCACAGCTGCGATATCACTTAAAGAAACACCAGTATCCATGATTATTCTCCTTTCTAAAAATTTGATTTATTTAATAATTTGCAAATTATTTTCCCTTTAAAGAGTTCATAAACTCATCCACATCTATTCCACGCTCTTTACAGATAGATCTAACTGCCTGCTCTGGATTCATACCTTTTCCGGATAACATAGACATTAGACCATTCATCTGACCTAAATTATTCATCATACTTTTAGCTTGAGATATAACATCTTGATTTATGTTATTTTGTAGATTTTTCTGTCCTTTGAACAAACTGCTTGCCATACTTTTCAACCTCCTGTTTTAGCGCATCAAATTCATCGCGAGTTATATAAGCATCTTGTACCTTTGGTACATCTTCTATAGGCTCAAATCTAAATGTTCTAATTGTCGGAAATCCCGCACCGTCTGTTGTTTTCACATACATGATATCACTCTCACTATCAAATAGAGCTACTGAACTATTAGGTGACATTTGATAAGCCTTCGCCCCGTCAATTCCGGTTACCCGTATTAAATTATTCTGCTGCACCTGTGTCGAGAAATTATTATTTTGAGATATATTATTCTGATAGGGATTAAAATTATTTAGTCCATATGGTTGCGGCATCTGGTACATTCCTCACACCTCTTTTCAGATTTTTCAAAAGAAACTATTATTTCCTGCAGAACTGTCATTACACGAATCAATGTCATGACAGGAATATCAGACAACTGGTCATCTTCTAATAATCGTCTTGTTATCTCATCTTTCATGGCTTTTCTCCTTTCCTTGATTTTATTGTAATAAAAAAGAACTACATTTTAAATGTACAGAAAATGTACTAAAAATGTAGTTCTATTATTTAGAGTACCTTTATGATTTTCTTATTCACCTTTTGACTTAATTTCCTGACATAGTCTATGGAAATTGAATAGGTGTCTGCAATTTCTTGAAGTGTTCTACCTTTTGAACGCTGTTCAAATACAATAGACTCCAACTCACTGAAATTACATTTTTCACGAAACACGTCTAATTCAGGTTCCGTGAAATCTTTTATAATCATTTCCTTCTCCTTCTCCTTCTAGGTTTAGACCGTCTGACTGTTCTAGTTGTCTTTGTTCTAGTTATTTTCTGTCGTGCCATTATATACATCACCATCCTCACCAATATAATTATTATCCCCACACTCATCGGTATCCTGATCCACTGTAGTAGTTATGGTGGATGTTGTCTCCTCTGTGGGTAAACACCAAGCGTATAACCAAATTGCGTTCGTCGCAAATAATAATACTAAGGTTATAATGAATAGAATAAAGTTCCTTTTACAATTTGTTTTTAATTCTTTTAAAATTTCCGACGCTAATTTAGTCTCTTCCATCTTTCGTCCCTCTTTCCAAATCTTTGATTCTGTGATTAGCTACTTTTATCCGGTCATCCAGCAACTCAACTCCTTTTTCGACCTCGTATAAACGAACAACTAAATTATTATGCTCTTTTACATGCTTATCGAGGCCTGTTAAATCATCACGCAAATTAGTAACGTCTTTATTGACTAATTCAATAGTACCTTTTGTCTCTGCTCTAGCTAAATCTAATTCGCTTTTGATTTCAGTTAGTGTAATTTGATGCGTTTTACGGGTTGTATAAATAACACCCGCAAGAGCAAGAACTCCTGTGATCACACTGCCGATGATTGTTTCCATTACCTACTCCTTTTCTGCTTTTTAGGTGTTCCCAACACGACTTTTAAAATTATCTGATTTCTTTTGTGAGTTTCTTGAACCTCACTTATAATAGCGTGATAAGATAAGTCTAAATCATCTATATATACCACACATTTATCCCCAAGATCATAATTTTTCATGTATTCATATTTTTCTTGAAGAACTGTGCAGGATATGGTCTCAACTCTGTAATTATTGAGCATATCTAATTTCGCCTGTGTCTCTAATAATCGTCTTATTTTTTGCTGATTAGCGGTAGACGTATCTTCTAAATCCACATCGTCTGAAGATAGTGACACGGTAAGAATTGCTTTAGGATTACTGTTACCTATTTTTTCAGGCTTATTTGAATTCCAAACAAAATAGCAACCAATCACATAACGAATCTGACCATCTTTTGTTTCTGTATATTTTATTGGAAAATAGTTTGTAGAAAACGCACTATAATGCTCTTCGCTAACCTCCTGCAATACCTCGTAAAAGCATTGATTTGCGGATTCATCTAGTGTATATGAAATATCTGATACATTGTTGAAAGCTTTTCCAAAATATACAGCATTATCCCCGACAGTTAAATCATTCCCCTTAAATACTTTGACAGATACATTAAGTGTATCTGTATCGGATTTCGGATATTTAGAAATTTTCGTTAAATAGCCATATTCATTGTCAGATAAAATATCATATAAAGCTTCACCAGCTTTTATACCTCCGTCTATAGATATATCAATAGTACTAGGGAACGATGAATCACTAGAAAACCCTATGCTACCTATAGGTTTTACACCACCAACAACGGCATTAGCATTATTAATATAGTTGGTTATAGCTGTTTTAGTAGCAGCAGCAGTATTAGTATTTATGGCTACATTTTTTCTATATGTGGCAAAATCTAAAAATTTGTCTACGAAAAATCCTTTTAATGTAACAAATGCGCCCTTAGTTTTTTTCTCATACTCTATCTTCTGGATTAAACCTAATTCGGGTCTGCCCACATTTTCTACATATTTAAACCCCATTTCTGCTAATCTATTATATTCGGCTAAAGGTAGATATAGGATAAAATCTCCGCACTGTGTAAATTTACGATCCCACGCACATTCAATGAAATCAATATTACCGCCCTTATCACCAATTATAGAGCCTTTCCAATCTCTGGCTTTTAGCATTATAAGCCTCCATATCTTCCGGTATAGCTTAGGTCTGTGCTGAATCCACTATTATCTCCGGCATCATCTAAAAATGAAATATTATTATCTCCAAATGTCAATATAAGCTCTGGTAACACCTCACCATTATAGTCATTAGGTGACATCTCTACACCATTCAATTCTACCTGTTTCCACTCTGAATCCACTACTAAAATATCTCCAACAGAGAAAGAATGATTTATTTTTAGCGTTTTACCGTTGACTGTGATATTCATTCCCACTACGGATTCATTCATTTCAAGTTTAGCTGTAATATATGTATTTTCTGAACCCGTGTAGTCAATATATTTATTTAACGCCTGTGAAATTACACCAAATACTAAAGAGCCCCCATTAGGAGTGTATGCTCTTGTGACGTGCCACATGGGATCCACGTTGTAAAAACCAACATTCGTTGATTCATTAGAAATGAGGTCGGATTCTGGATGTATGTACCCAACGGTCAGGTTGAGAGGTGCATATATATTATCTGTAGGACATTCAGAACTCTTTAATTCACAACCTTTAGCAATTCTTAAAATACCCATGTAATTTATGTATAGGTCAAAAGAATAGTTGTTGTTATGAAATCCTATAACACGCTCTCTTTCTGATTTTGAAGTAAAGGAACATCTAGACTTTAAATCTATGTCTCGAGCTTCTTTTCTTTTACCTGTAATTATAGACCCGTTTCCAAACCCTCTATCCTCTGTGAATATTTCCAAGTTTGGAAAATCCAAACCTTCAATCTTCGTCAAGTGCCATCCTTTTTGTGTGTCCGACTCATAGTCAAATATTTCACCGTCACTTCTAACAGCTCTTATTGATAATTTGTTATTAGCCATTATGCACCCGCCAATCCATACAATGCCTGATCCTTCAACATTCGTGCTGTCTGTACAGGCGAAGTATTTTCCACATTAAAATTGATTTCCTGATTTACAACGGTTTGATTGCCCATTTGACTAAGAAGTCTTCCACCTATCATTGAATCATTCGTTAACAATCTGTTTGTTATACCTGCAGATGCTATAGATTCAGTGTTAATTGCTCCGACTTCGTAAGCCCCAAGTAATTTTGACATCTGGTTTCTAGCCGTTTGTATCAGATTTTTAGTTTCTAGTATGATACCCTGACCAATACCTAGAGTTATAAATTTACCAACCTCATCACGCATAACTCGAGATGGAGATTTGATTCCGAAGAAATCTTTGATAGCGTCCTTTGCACTTTTTGCTAAACTTCTAATCTTATTACACAACCAATCTTTCTTATCTTTTATACCATTCCAAAGACCCTCGATCCAATTCTTACCGATAGATACCAATGATCCTATGCCTGCTTTTATTTTTCCAGGTAACGACTGAGCTAGACTTACTATCTTTGATTTTAATGATCCTGCCCAGGATTTTATACCATCCCAAAGTTTTTTCAAGATAGAAATACCGGATTCTTTCATTTGCTGTGATCCAGAAGCTATGCCTTTGACGATTGCTATGATTATCTGCGGGAGGGCTTTTATGAGCTCAATTATGACAGTTGGTATAACTTTAACCAGTGCCATAAATAAATCAAATGCTGTTTCCATCATATTCCCTTTATTTCCGGTGATAAAACTTACTATTTTTTCAATTAAGATTGGAAGCTGTTCGATTATTTGCGGAATAGCTTCTATGAGCCCTTCTGCAAGTGCCAACGCTACCTGCAAACCTGCATCCAGTAATGCCGGTAAATTTTCTATGATAGCATCACACACATCAAATATCATTTGACCTATTTGTGGGATAAGTTCAGGCAATATATCTGCAAATCCTTGCAGAAAAGAAGTCATTGCTTGCATACCAGTCTGTACAATGCTAGGTAAAGCATCTACAATACCCTGAGCTAAGGACAATATCATATTACCTGCTGCAGAAATTAGTTGCGGTAATACACTTTGAATTAGTTTAGGTAGTTCCGCAGCTATTACAGGTGCTACACCTTCTATCAGCTTAGCGACACCTTGCAAAGCAATTTCGATTCTTGGTAATATATTGTCCCCAAACGCCATTGCAGAATCTATGAAATTCTGCATGAGTTTATCGAAATCTGCGTTATCATCAGAAATACCCACAATTAGATTTTCCCAAGCAGCTTTCGTCATGTTTAGAGAACCCTCTATAGTGTGCTGGGCTTCTTCTGCGGTTGTTCCTGTGATACCCATTTCTGTCTGAATAACATGGATTGCATCTACAACATCTGCATAGCTGCTAATATCATAATGAATACCTGATATTTTTTCTGCGTCTTCTAACAAACGCTGCATTTCTTCTTTAGTACCACCATACCCCAGCTTGAGATTGTCTAACATGGTATAGTTCTGCTTAGCAAATCCTTGATACGCATTCTGGATCATCTCCATAGATGTACCCATCTTATTAGCGTTATCCGCCATATCGTTTATAGCCATGTTGGCTTTTTCGGCGGCGACTTGCGTATCCCCTCCTAAAGAGGATGTGAGCGAGGCGGCAAAACTCGTAACAGTATTCATGTACTCATTTGCAGACATACCAGCATTTTTATAAGCATTTGCTGCGTTGTCTAATACAGTTTGTTGAGCAGACATTAGTTTGTCATACTCACCCTTTACTGCGTCGGTAGATTTGCCAACACTTTTAGCATACTCATCTAGTGTTTTTCCACCAGCCCCATATAATGTTTCAACACCGCCAACCAACTGCTCGTATCTAGCATAGGCTTCCACAGATTTATAAATCAGGCTAACAACGGCAGTACCAGCAGCTGCAGCTCCTGCGGCTACTACTTTAGCGGCAGTGCCAAATTTTCCAAGCTTACCGCTAAATCCATCCATTCCTCGTGATAGACCCTTGTCGTCTAATTCTGTGTCAATGATAACACGACCATCTCCGCCCATTGCCATATCTATCACCTACCTTTCAATCATGTGCACGCATAAAATTCATTGTTAATTTCCTGTAGAATTTCAAGCTCCTGTGGATCTTGCTGTTTAGGAAGTGTCCAAATTCTTTTCAATTTCTGACGTTGTTTATCTTCATCAATTTTTGTCTTCTTATAAGATCTTATAGAAATGATTTCCATAAGTTTTGTATTAGCGGGCAACCCTATAGTTAATGCCTTGAATAAATGCCAATGCATATAGTCTATTGATGTTAAATCAATTCCATACGCCTGCATAAAAGAAGCTACTATATATTCCCCATCTAATACATAATCCAGATAATTATCTTTATTATTATCCGATTCAATATGTTGTGGTGTGGGATTTGGATTGGAATAAAATTTTATAAGGGAGTTTAAATTCTCTTTTAATATAGGTACATTCGTATCTATAAAAAGATCATGAATTTGCCCCAGTGTGGTATGAGGATTTTTAATTCGCACACCAAAATCTATCCAATCTCTAAAATCTGTCTTTATTAAAAAAGGCTTACCGTCAACCTCTACGGTATTAGGTAAGCCTTTATATCTTAAATCTATCATCTGAGCAGTTTAGCCTTTTCTGCTAATTTTCCAAGCTCTAATAATTTAGTGAATTGAGGATTATTTACAAGATCCTGTAAATCATCCGTGCTATATTCGTTCAGTGGCTGATTGTATACACTGCATATTTTCAAATAAGCAATGTTTAAATCATTAGGATCACAATCTTTAAGTGGGCCAATTATTGTAAGCATACAATCCGCCCCCAGTAAATCCACACAGATATTATACATATTCTTGCATTTTGTTTTAAAATCGACACCACTTCGATTTCCTTGATCCACCTTTTCCAGTTTCTCTGCAATATCAACAGAGTATCTTGGAAGATCGTATGAATTTCCATTTAATTCGACTTTATACTCCATTTTTGATTCCTCCTATTAAACTATTAAACTGATGCTGCTGTAAATGTTGGAGCACCGCTTTCAATGGTATATGTACCTTTTTCAATTTCTCCGCCAAGTTTAATTGTAAAAGAAATTTTACCCTCTACAGTATCAAGAGTATCTAAAAGCAATGTACAAATTCCTCTCCAAGCTTTTTTGCCTGTACCTCCAAAACACATCAAGAACGGTACTTTAACAGCGTCTCCGGTCGGCATGTCGTAGAATTTTTTAAAAATGAAATCGTACATTTCATTTCCTTCATACAATGCAATTTCTTCCGGCAATTCCGGCTGATTACTAGATACCTCTTCCACAGCGTTTGGATAACAAATGTATTCCATAGACTCGGACTGAGGGTTCATGGCAAAAGCAAAGATTGTGGATAAATCAATTCGCTTCCAAGTATTAGCAGCAAATGTGCTATCTTCAGCAGTATCTAAAAATGGAATAAATTTATCCCTAGTTAATTTAGTTAATGCAGACATCATATTCTCCTTTCTAAGTAGTTTATCTCATATCTACCTTCATATCTTACATTTCCTGTATCTTCATTAAGGTAGATATCAGGAACCGTATATGACGGCTGAATATAGTTGACAGTAATTCCATCTATATAGGGTAATTCACGGTCATTACTTTTTTGTTCTATCCATGTTGTTATATTTTCAAATGCTTTTAAAGCTGACAAATTTATATCAGAAGTTCCCGCCGGATCATACTCTTTTACAAGATTTATATTGAAGAGCTCTGTAACTTCTATAGAGCCGTCCGTGAAATCTTGAGTTGATCGTAAATTAGGAACCGTGGTAACTGCAGTAGCATCAACTTCTACTGGTATCACATTAAAGAAGACATAAGAATCTGATTCAGGACAATCCGATAACCATGTTGTTAACTGCTCATATATACTCAAATTCTTCACATCCTTTTAATATAGTTTGTTATAGCCTGTGCAACCTCTTTGCCTTTTTCTCTGCCAGCTACTTCTTCCCAATGACTGGTAGCTAAAATGTGTTTTTCATGACTGTAGTTTAATGGTCTTCCAGATCGGCTAATACCGTACCATTGATAATGAGAATATGGCTGATAATAGGTCACTTTAAATGGTTCGGTTCTATAAGAATTTGCGAGAATAATCTTATCGGCCGGCACATATTTATTAAACATGGTTCCCCACGTTTCCGCTAAAAACATACCCACAGCATCATTACCCACTAATCTTCTTATAGTAGCCTGTTTATGATTCCACCTAAATTTTACCCCCATGCTACACACCCTCTACTCTGAATTGGTACTTAGTAGCACCAAATTTCTCTACTTCTGTTATTGTTTTTATCTCACACACTCCAGGTTCATACATATTTCTAACCGTTTGAATATTATTCGGATTTATATCTTCCGACACATTCTCTGTTAAAAATATGTAATCCCCCGGATTCAGTGTGAAAGAACTGGCAATTAGAGGTGAACCTTTCCAATCTTTATAAGGAAGGTATATTTCAGAAAATGGAATCAATATTGTAAATGTCTGACCAACACTGACAACATTTGCACTCACATTCTCTACTTTATTTGTGCTGTATGCACAATCACGAATCACAGTCTTATACCATACATCAAGCTTCGTAATAGAATCTTTTCTATTCAGTTTATTTAGAATAGTTACAGCACCGTTCATCGCATCTGACCTTCCTACAAAGCAAACATGGATATCCAGCTAATAAAGTTTTAGCCAGATTCGTAAATTTTATTTTTAAAGACTCTTCCGTCAACTGGGAATTATCATAGCTAAAAGATTCAATACCGTTAGAATAAGAGCTTATTACTCCATGTCCATTTTTACTAGATATAATTGTATCCGAAGAATATATCGTATTTATGATTTTAGTTTCTAAAACCTTAGCTACCTCCGGTATTTCTGTCAATTTAGCTATTCTATTGTTAGTTATATAATCCAGATAACTATCACCTTGAATTACATATGCGGGGAATGCGGATTCTTCAACTATTCCACCATAATTTTTATACTCAGAATAATTTAGATACGGCACACACATTCCCCTTTCACAATTTCATCCAGTTTAGTCGGAGGAACCTGAAACTGGCTCCTTTGGTTTTCTGCCACGACGAGCTTTTGGCGATTCCTTAAACTCATCTTTAATTATTTCTCCTCCACCATATTTGATATACCCCTTAGCGACCGCTTTATCTACGGTCGCTAAGATTGATCCATTAGGCATTTTGATTCTGATCATCAAATCACCGATCCTTAGGCTTTGGAAGTAACAGTAGCTTTACCTACCTTTACAACTTCTTTCTTGGCATTAATCTCTACAATGATAATCGGGTCACCTGTGGTAGCTGTGATTTCCGCACTGCCGTCCCAGTCCTTAAATACTTCTGCATCTACCACTTCACCAAGTGCTGGTGCTGCTACGTCTGCACCTGTTGCATATTTATAGCTATTTCCGGATCCCTTTGGTTCTGTTACTGTGATCTTAGTCTTTCCAGAAGTAGTTGCACTTGCAGCGGATGTTACGGTCAATGTAGCATTCGGTGCATAATACAGGATAGTTTCTGGGGTAACCGCTTTAGTACCATAGTAGAAGAACAGTTCCATTGCATAAGCTTCGGAAAGTGGTACTTTTTCTGCACTATATGGTTTGCTCATTACAGGCTGTGCAATAGATCCCTTCATCATTACAATGAAGTCTACACCCTTTGGCAGTCTAGTGCAAGATTCTGTCTGTACACCGTGGAACCCGAGGAAAGATTCTGCGTTAGTTTCGACATTTGCATTGTTTACTCCTGTATCCAGATATTTTCTGATTTCTGAATAAGCTTCTGCACTGAATACACCAACCATCTGACCTCTGTCAATACCGTCAATGTACTCATTCTCCAGAGTTTCCAATGTAACGATAGCGGCTTCATATTTATCCGCCATGGTTGTGATACCTGCAGCTGGTGTAAATGCAGTACCTGCTGCAACTGCTTCCTTAAAGAAAGCTCGGTCAAGGTGAGCCTGCATTCTAACGGTATGATTAGAAGCTCTTCTGGAAATAAGACCTTCCACACCCAGTAAAGATGCGTCTTTCTGTTCCAGTTCCTCTACAAATTCCTTATCTTTATTAATCGCAATAGTTACAGGTTTTCCTGCAATTTTAGCACCTTTTCCTTCAGTTCTAGCAGAACCATAATCTTTCGGCTCAGCATTCTGGAATCTCTTAGCTTCTACTGTACCAGATTCCGGATTACCGGAAAGGTCTGTGTTTTTGAGTACGCTAGACAGTGTACCCTTCTGTACGTTTTCAATGACCCCGTCATATGTTTCGGACAGGAGCATTTTACCCTGATCCTCTAAAAGAACGGATAAAGATTCAATTCTAGGCATTTTCTAATCCTTTCTACCACACCAGAGGACGCTCTTTCTCTTCGTTCTTTGGTGCTGGTTCATCAATTTTTTTAGTTTTGTCAACGAATTTAGGTTTTGGCTTATCATTAGGTTTCGGATCATTTGGTTCAGGTGGCTCTTCTGTTACAAATGCACCCTCATCCTGTTCCTTGTACTTATCAACGAAATCACTGAAACCAAGAACCTGATCATCTTTCATAGATAATCTATTTTCCATAAGGTCGCTAATAAATGCCTTTTTCGCACTATTAGAGCTGAATTTTAAACCCCCGGACAATTCTTTGATTGCAAATTCATAACGCTGATCAGCTAAATCTTTAGCGTATTTCTTTTGCTGTTCGTCGTACTCGGACTGCAGAGTGTTGAGCTTATCGGTAATGTCTTCAAGTTTACCTTTATCTACACCCGCATCTTCCAACTGCTTCTTTAAGTTTGCAAGATCCTTATCACGCTGTTTAAGGTCGTTCTCAAATTTAGTTTTGGCTTCTTCCGCACTTGTTATCTTTTCACGAATACTTTCAACCTCTTTAATAGTCTTGTAATTAGCATTCACTTCTTTGTCAAAAGATTCTTTTTTATCTTCTGGAATCTCGATATCAAGTGATTTTAAAATTTCGTAGATATTTTTCATTTAAACCTCCTAAAATATCTTGTATACCGTGTTTTCCACGGTTTGGAAATCCTTTTACAAGTGTATTATACACAAGTTATCCACAGATTACAAGTATTTTTTGTGGATAAGTCTGTGGATAACTTAGTAAAAATTTGTAAATATAAAAAGTTATCCACAACCTGTGGATAACTCTGTGGATAACTTATATTTTTACTTGTTTTGGTTCAACTTGCCGACCCTTATAATTAGGGACATATGCGTTATCAAATCTAGGTTTTACTCCGGATTTATTTGCAATATGTCGGTAGGATGCTTCTAGTATGTTCAATCGTTCTTTTTCTTTACCTATATCTTCATTTGCTGATTTTAACCCGATTATTTTTTCTTTTTCATATCTCATCCGAGTTTCTAGTCTTCTCATTACTTGAGTGCATTCGTATCTTGTGTATTTTTTACCATTCACGTCAATCATTTCCTGAGAATAATCTTTCATTTCCCGTAATTCCTGTGCGGAATATGGATTAGGAGATACACCTAGAACAATATATGAAATATTGTGTTGGCAATTCATCGTGCCGATAGGTCGTTTTAAACTGGACTGCAATTTATTAAAACCTTTAAGTGTAAACTGTTTCCCCTGATAAGGTAGATGATCCTCTGCACACAATCCATGTGCATCAATTTGTACACCATCTGCCCCGAATTGTTTACCTGCTTCTTCTCTAATACCAGAATTTAATCTTCTAATACCCTCTATTAAATTTAATTTCAAGGCACTATCTAACCTTCTTGTTAGTCCGCTAGCATACACAACACGCAAACCATTTGAAACAGTCTTGTTAATTATCCGACGGGTGACAGATTTATAATCCGCCATCCCCGTAGTGACTTCTTGAATTATACTGTCAACTGCATTTCTATAATCTTGGGAAATAGCTGTAGTGTGAGAAATATTTCTAAAAGTGTTACCCGTAGCCATAGCCATTGATTTCATATAGTTGTTTATAACAGTATTTTCAAAAAAAGTGGGTTGAATTATATTTTTAGCCAAATAGTACTTAGCCATGTCTGAATACTCCAACATACCACTTTTTTTGAATATCATTTGAATTTCTAATACAGATTTATCTGTGGCTCGAGCAAGCATATTATTTATCTCATCAATGTTAGCCTGCATCTTAGCCATCTCGTCTAATCTATGTATATCCGTAGCAGTCAATGCCCCTATATCTGAAATATGTTTAGCCATCAATTGAATATAACGAACATTGACCTCTTCAAATCTATTAGCAACTATAGTAGAAATCTGTTCTATATGTTTAGCAACTGTATTAGACATTATTCTTCCTCACCACCAGCATCCTCTGAGGCTGCATTAAACATTAGTTCCTGACTTAACCGTATAGACTCTTCCTGCATTTCTTGAATTGCCTGTTTAGCGGTATCGAGGTCTTCACCTGTGTACCACGCACGAAGTTCTGCTTTTGACAATATACCATCCTGAACTAATAGACGCTTCTGAGCTAACTCTGTGTCCACATCGGTAAGAATTGAATCACTCCAATTTATTGCTACGTCAAAATCTTCTATCTTATGGAGTTCATACAATTCAATAAATACTTTTGCACCGTCGATAGCATCCCTAAACGCCTGCTCCAAGGATTCCTGATTTTTAGTGATAGTTGTGTAGGTATTCTGTCGGAGAATTTTAATTTCTGTGGCAGTACGAGCATCACTCTGCACATCTCCCAAAGTACCACGGGCTAAACCACAAGCATCCTCAACCTTATGTAAATAGGTATTCAAACCCTGAATATAAGACGTGTCTCTCAATGATGGTGTAAAGGCATGATAGGTATCTTCATTTCCAAGATCTAACTTCCTGTAAATTCTATCTTTACCACTATCTAGCCGCTGTTTGAAATATGTATCCTGTGTACAAAGAGCCGTAGAATCTACATCAATAGCAATTTGACCAGCTTCATATTCCCAATCCAGTCTAGAGAATTGTATATCGGCTAATTTAATAAGATCGGCAGCGGCACTGAATACAGAAACACCTAAAGGAGATTCCATGTCCACATTATTAGCAACAGGTACTTTATAATATCCATACATCGGTTTCTCTACATCCTGTATTGTAACCTCAGGCTCAATATCTGACCATTTTGAGACAGCTGTGAGTGGTATTTCATTTCCTAATTCTTGTTCATCCATATCGTCATTATCGACTAATTTAGCCTTAAAAGCTTTGTTCTGCACAACAATGGTATTATCAGAAAATGTGTGACGCTCAACTTTTGTGTATAAATCAGATCCTGAAATAAACTGATCTAAAAAAGCTACATCTGTTATTCTGCCATCATCATCAAAAGAAATAGGATAAAAATCACCCTGCAATACGAAATCAAAATAAATTGAGTCCTTTACAAGGTATGGCTTTATGATCATACCACCTAAAGCCATAGCCTTTTCTAAATTTATATCCAACTTAGATAAAAGTTGAACCTTAAATAGATTGTCAACGTACTCGGCTAAAGAATCTTCTTTAGTTTCTACAGGTACTTCTTCGATTTCCCCTGTTTCTGTATTGACTTGTGTGATAGGCGGTGGAGTGATATCCACCGTCAATTCACACATAACCATCATTTGAAGCATTTGACATATAGATTTAGGTAATCCCATAGAACTCACATCACCATCAATCCAAGAAGCCTCATTTTTGTACATAAGTTTCCACTGCTGTATAGCATCTGACATTTCATCAGATATCAAAACCTCATCAATGTCCACAAGATCTGTAATATCTGTGTATTTTGTCATTTTTCTAATAGCTTTTTTTATGAGTTCAATTAATTTTCTCAACATAATTTAATTACCTCAATTATAATCTACTGTTAACTGATGTAGATCCTTCCACCTTCAACAGCACATACCCATCCTGAAGGGATCTTCACCCAAGTGTATTTTCCAATCTTCCTAATGGCAAGGACTGTTACCCTTGTTCCGGATTTCAATACAGCATAGGTCTGGTTAAAGGAATGGGATCGTGCGTTGGAAGTGAGTTCACTGCGTTTTTTCTGTGCTCCTCCAGCAGATTTACGCACCCTCAAATTGGCTTTCAGCGTGTAGGTCGAACCAATTTTGTAAGAACGGCTTGAAGAGCCTGAACTGCTGGAAGTTGAAATTGGCAAGTATATGAATCCAAGAAATCTGTATCCTCTCAGATAGCCCGATTTTGGAATAACACTTGTCCAAAATTTTCTTGATCTGTATCCTGACTGAGATACTGTGAATGACCCATTGGAATGGATTTGTTCAACTACTGCTACATGCCCTGCACCGTCTCTGCTGTTTCCAACTCTGCCTTTTGCCCATACAATGATTGCGCCGAGTTTAGGTGTTCTTCCTCTGGAGTAGCCGTCGCCGAACCCATACCAGGTCTCAGCATTCCCTCTGGACAGCTTTGGGGTAGATCCAAGTATTTCCCTTGCACGCCCCCAAGCATACCCTACACAGTTGGGTAAAACACTGTTTCCTTTGATACGGATACAACTGTTGTACCCTCCGTAACTAGTGTGTATGTAACACTTGTTAGTTGTGGACGGTGCTGACAGTCTTGGTGAAAAAGACATGGCTTACACCTCACTTTCGTCATTTACAGCTTCCAGTTCCTTTCTTGGTTCCTGGTATGTCATTACCTTAGCGGTATCTTTGAGACCGTGTGTGCTTGGGTCAACAACAATACCAAAAGCAACCAAGAGGTTGATAATGATACCAGCAAGCTGTTCTATTGTGTCCTGAGAAACAGCAGGAACAATTTCAAAAATACCCAAGATCTGGTAAACAAATGCGATCGTTGTAGCAATCAAGGCTGCTAAAGAAATTTTGTTTTTAAACCTCAGTTTCCAATTGATAAGTTTCATTATTTATGCTCCTTTCTACCCCGCCGTGGGGATTTCAACATATTTATACCATCCAGCTGGATAGCTTTCAGGATGCCAAACATTGTTATCTATGTTTGAAACATACACAGTGCCATTCTCTAAACAGCACTCATCTTTCATGTACATTCCAGATGTGCCTTGCGGCTCAACATAAGGCTTTGCTTTCTTTGGATTTTTTGTGTGACATAAACCCCACTGTGCTCGTAAATTCACGGGCTTGTCTGTGTAAATTGTACTGTCATATGGCTGCAACAGCTTCCAAACTTGGTCATCATCACGAACCACTGACCCTGCTTTCCAGTTCAGATACTGTACTGTTGGATCAAATTCAGGAATGTCAGTTTCACGGTCTATGATTTGTGTGCCTGTCAGATCGGGGGCTTGTTCTTGTAACGCCGTGGCGGCCTGTAACCCAATCGCTCTCATATGTTCCAGTACAAATGTCTTATTTTCCATAACTGTTCACCCCTTCTTGTATTGCTGCAGCCAATTCATCATATGTGGCATATGTTATCGATCCTGTTGGATCTGGGTCTGGTTTTGGCGGTTCTGGTGGTTCTGGCTTTGGCAGCGGATCATGGATGAATTCACCGTTAATGTACTTGTAGTCTCGTACATTGTCATCAGGGAACGACTCGATCACGATGTCGTATTCCATGCCCTCGACGCACTCGCAAACGGACAATATCCTGTTTTCTGTATCTAAGTTTAATGCATACATTATTTATGACACCCCTTTCGCTATATAAACCGCTGTTGGGATTGAATAACCATCATGCCTGTTGTTAGATTCTCCCACATAACGATAGTACCCCTTATCAAAATTGATTGAGCCAGCGTTAGTTATTGTTACAGCTCTCCTAGTAACAAAGATGTTTCCGCCATCAGACGTACTTTGAATTGTAACAAGTTCAGTAGTAAACCCAGATTTTATAGGGATCCATGTGATTCTACGGTCTTTTGCGACAGTTTGACTTTCAAATTCAATTCCGATCAAATTGCCCTCGTTGGCCGCAATCGCAACATCTTGTGGCGGAAACAAACTTGACGGACTCGCATTCTGCCACACTTTCTTGATCTGCACCCCATTCTTTTCATCCAGGCTTCTCACCCAGCCTTTTGATCCGGGGTACCACCCACCGGCGTTTCCAGACCGATACCACACTGGACTGTTTCCGTCTAATCCTATGAACTGCTGCGCTACTATAACGCTGCCAGATGTGAAGTTGTACAACCAGCCGTATTTCATCGGCTGATTTTCTAACAATCCTTCCGTGCTGATATACGCCAGCCCTGTGCCAGCTTTCACCCAGTTGGCTGTTGTGTCACCGCCTCCGTTTCCGGTAAGGAACGATAAATCGCTAGACGGTATGTACTGCAAATTATTCATCGCCGCAGCTCTTGTGGTTTTTCCTGTACCACCCTTATTGATAGGCTGTACCTTGTTCTCTTCCGCAGATATCCTAGCTTCTAACTGTCCGGCTACAGTACCACTTAACGCTGAACTCACTAATTCCTGATACTGCTCATATAATGATCCAAGCTGAGTTATATATGGAATAGCTGGTAATACCCTACCACACAAACTATCGTCCATTCTTGTATCCAATATATTAGAAGCACTAATAGATGTGGCTCCAGCAGGTATTGTTATATCAGCTAAACCAATTTCCCAGAAATTAGATTCACGCTGTAATGATGGGGCTACAGGATTAGTGGAGTTTGTACCTGTCTTTACATATACCATAATGGAACGCACATTAGTTGATGTGTTGAATCTAGCAACCACTCTGTCTATTCTTCTTAGTGTTGCATTAGCCGCTTCTAATGACAATGTAACAGCGTTATCATTATACGCCAAAGCCCCTTCAATGTGACAACCACCTTTAGATACTTTCACAGACATCCCATTGCCCGGAATCACCTGTAAATCATCGTCTAATGATGATTCTATGAATACACCATTTGTATATCTCAATTTATTGAACTGACGTTCATTCTCAGCTGTTATCGCTCTGTCATATACAGGCTGCTCTGGCGTACCAGTATTTTGAGATTCAAATGGATACGAATAAAAAGCCATAAATTCTCCTTTCTATAAATTAAATACATTTTGCATCTTTAAAAGCTTTGATAATTTTAGGTGACTGAATAGCAAACCAATCTATCATTTCCTCATTGTATGCCCAACAATTAGTAGCACCGGAACACGCCTGCAAACCACTTTCACACAGAAAAGCATGAATGATTTCATGTCTTGTAACCTGTTTAATAAATGCTTTCATGTCTTTTACAGCATCTATGTCTCCCACAAGATCATCACTGTTACAAATTACAATTTCATGTGTACTGCAATCACAATAACCGTTATTGGCTTTTAATTTAGGATCTTCTGATTCGGACACGATAGAAATAGTATATTCCTGACCTAACACATCAATTTTATACATTTTTTAGTTCCTCCATACTATATTATAATATACAATAATAAAAAAGTATACAATTTATTGTCCTTTTCTTTTCCACACAGGCTCCATTGCATATCTAACCATATCTATACTGTGGTTATCTTTATCAGGTACATTTGAAGTTGCCTGCCCATCTGGCGTAAGTTCATATTCATATTCATTGAATTCTTTTGCTGTTTCCGGGCACCTTGCAGGATCTATAACTATGGCTACTAAAGATTGTAACCATTTTATTCCGTACCGTACAGAATCCGGACCTTTTTGAGCATCTCTTGCATCTGCTCCATAACTTCTATAGTCCGCAACGGATTTATGCTCTGCGGAATCACATATAATCCTATCGTGTAATCCTACACCTTTTTCATCTCTTAAATATTTCCAGGTATCACGGTTGCTTGTTTTCCATGTTCTGTATTCATCAAATATATACAATATTTGTCTATTAGAATCAAAATGCATTTTACCCCAGTGAAATGGATCCGGATACCAGCCCCAGTCAATCCCCATATGAATATGATCAAACCACTTAATTTCCTGATCTGTAATTGTTTCCAATTTTATATTATCAAATACATTAGTACCATTACCAATGACTTCTCCAAGATATTCATGTCTATATCCATCTGGATTTATTTGCTTCATCCAGTTAGCATCATCTATAAACTGTCTTCCTAGCCACCTTCTTGGAGCTTGTAAATAAGTAGTGTGTGATGTATATGTATCAGGTTTATTCTTTTCAACATCCATATAAGAATTCGCCCAATTTGTTCTAGATTTAGGAGGGTTCATGGATTTGAATACAAAAAACTTATTTCCACCTCTTACCACAGACTGCTGAGTTTTTCTTATTTCTTCCTCCCCTAAATATTCATCCAGTTCTTCAAACCACAGGTATTTTATGTATCCAAATGGAACTTTTATAGATTTTGATTTAGCCGCTTTATCCAGACCTTTAAAAAGAATAACCTGCCCTGTAGGTATGTATGTAATTTTTTTAGGATTAGTTGTAAATTTCCATTCGTTGCTAATATTTAATTTTTCGATACACCACTGAATCTGCGCATATACAGAAGTATCTAAAGTATCTCCAACTTTTCGATAACAAACGGCATTAGCATTAGGATCGCTCATTATACCTAGAACAATTTCAAATCCGATAACAGAAGATTTTAAAGAACCTCTTCCACCCATAAGATTATAGTATGTGTGCTTTTCATTTATAATGTCCCAGTGCATATCATAAAATGCAGAACCTATACAATCTGTTAATTTGACTTCTATCTCATCTGTATGTTTATTACCAAACATTATATTCCTCTCTAAAAACTTTAGCTAGCCCACACTTTAATCGATAATAAAATAGAGATAGCGTTGGCTATTAAAGTCTTTTTTAAACTGTGTTAAGAATAAAGGATTAAAATCATACTTGTCAATGAGTTCCTGTACTTCACTATATTTGATTGTGTAGGGTTCTTCCTCTGTTTTGTAAATATCATCATAGTCTTCAATTTGTAAATAGTGATTTAAGGATAAAAGCTGTTTACCATATAGTGGTCTAGTTCTATTTGTAAATAGATCAAACATATATACAGTACCTTTATTTTGTAATGTATTTAATATAGTATATATATTATTTAATTGTGTAATATTTTTCATTTTCCCGCCTCCGGTTTTGGTATATCATTTACTATTGTTACTTTAGCTTCTACTGCTGTATTAGTGAATACTCTTTTAGCTAATTCCGCCGCTGCTTTTGTTCTTTCTTGTAATGATGGATCTAAATCAAATTGATCTCTCTCTTCTCCCCGCATTACCCTTGTATAATACTCTAAAATTTCATCTGTATCCGCAATTTTTTTACGATTTCTTGCATCCATTCTTTCCTGTATGTACTTGCGAATCTTTGGAGATTTCAACATTTGACAACCCTGCACCCCCGCATTTTTTGCTTTGTACCCCGCATCTAATGCAGCTTGTGTTGCATTCTGGTGTTGTAAATAATTTTCAGCAAAATCGAATTGACGCTGAGTTAAATAATCCGGTTTAACTGGCACAATTTTATACCTCTCTTTCTTTCTTAAATTTAGTCTCGGCTATTGTTTTCTCTACCTGATCTATAAGTGTATAATCTGTATCATTTATCTGTTTATTTATGTCCTTTATAATATTCAAAATTTGTGCAAGATTTTTTATTACAACAATTTTATTACCAGTTCTGAATAATACCTTATTTTTATGTCTTACAGATGTCATTGTTACAAAACAATCTTTGTCCTGATTATAAAATTGTGTATAAGAAATAGAAACAATAAATCCTTGTTGTTTTAAAGCTATTTGTAATTTTCTAATAGTTGAATTATAATTCGGCATAATTAAAAAATCCTTCCTATATCATAATAAAATTATAATATAAAAAGGACTTTTTGTAAATTATTTCTTAATTGCTAGTTAATAGGTTCTACATAGGGATTATCGTTATTTACAAAATGGACTAATTTCTTATGTTTATTTTCTGATTGCCATTTCTTAAAACAGGTTTTGCCCATACCTACTTCAATAGACTCTGTAGATTTTAATTTTCTGCCGCATCTTTTGCAGGTTGTTTGCTTTAATTCATTCATAACAAATGAACCTCCATGAGTGTTACAACCCTATTTACTAATTTAGTTAATTCTTTTAAATTATCTTCCAACTCTTCTGTCTTTGTCTGCAAATCAAACACCTCTTGTTCCAGCTCGTTAATTTTTCTATTTATATTTTGATCCATTAGAATAAACACCTCTCTATCATATCCTTACCCCTTAAATCCCTAATCCATTTTTTAGGTATGCTATTATAGCCATAAATCAATGCTGCACAAGCACCTGTCAATGCTGCAATAGTGTCTGTATCTCCTCCCAATCTTACCGCAGTAATAACAGCTTCTTCATAACTGTCAGTATTGTACAAGCACCACAACACACTTTCCAAAGTATCTTTCACATAACCAGTAGACCGTATATCGGAATCGGCTGTTGTTAGCAATACGATAGGATAATATTTCTCCATATCTTGAGGTTTAGAAATCATACCATTTATACACATATGAACAAGATGTACATATGCTTCACAATATTCAATACATAAAGGGTGTGCGTGAGTGATACAAGAGACATCTGAAATGTAGTCAAATCCATTTTTCACAAAGGCTAAAGGTAATATTCTCATCATAGATCCGTTACCACAGTTATACTTATCTGTAAGTCCACAACCTCTTTTTAAGGCTTCTTTTGTTGTATAACCTATATCAAACACGTTATTATCTAAATAGTATTTTCCTCTAGCACAGGCTTCTAAATTTTCCCGAATACGTTTTACACTAATTCCTTCAGAGTATTTTAATGCTTCACAAGTGGCAAGTGTAAATGCTGTATCATCCGACCATGTGCCTTTCGGCATACTCCATGTTCCACCGCCCGCCATTTTAATAGTATTAGTCATATCTCTTATAGTAAATTCATAGGGGACACCCAGCGCATCCCCTACAGCAAATCCATAAATAGCTGTTTTTAATTTATCATTCATGATTAACCTCCTCTTCGACAATTCTTACAAATTCGACTATATCATCTACAATGTATTCCAATACAACATCTGCGGAAATGATACGCATTTCTGGCTCGCTGCCGTTTACGGTCTCAACAATCAGACCATAATTTTTACAAAAATTAAACTTTGGTTTTTCGCTATACATCGGGTCAGCTACACCGGATTTTTGAAATCCATTGTAAATTTTAGAAATCAAGCGAGCGTTTCCAACATATAAATCGAAATCGACTATATCAGCACCTATTTCTCTGTCATGCTCATAGGCTGTTTCTGCATATCTATATTTTTTTAAATTCATCATTTTCCTTCTCCTTTGTGTTGTGTTTTTCTTTATCTTATGTATATATTGTAACACATAAAGAATAAAATGTCAATAGTTTTGCAATAAAAAAATTGACCACCGAGAGGAAGAAGTGGTCAATTTAAACACATTCACAAGAAAAAGCATATTTAACAATTAGTAATAGGAGTTACTCATATGCACCCAAGCACAAAGGGAAAATGTTAATCCTCTCTACTATTTATTTTAAATCAGGCAACCCTGAACTAAATAGTCTAATGCTATATCATCTAAAATTTTTCCAGTTTTAATACCGTATTCTACTTTCTGACACAATTTCATGTTTCTTTCCAATGTACCTAAATTATAAGCTCCAATATTTTTTATTGCATGGTGGACTTCCCAACCCAGCAAGCCAGTTCTTTTAGAAGCATCTTTTTTATTCTTTCCTAACCCTTGAATTGCAAGCATATTTCTAAAACCTGTGTATAAAACAGATGCTATTAATACAGCAGGTTCACCTTTTCTTTTAGCCTCATCTAATTTTTTAAAGGCTTTATCAATATCTCCATATAACACTGCGTCAGTTAATTCAAATGTTATGTCTCCAATTTCTTTATAAAAAGCATTATGTTTATCCAAAATTTCAAAGGCTTCATTAGGGTCTATTTCACCGCAACTTCGAATATAATGATCAATTTTATCTAGTTCTAATAATATTCTGGCATAATCATTATTGCAATATTGTATCAATTTTAAGCCGTTGACATCATTAAGGTTGAGTTTAGAAGAAATGTGGTGTTGCAATACATCCGCAGTCAACGGCTTAAATTCTACACAATAACTCTTATTCCTAATATAAAATTTTTCGGATTTCTTGAGCTTGCCATATCTTAATACCAAAATGTCCTTTGATTTTGAAAAATAGTTAGCTACCTCCGTCCATTTTGTTTCTTCCGACCTGTATGCATCATCCCTATTGATGATATACAGCTTGCTAGAGGAATCAAGTGTTTTGACTCCTCTTTTGCTGTATAGGTCGGCGACCGACCGAAAGGAAGTACTTACATGACAAACCGAACTTTTTAGTTTGGCAAGATACACATCGAGGATTCCTTGCTCTTCACCGAATAAAATTAGAAAATGTGGTATATCATTTTTTGATATTCTTTCCATCAATTCTTTCAATTCCATTAGAACAATTTACCCCCTTTGTGTATTTGTATTGTAACACCTTTTTTAGCCTTTGTCAATATATGTGTTACAATATTATCTAAATAATTTTTATCGTGCTCGTTTAATCTGCCATAAATATGAAATCCAGTTGTACCATCAAAATCATAAAAGACATAACCATACATAGTATCATCAATATTTATTTGAGACTGTAAACTAACAAGCTGTCTACATAATTCATCAAATTCTTTATCAGATAAAAAATTTGTATCACGGTTATAATAAAAAATACTATTGATTATTATTTTACGCTGTAGAAATTCAATTTGAGTTTTGATGTCCCAACATCTAGGAAACTTCTGCATTTTTGAGCACCCTTAAAATATTTATTAGCATAATCTCAATGCTAGCCTTTTTATTTAAAGAACCTGTTTTAAATTCCTTTTTACAAACTTCTATAGCATCTAGGATTTGTATCATACAATCATCCGGGCACTCAAATTCCGAAAACTTCCGTGTAAAAACTCGCATAAATAATTCACAATCTAATTTAGACTCCTCCGAAACCTTGGAACGTAACCTAGAAGTTGCTTTTAATAAATGAGAACCACGTTGACTATATAACGCATTAAAACAATCGTTTACAATAGTCTCTGCCTGTTTAACATCTGTATTTTTCCAACTTAATACCTGTCCAATAGTATTTGCATACTTAATAACTTCCTCATGTTCAGAAAATTTAATTAGTTCCGCCTGAGAATAAGGCTCCATTTTCAACTTAACCGCCCTGCTCCACAACGTTCCAATTAGATTAGAAGAATCTTTAACGGTCATTATAAAATATGATTTATTAGGTGGCTCTTCTACTACCTTTAAAAGAGCATTTTTAGCGTACACTGACATATCATCAACATCTCTAAAAATATAGACAGTGGGCTGCGTGATATTATAAGACATCCTTATTGCATTTTTCACAGCTTCTTTGGAATTATTTTCACAAATCACACCATTTCCTAGCAATTTCATGATTATTTTAGCAAGCGTCAATCTTCCAGACCCCACATCGCCCTCAATAATTATAAACCTTGGTATAGATTTATTTAATCTCCACTGAATAACTGTTTTTAAATTTTTTTTCTGTCCAACCACTTAATTTTCCCCCTATCTACATAATAATAAAAACGAAGATTGAATAATAGTCTTAGGATCAGAGTCCCACTTAATTCTATAATCTAAATCAATTACAGCATCTAGAATGTGCGGTATAACATCTGCAAAATCATCTACTATAGAACTAAGATATTCGTCGTTAGTTTCTGTAGAAGGTATATTTATATATTTATAATCTTCAAGCAGGATATAAGCCTGTACATCCAAAAGAAATTTATAATATTCTCGAATAAACTGTTTTAGATCTTTTCCTGAATTAAAGACGTTATCTACAAACTTAAACACACCTGCTCCATCTTTATTTAGTATCAGCTCTGTCAACGAGAACATAGACTCATAATCTTCCGAGCCTATAATATTCAGTACATTTTCTAATGTAAGTTCTTGAGTAATGGAAAGACACTTATCTAATAATGTAATAGCATCTCTCATACCTCCAGAACACACTTTTGCGATGTGATTTATTGCTTCTGGGTACACTTTAGCTTCCGGAACTTCATTATTCAAAATTCTATTTAATCTATCAATAATACCCTGTGTACTTATCTTTGTAAAAGTATAACGCTGTACTCGTGATAGTATAGTTGCCGGAATCTTTTGCGGATCTGTGGTGCATAATATAAAAATAGCGGTTTTAGGTGGTTCTTCTAATAATTTCAGCAGTGCCTGCCATGCTCCTGAACTTAAAGAATGACACTCGTCAATTATAAATATTTTATAATCTCCATCAATAGGCTTTCGTTTAGCATCCTCTATTACAGTACGAATATTATCCACACCACTATTAGATGCGGCATCTATTTCAATAGGATTTCCGGCACCTTTATTTATCATTCCTGCAAATATTCGTGCAGACGTTGTCTTACCTGTTCCTGCAGGGCCTGTGAATAAATAACCATGTTGAAATTCTTCAGTTTTAACCTGATTTTCTAAAATTTGTTTGATTATTTTTTGTTCCGTTAAATCATCAAAAGTCTTAGGTCTATATTTTACCGCCAATGATTGCTTTGCCAAAACTACACCCCCTTAACATGAGTAGCTAACATATCTGCCTGATGTGTCCACAAGACATTAGGATACCATTTAATTGCCCTTGTATAATTTTTCCATTCTGAAGATTCCGTAAAAGCTCCCATATGATAAACAATACAAGCTAATTCTTCTTCTGTAAGTCTTAATAAAGATCCAGCAATAACTGCAGATTTCATTCCATGACCTGTGAATAATGTATCTTCATTATACCCATATAAAGCACCACTATACTGAGATTCCAACTCAATTTTTCGGCTATAGCTATCAATCTTACATAAATCATGAAACAATCCTACAATCACAGGGGAGTCTCTACGTTCCCACTTAAGATTATTACACCTAGTCAACTCTAACAAATAATCACATACAGCTATACTATGCTCGGCTAAACCACCTATATAATTGCCGTGATGTCTGGTAGATGCGGGCGCACAGAAAAATCCTCGTTCAGACAAAGCATGTAAAATATCTTCGGTTTCTGAGACCGAAGTATAAGTTAACAGTATCTTTGTTTTTTCGTATAATCTTTGTGTGTCCATATTAGTCCTCCTCCCAATAACAGCTGATATATGAATTTGCATATTCCCAACATTCCTGATCTATTTCTTCCTCGGTAGCATCATCAGGAACTTCAAACTCAAACCCTACATCTGCACTACCTAAGCTAACAGTACCTTTTATTATTTTCATAATTTATACCTCCTCATAGGTTTGTTCAAATATATCTGGTTTACAAGGATAAAATTCACCATTCACGCCTTTGATTATATAATCACCAACAGCTGCAAATAGGTCTCCTTCTAGTGTCTTAATATATATTCGTGGTACACCCGACCTATATTTGAATTGCAGGTGTTCACCGACAAAATCTCGCACTTCATTCAGATTTTCACCCATCCACTGGAGTGCCTCAATTGTTACTGGCTTCTTTACATATTTTTTAATCATCTTCTTCAATCCTTTCTAAATATTCACATGCCTGAAAAAATGCGCACTGCATCTTATAATTATAATACTCTGTGTCAGAATATTCATCTTTTTCAGGTGTTGGGAATTCATATTTATTTATATACCCACGATAGGCGTATTTCAGGAACTCAATAACTTCTTTTGGTGTCATTGTCTCTAATGCTATCATATCATAGTAATTATAGGTAATTGTTTCTACTTTTCTCATTGCTATTACTCCTCTTCAAATGTGCGTATATAACCACACGATTTATCCTCCGGACACCATCCAAGATATTCACAATTTCGTAAAAAATAGAAGTCTGTTATCATTTCCCATTCTTCCGAATATTTAGACAACTCTGATTTAATAGTCTTAAACAACTCCCTGTATTCCCAGTAAGCTCGAGAGCATAGCCTATGATGTGACATTTCAATCAAATTACGAAGATTACGATGATCTACGATCTTAGTTTCTGTGCCTAAAGGATAAAACATTGCAATATCCTCAAGTGGTACATCTCTATCTTTTAAATATTCAATAAAAGAAGAAAGGTCGTCCATATACTCATAAAATCTTGTCATAATAGATGCTTTTGAAGATATCGAAGGAGGCACAATAAAAGGTACATGCTTACCATAATCAACATATCTTGTACTTACTTGAAGTCTTGTTGGAGATCCTCCAATATGTGTATACCATTCCCTGATTACACGAGAACTAACACCACTAATTTCTAAATCTACTTGGACATATTCTAAAACTCTGCCATGATTAGATCGTAAACAACTCAGACCTCTTTCGAAATTTTTATCGTCATTTGTTGTATCCGAATTTGTACAACATCCAGCTCTCTTTCCAATCAAAGTGATAGGATCTTTTGTTGTTTCAGGCAGTATATTCACATTAATCGTCATATCGTCCCTCCTTAAAATTTACATATTCTATAAAATCATGTTCATTCAAAATATAATAATTAGCACCATCTGGTCGAAACTGAAAAGCTAAAACAGCACTAAGTTTACCTTGCTCAAACGCCTGTTCTTGGGCTTTCATAAGCCAGTCATATCGGATGCTGAAAGAAGATTTCGGTGTAAAAGGTGTTTTGGCTTCTATAAGAAACAAATCTGTTAAAATATCACCCCCTCCAAATTTAGTTCCTCCACTATTAGGTTGCACATAACCGCCAACTCTGTGGGCTATTCTTAATTCTTGATTCGTGGATATAACCTGTTTATTTTCCATAATATTCCCCTATATATTTAATATTATTTTCGTCATTTTCCCAAGTTTTTGTATTAAACATAAGAGTATCCTGCAAATAACATAATGCGATATAATCGGCATTACTATCATATTCCTTTAAAATATCCACAATCTGTTTTAAATGAAACAAAATACTCTCTTTACACTGTTGTTTATCCATGTTAAACTTCCTCACATTCCTTTACCGCGGATTTTATTATCCAGCCTTCCCATTTTACATTTTGTAGTTTAGTTTTAACCTCTTCTAAATGTTCCTTCAATTCATCCTCTGTATCAAATGGATTTATATAAGCATGCTGTCCACATTCCGGACCTAATCCATACAATCTTGACACGGGATTAGTAAGAGGTTTACCACATTTCATGCAAATATCTGTTTTTTCGATATCCCCAAAACACTCCGCATATATCATACCTCGTGTCTGTTTAATGACTTTAGCCGTCATTCTTACAAACGGCATTGGAATATCATTATTCCACCTGCTCATGAAATCAAAATCTCTATTGGATTTTTGTGTCATGTATTTTTTAACCGTTATTCTATACAACTTATTATTCTCAAACATACTAGATGTAGATTCTTTTTCTTTAGCTGTAACATCTTCAGGTTTATTGGAGATAAGGGTGAACTTGAATTGTTCCCCCTGTATAAACTCCATGTTTTCAAATCTATGTATTTTACTAAATATGCTTTTCATTGGATATCCTCTCAACCTGATCCTGTGTAAAAAATGCAGAGTCCTTTAAAAAATATCTACCATTATCTATCATTTCAGTGGTTCCGTCTTCCTTCTCCACTTCAACTTTTTTGCTGGATTTTTTCCAGATAGATATTTTATGGTGAGACTTTTCACCGTGTTTAACCCTAAAACCTAAATTTTTCCACTGACTATAAGTATGAAGTACCACTAAATCCGGGTCTAACCCATGCAAATTCATATAAGTAATTATTATTTCATTATTTGTCATGTGATACACCCCCTAATACTGTACTAATGTTTCATACTCTAATTGACTTTCAACTAGCCAATTTTCTCCGGCTCCATAAGTGGTAACAATGAAAAGCCCGTCAAATCTTATAACAGTATGCTCATATCCATTTAGATCCCTCAATATACTCCCAACTCTTAAATCGTGTATTGTCATTTTCTTTCTCCTTTATATGTGTTTTTCTTTAACTTATGTATATATTATAACTTATGTGTTACAATAAGTCAATAGTTTTATATTAAAAAAGAGGTGAATTTTTATCACCTCTTTTTTAATTATTTAGATTTTTTAGATCTACTTTTTTTAGGTTTTTTAGGTGTTAGCTTAGGAAGACCATCCTCTTCCCATCTCTTTGTGATACTTACCTGTCCAGAATTTTTCTTTCCTTTCATAAAATTACCTCCTTATTCAGAATCTTCTAACGTTGCTACATAATAGAAACCTTGTTTTCTAACAGATTTGACTTTACAAGACTCATTAGATTTATGCAACACTTCACCTTCTGAGCTACCAAATGTAGACACATTAGTAATACTGGCTCCTCTTTTATTTTCCATTTTAAAAACCAGCTTCACATTATGGTCTCCCTGCGATGCAAAATTTTCTGCAATACCCTTATTTGAACTCCAACTGGAAGGGCCGTGCTTTCCCATATTTATAGTACCACCTATAGTAGATTTCAAGTCAGCTAAATATGATTCGCTGACATTTATACCTCTATAAACAGTGCCTTCATATTTAGGTGACTTATAAACGACTTCATCAATAAGTTTTACTTCCTTCGGCATCTGACCTTTACGCATCTTTTTATACGCACTTCCTGTATAATCTTCTATGGCATCCTTAGAAGCGGATGGATTGCCTATGCCGTATGATTTGTAACGATTAAGTGTAGCTATATAAGATTCACTCGGCATATGACCGCTCATGGTAGCGGTATTACCAACACTTGAAGGACTTATAGCGCTTACACCTGAATTAGATTTACCACTTGCAGAACCTCTACCTCCCATTTTTAAAATTCTCCTTTCTATAATCTACAAATGTAATTATAGAAGAGTCGAACTGTTTTGTCAATAATTCATATAAAGATTCTACGGATCTTAATAAAATTTGTTTAGGTTCTAATTCTTTTAGCATTCTTTCAAACCCTGTCAGAAATCTTGGCAATACTTCTTTTTGTCTACTGGAACCTGCTGCGGATACCATTAGTACAGAATCTTTAGGTAATCCACTAAAACAAAATTCGAAAGATTTCTCGTGACTCCAATTTACAGAGGGTATAGTAGTAATGCCCTTAATTTGACACATTCGCGCAAACCACAAATTTCTATAATGATTAAACCTCTGCAAAGGTTCGGGCATATCTATATAAAGGCTAAAATCCGGCATGACAATTCCTTTATATTTAGCTAATATGTCTATGTACTTCATTGGATTATTCCATATACGGTTAAACTGATAATCTTGAAGATAAAAGTGGATGTACGCATTTTTATTTTTATTAGACATTGCATAATTAAATGGTAAAAACGTAGCACCCCTTCTAGGTAATTTGAAAGTTTTTAATGGTAAAAGTATTGGAAATCCGTCATCTGTAAATTGCATTATATCTGGTGTTTTATACCAATTAAGTATATCCTGATTATTTAGCCACGCATCATTCCTCAATCTTTTACCTCCGCCACAGGTTTTCCCAATACAACTAATTTATCCTTATATTGCTGTACATTTTCAACATCCGTTCGTATTATAGCTTTACCAGATTCTGGGTATATATAAACACTATAACATTTATACTCGCCTTCTTGGCATTGTGTAAGTTTAGAATATAGTGGTGCTGCAATAAAAATGCCAAGTAATATTCCAAACAATACACACGATATAACAACACCAGTTAAATAAAATATGAATTTCTTATACGCTTTATCTTTTTTCATAATGTACCTGTCAATATATATCCCAAACTACATAAAATAACTAAAATAACAAAAGGTAATGAAGAAATTATGTAATCTATGGGTGAATTTTCTCTTATATGTTTTTTCATGATTAAAATTCCTCCCATCTAACACAAATAGCCGTATTTATAAGCGTAGAATCAAACGCTTTTTTAACTCCTTCTTCTGAATTAAACAACGCTATAATTTTATTGGTATCATCATCCACAAGTGCATATCTTACGGATTCTTCTGGAAATAACAATAAGAACTGCAAAGCATTTGTTATATATTCTTTGTTGCCTACTTTAAAAATAGAATCGTCTGAAAAGTTATGAGATCTAATATAATTTAAAGCCTCTTCAGGTATTAAATTTTTCTTCTCCAACCTATTTAATAAAATTTTTCTTTCTAACTGCATACCCGAATTATTCATCTTTTTTTCTCCTTCCATGGCAGATTGGCAATTTGACGGGCCAGCTGCTGCCGCTTTTCAGGATCACGCTCACACCGCCAGACTGCGTATAAACCGTCCGTACAGCCCACAACACGCTGTCCTCCGAGAGGACAAGACTTACACATTCGTCCAACCCTTTGGTAGGAGGCCTCGCATGCAAAACAGCGGGACATTGGGACACTGGTAGCATCCCAGTTTTCGAAGTAGTCCCTCTTTTCCTTCTCCGGGTGATCCGCAAGCCAGTTCCACAGCTTGCGGTGCTCTTCCTCGTAGTTTATCATTTTCCTATCGTTCAAGAACTCTTCCCTGGTCGCCGCCCTGAATTTGCAAAACACGCAGATTATAATTTTCCGATCTCTCCAACTGCATGCGTCACATGCCATCGGCGGATCCTGATCGTAGTCCCGGTTCGCCCAGCGTGACGGGCTAAAGATCACAAGATCTATTCCTTTTTTAATCATTTTCTTTCTCCTTTGTGTGTGTTTTATCTTATGTATATATTATAACTTATTGTAACACATAAGTCAAGCTAACTATTGACATTTTTCTATAGAATCTAAAACAAATTTATATAAATCAGGTTCTTCTTTTAACAACTTAACAAACGACCCTTTACCCTGTACTTTTATTTCTGAATCTTGTTTACTTATAATTTCCCCTGTCTCTAAATCTAATAAGCGAAACCACGAGCCTGCCTGCTGAATAATACCAAATTTAACGGCTACATCAAATGCATCGGACACATAGTCTATACCTGTCATATACATTAATGTATAGAATCCTGTTTTTCTGTCAGGCGGGCACACTTTAGACTTATCTAAATGAACTTGTACTAACTGACCTCTCGGGTTTTCACAAGCTCTTGATAGTACGGTGCCTTTCTCATCAATGAAATTACCATGCCTAAAGGATAATCGTGTGGTGCAAGCATGTTTCCAAGCTCTTCCCCCTGTGGTTACAGTTCCGCCATACATACTATTCATATCATCTCTAATTTGATTTATGCCAATAAATGTACAACTTGTTCTTGCACAAACTGGAGTAGCTTTTTTAGAGAACAGAGTTAAAGACTGACTTATTCCTCCATATGTCTTTTCTGTCATATCCTTTTCGTTAGCCAACCCAGAAACCATGGCTCCGATTGAATCTAAAATAACTAAGGATACATCACCTGTATCCATAATTTCTAAAAGAGTTTGAAACACATCTTCCGCCCCCTGTGAATCGGGTCGGAATAAAATAATGTTGTCAATATCCACGCCCATTTTTTGCGCCCATCCGGAATTAAAGGTGCTTTCGATATCTACAAACATAACTTTCTTATCGGGAAATTTCTTTTGGCATTGTCCGGCAACATCTAATGCAGTAGTAGTCTTACCAGATCCTTCTGCTCCACTAAACTCCGCTATTCTACCAACTGGCAATCCTCCATATGTCATGTAATTCAAACGACAAGAAGAAAATGGTATTTTATCAACATCTTGAAAATCCACACCAAGTTGAATATTACCTATTTTCATTTTCTTGTTCAAATCTTTTAAAATCACATCTAAATTATTCATTTTTATTTCTCCTGTAAGCCTCAACTTCTAAATATTTTGCTTCGCGGAATTTACACAAATTCTTGCACAATGTTTTATCTGTAAACACACATACTGAACAAGCAGATATCTGACCCCGATTTAAACAGTGACCTAACAGAGAAGGGCTGTATACACATAAATCAAAACCATGTTTAATCATTCACATTACCTCCTATATACTTAGAATTAGACAGTTCCATTTCTGTGATACGTTTATTCATTACTTTCTTTAAACTATTCAACATTTCATACCCTGCATCCATTCTTAATTTTACCTTTTTATAAGCCCTTGAATATATAGCAAGTGTCATGGTTTCTGCTTGTGCTATAAGCTCTGCCTGTGCCGTTTTATCTGCAACGGTCTTTCCGGTTGCTTGTTCTCTTGCTTTTGAATATACCTCTTGTCGTATAGCTTTGCAAGTATCTTCTTTAATACCTAAATCTTCTTGTGCAGAACCTGTGAAATATAAAGTATTTGCTAAATCCAATATATGAAATTCTAACTCTTGATCAGTTATTCCTCCGTTATTTTGCAACTCTTCTCGAATAACTGACATTAAATCATTCAAATCCTTGCAGTACTTATTTACAAGTCTATCTGATATTCTCTTGATCGTATCACTTATACTATCCACATTCTTCATTATATATTCAGCAGTTTTTGGTTGTTCATTATTTGCTTTTCCTTCTCTACGACTAGCCATTATGATGTCTCCTTCCATACTCTGCTATCAATAATGCCTCCGCCATTCCGTCATGTGGTTTTCTACTTCTAGGGGTTGCTAATAAATTTATATCCGGAAACAACCTTTTACAAAGATCAATTGAAGTATTCTTATCCGACGTTACTTCCATATATTTTTTCCACGTTTGCGGGGTCACATCCACGATAGGTATACGATAAGCTTCTAAAACTCCCAAAATGTATCCATAATTTTTACCAAAGTTAAACATACTTGTCACACCTTGTCCGGGCATAGCATGTACTGCTTCAACATAAGCTATGCATTCAGATGTATTTTTAGCACCTCTTAACCACAACAACAAAGAATCATTCGAGTATGGCAAAACATGCACAAAACATTTTTTAGAAGATATAAGTGCTATTCCACCATTCTTACCCGGATCTATACCTATAAAAATCATATATCCTCCTCGATTTCACTGGATTCAGATATTGTTATATTATTATGCGTCCAAATAAGGCACATAATATTCCAAACAAATGCTCTATCGTGGCGCGCATCCTCATCGCCTCTGAGCCATTTGAGATAGTGCCGCACGGCAGAATCTATGTAACTCGACTCAGGGATTCCTTTCTGCCAGTTGTTTTCACCATACTTTTTCGCACCTTCTTCAAAATGCTTAGAGACTTCCAGAATCATTGTTTGTTTACTCTTCCAGTGCCACTCATTGAAAGCGTCGAGAGTCTGAAAGAGTCTCTCAATATCTCCTGTTTCCTGGAACTCATATATTGGCAGCAAAACAGGATTTTTGCGCCCAACTACTGTCAAGTATCCCGCTACTACATCCAGCGGCATAAGATCACATCTGCCTTTACCTTCCTGAATGTCTCTGACCGCACCTGTTTCAAACTCTGTTCTGTTTCCACTATCTTTTATCATCACTCATCGCCTCTTTCTGTATCCATCTACTCATTATTCCACTGCTATAAGTTTACCATATTCCCAAGACGTAACCTCATCTTTATTTTCAGCACTCCACGATGTACGGCCATAATACCATGTAAATATTTTACCCTCTTCATATTTAGCAAAATGCCTCTTACACCATTTATCTTCTTGTGCATCCTTTACATAAATCTTTGTATCTACAGGTACTTTGCTCCAGTCAACCTCTGGTTCCTTAGGTTCCTTGTATTGATCTAGTAGCCAGATTGACACCAACATATGACACTGGTCACATCTAACAGCTGAACATTTCTTCCCCATTGATTTTAATACCTTTGGGCCTACAAATTTATTGCAAAAATTATTCTCAAGTTCGCTAGGATAATTGGATTTAACAAGCATATCTCTGTATTTTTCATAATTAGTCATTTATTCCCCACCTTTCAAAAAGACAATAGATTTCTGAAATAACATAATGAGAGCCATCTTTCCAACCTCGACTATAACAATTCTTCTGTTTTTGTTTTTCTGTAAGGTCATCATATGGTAGCCTAGTCTCTGTGTAACCGAAGTCAATACGACGCTTATTTGTATTTATTAAAATATCCTGTATCTCCAAAACTAATTTTCTATATCGTTTCGCCTTGTACTTAGCTATAAGTAGTTTAATAAGTGTCATTTTTAAACCTCCTGCTCTTCTTCTGTTCATGCTTTTCTACAGTAGAGGGTCTCTTACCCATCCTGTACTCATATAATGGACAAGATTTAATAGGACAGCATCGAACTTCCTGTCGTTGTCCACAAGAACAATCTAAACACTTAGCCCTTATAGCTTTAAGCGGTGTTAAATTTGCCATAATGATTCCTCCTAATTTAACATTATATAACTGACTTACAAATTGTCTTATAATTGCAATATCTACAAATCTTAGTATTATCAGTCTTTGGTGGTGCTATTAGTCTCTCTACATAGCCTTCACAATCCATTATATATGAAACCAACCACTCTTTCATATCTTTTGTAACTGTAAACAACGTACATTCTAATGTACAGAAATCCCTGTTTTCATACAAAACAAACGCCTTGTCAAGATCAAGTGCAGTACAATAACAAATAACCTGATTATGATGTTCTTCCAAGGGTTGATCTTGCACTTTAGCATATTTAAAAGAAGTAACATTTTTCATTTCAAATAGATAATACTCATTTGTTGAAATACGCCTGATAATACCGTCACAACGAAATGATAAATTTAAAGCAATATCTATAAGATGTGTTTCTGCACCTGCTTTTTCTTTTACTAAAATATTTCTACATTTTCCGAACTTCTGTTTTTGCCTAACATATTCAGCAACATCTACATATTCCCAGTCTGTGCCTAATTCTTTAAGCTGTAAAAGAACCTCTTGCATAGCTTCATGTCTTCTTGTACCTGTATCCGACATACCTATCATACTATACTGGGAATCTTCTTTATCAGTATCAGCCCCAACCCTTGTAAAATACATATTTCTCATACATTTTAAAGAACTCGGTTTATAATACCTGCTTGGTTTACGTCTGTTACTAGAATCAAGTCTCTCAATGGATGTCATTACATCCACGAGAAACTTTTTATTATCCTCTAAATCCTTCGATCTATTATTTATAAGATTTAATAATTTTCTTGTCATTATCTTACCTCTTCAACATGATATCTTCCATAGCCGCTAGTTCTTCCACTACCAATTCCAAGCCCAAATCCTGCAAGGTTGATGATGTTGAGAATCTGCTCTAATGAGTATACATTTTCTGTGAACTGGATTGTAAATTCTGCACTCCACCCACTAAATCTATTCATTCTTACAAGAACGGGTTTTCCTGTTCTTGGAGACATAAGTTTTTCATCCACATAATGCTCTGTAAACTTGATAGGAATCAATCCACCCTTAGCTATTATATTCAATGAATTATCAAACTTTGTCTTATACTTATCAATCTCATTTCTTACCACCGCATCCCCAAAAGACTTTTTAAGTCCAAATGCAGTAATACAAGGGGCATTATTCTTTAATGCGTCAATCAACCCGTTTTCACTGAAATCCGTCGGCTTTCCGTCTCTCCAATGCATAGCTGTAATAATTTGCTCCCACTCATTAGGCACTTCCATATCCTTTGCCTTATTCTTTCTCTGGTCTGTCAACTGTCTTGTGGAAACATCATTCATTTTATTTAGAATTAAATCTCCGTCTCCTACAATCTTAACAGTTACCTGCTTTGTTTCGATTCTCTTAATTTCAATAGTTTCTGTTTTCATGTTATTTGTCCTCCTTTAATGTGCTACATTGATGATTTTAATATCTACTTTATAAATATTTTGTATTATATTGTTCTGTTTTATTATGGCTTGTAATGTAGTGTTATATACTTATCTACCTTATAAAGTAGATGTTAAAATCATCAATGTAATGTGCTATCATGTTCTTTTCTTTATTATTCTATGCTGTTTTATTATGTTGTATGAGTTATACACTCGAATATCTGCATTGTATTATTTTGTGATGTTTTGTAATGTTCTGTGCTGTATTGTTTTGTTCTGTCCTGTTATGTTATCTGCAATGCAGATATTTGAGTGTATAACTCATTATAATCAATCGATCAAATTGAAAATATCTTCCAGTTCTGTAAGCATTTTATATTTATTCTTAAATGCTCTCAGCTCTGATTTTGCCTTCATCAAAAGTTCCTTATAACTATCCTCATTCCTTACTAACACCTTAGTAGGTTGATAAGTATTTGTTGAAGATTGGTTATAGAATACTCTTAATTTTATTTGTTCTTCTTTGTTTTCTTCTTGATATACAAGACTGCAAACAATATTTCTTGCTTGTTGTAATCTATACTTTTCCGCTGCTACTGTATCATCCCATTCAAAGCATTTATGAAGCTCAGTATTTTCGTTTCTTGCATATTCAAGTATGCTTAAGGGTGTTGCATTTGAAATGCTTTCAATCTCTTTTGATACTTTTTCAGCGTCCGCTTTATATAGATTATTAAATTTCCACACAACCATTTTATTTTCTCCTTTATGTACTTTTCTTTAACTTATGTATATATTATAACTTATGTGTTACAATAAGTCAATAGTTTTATATTAAAAAAGAGGTGAATTTTTTATCACCTCTTTATAATAACATATATTATTCATCGTCTTCTAGTAAAGCGATTACCTGAACTACATTTCCAGTCTCTAGCTTCAAAGCATTATCATTACCATACCACATTGTGACAGTATCCTCTGGACAAGCCTGTAACTGTTCTTTCATCATCACAATATCTACAAGACAAGTGAAGCCTTTAAAGTTCTTGCTCTCGATATAATTGATTGTTTCGGTGGATGCGTCTTTTTTAGAATGAACGGTAATACCTGTTCTACCAAATGTAAAGTAAGCTCCATTCTTGTCAAATGGTGTGATAAATAAAGATAATCTATCCAAAACATCCAACATTAGCTCTTTAGGAATCTTACATACGGAATCAAATGCAATATCAAGATAAGCATTTATTTGATCAATAGGGTATTCTTCAATTCCTGAAAGCTGAGGCCCTCTAATTTCTACACCGTCGCCACAAAATACAAGATCATCCCCAGACTTGCCAAACTCAATTTTTTCTGAAC
>OGXQ01000145.1_pt1 | contig 53936 bp, 49 predicted proteins | sample 1576291 | NCBI WGS metagenome assembly OGXQ01 (sample SAMEA3541575, study PRJEB24748) | human gut metagenome | biome: human gut; feature: human-associated habitat; material: faeces | place: China | collected 2012 | reverse complement strand
TGGCTAGGCTATACGCTTAAAAGAAAGCTTGCCAACCCGGAAAATCCGCTGACCCATTATTATTCTGGAATGCTTATGCCCTCATGCTCTCATTTTACATATAACAATCTAATTATAAATATCTTACATGATTATAGTAAAAATATTTGCTCTCACTTATGCCCTCATACCCTCACTATATTTTAAAGCAGATTTTCGCATAATACGCTTGCTGTCAACTATATATTCTTTTTTATAAAGTATTCCTGTTTGATATAAAGCAGGGTACTTTCAGACTTTTTCATTTCAAAAATGCATATGAAAGAGATATACTTCCACGAAATAGCAGTTTACAGAGTTCCGATATCGATAAAAAAGATCAAAACGTTTTTAAAAAGTTCCTGTTGTTATTTGAAAAGCTCTTGATCTTTTTTAAAAACGTCCTTATATTGGGGGGATTTATATGATTCACACTCACATACATACGTACAAACCCGTACATACATATGCGTAGCTTCATGTAGACATACGTGCATAAACATACTTCTTGGCATAGTATAAAACACAATCACGCAACACTCCCCATATTTTTACAAGTAAATCAATCTTCCTACTCAGGGTTAGAGATTTTATATGATCACATCTATTGAAAAAACTCTTTTATTCAATATCACTTCGCCGATACAATAATAAAGAGGCTGAATCAAATTTATCTTGAATTTCAGCCTTTTTATTCATCAATACAACATTGGGAAATCGGGCTACATGACCATTCTTGCATTAAGAAAGGCAATTTAATAATGAAACTGCCAAATCTCTAAAACAACAATATCCATCCGTCTACAGTTTGGTAAGTGGATGGATATTGCTTTTTTATTCTTAATCTCTGCCCAAAATAAAAGCAAAGAAGCCTTATATTTAATTTTAACAGAAGAAATTTTCTATTTTTTCTGCATTAATCCTTTAAATGCCGTAGGATAAGGAGTTTCAAACTCCATCAACTCTTTTGTTACCGGATGATAGAAACATAACTTGAAGGCATGTAACGCCAATCGTCCTAAAGGATCACACTCACTGCCATAGCGCCGGTCACCAACAACAGGGTGACCTAAATCCAACATATGCACACGAATCTGATTCTTACGTCCTGTTTCCAAATCCAACTCCACCAATGAATATCCATTGGCCCGCTTTATTGTTTTATAATGAGTGACCGCAAACTTACCTTCCCCATTATCTACAGGACTGGAATATACATACAATTTCCGGTCGGTCAACCAAGACTCTACAGTACCGTAATCTTTCTCCATATCACCAGAAACGATAGACACATAACGGCGGTCCGTCACAATATCATGCCAATTATCACGTAAAGTATTCTGGGTTTTTTCATCTTTGGCATACATCATCAACCCCGAAGTTTCACGGTCCAGACGATGTACTACAAATACGCGGTTGAAACGATGTGAACGTTTTACATACTCATTCAAAATATGTTGTGCAGTACGCTCCTTCTGATGTTCTGTGCTGACAGAAAGCAGTCCCTCCTTCTTTTCCACCACCAAGATATAAGCATCCTCGTATACCAGTTTCAGCATCGGATGTTTAAACTCACGATTATTCTTCACCTTGGATATCTGCACTTTCATACCTGGTTTCAATGCGAAATTATATTGGGTAGTAATCACATTATCTACCAAAATCACGCGGTTGGCAAGCAACGCCTTTACCTTGCTACGACTGATTCCCGCCATTTTCCGCATCAGAAAATCCATCAGCTCAGCGGGCTCCGTCACATTATATATAGTATATCGGGCAACACTTCTCGCCTTTGGCCTGCCGGAATCACTATTCTTACCTCTTGACATAATTCTATTTACTGTTTAAACAATTTATAATTGAACTATCCGGATTATCCTCTTTTTTCCAGCAACACCACATTTTCCACATGATGCGTATGAGGGAACATATCTACGGGTTGCACGGCCATCACCTTGTATTTGGCATCTAACAAAGACAAATCACGTGCCTGGGTGGCAGGATTACAGCTAACATACACAATCCGCTGAGGTTCAGCAAAAAGAATTGTATTAATCACATCATCGTGCATTCCGGCACGCGGAGGATCAGTGATAATAACATCAGGACGACCATGTTGGTTGATAAACTCCTGAGTGAGGATATCCTTCATGTCACCGGCATAAAATAAGGTATTGTCAATGCCATTAATTGCCGAATTTACTTTTGCATCTTCTATTGCTTCAGGCACATATTCGATACCAATCACTTTCTTTGCCTGGCGTGAAACAAAGTTGGCTATGGTTCCAGTCCCTGTATAAAGATCATACACCAATTCTTTACCGGTCAATCCGGCAAAATTACGGGCCACCTTATAAAGATTATACGCCTGTCCAGAATTAGTCTGATAAAATGATTTTGCTCCTATCTTGAAGCGCAACCCCTCCATTTCCTCGAAAATATGATCGTTGCCTTTGAACACCATTACCTCCAGATCGTTAATGGTATCATTGCATTTGTTATTGACTACATATAATAATGAAGTAATCTGCGGAAAACGTTCTGCCACGAAAGCCAGCAGTTGCTTCATCAGATCCATTTCGCTCTCTTCCACAATCTTGCATTGCAGCAACACCATAAGCTCACCCGTACTCGAAGTACGGATCATCAAGTTGCGAAGCATTCCTTCTTGAGAACGCAGATTAAAGAAAGAATAATTGTGTTCGTATGCATAGTCACGAATCGCATTGCGTATCTGGTTGCTGATATCATCCTGTAACCAGCACTTTTCTATAGCCAGTACCTTGTCAAATGCACCGGGAATGTGGAAACCTACGGCGTTCATCTGATCGTACTTCACATCTTCCTTTACCTCTTCCTCTGTCAGCCAACGTTTGTTAGAAAACGTAAATTCCAACTTATTACGGTAAAACTCCGTTTTTTCCGACCCCATGATAGGTAAAATTTCCGGCAATTCGATCTTGCCGATACGGGTCAGATTATCCGTCACCTGCTTTTGCTTATACTTTATTTGTTCTGTATATGGCAGACATTGCCACTTACAACCACCACATATACCATAATGCTGGCAGAAGGGTACTGCACGCACAGGAGAATACTCATGGAATTTCACAGCCACAGCTTCTGCATAATGATTTTTCTTACGCTTCACTTGTAAATCCACCACATCACCGGGCACTACATAAGGCACAAATACTACCAGGTCATTCACTTTCGCCAAAGCTTTTCCTTCGGCAGCTACATCTGTTATGGTTATCTTCTCTAATAATGGAAGTTCTTTCTTCTTTCTAGCCACTTTTCTGAATAAGTTAATTTGGGGACAAATTTAAGCATTTTCCCTGAATATTGCCTCATAAATCGTAAGATATTAAAATTGCAAAGTAGAAATTGCAATTTCCACTATTTTTTTTCAGTAAAAGGTTTGGAGATAACTAAAATATGTATAGTTTTGCGATTACATTTTTTGAGCGAGTTAACTTTAAATACATTTATTATGGATAAAAAAAGAGTTTACACCTTTGGTAATGGACAAGCTGAAGGAAAAGCAGACATGAGAAATCTGCTTGGTGGAAAAGGCGCTAACCTAGCTGAAATGAATCTAATCGGTGTTCCCGTACCTCCGGGATTTACAATCACCACAGAAGTTTGTAGCGAATATTATGAGTTAGGTAAAGATAAAGTAGTAGAACTGCTGAAAGCGGATGTTGAGAAAGCTATCGCCAACATCGAAAATCTGATGAATTCCAAGTTTGGAGATGTAGAGAACCCGTTACTGGTTTCTGTACGTTCGGGTGCCCGCGCTTCTATGCCGGGTATGATGGACACCATCCTTAATTTAGGTTTAAATGACGAAGTGGTGGAAGGCTTGAGCCGCAAGACCGGACGCCCCCGTTTCGCATGGGATTCTTACCGTCGTTTCGTACAAATGTATGGTGACGTGGTATTGGGTATGAAACCGGTGAACAAGGAAGACATCGATCCTTTCGAGGAAATTATCGAAAAAGTAAAGGAAGAAAAAGGTGTGAAGCTCGACAACGAATTGGAAGTGGAAGACCTTAAAGAACTGGTTAAACGCTTTAAAGTTGCTGTAAAAGAACAAACCGGACAAGATTTTCCGACCTGTGCATACGAACAACTTTGGGGTGCCATTTGTGCTGTATTCCGCAGCTGGATGAACGAACGCGCCATTCTTTACCGCAAAATGGAAGGTATTCCTGCCGAATGGGGTACTGCTGTAAGCGTACAAGCCATGGTATTCGGTAACATGGGTGATACTTCGGCTACCGGTGTTTGCTTCTCTCGTGACGCAGGTAACGGTGAGGATTTGTTTAATGGCGAATATTTGATCAACGCACAAGGTGAAGATGTTGTAGCCGGTATCCGTACCCCGCAACAAATCACAAAAATCGGTTCTCAGCGTTGGGCAGAACGTGCAGGTATTTCTGAAGAAGAACGCGTAGCCAAATATCCCTCTATGGAAGAAGCTATGCCGGAAATCTACAAAGAACTGGATGCCCTGCAGACCAAACTGGAAAACCACTATCGCGACATGCAGGATATGGAATTTACCGTACAGGAAGGTAAATTATGGTTCTTGCAGACCCGTAACGGTAAACGTACCGGAGCTGCTATGGTAAAAATCGCCATGGACTTGTTGCGCCAGGGAATGATTGATGAAAAAACAGCATTGGAGCGTTGCGAACCTAATAAATTAGACGAACTGCTTCACCCTGTGTTCGACAAGAAAGCGTTGAAAGAAGCGAAAGTTTTGACTCGTGGTTTGCCCGCTTCTCCGGGTGCCGCTACCGGTCAGATTGTGTTCTTCGCCGATGATGCTGCTAAATGGGCTGCCGATGGCAAAAAGGTGGTCATGGTACGTATCGAAACTTCGCCGGAAGACTTGGCAGGTATGGCCGTTGCCGAAGGTATCCTGACTGCACGTGGCGGTATGACATCTCACGCTGCGGTTGTGGCCCGTGGTATGGGTAAGTGCTGCGTATCGGGTGCTGGTGCTATCAATGTAGATTATAAGACACGTACCGTAGAAATTGAAGGTATTACTTTAAAAGAAGGTGACTTCATCTCTCTGAACGGTACTACCGGTGAAGTATATAAAGGTAAAGTGGAAACCAAAGCAGCCGAAGTTTCAGGCGATTTCGCTGCATTGATGGATCTTTGCAACAAATACACCAAGCTGAATGTCCGCACTAACGCTGATACTCCGCATGATGCGGAAGTGGCCCGCGCTTTTGGTGCTTCAGGTATCGGTCTTTGCCGTACGGAACACATGTTCTTTGATGCTGAAAAGATTGTCGCTATGCGTGAGATGATCCTGTCACCGGATGTAGAAGGACGTAGAAAAGCATTGGCTAAATTGCTCCCCTTCCAAAAAGCCGACTTCAAAGGTATCTTCAAGGCTATGGACGGATGTCCGGTAAATGTTCGTCTGCTCGATCCTCCTTTGCATGAGTTCGTTCCCCATGATGCAAAAGGTCAGGAAGAAATGGCTAAGGCAATGGGCGTAACCGTACAGGAAATCAAAAAACGTGTGGAAAGCCTGTGTGAACACAATCCGATGTTAGGTCACCGCGGCTGTCGTTTGGGTAACACCTATCCCGAAATCACAGAGATGCAGACTCAAGCGATTCTAGGTGCTGCAATTGAACTGAAGAAAGAAGGATATGATCCGCATCCCGAAATTATGGTTCCCTTGACCGGTATCCTGTATGAATTCGAAGCTCAGGAAAAGGTGATCCGTGATGCAGCAGCAGCATTATTTGAAAAAGAAGGTATGGAAATTCCGTTCAAAGTAGGTACCATGATTGAAATTCCGCGTGCTGCGCTGACAGCCAACCGCATTGCCAGCCGTGCAGAATACTTCTCATTCGGTACCAATGACTTGACCCAGATGACCTTCGGTTATTCCCGTGACGATATTGCTTCTTTCTTGCCGGTATATCTGGAAAAGAAGATTCTAAAAGTAGACCCGTTCCAAGTACTCGACCAAAATGGTGTGGGCCAGCTGATTGAAATGGCTGTAGATAAAGGCCGTTCAGTTCGTCCTGATTTGAAATGCGGTATCTGCGGTGAGCATGGTGGTGAGCCTTCATCAGTGAAATTCTGTCACAAAGTTGGTTTGAACTATGTGTCTTGTTCTCCGTTCCGCGTGCCTATTGCCAGACTGGCTGCTGCACAGGCTGCAATAGAGGAATAATCTCTTTAAAATATTATTTTTATATCAGGCTGTAATTCACCGTTTTACGGTAGTTACAGCCTGATTTGCGCTTAGACGGTTCGTACATTTGACCGCAAAAAATGAGCCAAATAAACGTATTTGTTTTACTCTATGTTTACCCCAAAAATGGCCATGTTTACCCCGTTTACCCCAAAGTTTTCCCCATTGTTTTATCATTAAAATATAGTAGGTATGACAACATTCAAAGCAACGGTAAAAAAGCCAAGATCAGATGGATTCTATACAGTTTACATCAGAGTCACACATCAGCGCAAAACAAGTTACATCAAGACTAACAAGATTATTGATCCGGCTCATATAACCAGTAATGGTGAGTTAACAGACCCGGTAGTGAATGAATATTGTGCCATAATCATACGCCAATATACAGACAAACTGAATCGTGTTGACGCTACATTTTGGGAACTTAAGGATGTCATAGAATTCCTTCACAAAAATGATGAAGAGACATGCTTCAGTGATTATGCGAGAAAGTTTATTTCGAAGATGGAATCTGAAGGGCATGAACGTAATGCAAAAAACTATAAACTTGCAGTCAATCATTTAGAACGGTATATAGGTACTACCAAAATCATGTTTAGCATTCTTACGACTTCTGTTTTAACACAATGGATTGACACATTGTATAAGACTAGCAGAGCAAAAGAAATGTATCCCACTTGTATCAGACAGATTTTTAAGAAAGCAATCATAGAATTGAATGACGAAGAACGTGGTATTTTGCGTATAAAATACAATCCATGGCTAAAAATTATAATCCCAAAATCAGACAATACACTGAAAAGAGCAATCAGTGCAGAAGCTTGTCGTGAATTCTTTAATCGTCCTCTGCCACAAAGTAAAATGGTATCTCCCCTTCCTGAGCTCGGCAGAGATATAGCCCTGCTTTCATTGTGCATGGGTGGTATTAACACGATAGACCTTTACGAACTGAAAAAGAAAGATTATAAAAATGGTATTATAGGATATAAGAGAGCGAAAACAAGACATAGTCGTAGGGATGAAGCATACATGGAGATTCGTATTGAACCGTTTATACAGGATACATTTAATAAATATCTATCAACGGACCAGACAGATGAATATCTGTTTAATTTTCATAGTCGTTATAGTAATTCCGATAGTTTCAATGCCAATATAAATATGGGAATCAGGCGAATATGCCAAGATATGGGAATGTCCAAGGAGGAATATTATTGCTTTTATACGTTTCGTCATACCTGGGCAACCATTGCTCAAAACGATTGTGGAGCAAATATGTATGAGGTAGCATTCGGTATGAACCATAGCCATGGATTTAATATAACAAGAGGCTATGTAAAAATAGACTTTACTCCAGCATGGGAACTTAATGCAAAAATCATAGACTTCATATTTTTCAGTAATAAAAACAGTAAACAGAGTTTAGTTCGTAACTTTGAATCACCTGCAGAGAAAATGTTTCGTATTACAAAAAAGATGATGATATATGGAAGAGCATATTTTAAAGGCGAAGTTATTGCCGAAGTTACGGACATAGGTTTTGATACCGTTGATGATGTTATTTCAGCACTTGCCAATCAGCTTCCTAATGACATACCCGTAGGATGTAATGTACAGTTCCGATTAACGAACTGTGATTCTCAAAAAGAAGCAGTATATGTCAGAAGTAAAGGTAAGGGATTCTAAATTGGACACATAGAGGGAACAATTATCCCAATTCATATCAGAACCGTATCATTTCACTTACTGATACGGTTCTTTCTATTTGTCCGGTTGATTCCAAGGCATGATTTCACGGCCTATAATTATAGCAAAGACAAGTATGATAAACTTCCATATAAGAATGAAAGTTTTCTTGATCAACCAAACTGCCAGACGTATGGCAAACCTCAAAAGCCAGAATACCAACTTCAGGAGTAGCATACCGATAATAAGTACCGGCAGCAGATATATAATCAACAGCAGTTCAAACATAATGTGTAATATTTATGAGTATAAGAGCTTATTAATTATATAAATATACTAAAAATCAATGAGATACAGAAATTTACGCAACACTATTTTCTTATTATTCGAGTAGATTTTCTACTGATTATCAGTGTTATATCAGCATGATAACGAGGTATCTCCAAACTCTGATTACATGATTATTCTACCTGAATGTTTCTGCAATACAGTTCAGATAAAATAAGATTTCCCGATAGCCATTTCATCAGCTGAATCAGCAACAAGATTTTATTTTCCCTTTTATTGGGATTCCAATAACTTAGATAATCAGGATACTTTTACCATACTATCATGGTATCAGGACTACATATTATATTGGATATAGGTTTTATGAGAACAATAGCCATCTATTCTATATAACTACATCTTGTGTGTTTTTGAAACTTTGGTTTATCCAACCATATATATCGCAACATTATTTTCAGATTACTGAAATTCGTATTGTTCTAAAATTGAATAATACTTATAACATCTATTTCAGAACACACGAAAATTGGTTTGATAAATTTTAGGACTATATACAACAATATTCCGCTATGTGGATATTCCAAGACAACCAGATGCTACAGAACATGGTAAACCGGAATATGCCTCCAAAGATTTGTGTTGTTGATTTTGGTTTGCAACGGCTTTCTCCGGTAAATTTGGGTGTAATAATCATTCCCGGAAGGTATCGTTCTGCCGTGCAGAGCTTTCCAAGCAAGTTGTACTTTTGTGGCCACAAAACTCCGTTTAGTACTCACAAAAGTAACTTGCCGAATGCTGGCGCATCGGAGCGGTTGGCCGCTGTTTCGCATGGCGAAAGATGGTCCGGGAAACCTAACCACCAATGTATCCAAGTATGAAGAATCAGAGAACCAAGTACATCAAGGTAAGAATGACACCGGAGGAAGTACAACAGTTTAAGGAGAAATCTGCCTCCTATTCATCAGTGAGTCATTATATACGCTCAGCACTGTCAGAGTATTCAAATATCGGAACCAAAAGACAGCTCGAACTGATGAATAATCTCGGTCTGTTTTACCGCAAATATCAGAATGAACTTTCCTGGACTGGAGGAAACCTTAATCAGTCAGTTAAACGAGCCAATGAGCTTGCGGTAGCCGGGGTACTCGCACCCAGCTATATTCAGGAAGTTCTGTTACCGGTTATTCTTGAAACTCAGAAAACATTGAACAGAATAAAGAAAGACCTTGATTCTTTGACGCAGAAAGCTGTTAGAATCTGAATTGCAGATTACACGGTATTCAATCATCTCAGATATTATTATGTAACCGTAGATTAATGAACTTGAAGTATTTCGGTTACTCAGTAACTTAAACCATGATAATTAGGATTCAATATGATAGCAACCATATTACCGGGAAGCACGAACTTCCATGCTGTCGGTTACAATGAACATAAAGTCTCGAAAGGTGTTGCACGGCTTATCGAGATTCAGAATTTCGGTTCACTCGGAATATTTCACAAACCTACCCCGAGTGAGTTGGTCGGTTATCTCCAAAAGTATAGCTCACAAAACAGCAGAATCAGTAAACCGCAGTTTCATGTAGCCATATCATGTAAGGGACACGAAATGTCGGAAGATGAACTACTGGATTTTGCACACCGGTATCTCAAGGAAATGGGATACGGAGAATCCGGTCAGCCGTTGCTTGTTTACTCCCATTATGACACGGAGAATACCCATCTTCATATTATCACTTCGAGAGTGGCACCTGATGGAAGAAAGATTCAGCACAGCCATGAGCGCAGACGTTCCCAGGAAGTCATTGACCGTATTCTTGGGAACGACAGGAAAAAGAAAACGGAGAATGACATTGATGCAGCCAAACAATACACGTTCTCTTCATTTGCCCAATTCAAGTCTATAATGGTTTCCATGGGATATGAGGTCTATCAGAAAGATGGAAATGTATTCGTCAAGCATGGTGGAAAGGTTCAGAAGGAAATTCCTTTTACTGAAATAGAAAGTCTTTTCAAGAGTGGTTATCGGGAAAGGACACGTTGCCGTCAGATGAGAAGTATATTAAAGAAATACCGTGACGTAAGTTCCAATAAGGAGGAACTGCAGAAGGAACTGAAAACGAAGTTCGGTATTGACATTGTGTTCTTCGGCAAGAAGGATGCACCATACGGGTATATGCTCGTTGATCATGCAAACAAGACAGTCATTCATGGTGCAAGAGTGCTGGCTGTAGAGGAACTTCTAGACTTTACTACTCCTGAAGAGCGGTTCAACCGGATTGAGGACTATATTGATCGATTACTTACACTAAATCCGAAGATTACTCAGAGTGAAATATACAGTAAAATCAGGAAGCAGCGTGCCTATATCAAGAAAGGTATTATTTATTTTGATGGCAAAAGCCGTCCGTTGAAACCTTTTATGACAGAAGCTATTGATCGTAATAACCGTATAGCCATGGTTGAAATGTTCAGCCCGGCAACTGAGGCTGAACGGGATTTGCTTTGTAAGATTTTTAAGGTTTCCCGGATAGATCTAGTGGACTTGTCTTCAGAAAGGACACACTACTACACTGATGCTGTAAACCGGTTGCGTGAGATATTCAATGATGAAACTGTTTCCTCTGTCAGAAGCCGACTGCAAGAAGAGGGTTTCGCCATCCGTCAAGATGAGAATGCAACTTATGCCATCAACTTCAAACAACACATCATTATAAATCTTACTGAAGAAAACTTCAATATAGAACGCTTAAAGGAACCTAAAAAACAACAGATCAAGCAATTGGAGCAATATAAACAACATCAAATCCAAAAACTGGCTTTGCATTTCTCCGGTAAGATCAAGTTACAGGATGTTGGTGGTGGCAGCCATAGTGAGAAACGTGAGTGGGAAGTTGGACAAAAAGAGAACTCCTCTTATAATGATATTGACAATTATCCTATGAAGCGATAATTTCCTTTTCTCTTTAACCCTACTTCTACAATTATCGTTTATGAGAAAGTATCTATAGGTTAGGTTAATGCAAGTCTCCTCTATAGACAAAACTTGCATTAACTCTATTTGGACAAAGATTAATTATTAACCTACAAATCATTTACTTCCTTGTAAAGTTTAACAAGGTGTCTAATAGACATGTCAATTAATGGCTCATACATAAAGCTATTAATATGAATACACTCAGGAGTCATCATATTAACACGCTCAAGTATTTTTAAGACTGTATTTCCAGGTAATCTATTACGCATTTTATCAATCCATTTGGTTGTTTGATTCTCTCCAGATTGTAATGATTCTTCCGTTTCTCCTAATGATAAAAGTTCACCTTTCATATAAGTCTCAGCTTTAAGACGAATCGCAATAGATAATACAATTTTATCTTCAATTTGAAGTTCTTCTGGTTTTTCTTTGTTTATGATTTTTTGAGCTTCATCATAAATCATATCAATAATCCTTATTCCGCTTGGAGTATAATTATATTTTTTATTCTTTATATGTTTGCGAATAATATTATCAATATCAATATCAGTAAGATTATTAGTTCTATCTAATAAATGGAGACAATTGGTTAGTGTCATAAAATCATTGTCTTCTTTTCCATCTGTATATTCTACAATATTGCGAGTAAACGGTATCATACTAATAAAGTTGCAAGTATTAGTATGTTTTATTTCATTCTCGAGGGGTGTTTTCATTATATATGGCCCCCTATGTAATGTTATACCTCCATCTATGTCTTTAGTTGCCATAAAAAATTTCTTTATGCGAAGTCTTTGAGTAGCATTTCTGTAAAAGTCAAAATTATGAGTCAGAAGTATTATTTTAAATTTATCATTACAACTGTTAGATATATCGTTAATATATTCAATTATAGCAAATTTATTTTGATAATCAAAAGAGTCTGATATATCATCCAATACTATTAAAGATTCTTCATCTTTCTCTTTTCGTGCTTCAATTTCAAAAATCATTTGTAATATGAAAAAAGCTCTCATTTCTCCTTTAGAAAGAATCTTCAATATTTCATCCCTTGATTGTTTAATATCTTCACCAGTTTGTTTCTTATATACAAAAGATAGTTTAGGAGTCTCTTGTTTCAAAATAATATCTTCTTGATTATCTATTCTAGCCTTAAATGGAACATAAAAACGAGCATTGAATAAATCTACAATATTTTTCCATTTTTCATGTTCCTGACGAGCCTCATGTATGATATTCATTAAATCTTCTTTATTTGATGAATATTGTTTATACAAATCTTCCAAGACCCTTCTAGTTTCCACATCCGAAAAATAGCCAAGAAGTACTTTCTTTTTAAATACTTCATATTCTTGTAATTCTCCAAGAATAGTCATATTGTCTTTTATACATTCTTTAAATGCACGAAGTTCTGCATTAGAGTCAAGTTTCTCTAGTATTTTAGTAAAAGTAGCTTGTAATTTTTCATCGCTTTCTACTGTTTTTATCTCTTCTAATATTCTTTCATTTAGCTGCGAAAAAGACTCAATATTACTATTATCTTTAAGTTGTAACTTATGATTCACTTTAAAGAAAGAGTCATCTTTTAATCCATTACTAAGAGTTTTTGCTTGATATGTTCCGAAAGTAGTCTTACCATCTGTTGATATATGAAAGAATTGAGATTTAGTTAACAATTCATTATAACGTTGTACAAACAGATTCAATGATGTCATATTTTTCTCTATAAAATCCTTCACAGCACCTTTTTTATCGAAGATATCATTGAACTTTATTTGATACAAAGGATAATCCGCATTATTTATTTTATCCCATAATATATCAAGGATGTCATATATACTAGAATTTTCTTTTTCTGCAAACACACTCACCAATTCTGTTTCACAATCTGTACTTTGAGATATCTTTTTATATTGCTTGATAAAATTATTTTTTGCCCCACTAATTATTTTTATTATGGTATCGTATCTCTTCTTCAAGTCTGTACTAGCCAAAAAAGTAGTTACACTTTGTGCAGCGTCAAATGTCATATCATCAGGATTAGCAACAAATATATTTTCAGGTTTTAAAACAGTCCCAGATTCTAAAGTTATATTTGATTTTACAGGTAAATCCTTGTGCAATCTATCACAAATAGTTTCTTCCAATCCTTTTCTTTTATTACTTTCCGCACGTTGACTAAGTATTTGTAAAGTTTTAGCAAATGATGTTTTCATTGTACCGTTTGGTGCATATATCATTACTGTATTACATGTCTTAAAATCTATTGTTTCTTTAAATTTTGATATACCAAAACAGTTTTCAAAGTCAAAATTTAGCTGTTTCATTTTTTTTGTATTTCTAAGTTAATAAATATATCTATGGTAAAGACTATTCTTTTGTCTTATAATTATATAGCCAAAGTTATAAAATATATTAATAGATTAATATTCTATTTCCATATTAATCACAATTGGACTTTAAATTGTAACTTTTTAAGTCTTAAAAGTCCAATTCTCTCAATAATTATAAACACAGTATTCCGGTTTATCAAACCCAAATCACAATTGTGTTGCACATTTCTTACCTGAAAATCTTGGTTAATACATTTGTCTCAAAATCAATCAATACTTGAAATGATACAGACTCCGGTTATAGTGACATTTGCCAATCAAAAGGGAGGCGTCGGAAAGACTACCCTTTGCGTCACCTTTGCCAACTATCTGGTGACGAAGGGTGCAAGAGTTGTGGTAATAGACTGCGACTTCCAGCACTCCATCATGAAGTGTCGAAAAGCAGACGTCAGAAAATACGGCGAACAGGAAATGCCATACGAGGTATGGGCATACGAAGCCAATGACAAGGCAATGATGACTTCTCTGATGGAGAAGCTGCACAATGATCCTGAAATTGACGTTGTACTTATGGATTCTCCAGGCAGTCTGAAAGCGGAAGGACTGATACCCATGTTCGTCAACTCGGATATCATCATTGTTCCATTTCACTATGATCTGGTAACCGTCCCCTCTACAGCCAGTTTCCTCATGTTTGTTGACCGTCTTAAAAAGGCTGTCGGTGAAAGAATGAAGGCCAGACTCTTCATTATTCCCAATTTGAATGACGGAAGAATCGGCAAGCGTTCCGAACTGCTTATCTGGTATAATGCAAGGGATACCTTCTCCAACTATGGATATGTCACTGCGAAGATTCCCAAACGTGCGGATATGGAACGGTTCAGCACTATGGCGGCACTTGATATGCAGGCCGCTATCGTTACACCGGTCTTTGATAAGGTCTATCAGAGTATCTTCGATACACTTCAACCGATAAGGGAAAAAGAACTCAAAGGCATACAGCTGACGGAAAATCTGAATCCCAAACCTAAGAAGAAAAAGAAGGCACAGCCGTCTGATAAAGCTTCACAGGACAGTAACGAAAATCAGAATAAAGAACCAGAATAATCAGTAAACTTCAATAACCATAGCACTATGAGTAAGGATATACCGGAAATAGATGACCTGACAAGAGGCATCAATGATTCAGAACTTATATTGACGCAAGATTCCGTAGAAACTCAGGTTGAGCATAAGGAAAAGAATAATCAAGCACAGGAAAAGAATACTGCTGTTTCCCTTTCGGATACAGGATGCTGGGATGACTTCATGGAATTCCTTCAATCGGATGGTTCAGGAACGGACAAAACTGAAAGACTTGTCTGTAAGCTTGACCGTGACCTTGCGGATTCACTTGATGACTGCGATATACATGGCAGATGCCGCTCTGACCTGGTGAATGCCATCGTAAGGGCATTCTTCAAATCCTACCTGCCACGTCTGGCAGAATACAGAAGGGAAAAGAAATCATTGTTTAACAGTTACAATCTATAGGATATGAAAAAGACAGACTGGACCGACAGGATGCTAGCCGCTCTTGTTGAACTGTATCCGGTAGAGACCACAGCCTATACCGCTGCCGTTCTCAATCTGAGCGAATCGACCGTCAAGCTGAAGGCCCGTGAACTTGGACTTGTAAAAATGGCCAAATCCAAATGGATGGAACGTGCCGACTATATCAGAAACCATTTCCAGGAGTGTTCCTTCTCTGAGATAGGTAAAGCTCTCGGCATTACCCGGATGAGTGTCGGACGTATAGCCGCTGCACTTGGACTGAAACGCAGCAGTGAAGAAAAGCACCTGATTTCCTCACGTATCCGTACCCAGATGGTAAAGAGGGAAAGACGGCGTATCGTCTTCGGACTGGAACCCATAACCGGTATCCGTGTCATTTCAAACAGGGCGAAGGTAAGGGTACGCTCAAACATGAAGTCAAACGGATACATCATCAGTGAGGAACACAACGTGATTTATTATACCGGCACTACGGAACGCAGGGAACGTCTGGAAAGCCGGGGCATCAGACTGGGACTGCATATCCTTCCTCTTCCGCAGGACAGTTCCGCTCTTTCATCCAACATCATATTACAACAGCCATGCAGTACGGACAGATAGTATTCCTTCTCTTCGTTGCAATGGTATTCTACTATGCGGCAATGATTTTCATGGACTCCCAGAGAGCAAAGGCCGCACAGAATGCCGAGCAGGACAGCCATAAAGAAGAGGACATTGACATATCGGAAGAGGCACGAAGCTTCAGGCCGATAAGAATAAACCGGGATGAACCTGAATCCAAAGAAGAGAATCAGGAAGAGAATAATACAGGGAATCCCGAACCTGAGAATGAAAATACTGATTCTGACGGTACAGAGAAATCTGCATCCAAATCAGAATCTTCCAGACACGTTTACCGGGAGGCCATCATGACTGACGGCATTCTGGTAGAGAATATCATTCAGGAAATAAACCGGTTGGCAGAGACCGGTACCAGTGACCTCGGTGCCGTTATCTTCAGCTGTGAGAATGCCTGATATATATACCGTTCCTTTAGTGACATCTGTTTCTTTGGCGATGAAATCCTTTAACATTATTCAGAAATGCAGATAATAAAGAAAAATGCCCGGAATCTTACGGAGCGTTTCATCGGTTCAAGTTTTGCACAGAAGAGTGTGATGGCGGCCATTGCACTTATTATTTCCACATCAAATGTAATGGCAGGGAGCAAGGGTGCCGCAGGTTTTACCAAGGCCACTCAGGAAGTCAGTTCCTACCAGACTCCGGTATCGAACCTGATGAAGGCCATTGCTGCCGTTATCGTCCTGGTCGGTGCCTTCAACGTCTATTTCAAGATGCAGAACGGAGACCAGGACGTGAAGAAGACCATCATGCTTACCATCGGAGGCTGTATCGCATTCATCGCACTTTCGGAAGCTCTTCCGCTGTTCTTCCAGTAATCCTTACCCGGCATGACAATGAATCAGGAAGGATACCCTGTGTTCAAGGGATTGCAGAAACCGCTGGAGTTTATGGGCATACGTGGCCGTTTCCTCACTCTGGCAGCGGCAGCCATAGGCGTATCATTCGTAGGCTTCATCGGTTTTTCAATCGCTTTGGGAAAGGTTGCTGGATTCATAGCCATGATGGTCATGGCACTGGTGGGACTGATAACCATCTACATCAAGCAGCGTGGTGGACTTCACAACAAGAAAAGGGCAAGAGGTATCTATATCTACAGAAGCCTGAGAAAAGAACAGTAAATCACTTTATACAGTATGGCACATAAAAAGAAAAGAATTTTTGACGGACTCTATGCGCAGCTGGAGGAGACGGACGGCAATGTCGTGCTGTTCTCGGCCAGAGGCGAGCCGTCCGTTATCTTTGAGATAACCAATCCGGTCCAGCAGCTCTGTACGGATGCGCAGCAGTACATGATGTTTCATGACGTGCTATCCAATATCCTTCAGACCATCGGTGAGGGATATGCACTGCAGAAGCAGGATATTATGTGCAGACAGGCATATCACCATGACGTGCCGGATGATGCGGAGTTCCTGACAAGAAGCTATTTCAGATACTTCAAGGGAAGGGAGTTCACAGAGATAAGGACTTTTCTTATCCTTACCCAGGAGGCTCAGAGAAGCCAGTTCATCCAGTATGACCCGAAGAGATGGCTCGATTTCCATTCCAAAGTATCAAAGACGGATGATATTCTGACGGAAAAGCATATCCGGCACAGAAAGCTCGGCAAGGAGGAAGTCAGCGAGTACTGTCACCGTTTCATGGCATTCCAGTTCCGGCACGGACCGTTCTCGATGACCAACTTCAAGGCTTCGGACGAATATCTCAGGACAGGTGACCGGATTATCCGTTCCTATCCGCTGGTGGACATTGACGAGATAAACCTGCCTTCCATGGTAAAGCCGTACACACAGATGAACATCAACGGATACGGAATTGCAACCGACCTGCTTTCTTTCCTTACCGGCGTCCCCTACTCGGACTGTGTAGTGTTCAACCAGGTCATTCAGATACCGGGACAGAGGAAGCTGCTGCGCAAGCTCCAGGCCAAGGCGAAGCGTCACGGTTCCATGCCGGACCCGAGCAACCGTATAGCAAAGGCCGACATTGAGGAAGTGCTGGACAGACTGGCCGTTGACAGTACCATGCTTGTGTACTGCAACTTCAACATTCTGGTGAGCTGTCCCCCTGACAAGGTTACTCCGGTAACTTCCTTTCTGGAGACCAAGCTGTACGAGTGCGGCATCATGCCGTCAAGAACGGCCTACAACCAGCTGGAGCTTTTCATGGACTGTTTTCCCGGTAACGGCTATGCTTTCAACCCGGACTATGACCTGTTCCTGACACTTTCGGATGCTGCACTTTGCTTTTTCTTCAAGGAGCATCTGAAGGAGTCTGAGGATACACCGCTGACCACATACTACACCGACCGTCAGGGACTGCCTGTCTGTATCGACATTACCGGCAAAGAAGGCAAAAGGAAGATGACGGACAATGCCAATTTCTTCTGTATCGGCCCTTCCGGTTCCGGCAAGTCCTTCCACATGAACAGTGTGGTACGCCAGCTTCTGGAACAGAATACGGATGTGGTCATGGTGGATACGGGTGATTCCTACGAAGGTATATGCGGATATTACAAGGGTACATACATAGCCTACTCGAAAGAGAAGCCCATTTCCATGAATCCGTTCAAGGTCACTAAGGAAGAATATGAACTCAATTTCGGTGAGAAGAAGAACTTCCTCAAATCGCTGATATTCCTGATATTCAAGGGTAACGCATTTCCAACAAAGATTGAGGACATGCTGATAAACCAGACCATCGTGGAATACTATGAGGCATATTTCAATCCGTTTGAAAGGTTCAGTGACAGTGAGCGTGAGGCTTTGAGACAGAAACTCTTGGTTGTCGCCAAGATGGAGGATGACTACGAACAGTACACGCACAGCATGGAGGACATCGACAGGCAGATAAATGCGGAAGAGGCGCAGGAAAAGCCGGAAAACCGTGCACTGCTGCTGCCTTCAGAAGTACGCCGTCTGAAGCTGATACGACAGTGCCGTTCACTGACCGCCCTGATCAATGATGAAGCGGCCACAGAATCGGAAAAGGAACGTGCACTTGCCATCATAGAAAAATACAAAAGGGAACTTTATAACAATTCCATGCTGATTAAGATAGACAGGCAGATTGACCACATGGAGGAACAGAAGCGCAGGCTGAAGGTTCAGGAACTCTCGTTCAATTCCTATTATGAGTTTGCCCTGGAACGCATTCCGCAGATTACGCAGCTGGAGAAAATCAGTTTCAACATACATGATTTTGCGGCCATACTGAAACAGTTCTACCGTGGCGGCGAGCTGGAGATGACGCTGAACTCCGACCTGGACATCAACCTGTTTGATGAGCGTTTCATTGTATTCGAGATTGACAAGATAAAGGATGATCCGGTGCTTTTCCCGATTGTGGTGCTGATTATCATGGACGTGTTCCTGCAGAAGATGCGCATCAAGAAGGGACGGAAGGCTCTTATCATCGAAGAGGCATGGAAGGCAATCGCTTCACCTACCATGGCGGAATATATAAAGTATTTGTATAAGACCGTCCGGAAGTTCCACGGAATAGCCGGTGTGGTCACACAGGAGCTTAATGACGTGATTGATTCCCCTATCGTGAAGGAGGCCATCATCAACAACTCTGATGTGAAGATTCTGCTTGACCAGACCAAGTTCAAGGACAGGTATGAGGATATTGCAGCCATTCTGGGACTCACTGACATACAGCGTCAGCAGATTTTCACCATCAATGCGCTGAACAACCATGAGGGAAGAAGCTACTTCAAGGAGGTGTGGATTTGCCGGGGACAGCACTCGGATGTGTACGGCGTAGAGGAAGCACCGGAATGCTACTGGGCATATACTACAGAACGTACCGAGAAGGAGGCACTGAAGATTTATCTTGCCCGGTACGGTACGCTGCAGGAGGCCATCACCCGTATCGAGGAAGACCGCAAGGCGGATGGAGGGCTTCTGTATCTGGAGTTTGCAAGAAAAGTCAATCAACATCAAAAAGTTATGTCACTATGGTAAGAACAGTATTAAGAATCATATCGGTTATAATGCTTTCTGCATTTGTCTGCATTAATGCACATGCTGCCTGGAGAATCGTATTCGACCGTAACTGTCTGAAGATTGTCATGGCCAATACCGCTTCACAGAAACTTATCGAGGAACAGCACAACCAGCGTGTGGATACCATTGCAGCCAAAAAACAGAAGGTGGAACTCTATACGGTAAGCATGGCTACCATGAAAGAACTCTACAAACTGAGCATGGAGAACATATCCGGTTTCGGAACTGAAAGTCTTTATTATAAGGAAATAGGCCTGTGCGCTCTGGATATTCTGCGAAATGTTCCGGTACTTGTCAGCACGGTAAACAGGGCTAAATTTTCAAACAGGCTGCTCTGTCTGAACGAACTCGGCAATCTTGTTACGGAAACACAGCAGCTGGTCGGCAACTTCGTCAATATCGTGAACAATGCCAGAATTCCCAATCCGTTGCAGGGACAGGCAACTGCCGAGAAAAAGGATGACGGCTACAATCTGCTGGACAGGTATGAAAGGCTGACAGTGGCCAACAGCATCTATACTGACCTGAACAGGATACGCTACAAGGTGGAAGGGATGGTTCTGATGGCACAGTACGCCACTGCAAACGACCTCTTCTTTGCTATAGATCCTGAAGGATGGGCAAATGTGGTGACCATGAAGAATCATGTGGGAAATCTTGTACAGGACTGGAACGGACTGGTTGCTTCAAATTATTAACCTTTAATATGTATGTGTCTGTCATGAGAATCAGGAATATAAGTATCATATCAGCCGGTATTATAATGCTGTTGCTGCCTGTAAAGGCTTCCGCTTTCATAATACCCAAAGACCTGCCAACCATCGAAGCACTCATTGCCCTGCACAAGGCCATAAAGAAGGACGAGGACAAGGCTCTTACAAGAGTGGCCGCAAGCTATGGCGAGCAGTCGCTCATTGAAAAGGGTGCGGAAAAGTTCAATGATGTCCGGACCACTCTGGATACAAGGCTGAACAATGCCTATTCGTACCTGGTGCTGGCCGGTGCCATTTCTTCAACGGCCAACTCACTGTATCAGCTGGTAACGGAATACAAGGACTTTACCGGCAATACTTTCAGTCATGTATCAAAGAAGCCTTTCGTAGCCTGGTATTATGCCGATGCCAACGTGGCAATATCAAGGGAGATACAGCACTGCTACAGACTGTATGCATCCGTGGCCGCTTCGGGTATAAACCTGATGAAGGCTTCCATGGATGAAAAGCTGAATCTGGTAATGACACTGAAGGCTTCAATCGACAGGGCAAGGTACATAATAGACAATGCCAACCTGTACTGTTTCCTTGTCACGGACTGCGGATGGAAGCCGGACTATATCTGGGAGATACTGAACTCCAATGTGAAGAATGAGATAGCTGAGCGTGTAATCAATAAATGGAATCAGGGATATGCAGGTTAGAATTATATTATTATGCCTGTTCTGCATGTCAGTTTCAGGTACAGTTACTGTTGCCAATGCCCAAAGCATAGTAAGTGACAGTGAAAAGCAGAAGCAGTGGAAGTCTATGGAAAACGGTCCGTGGGATTTTGCTCCGGACTGGTATTACTTTTTCCTGCATAAGAAATACTCAGGTGCGGAAATGTACTGGAAATGGGACTGGTTCAATTCCGGATTCCGTGTCCGTTTCAAGGAACCCAAGTCTGATGTAAAACGTATCATGCCGGTGCGTGTGACTGCCGAAGAGACGCAGAGACAGAAAATCAGGAAAGTGGAGAGTGAGCGCAAATATATCGAGGAACTGTATAAGGAAGAGCTGGCAAGGGAGGCTGACAGAAATGTTGACCTGATGTATGCCACCTACAAGGACGAGTTCAACCGTATGCAGGACTGTATCACGGACGGACTGCTCTACTGTATGCAGAAGAGTGACGGCAAGCTCCGCTATCAGGTGGACGAGCTGAGCCGCCAGAATGAAATACTCTGTGCGGATATAGCCTATATACACAAAACCGGTATCGGCTATGGGCTGGAGAACGCCAAGCGGCAGAAGGCATACGAGGAAGCCAAATCTAGGATGGCAGAACTGGTCAACAGGACTGCACATCTTTGTGCCGTTGCCGCTACGCATTATTGAAAAACAAGTAAAAACAAATAACATTTTAAGATATGGATTTATTGTTTGTTCCGCTGACAATAGGCCTTCCGGCCATTGACGAAAGTCTAGAAAAGCTGCTGACGGCCATGGAGACATTTCCCAATGTGGCCGTTCTCGGTGATGCCGTTTCAATGGCAAAGGCTCTCGGTCTGTGCCTGGCCCTGTGTGTCGGTTCATACGAATGCTGGATGATGATGCTCGGAAGGCGTGGTATGGATGTCATGAAGCTGTTGCGCATCATCGGCATTTCCCTCTGTATTTCATCCTCTTCATGGATATGCTCGGCTCTGCAGGTTCCGGGAAAGAGTTTGGAGTCCGCTACATGGGCTATGGCCAAGGCAAAGAACAAGGAAGTGGCGGCCTTCGAGCTGAAGGTGGCACAGAAACAGAGTGAATATCTCGACAGGTTGAGAACCGTGCAGGACTCCATAGCCACGGCAAAGCAGGTGGCCGAAATCGGTCAGGATGCTGCCTGGTGGGACAAGCTGATATATAATGTGGAGAATCTGGGCTCGACCATCAACAACTACGCTCAGAGGGCGGCCGTGGCGGCTGAGACGAAGGTCAGTGAATGGATAAACGATGTCATACGCTTTGTCGGAGAACTGATTTTCCAGATGTCGTATTACGGGATGCTCGTGGCACAGAGGATTTTCATGGCCATCATGATGATATTCTGTCCGATCATGTTTGCCCTCTCGCTGGCACCGCCATGGAACTCGGCCTGGAGTCAGTGGATGTCCAAGTTCCTTTCCCTCTCATTATGGGGATTCGTGACCTATATGTGTATCTATTATATAGACTTCATCCTTCTTTATAACCTGCAGCAGGATCTGGTGGCATATGACCATCTGCTTCATGGCTCGGTCAACTCATGGGAACAGATCGGCGCACTGGGACTGCAGGGAATAGGCTCCAACTGTATGTATGCCATGGGTATGCTCGTGGGGGCCTATATCATACGCTTCGTTCCTGAAGTGGCTTCATGGCTGATTCCGGGAGGTGTAAGCTCGGGTACGGGTTCCGTTGCCGGTTCGGCTGCAATGGGTATCACCACTACTGCAGGTGCCATGGCCGGAGGTGCAGCAGGTTCAACCATGAAGGGAGCCGGTTCGGCTGTCAAATCATTAGTCAAATAACTTCAAATCTTTTTACAATATGCTTATTGAATCCCTTGCACAGAAAACCAGACTGGCCATGATGACGGTATTTGCGGTAATCGGAGGCTGCACCGTCATCTGTGCCTTTACGGTCTGGTGCTGCATTTCACTTGTCAACGAGGAAAGGCAGCAGATTTATGTACTTGACGGAGACATTCCGTTTCTTGCCGAGCGTGCACGGCTGGAAGCCAACTTCACCATGGAGGCCAAGGCGCACATACAGCTGTTCCACCAGTATTTCTTCAACCTGCCGCCCGACAACGACTATATCAAATGGACGGTAGGGAAAGCAATGTATATGGCTGACGGGACTGCGCTGAAACAGAAACAGGCCATGGACGAGAACGGTTTCTACTCGGACATCATTTCCTCTTCGGCTGTCTGCACCATCATGTGTGATTCCATTCAGTTTGACGAACATGAACGGAAGTTTACCTATTACGGTACGCAGCTTATCAAGCGCAGGACCAGGGACATCAGACGCTCGATGGTGACAACAGGTTACATCGAGTCCGTACCGAGGACAAGGAACAATCCGCACGGTCTGCTCATTACCGGCTGGAGGACTCTTGAAAACAGGGATTTGGACTATTGATATACTGATATTATGAAATCATTCAGAAAAAAGATACAGGAAAGCCGTCTGAGAACGCATCTGCTTGTCAGGTCGTGGTTGCAGCCCAAACTGGGTGTCATTGGTACAAGATACCGTCTGTCCGCAAGGATAAGACTGGCCAACAGATGGGCGGCAAAGCATCCGAAAGCTACATTCGCTGGTGTGGCAGGGATACTGCTTCTGCTGCTTGTCAGTACCGTTGCCATAGATTCCAACAACGGGAAACAGGATGAACCGGATGTCAGTTCGATAGCCGCAATGGAACCGGTGTTTCAGGGATTCCGTACCATCCAGGCAAACAAGGATATTCACCGCAGTGTATTGACGGACATGACGGTAAAGGGACAGTTACTGCGTCATGAACTGGACTCCATGATTGCCATACCTGTAAAGAGCCGTGAGGATTCCTTGCGGATCATCCTCAAATACCGGCAGCTGGAAAATATAGTCAAATCCATTAAAAACAATGATAACCCATGATTAAGATTAATTTCAAACAGCCCAAGTATATCTTTCCGCTGGTCATATTCGTTCCGCTGTGCGCACTGGTATACTTTGTGATGCAGACCTTCTCCGGCGGTGAGGAGACTGCCGGAACGGTAGCTACAGACCGTATCAACATGGAACTTCCCCAGGCCAATGCCGAGGAAGCCGGAGACAAGATGTATGAGATGTCCAGACGTTTCGGTGACGAGGATGCCTTCACAGCCGTAAGCGGTATTGGAGAAGAAGAACAGAAGAAGGAGGAACTGGAACACGGCTACAGCGAGGAAGAGCTGAACCGACTGGATGCTGCTGAAGCTGAAAGACAGCGGCAGCAGAGAGAACTTGAAGAACTGGAGCGTTCACTTGCAGAATCAAGAAAGCATATCAATGCATATGCCTACGGTAACGGTCCTTCGGGAAACAGTGAAACGGGTTACGGAGGTATGGGCTATTCCTCACAGGACGAGTTTGCACGTGACCTTGAAGAGATTCAGCGAAGGAGCTATGAACGGCAGAAGGCCATTGAAAGCGGACTGGGTATCAAAGACCCGGAAGCAGAGGAAGCGGAAAAAAAGCACAGGGCTGATTCCATAGCCAGAGTACGTCAGGAGGAAAGGGAACGTAACTGTCCGAGTCTGGTAATCAAGTCTGATGACACCAATGCCGACAGGTTCAATACGGTTACTGCTCCGGATGAACTTGCCGAGAACAAGCTTATACGTGCCATGATTGACCAGACTACAAAGGCGCATGAAGGTACACGTCTGCGGTTCAAACTTCTGGACGATGTGACGGTAAGCGGCACAAGGCTAAAGAAGGGAACTTACCTCTATGGAACGGTAACCGGTTTCGGACAGCAGCGTGTCAGGGCTTCCATAACCAGTATTCTTGTCGGCGACAGATTCATAAAGGTTAAGCTTTCGGTTTTTGACAATGACGGTATGGAAGGCTTCTATGTTCCCGAATCGGCTTTCCGTGATTTCATGAAGGATGCAGGTTCCAATACGGTACAGCAGAATATCAATTTTGAATCGGGTGACGGTTACAATACAGGTATTTCTACGGAGGCCATTGCCCTCCAGTCACTGCAGAACATGTATAACTCTGCAACTTCTGCCATATCTTCCAATATCAGAAAGAACAAGGCGAAAATCAAGTACAATACCATCGTTTATCTGATAAACTCGGAGGATGCACGCTAACAGCTGTTTTAATATGATTTTTTAATAATATAACGATTCACAATATGAAAGCCAGAATTATTCTGATAATATGCCTTATCACAGGCATAGCCGTACATCTGTCGGCAAACGAGAAGATATACATCAACCGGGAAGTGACCACGCACATTGTCATGCCCGAGAACATCAAAATGGTTGATATTTCCACAACAAGGATTATAGGCAATCAGTGTACAGACAATATCGTCCGCATCAAGCCTTATTTGGAGAATGATTCCATATCATCTGAAGGTTACAGGGAAAACGAACTGCTGGGTACACTCACCATTATCGGTGAGCGTCATATCGCACAGTATGACATCCTCTATACCGAATCACCCCAATATGCTTCTACCATCTACAATGTATCCTACAATGAGACACAGTCCTATATCAATCCGGAGGTCTCCATGCCTATGGCCGAGATTGCACGATATGCCTGGGCTGTCTACGGAAGCAGAAGAAAGTTCAACCAGATTGTATCAGACAAAAACGGAATCAGGGCATACATCAACAACATCTATTCCATCGGTGACTATTTCTTTCTGGACTATACGCTGAAGAATAAGACCAGGATTGCATACGACATCGAGGAGATAAGGGTAAAACTTACTGACAAAAAAGAGACCAAGGCAACCAATTCACAAACCATAGAGCTTACTCCGGTATTCTCCATGAACAACACCCGTAAGTTCAAAAAGAACTACAGGAATGTGCTTGTAATTCCGAAGCTCACTTTCCCTGAAGAGAAGGTGCTCCGTCTGGAGATTTCCGAGAACCAGATTAGTGGACGTGTAGTGGTACTCACCATCGAGTATGAGGATATTCTCAATGCGGACGGCTTCGACTCGGATATTCTGGACGGTGCCGACTATTACCCTTACTATTATATTGATCATTCCATAAAAAGATAGGCCATGAAGAAGATTCTGTTCATTCTGTTTTGCTCTGTTGCATTTATCGGTGCATCGGCACAGACCGGAAAGGTTTCCGTCAATGCCGGATTCCTTTTTCCAAGTACGCTGAATGCCACTTTGGGTTATGAGTATCCGCTTTCATGCGGAAATGCGGTCGAAGTATACGGTGAGGTCGGGAATCACTGGCAGAAGCCGGTATGTCACAATTTCTGGAAAGGATATTTTTGGGATGGCGGTATGGTTTACAAGCACCGTCTGGCACGGTACAAGAACGGCATGATGCGCCTTCGTCTGGGGCCACAGTTCGGTGCGGTACAGAAAAAATTCTTCTTCGGGCTGGAGGCCGGATTTGAATACAGCTATGTGTTCCGCAGCGGATTGGAGTTCTCTGTCATACAGAAGAACAATGTGAACTTCCTGCATGGGGATACCTTCCGCAACGGTCTGCTGTTGGGTATAAAGGTTCCATTTTAGCAAATTCATATACAGTTAGAGCGTATGGCATTTGAGGAGACAAGGGAACAGCAGCAGATGTACAACTACTTCAGAAGCTGCATCTATATCTTTCTGATTATTGAAATTATCATGAACCTGCCTGTTACGGCAGACAACAGGGTTACACAGTTTGTACTCGACCTGCTGGCACGCTTCAGGGTATTCAATTCCGTATCGGGATGCAAGGTGGCTGAACTGATATGCATCTGTATTGTCTGTATCGGCACAAAGGCTGAAAAGTCACTGAAGTTCAATGTAAGGACAATGGTCATCTATCCGGTACTGGCCGGTCTGACACTTGTAGGGCTTTGTTTTGTATTTCATGGCATGAGTTTCGGGTTCAGCTGGCTGGGATTTCCGGCCAACAGACTTATGTATGCAGTCTGTTCGGTAGTCGGTACCATGCTGGTACATCAGGGACTGGACGGTATTGCCAAGTATTACAACTACAAGGTTGGTGAGGACCGTTTCAATTTTGAGAACGAATCGTTCCAGCAGTCTGAAACACTGGTCAGCAATGATTATTCGGTGAACATTCCAATGATATACTACTGGAAAAAGAAAATGCACAAAGGATGGATCAATATCATCAATCCGTTCCGTGGTACGATTGTTCTGGGTACGCCGGGTTCGGGTAAGTCTTTCGGTATCATTGACCCGTTCATCAGGCAGCACTCAGCAAAGGGATTTGCCATGATGGTATATGACTTCAAGTTTCCGACACTTGCACAGACGCTTTTCTATCAGTACTGCAAGAACAGGAAAGCCGGTAAACTGCCTCAGAACTGCGGATTCCGTATAGTAAATTTTACCGATGTGGAATACTCCAACCGTATCAATCCGATTCAGCGGAAATATATCCCTGATCTGGCTGCCGCTTCTGAAACGGCGGCTACTCTTTTGGCCTCGCTCAACAAGGGAGGTGGAGAGAAGAAGGGCGGATCGGAAGCATTCTTCACTAATTCTGCGGAAAACTTCCTGGCTGCCATCATCTATTTCTTTGTAAACTTCCATCCGGTCGGATTCAGGAACGGCAGGAAATTGAAGCGTTTCATATCACTGGAGGGAAAGAAGCTGGAGATTGTCATACGCAACTGGGATGACTTCAATGCCATCGACAAGGACGGCAATGTGGTGCTTGATTTCGTGGATGAGAACGGCAATGACGTATCGACTGACGAGGACCGTATGTTTGTGGACCTGAACGGATACAGTTATAAGGACAGGACCGGCAGGAAGATTCTGATTCAGAGGTGCTGGTATGAGGACGAACATGGCAATGAGGTGGAACCGGATACCGTAACCGGAGAGTTTTCGGATATGCCGCATGTGCTTTCATTTCTTGGGAGACCATACGACCAGGTATTCAATATCCTGATGCAGGATGACAGGATTGCTTCGCTGATGGCTCCTTTCAAGAGTGCATACGAGAATAAGGCGAATGACCAGCTTGAAGGTATGGTCGGTACGCTTCGTGTGAACGCCGCACGTCTTGTTTCTCCGGAAGCGTACTGGGTATTCACCGGGGATGATTTCGACCTGAAGATTTCTGACAAGGCTAATCCGAGCTATCTGGTAATAGCCAATGACCCGGAAAAGGAACAGGTTATCGGTTCTCTTAATGCACTGGTTCTGAACCGACTGATTACAAGGGTGAACTCAAAGGGTAACATTCCAGTGAGCATTATCGTGGATGAGCTTCCGACACTGTACTTTCACAAGATAGACCGTCTTATCGGTACGGCACGCTCCAACAAGGTTGCCGTAACTTTAGGTTTCCAGGAGCTTCCTCAGTTGGAGGCTGACTACGGCAAGGTCGGTATGCAGAAAATTATCACTACCTGCGGTAATATCTTCATGGGTGCAGCACGTAACAAGGAGACGCTGGAGTGGGCACAGAATGATGTGTTCGGAAAGGCTAAGCAGACCTCACGTTCCATTTCCATCAATGACCATAAGGTATCAACCACAATCTCTGAGAAGATGGACTTTCTGGTTCCTGCAGCCAAGATTGCGGATATGGCAACAGGCTGGCTGGCCGGACAGGCGGCACGTGACTTTACGGCTACCGATGACAGTATGCTTGACCATTTTGACATCGAGCAGTCGGAAGAGTTCAGGACTACCAAGTATTTCTGCAAGACGCACTTTGACATGAAGAAGATTAAGGACGAGGAAAAACACTATGTGGCTCTACCCAAAATCTATGAGTTCAAAAACGACAAAGAGAAGGAAATCCTGCTGAACCGTAACTTCAAGCGTGTGAACCAGGAAGTGGAGGATATGGTAAAGGAACTTCTCGGCATCAGTTAAATATGTAATTTATGAATATGACCTTAAAACCGGCATTGGGACTTAGCGGCAGTGCCCTGAAAGTCATTGCCATGATTTCTATGGTAATAGACCACATTGCTCTCTATCTGATGGAGTACGGTACCGTATTATACGAAACGATGCGCTGTATCGGGCGCATCGCTTTTCCTGTGTTTGCCTTCCTGATAGCAGAAGGATTTATCCATACAAAAAGCAGGTACAGGTATTTCTTTACTCTGCTGGGCTTTGCCGTAATCAGTGAAATACCCTGGTATCTGCTGAATGGTGCTGACGGGACACATAATGTGATGTTTACACTGGCTTTGGGTGTGGCCACGCTCATGTTTCTTGAAAATCTTCTGCAACGTAGTCTGGTTCTGGGATTTCTTTGGACACTTGGCATGGCCGAACTCGCTTCATGGCTTGGAGTGGATTATGAGTGGAGAGGGATACTCCTTATTGTTATACTTTATCTTTTTAATAGACATGGTCACTCTTTCCCTTATAGTAAAGGTATGCAATTTTTTTGCACATTTGCTTTGATTATGCACTATGGAGTAATTGGAGCTGTAATGGCCTGCATGATTTTATATCTGTATAATGGGACAAGAGGGTTTGTACAGGGAAACATAGCAAAATATGGATTCTATGCTTTTTACCCTGTACATCTTTTACTTATGCATATTATTTCCCGAGCATAATATTAGTGCTTATTTAATTATATTATCCCCATATTATGAAGTATATCATATTTCATTTTACTTAACGGACGATCTAAAAATTTTGATGAATCCAATTCACTTCCAAAAAGCATTCTATAAACATCATACTGATTAAGTTTACCTTTACTGTCTTTTAAAACATTTTCAAATAACTGCTTTAAGTATCCAGGGGGATAAGAATTACAAAAATTCATCAAATCCTTTATTTCCAAATCTCCATGCATAGAATAAATTTCCTTCAGTTTCATGTCTTTTACAGTTCTTTCCTCTATACTATTAAAAGGAGTATCAATGTCCACTCCCCATTGAAGAGTTCCTGTAGTTTTTAATGTTGCACGAAAAGTTAAATCCGGATGTCCTGGAATATGGATATAAGGGTGAGTGTGAGTCAATATATCAAATTTTATTGTACTTTTTACAGAACTATTACAAATAGGACAACTTGGTATAAGATTACACAAACTAAGAGACATCAATGGATAATCGGACTTATCATACCAATGATCAAATTCCGGTCTTACTATTCTACTTTTTGCATTTGTGCCATGATTTACTTCTACAGTAAAAGCATATAATCTATTACAATATGTACAGGTATTTTTACCGATTTTTTTTGCGAGCCAATAAGCATCAGCTTTACTACTATTATTGAAAATTCTTGAATATCCAAATATCTCTAACAGCAGTTTTTTACTTGGTCGCTTATTAGAATCTACTATAGAATTAAAATCAGTTTCAATATCATCATTTAACTTTTTAAGAGCAATAGGTTCATTAATAAGAAGATTCTTTAATTTGTTTTTATCAGGGGTAGTTGACTTCCAACCTGGAATAAGAATTTCTTTTGCTTCTGCATCTAATTCATAATGTATTGATTTACCATTTTTAGTAATAGTACAACCATTTATTACTCTATCTACTAATCCCTGTAATAAACGATTTGCATAATCTTGTTTAAGAATCACTGAGGGCATAGGTAACTTCAACATCTTTTTCAATCATTTAGTTCTTTTAATTGTCGTAATAAATCAGCTTTTTTTAATTCCTTTTGTTCTTTTATTAACATTGGAAATGTTTTACTAAACTCATTCATTAATATATTAAATAAAATAGGTTCATCGACAAGAAGAATACGATTCTTGATTATATCAGGTGATAAATCTATATTAAAATATTTATAACTAAAACGCCCTTGGCCTTTTGATGTATAAGAATATATATATCTTTCCAAAAAAGAAAAACTATCTTCTCCATTTATAAACGGACAAAAGTCTGTATTCGTTTCTTTCTGAGCCCATTGATGTACTTTCATAATAGCCATTAAATGACCTATTTCCCATTGTGCAAAGTAACCTAAAGAACTATTTTTTAGGAAAAAACTATCTTTTAACATTTCATGAATATTTGCTCCAAATGTCAGAAGATTACCTTCTGGAATAGAACTATCCTTTTTTAAAGCCAACACATTAGTTTTAGGAATATCAGATAATACATACGGTGAATGAGTTACAATAATAAGATGAATACACTTTATGTTTTCTAAGGCAATTTCTTTTAAACTATTTAAAAAATATTGAACAAACTGCTGTTGTAATTCAGGGTGATAATATAATTCAATTTCTTCCAACACAACGCATATATTTTTATAGCAAATTCTATTATTATAACTTTTATCTTTATGTGCTGAATCTAAATTATCCAAATGATACATTATTGAACTTATACTAAAAATTTGCTGTTTTTCTCCAGAACTTAATGTGTCAAAATCAATTTTTATATTATCATCATCTTTATCACAAAGAGTTATTTTAACTGACATAAAAGGAGGTGGAATAATGGCCTGAGATCTTATTTCGAAAAATAATTTAGGCAAATCTTTTAAATGACGAAAATCTGATCCTTCTAACCATTTATTTGTCAATTCTGAAAATTTTATCCCATTTTTAGAAGATATCTTATTCCCATTTTCATCAACAAGCTCAGGTAAATCATACACATTGCAGATTATATAACCTAAAACTTGGAATAATTTTCTTGTAATATGAGAATTGTCTACAGATAACTCATTTACAAAATTTGAAATAAGTTCCTTTTCACAAGAATCACTCATAAAACAAGTTTCATCGTAGAATTTGCGGTGTTCTTTATATTGAAAAGATATTTTTAATGTTTTATAAACCAAATATTCTATTGCTTCATTAAAATAAGGTTTATTTGAAAAATCAAAAATATTAAAACCTATATGTTTCCCCCATTGCTCAACAATAACGTATTTTAAATATTCATATCCTTTTAATGTTAAACTCTTATATTCAAGTTTTGAACATATTTTTTCGTAGTTATATTTAATTTCCGGATTGTAAATGTATTCTAAAGAATCAGCTATTAAATGTTCATTTATTATTCTATACTTTTCATGTTTTATATAAAGTCGTACTAATCTCTCTAAGGATAAATCTCGTTCATTATTGATATCAATGCATCCTTCTCTTCTAAATGGTGTTATAACTAGGGGTGTACTATATGCATCATTCTTATGAAACAAGCCGTGCAACCAACATTTTTCTTCAGTTGAGAAATATAAAGAACCATTATTTAATGCTAAAGCTTCTTTTGCATCACTATTACATTCATTTCTAAAATCATTTGTATTGTATGCATAAATAGATTGATTAGAAATAAGCGTATAAAAAAATGAATTGTATAACTCTTTTAGTCTCTCTTCTTCTAAAGCTTCTAATAGCTCTTTTTGCTCAGTTTCATCTTCATTTTTTTTATTATTAAATATCAAACCTTCGTTAGTAAATAAAATACCATCTTCTACTTGTTTTTCAGTTTTAAATTCATAAAGTTTCACATTACAATTCTTCACCTTAAGGTGATAAGCGCGATATTCAATGACAAACCAAAGGTCACCATCTATACAATCAATATAATGAATTCTTTCAGCTGCAGGTCCAAGAGTTTTTTCACCTAGAGTAGAAGCAGCGAAGTTATTGATTAATCGCATCATAAACTCGATTATGCTACTTTTTCCAGAGCCATTTTGGCCTACAATTGCACTAATTTTAACATGAGGCATTCTATCTACTTTTTCAAAGTAGCATTCATCATATAATGTGTTTTGTAAAATCTGCTTTTTGGTAATCTTAATTGAGTCTTTAGATATAATATAACCTTCTATAAAATTGTAGATTACTCCAGATTTTAGCTTACGTTTTCCTACACTTTCTTCAGTATTACATCTAATTCCAACAATAGCAAAAGAATTCTCCTTTTCCAAAATAGAATCAAGTTTTATATCCATTACTATATTTTCAGTCGTTGAGTTTTCAGCAGAAAGTGGACCACATGTATTATTGTAATTTTTTTTTATCATTTTATATAGTTTATCCATTGTGTATTTCAAATATTGTCCATAAAATAATTATTGATTTTGTCTCTGTCATTGACAAGTGATAATAAAAGAGTTTTTATTACATTTATTTCACTTTTGCATTTATCAATCTTTTTAATCTGAATATTTAACTGATTGATTTTAGTTTTTATATCTGACAAACTAATATTAATATGTAATCTTTGTTTTACATGCATAAGGAACCATATCATCTTAAATTTATTGGAATATAAATACCAATCTTTTTTATAGTAATATTTAGAATATAGTCGGTTATAAAGGGGATAATCCTCTTCACTTTCAAATTTTTCTAAGTTTTTCTCAAGATTAAGTAATATTAGATTTGTATTTTCAATCTTAATATTTAATTGTGGAATAAAGTCTTTACATAGTTTCAAAAGTCTTGAAACATATGTTTCTGGATTAATCTGTATTGGTAATATCTTTATATTATCTATAAAATCTAATGAATATGCTATTTTCTTTGATTTAATAATCCAAAAATCATCACCAGAGACTGATGTATACCCACTTATATGAGACCGATTTATATATTCATCCACGAAATTAGCAGACGAGGCATTTAGAAACTTTTCCAACTCACTTACCATTACATTTAAATGATTAGTTAACCATTCAAAAATATGATTCTCATTATTAAAAACTACTGCATTGTAAAAGGAAATGCAATCATCCATGACGTTTGTCCAACTATTATAATTTACATCATATTCATAAGTACACCTTACAACACTTGCATAGTTAGATCGTTTATATTTTACATAAAAGGAATAAGGAGCGAGCATTATGCCTTTATAAAAGTATTTTGAGTAGAAATAACTGCTCATTCCATATCCAAAGTTAGTGCTAATCAAAAAAGATACATCATCATTAAACCTCCAATCAATTGTTGTAAAACCACCTTTTCTATGTGAAATAGCTATTGGATTATATTTTTTCTTGACCTCACATGAAGTTTCTTCAAATTCAACAGCCTCACGACGTAACTGCTTTTCATATGAACTTAAATCTTTTTCATAAATAAATGGAAGACAACTAGAATATTGCTCATTCAAACTTATGGAATAATTATGATATTCACATAATCTATATAATGGAATGTTCGAAATATTTCTTATATATTCAGATACTTTACTTAAAGTTTTATTGGATTCATTTTTTACAATAGCATATATATAACCCATAATGTTATAATTAAAAAATTGAATAGTTATAAATAAGATAGAGTATCTCACAAAGATATTAAATATTTATTTATAATCCATTGTATATGAATATCTATATATTAATTATTTCATCGAACATTTTTAATATACGTATAAGAGAACTGATATAATTTAAGTCTTCTGCATATCCAATCTCATCAAGCCAAAGCAGATAGTTACCACTTTTATACTTATATTGCACTTTAGTGTAATAAGCTCTAACACTTTCCGTCCAATGATTGAATTCATAGTATTTCCCTGTACGTGGATTGGTAAGTCCGAAAAGATTGTGTTTGTTCCGACATACTGATGAACGGAACCATCCGGTCTCCAGTATAGCCTGGGACAATACGATTTTAGGATATAGGATTCCGTTTCTTATAATTTCTTTATAAAGGTTGGGGATAGTAAGTTCAGGAAGTTGATTTTCTGCTTTTATAATGTCATCTACATTCTTTTGCTGTTCTCTTTTCAGGGATGCTTTCCTGTCACTATTCCGGCTGTTATCATCCAATTCCTTTTGATTGTCCAGCCTGACAATCAGGGTATCCTTTGCCATCATCTTATTCTTTTTCCCTTCTGTAACATCCTTTCCTGCATGGTTATAAGACTCTTTTTGTCTTTCTGTTGGCAGGAGTTCCGAATCTCTGGTTATCGTATAGAACTGTGCCGATACGCTTACCGGCAACAGCATCAGCAGCAGTGAAATCAGAATAGTGTTGCGCATTTCTTTTTCAGGGGATTGCCGTGAATACATTTGTGGCATTCAGGCGGTTAGAACCGCAAATATAACAGCTTAATTACAGTAATATGGAAATGCACAACAGAAATCAGTCCGATTTGTTGCCATACGAAAAACTGGCAATATTGGGTATCGACCGTGAAAAGGCGGACAGCTTACCCATGGAAGTGAAGGAGAAGCTGATGGCAGGTGAAGTGACTCCCATCATGCAGGTATCAATCAACGCAAGGAACGGCAGCATCATCACCATGCCGATGAAGCTACAGATGACTACAGACAAAAACGGTGCTCCGGCTCTTATTGCCTATCCGGTACGTGCTGAACTGGACCGGGAACGCAACAAGGTTCTCAATCTCACTCAGCAGGAGGCTGAACGCCTGGCTAGAGGTGAGGTAATTCAGAAGGCGGTCAATGTGAACGGTGAAAAGACTCAGCAGTATCTGCAGCTTGATCCCGAAACGAAATCCATCATTCACAAGCGTGTCACTGACATCAAGTTGGAGCAGCGTCTGAAGGACATGGAGAAGGTAAACGACATTGAACTGGGTATGCAGCAGAAGCAGCAGGTACGGGAGGGAAAACCTGTTGAACTGAATGTGGGCGGCGAGAAGGTTTCAGTCGGCATTGACCTGAAGGAGCAGCAGGGATTTAAGCTTATCAAGGGAGACATGAAGGAATGGGAAAGACAGCAGAAACTCCACTATGACGAGGTTCATCCTGAATATCTCGGTCTTGTCATGACTGACAAGAACCGTTGGGAATATCAGAAAGTGGTAGACAAACAGGCCGTGGAGCGTGCCATTTCCCTCTCTCCATCCCGAAAGGAAACAAAAGCAAACAGCCTTAAACTTTAATACTGATTTCTATGGCCAAAAAGACAGATTCAGATAATAATAACGGTATCATCCGGCAGTTCAACGAACTGAAGAAGAAGCATCCGGATGCCATGCTGCTGTTCAGACGGAACAGTTTCTATGAACTCTATAAGCAGGATGCCGTCAAGGCTGCCGCAGTGCTTGCCATCGAGATTGCAGACAGGATTCTGCCGGACTACAAAAGGCCTGTAAAGGTTGCATCATTCCCTCAATCAGCACTTGACGTTTATCTGCCCAAACTGATACGTTCCGGAATTAGGGTTGCAATCTGTGATGCATTGGACAGTCCTTTGAAGAAGAAGGCCGGACAGGATAAGGCTGAAAATAATGAAAGAACCATTCAAAACAGTACAGATATGGGAAAGAAGAAAAAGGAACAGGGTGCGCAGGAAACTCCTGACAGAACAGTGGAGAATACTGTTGATGTAAAACCTGCAAGGGAAAAGAAGTCGAAGGCCAAAGCTGAAACCAAAGCTGAGACCGGGACGGATAATGAGGTAAAGACCGAAAAGAAGGACGAACAGAAAACGGAGGCAGCCCAGGAACGAAAGCCCCGTGAGCCGCAGATGGTAACGGCCAACGGTGAAAAGGTTACTCATGGTCATGCCTACCAGAGTACCACCAATCCTGCCGACTGGTATTTTACCGCAAAAATTGACGGACAGCAGCTCAAGCCGCAGAAGATGGATGCATCCGACCTTGCTGCCTATCAGAACAAGGAAATGACGGTGCCGCAGCTGATGGAACGATACTATCCGACAAAGCTGATGCCGAAGGTATCTGAAGAAGCCTTCCGTATGCCAATGGAGATTGCAGGACCGGACGGTTCCATAACCGTAAACAAGTTTAATGTCTATAAGGAGAAGGACGAGCAGCGTCCTGACTTTGGGAAATACAAGTTCTATGTTCAGGTTGGGGATACGAACATGTCTGCCGTGGCTTCACGCCAGGACCTGAATGCCTACTTTGACAGGGTGGCCACTCCAAACCAGCTTATTGAAAAGAACTTCGGGGAACGTCTGCATCTGAAATCCGCATACGAGAAGTATCAGCTTCCTGAAGGTGTTGACCCCAAGGGTGTGCGTGTGGCCAAGGACAGGAATGACAACAAATGGAAGGTGTCGGTTGACCTCGGAGAAAAGGGACAGACCTCCAGGCATGAAATCTCCTTCGATGACGGCTATTCGCTTTTCAAGACCAAGACGGCCACAAGGGAACAGATTGCAGCCAAATATCTGAATACGGAGATAACCGGTATGCTTGCTGCCAACACCGCAAAGGTGGAGAAATCGGCTTCGATGAAAATGTAACATAATCAGAAAACTAAAATACAAGTTATATGTCAGCTAAAATGAATCATGAGGAGCTTGTGGAGCTTCTGCAGGAGGGCAAAATCGGTTTCCTCCGCTTTGTTATGGACAGTGAGAATGCAGATGATTATCTGGAGTGGTGCCGTTCACACGGTACGGACCCTTCGGATGAATCGGCTGAGTTCTATGTGGAACAGACGGACATCGAGCAGATGGACCGTCAGGTAATGGATGACGACAGCTATGGCATCTGGAACTGACACTCAGGGAAACAGCGGACAGGCGGCCATAGACCGATTCGCTGCAATGATGATTGAGCGTATGCAGCAGATGAAGGATACCGGATGGAAACAGGGATGGATTGGCGGCGCATCGGGTTATGCCGGACTGCCGCAGAACGTGGGTGGCCGCAACTATTCAGGTTCCAATTCCTTCTTCCTTCAGATGCATACCGCAGCCATGAACTACCAGCTTCCGGTATATCTGACTTTCAAGCAGGCACATAACCTGAAGGCTCATGTCCTGAAGGGTGAAAAGGCCTTCCCGGTGGTGTATTGGGATATGATGATAAAGGACAGTCACGGCAAGAGGATAAGCACGGAGGAATACCGTGCAATGAGCAAGGAAGAGAAGAAGGATGTGGATGTCATTCCTTTCATCAAGTCATTCCCGGTGTACAATGTGGCGCAGACCAACTTAGCCGAAGTACAGCCGGAGAGGATGCAGAAACTCATGGACAGGTTCAAAGTTCCGGAACTTAGGGATACGGAAGGTATGTACACCCATGCCGCACTCGACCGTATGGTAGAGACGCAGCAGTGGCTATGTCCGATACGTGCCGATAAGCGTGAGAACGGTGCCTATTATTCTCCCTCAAAGGATATTGTAGTGCTGCCCATGAAGGCGCAGTTCAATATCGGTGATTCTCCGGAAGAAACCTACCGTGGTGGAATGGAGTATTATTCTACTATGCTCCATGAAATGACTCACTCCACCATGACACCGGAGCGTCTGAACAGGGAGATGGGCGGCAGGTTCGGTGACCCGAAATATGCCAAGGAGGAGCTGGTGGCGGAACTTACGGCTGCCATGATCAGCCATTCCATGGGCTTTGATTCCAGGATAACGGACAACTCGGCTGCCTATCTGGACTCATGGATTGGTGTACTGAAACAGGAACCGAAGTTTATCGTATCAGTCATGGCTGACGTGAACAAGGCTTCCGACCTGATTCTTGACCATGTGGATAAACAGCGTCTGGCTCTCGGCGAACAGCCTTATCTGGCAAAGAATGACCCGCTGACTTCAATGAGTGCTGACGAAGAGAAATCTTTCAAGAATGCGGCCATTGTCAAGACCCGTTCCGGAGACTATGCCATCCGTGCGTCATACGATGGTGTGGAGCTAGGGCTGAAGAAGGTTTCCAGGGAAACGGCCAAAACATTCTTCCAGCTTACGGACTGGAAGGACAAGGAGGCTTTCCTGAACATGACGGCACGGAAGACATACGAACCGGAGATTACTATGATGAGCAGGAATCGGAATGCCGGTACAGGACTTGGTATATGAAATCTGTATAACATCTTAAATCGGAAAGCATGAGTGACTACAAGGTTAATTTCAGGGAAATGAAATCCCGTGTGGGGATTGATGACATTGCATATGCTCTGGGATACCGTCTGGACAGGAAGGCCGGTGTCGGACGTTACATCGAACTGGTACTCGGTGAAGGCGGTAACAAAAGGGATACGCTGATTGTCAGCCATCCGAACGACAAGGCGGCACAGACCTTCTTCCGCCGTGACGGTTCCAAGGGCGATGTGGTGACACTCATACGTGAGAATCTGTCTTCCTTTACCATTTCGGGAAAGGATGAATGGCAGAAGATAGCCAAGGTCATGGCACGCTTTGCCAACATGCCGGAACCGGAATACAGGGAGGACAGGGAGTATGTTAAATCGGCAGGAAAATCATGCGGTGTGTTTGACGTTTCCAGATATGAGGTGAAGCCGGTTGATACAGGTAAAATACCGGGACTGTTTTCCCGGCGCGGACTGTCCAAAGCGACCGTAACGGCTCTTTCACCCTTTATTTCCCTTATAAGGGACAGGAACAACGGAAAGTTTGAAGGCTACAATATCGGATTCCCATATACTGACGGAAAGGGAAATGAAGTCAGGGGGTATGAAATCAGAGGACATGGCGGTTACAAGTCGAAGGCTGCCGGTACGGATTCGTCATCCTCGGCATGGGTGGCTGTTCCTTCGGGTATCAGTCCGGACAATGTAAGAAGCGTGTTCTTCTGTGAATCTGCATTTGATGCCATGGCCTTCTACCAGATGAACCGGATACAGATTGGGGAAAGTGCGGCTCTGGTTTCACTGGGCGGCACATTCTCTGACAGGCAGATAACCGGAGTCATGGAACGCTTTCCCAATGCACGTGCCTTCGACTGTTTTGACAACGACTTGGCCGGGAGGATATACGGACTGCGCATGATGGCTCTGCAGGAAGGTATTCAGATGAAGATAAGCAGGACTGACGGCGGTATCCGGATTGAAGCGAAGGGAAAGGTATTCGAGCCTGACATGGAGCGTCCCCTACTGGCTCAGGTTGCCAGGCAGCTGAATATCCGGTACCGCATGGGACAGTGGCTTCCTCCGAAGGTTTTCAAGGACTGGAACGACTGCCTGCTGAACAGGCCGATGGAGCCGGTGATTTCACCACACAAAGAGGAACGTGAACAGAATCTGAGCGAACAAAGGAATAAAGGACGTAAAATCTGAATGATATGAACAGAATCAAGTTAAGAATAACGGTAGTGACTGCTTTGGCGGTTTTTATGCTGAAAGGTACGGACACTTTTGCACAACAGACAGACCCGACTCTGACGGGTGCTGTCTTTGCACAGACTTCCACTCTGAAGAATATCTATGACAAACGCCAAAAGGCACACGAGAAAATCATTGCTGCCGAGACTGCCGTAACGGTTGCACTCGACAGGGTACACAGTGTGGAAGACAAGATGCTGGAATATCTTTCCAATGCACAGGGTGCCATGCAGAATCTCTATCAGATTAAGCGTGCCGGTGAACTGGTGGCCACGGAGATACCTCAGAACTGCAGCCTGCTGCTCAAATCGGTCGGCAGTAACCTGAAGGGAACAGCCATTGCTGCAATCGTCTCGGACGAGCTGGCTGATGCCGCAACCCAGATGGCTGCGCTTTATCCGTTCATGAAGCAGCTGGTGACTTCCGGAAGCTATGACACAGACGGTTCTAACGGAAGCAAGGAGAAGCACAAGGTAAACCTGCTCAGTTCTTCCGAGCGGTACTACATTGCAAACGAGGTACTGACCAGACTGGAGGCTGTTAATACCGACCTCTTTATCCTGGCATGGCAGGTACGCACACTCTCATGGAACGACCTCTGGTTCTCTCTTGACCCGGAAGGATGGGCAAGCGTGATGTCCGGCAAGAACATCATAGGAGGAATCGTTGCGGACTGGAACCGGGGGTTCTCATTCAATTAATTCAAACATTGTAATTTATCAGGAATATGGATTCAGAAAAGAAGATTATAGGATGCTGTCCGTTCTGCGGCGGCAACGTGGTGAAGACCTGTAAGGGGTATCGCTGCGAAAACAACACAGGTGAGCATCCTTCCTGTGTGCTCAACATCAATGCCATCATCGGCAACCGGAAAATGAATGACGGGGAGATTGCCGAATTTCTGGAGAAACGCCGTATCCTTCTGGACGGCTTTTCCACCAAGGAAGGAAAGACTTTCCCGACAGTACTGGAACTTGCTGATGACGGTGCAGTCAATATGCAGTCTGTTATCGGCAGGTGTCCGCACTGCGGCGGCGAGGTGCGTGTGGGAACAAGGGCTTTCAACTGTTCCAACTACAGCAATCAGGAAGCACCGTGTTCATTCGCCATATGGAGGAATATAGGCGGCCATCAGCTGACACTGGAAGAGGCGAAAGAGCTTTGTGAGAAGAACATTACTTCATCCGAACTGGAGATGTACCGGGAAGACGGTTCCATTTACCGCAAACGCCTCGGTCTGGCTCCGGACAAACTTCAAATCGTAAAGATATGAAACAGGGAAAGAAACTTCTGATACTGCCTGCAGTGGCAGTTCTGCTCGGAATGGGAACCGGCTGTTCCGGCAACAGCGGGAATAAGGCACAGGATATGGCAAGAAAGGCACTGATGGCTTCGGTGGACAATCCGGAATCCGTAAAGATTGTCGGAATCAGCAAACCGGATTCTGTCTTTGGCCGTGAGTATGTTAGCATGAAGGAGAAAATGGCTCTTTCTGTGGCCATGATGAAAATCAGCCGCAGGTTTATGGAGGATACGGATTTTGATAATCCGGATTCAGAATGTCACGGGATATCTGGACAGATGAAACGTCAGATGGATGCCATGACGGCACTCCGCTCTCTGATGGTTACGGAAGAGCTGAAGCCTGCAGGTGATGAAGCCAGTCAGGAACGCAAGCCGTTCAGCGGCTGGAAGGTAAAGATAGAGTATGAAGCCACTGATTCAGACGGACAACCTTACCGCTCTGAATACTGGTTTATTATGGATAAGGAAGCGCAATGTGTTATCAGGTCATTTGAAATCCCACTGTTATGAAGCTAAAAAGATTTTTATTACCGATTCTGGCATGGAATGGGCTGATGCTCACTTCCTGTCATTGTGAACATGAAGAAGATGACGGCCTTTTATCTTCTCTTCAAGTCGGCAATGTGGTTTGTTCGGACGGAAATATATTGTCCATGGACAAATTCAAGCAATCTGACAAGGAAGCTGTTGCCATAGTTTTCCATGTAAACCGTAGTGCTGAAACTGACAATCTTGGTTATGCAGTTTACATTCATGATATGGAACAGCTGGCTTTTGCCGACAGTCTTGGTATTGACCAGGGTACTTCTGCATCATTGACTGATGAGGACGGAAATGAGAACACCTATTCTTTGTACAATAATGAGGAAGTCCAATCACCAATGGCTATCAAATCTTTTGATTTGTGGAGTTATGGACAATCGGCCTATATTCCTTCTGTCCGGCAACTCTCATTTCTGTTTACTGTCCGGCATCAGATTAATGAATGTGTAACTGAAGTCGGGGGAACTCCGATTAATCTGAATCCGAGTGAATGCTGGTTATGGTCTTCTACTGAAGTGGAAGGGCAAAAGGAGAATAAGGCCTGGCTTTACTCTATGCAGTCAGGAACTATTCAGGAGACACCGAAAGATCAACCTCATAAATCCAGGCCGGTAATTTCTATATATACGACCAAATAAATAAAAGTCTAAATATAGTCATCTGTGGAGTTTCAGATACTATATTTAGACTTTCTTCTTAAATTAAATTTATCAATCACAATCAGGTTCAGCAGCCAACTAATGCTCACTTTCTTAATCCTCATAAGGTTTTACCCTTCTGTCACTCAAAAAAATATGATTAAGCGTATACTCCAATGATTTTAATGTCTGTTCACGAAGTGCCGGTTTAAGTTGGCATTCCCATACTGTTATGCAGTGCCATCCCATGGAAGCTAGCTCTTTTTGCTCTTTTATGTCACGTTCCTTGTTTTGCTGAATTTTGTCCTTCCAAAACTCTAAATTTGTTTTCGGTAGTACAAAATATTTGCATCCGTCATGGCCATGCCAGAAACAGCCGTTTACAAATATTACAGTTCTGTATTTCCTCAATACAAGATCAGGATGCCCTGGCAGACGAGGATGATTCAGCCGGTAACGAAAGCCACGGCTAAACAAGAACTTACGGACCAATAATTCCGGTTTCGTATTCTTGCTTCGTATTGCTGACATATTTTTATGACGTTGTTCTTTAGTTAATCTGTCGGCCATATTTAATCTTTAACAATAAGTTCTTTAATGGGTATAAGTTGTAAAAAATGGCCTTCTGCAAATCTATTTAAATCAACTTGTTCAATGTACTCTGTTATATCAGCATTAATTCTGTAAGAAAGAAAAGGACCTACATCTTCTTTATTTAAAACATACATATTATGCATATTGTCATTAGCTAATAATTTTGCATCTTCTCCATCAAAAGTAAAAAGACTATAACAATCACTATTGTTGTGAATCATCAAATAACGTGCTGCTAATATTTCCTCCAATAGTATTCTTTCACCTATTGTCGATAAGGCTATTCCAATATTATTTGTTTCTTTCAACTTATCTACTGCAAAATCGTAGTTTTCATCTTTGACAATTATACATAAAGCTTGGCTGTCAACAATGAAAGCAGACTTTATATCTGGCAACACATCATTAGGATTCTGTCCTAAATTGCATTTTTCTATACAGAATGCAGTTTGCAGCATATCAATCAATTTTTGATTCTCTTTAGCATATCTATCTCCATTCTCTAGCGCAACAGAGTATAAAGACTTGTCTGCAAATGGTTTATAGACCTTACCTATTAATTCTTTAAAATGCTGCTTTATAAATTTTTCTCCATTTACGTGCGGATATGCACGCATAACATAAAATATATAGTCTTGCTGTAGCCAATCTTGAATTTCATTACGAAACATATTTCTTACTTTTTGTTTCCAATAACTCTTTTGGCTACTATCGTTACGCGCATAAAGTGAAAGAACGTAAAGGAAATTTACGTCATAATGAAACAGCAAAAGTGTATCCCTGTCAAAAAGACGATTTTCATAATGAATTTTTTTATAGCGTTTATTTATACGGTTTGTCTGAACTATACCATCATCAGCATAGTCAAACTCCCTATTCATCATTGCTGAAATAAAAAAGTTTGGAATTATATTATATCCTTCAGTGATATCATCCCGTAACCTTATTCCTGAATCAGGTTTTTTCCCATCATAAAAAATATCAAGGTTATGTTGAATTACATTACGTGCATATGTGTATTGTTTATATACTGATTCCTTGCCAAGTTCATGTCCAATCTTATAATACTTACTGTCTCCAATATAATATGTCCGTTTGTTTTCATTGTCAATGAGGCTTCTAGCAGTAAATAAATGATCAACAATTTTTCCATCTTCTTGTTTCCTTTCCATTTTATCAGGCAAAGGTTGATCTCCTATAAGTTCATCGATGATAGCCTCAAAAACAATATAGAAATTCTTAACCAATAAATATTCTTTATGGGTTGCTGATACCTTTAATTTTTGTGACTCCTTAAAAAAGGCAAAGCATAATTGCCATAATTCCAATGCTTTATCAGAAAAGTACTTATATTTAATCTGACGCAAACGGGTACATCCATATCCGTTAAGATAAGCTTCAAACTTATTTCCTTTTATTAATTGGAATTGGATATAAATATTGGTTGGAAACCCATACATCTTACTAATATAGTTAAGTATGGAAAAGAAAATAACAAGCAGTTCTTCATCAAAATTTATCTGACGTTTTTTGTTTACAGGAGTCAAATAAGTCGGTATACCATCTTGTATAATAGCTGACTTTGTAGCAATTGTACGGGTCCAATTAATCTTATTTAATCCACTGTGCATGTTCTTAACTATATAAAAAAAGAAATTCTGATTTTCCTTTGCAAATTGTACTAATGAAAGCAAAATGTCAAGAAAAGTATTGTTCCTCATGCGTTGACCACGTAAAATTTGTTGAACTTCTACATGATATACAATACTAGTATCTGATTTCTTTTCATTCTTATAAACTACAATAGCACGATATATCCAAACAACAAACTTATAAATAAAATCTTTTTCTTCTTTTGTTAGTGGATTATGTTCATCAAGGTTTAATATATCTTCAGGACGATACTTACCAAAAACCAAATTAGCCTTTTTATTCTCTCCGGAGTTATCATCCATAAGCAGCACTTTAGGAAGTATGAATACACAATCCTGAAGTAAGGAGTTATAATAATATCCTACATAGTGTATTGATACTTTGCCTTCAACATTTTCCAAAGCATCAATGCCATAAAGGATATCCTTTATGGCATTTACATCATATTGATATTCTTCTATGAGTATACGCATTACTCTTATTTGTTATTATGAATTTATACTATCTCTTCCTTATTTCCTTCATCGCCAACATCAGCAATAGCACCTTTTTCATCATTTTTCTTCTCGACTATTGTATAAATTACGCCAAGATTATTTAAGAATAGTTCAACCTTATTTTCAACTATTGTTGAATTTTTTCCTTCTGCTGTGTAAAACTTATCAAATAACAATTTCCTTACAGTCCCATCATCAGCTTTTTCATCATTAAAAATATCATCATTAAACTCATAATCTTTAAAAACATCATTCCAAAGATAGAACAATACCTTACCAACGAATCTTTCGGCAGTAATTATGCCATCATTATTAGCTTTACAGAAAAAATAGCCAAGTTTCTTATCCTCTGAACTTGTAGTTTTACCTATTTTTTCGTTAATTTTTTCTATAAAATTCCACCAATTATAATTCTTTCCATTGATTCTTATATTCCATTGCTTACCTGCATCAGATATCGGCATATATACCCAATTCCATCGGCGTTTGAATGCAGAATCAATAGGAAACAATGACTGGTCACTTGTATTCATTGTAGCCCAAATATAGAGATTATTTGGTAACAATAACAGTTCTCCTTCAAGAACTTTATCTATCGCATTCTCAATTTTATAGTTTTCATTGATTTTACTTTTCTCTTGTTCTGTAAAACTTATTTTAGATAGCTCCTTTTGAAGTAACTTCTTCATATCCTCATCAGTAGTTACAGGATAATCAGAATAACCGTCATCGTTACGATCTAACAATTGAAACAAATCTCCAAATATTTGAGCACAGTTACCACGGTTTATTTCTTCTATTACTAAAAATTGTTTTTCCCCTTTCTGCCAAATTTTCCATGCATTTATGTATGCTTTTAGAAATGCTTGTGGCACAAAACTATATATTATTTGTTCTTTATAAAGTTTTTGACCTTCTAATTCTATGTTTCTACCAGCTTCATCATATATAGCTAACTTATCTGTCGTTGGCTTATACGCTCCTACAAACGTTGAGTAGTCACTGTCCGGATGAAATGTTGTACGAATAACATCTTTCCCTGATGTCTTTTCATTTACAGTAAATGATTTGCTAGTACCAGGTGCTCCATAAAATATACATTGAAGAGAATATTTCTCTATATCATTATCATTATGATCTTCTTCCTCATTGTCCTCTTGTTTATCGTCATCAACATCAATGATAGCATAATTATCATCAGGTTTAAGTAACGCAATGAGAGCATTGTATTCAGGGGTATTCTTTTTTATAATGCTTAGGATAAAGTCATTATTGTTATTCTTTACGACACACATTATATCATGCTTAGCAGCATTTTCATCTTCGTATAGTTTTTTAAACTCAGCTCCTGTTATTCTCCAATCTTTAATTCCTTGATAACCTTTATGTATTGTTATCCCTTCAGGGAAATACTCCATGTTTTTAACACTACATATTCTAATAGGTGTATATTCATTTGCATTCTCTCTTGAAATACCCCAAAAACGATCAACAGATTCTGTACATATTGTCACAGATTTTGTGATATCCTGTTTTGTCATTCGTTTAAGATAAACCTGTTGCATAATATTATATTTTTAAAGTTTATTCCAATAATTAATTAAGTTTTGCTCTCTCTGTTCTATGTCAGCCAATAACTCAGGATCAAATTTTATAGCTTTCCGAACATTTTCTAATTTGTTATTTCGTACAGGAGACGTATACCTAATTCCTCCTGTTAACAAATCTATTTTTTTTAAATAATCATGACCTATTATATCTAATTCTGAAGAAGTCAGTAAATGCTCTTCAAAAGCAATTTGTATAGACCATTGTTCAGCAAAAGCTCTAGCTATTCCTGGAAACGTTTTGCTTCTCCATTTTTGTCTATCCTCTTTTGTTTTGGTTTTTGTCAGACCATCAGAATACCATTTTGGTTGAGATTTACCACTTCCAAAAAAAATACGTTCACCGTGATCTGAAGTCTCATTTGAAGGATGAACAGGACGTAAATTAATTAACCACAAACATGTATTTTTAGAATATGGATCTCCAAACATATATGGTTGAATATTTTGATCAGGACATCTCCAACGAGTGCTCATTACACCGACAGGATTCTCAATAGCAATACGTTTAACGGGAGCATTTGCCAACAACATAAAAAAGTTAGCACCATCTTCCTGATCCTTTCTTCTATTAGGGAATCTAGGATGTGGTCTTCTCTGTTCTATTGGTAAGTCTTTATCTGCTGGATCGTACATCCATTTTGCACCACTTACAGCTAAAAAAGTACAAGGGGGATGTCCAATCATTAAATCCCAACCCCCTTGAATATTTGCTTGTTCTCCACTTTGTAGTTTCAAGTCAGACTTATCTAGCACAGTCATAATGTCATGATTGAAATGCCACTCCGGATGAGGATCAGATTCAATATCACCAAATCCACTTCCACTGCAATTAAACAAATCACAGCTATAAGCATTATGACCTAACTTACGAAACGCTCTGCAAACAGCTTGACTTTCTTCACAAGCTATCAATATATTTAAAGGTCTAATCATTTCTTTTTCTTGTCTAATACTTCACAAACTGCTAAGGCTATGTTTTTAGCAAACTGTACAGGCACTGCATTGCCTATCATCTTGTAACAATATGCTGAAGAGCCCAAAAATTCATAATCTAAAGGAAAGGATTGCAAACAAGCAGCTTCCCGGATTGTTATTGAACGCAACTGTTCAATATCAGGATGAATGAACATTAATCCGTCCTTATGTAAATGAGCTACAATTGTCGGTGACGGCTGATCCCATTCCAAATTTCTATATTTTATATGGTTTGACTTTTTACCTGAAACCTTAGTATAAAAATCCAGTTTTTCTTTTTGAGGCCATTTGTTCATTTTATTTTTTAACCAATATCTAAAAACTTCAATATCTCTCTTGTTATGATATCTAGGTATATGCAAGGAATAATCGTTATTTTCTGACATAATCTTATGTGAGATATTTCCTTTAGTTCCTTTAATTGGTTCATCCAACGGTGAAAACTTTGGCATATTCCCTATTGCTTCACGAACGGTTATATGTTTTTGACTTTTACGTCCAGAGAGTGCTTTATAGAAATCTTCAATATCAAACTCACTGTTTTCCTTGACTCCAATAATAATTATTCTATTCCTTTTCTGAGGAGTTTCAAAATCTTCTGCACAAAAAACTGCAGACTTCATTTTCTGAGGAGTCCTAATTGAATATCCTATAGTTCTAAATGCATTGTATATGCGTTCAGTAACAGGAATATCTCCCGGGCATGCGCTTAATAACCCTGGAACATTCTCAAAAACAAATACTTTTGGCTTAAAATAGTCAACTATTTTTACAAAACTTTCGAATAGATAATTCCTATAATCAAATTTCATAGAATTGGGATCTTGCGCCCGACCTGCTATAGAATATGCTTGACAAGGGGGGCCACCAATAATCAAATCTACATTTTTATTGTTACATAAGCCCTTTAATCCATTCTTTATAGTATATTCAGAGTTCTTAGAAGCATATATTTTTTGGGTTTCTTCAGTCCATTTTCCATTAATAAGTTCATCTGTTTTTTGTACATCAAAACAAACCACACGTTTATAAGCTTCTTCTTCTGAGTGATTCCATTTTTGTACCAAACGATGACGAAGGGTGTTAACCATTGGTTCATCCCATTCAACATGAGCCAAAGCTTCAAATCTATTCGTTTGCAGGAATCCTTCTGTAAGGCCACCACATCCTGCAAAAAGATCTATAAAAGTATATTTTTTTTTCATATTAATTTAATTTCATCATCGCTTACCATATCATCTTTCACAACTAAAAAAATATTTCTTTAATACGTCAAATTTTAAACTCATATCCTCCTTACATTTTATTTATAAAAACCTAATATTTGATTTTTTCAGTCAAGAATATGAAAACATTAATTATGAACGTATTAAATCATTTACATTAACCTCCAAGACCCTCGCTATTTCTATTAGTGTTTCAACGGATGGTTGTGATACGTTAGTACACCATTTAGATATAGTAGCAGGATCTTTTTGTAATTTCTCAGCAAGCCATTTATTGGTTCGTTTCTTTTCTGCTAAAACGACCTTTAACCGATTTATATCCTTACTCATAATGTTTTCTATTTTTAACAGGGCGCAAAAATACAAATTTTTCTCTGCCTTATAAAGAATGAACAATCATATTTTTCACTCTATATTCGTTTAATTTGCGTTTTACACACTTCATGTTGTATAAATTTACTTGACTATCTTTCATGTTTTGTTTTGCCGATTGATAGTCCTGCAATTACCGTCGCTCCAAAGGATTCTAACTTTTGTTTATATCTAAGCATAGAATTACCCTTTGTTATTACATCATCAAAAAGAAGTATGTATTTACCATTGAAAAACTCTTTATCAAAATTTAATTCAGGAATTCCTGTTCCTCCTAAATGTTTCGGAGTAGCATCTTTAATTATTTGGATCTGTCCATAAGCATTTTCCATCCCTGTATCTTTTGATAGTCTTTCAGAAAATTCTTTAAACCTTGTTTCATTATTAGCCTTTGTAGCAGCAGGAATACATACTAAAGTAAGTTTTGACAAATCTGTTCCAAATGTAAATTTAAGCATCTGTACTAATCGTGGAATTAGATTTCCCAATGCTTCTTCATGTTGGTGATGAGTTGTTTTCCCGGGAGTATTTTTAAAGTTCCAAACCAACCAACGATTATTCCACTCTTCATCACTAGCTTCAAAATCACATGTAGTAGGGTAATACGATAATAAATAATTATATGGCAAACTACAACATATAGTATTCCAAGATGACACATTCCTTTTTAAGGAAGATATTTCATTGATTTTACGCTTTTTTTCTATTTGTCTTTCTCTTTCTTTACTCCTTTCTTCTTCTTCTCTTCTACGTATTTCATCTTCCTGTTTTTTTCTTCTTTCTTCTTCTTTCTTTTTTTCTGCAATTTTTATGTCATTTAAAGCCTGAATCTCTTTTTTATCAAATCCTTTTAATAAAGTTATATAAACAATATCAGAGAAGCATTTGAAACGTGATTCTTTATCACAACCTTTCCTACATCCTTTTTTGATATTTAAAAGCATAGATGCATTTTTTATAAGTTGCTCATTTGTAGTTACCAAATCTACAATGACATATCTAACCTTGTCTTGTACAAACAAAGGAGATTCCTGAATTAAAGAGTATTGTATATTCCTTGATTCCAATTCTTCTTTCAAGTATTTAAAATGATAATCAATAATATCTGTCCGATTATCATGTCCATTACAGGCAAACATTACAAATATTTCATCCTCTTCTGTATATATCTCTTTTAACTTCTCGATAAAGCCTATAATCTGATCATAAACTATATCGACATATTTGGTTGTATTACTTAAAAGTTTTGGTATTAAATTACGCTTTTCTCCCAAGTATGGATAATATGACAAATCAACAGAATCATCTTCACTATAAGAATTTCTAAAGAATTGCCATATGGTAAATTTACCATCAATAAGATCTCCATTTTCTTTTATTTTGGGAAAAGGTATATCATATTTATACCCACCCCATTGTGATAAAACAGAATCTTTTAAACTCCTACACTTTGAACTAAAATCTGCTTGTGTTTGCTCCCAATTCTTGTAAAAGTCTGCTTCCCTTGCATTTAATTGAAATTTTTTTATTTCATCCTCACGTTCTACAATTTCTTCTATAGATAATTCTGCGCTATTTTTTCCGTCATCATAAGAATAATATTTTTCTAAAGCCGGAAGGCCTAGAGGATATTTCTTTTTTAACTCACGGTATTTTTGGCATACTATGTCTAATGATGCTATTTTTGTTTCATTTTCAACAACTCTTTCTTTTAGTTCATTTGAATAAGAACTGTTATTTTCGAAATATATAATCCCCAAAGGATACTTTAATCTAATACGATAATATTCTGAGTTAACAGTTTCATTAATAAAGTTATCCAAATCTGATAAATGAGAAATACAGTACTCCTCCAAGTCGGATGCTATGGATCTAGAGTCAATGAATTTTTTATAATACCTAGAGCGTTTATCATTATCTAGAATTTCATCTTCAAACTTAAAAATAATATCTTCTTTTTTCAGAGCCTGTTGTATTCTACTTTCTTCTTTGGATAATTCTCCTAATTTTAAATATAGTCGTTCATATTCATCTCTTTCTAAGCTATTAATAGAACGCTCTTTTTTATAAGGATTGTATATAATATTATTATATCTATTATTTATTAACAGGGAAATATCTACACGAGAAAACAATGGATCAACAAAAGAATGGCTATTATTGCGAGCTCGTTCTGAAGCCAATCTTTTGGTACGGTTACTTTTTCTGTCACCTGGCAATGTTGCATTTATCCCTGGTATAGAATTCAATCCAAGACGTTTTACCAATGCATAGAAAGCATGTGGATATTGAGATGCAGAATTAATAACTTTTTGTTTACGTATTTCAAAAGCCTTTTCTTCTGCTATTTCACGTTCTACACTTAATATTTCAGACTTATGTGTAGCGATAAAATACTTATCATTATATGTTGGTGAAAATTCAAACATAGAAGAGAATGTACCTACTATTTGTTGTCCTTTCCATCTACGAAAAGCTTCTGAATGACAATTGATTAGTTCTTCGTATGTAGATATAATTTCAGGATTAAATAGTCCTTTTATGCTATCAAATAGTCCCATTGTATTATCTTATTAAAGTTAGAATTTCTTCTGGTTTAATTATTGCATGAGAATAACCTGAATGTAGCAATTCTTTTTTTTCTTTTGTACCCCAAAAACAGGCTACGCTTTCAATACCTGCGGCATTAGAAGCTTGAATATCAATCACTCTATCACCGAACGAGATCGTTTCTTTCGAAGTTGCTTGCATCAACTCTAAAGCTTTCAGCATTGGAGCCGGATGTGGCTTAATAGGCTTAACATCATGATATGCAACTATATTTCTAATGGGTATATCAAAATGCTTGAGTATTTTTTCAACATATATTCTTGGTGAAGTACTTACAATACATGCTTTAATATTATATTTACGAATAATATCAAATATGTTTTCCATACCATCATACAAAGTACATTGTGGTATCAAGGAATAAGCAAGAGGCCAATTCCTGTCATGCCTAGCTTGTTCAATAACACTAGTATCAACAAGCGTTAAATCAAGATCAAAAATTACATTTTTCATTATACATCTAATTATACTTACCAAATATTCATAGAATAATAGTCATATAAACCTTTAGATCCTCCATATTTAGCATTCTCTAACCATTTATCTTTTTGTGTAATACCAATTGTTATTCCTGCAATTACTTTAGCCCCTAATGACATAAGAATATTTGCATAATAAGCCATAGAATCACCTGTTGTATAAATATCATCGAACATTATAATACTTTTATTTTTTAAAAAAATCTTATTGAATTCTACATATGGCATTCCTAATCCACCTTTATGTTTTGCATCTGAATCACAGATATATTTAATGTGATTAAAACCATTTTTCATACCGGTGTCTTTACAAAGATTTTCAGAAAAACGTTCAAATCTTTTATGATATTTTTCTTTAGTAGAAGAAGGAACACAAAATAGAGTAAAATCATTGAATATGTCACCAAAAGAACATATTAGCGTAGATTTTACTTCTTTAATAACTTCCTTATCTGCCTTTTCCTTTTCTTCATATAAAATCTTATCTGTATTTAGAATCTCAAAACAACCAAAAATAACCAGAAATATTCAAGCGTAAGTCTTTATCTATCAGAATATTCTAAAAATTAACACTTTTCGGCTGCTTTTTGATGCTTCCCAAATTTCCACATATTTTTGAGACGTATTTCTGACGTGGAGAATTTGCGGAGCTTGTTTTTTGCCACATCGTGCGGACAGTTGACAAGGGTTTACAACCGTTTACGATGAGCGACAACAACCGCCCTGATATGCAGCAATAGTAACATTGTGCAGAAAGGCGACAACGGTTGACCTCCGTTTACATCCGTTCACCATTTCAGAGATATACGATTGAAGGAATGAACCAGTAAACGATAAAAGCAGCATGAAAACAACCAGAAAATGCAATTTTTGCAGCAAGTCATTTGTAACCCGGAGCGGGGTACAGAAATATTGCAGCGAGGCTTGTCAGGCGGAAGCCAAACGAGCTAGAACGGAACAGAAGAACAACCTCTTCAAAGCTGTCCGCCCCTTGATGGAGATACAGCATCAGGAGTATCTCACCTTTTCCAAAGCAGCAGTACTCATGGGCTGTTCCCGACAGTACATCTATAAACTCGTAGCCCTCGGCAAACTGAAAGCCTCACGTATCAGCAACCGCATGGCGTTTATCCGCAAGACAGACATCGAGCGGATGCTGGAGGGCAATCCCTACCACCGTGTCCTGCCCGGCAGTACTTCCACTCCGAGAAAGTCCGCTTCATCTTCCCCGCTTGCCAAAAAAGAAAAAAGGGAAAAGGAAACCTATGAAGTGCTGGACTTC
>OGXQ01000104.1_pt1 | contig 58367 bp, 50 predicted proteins | sample 1576291 | NCBI WGS metagenome assembly OGXQ01 (sample SAMEA3541575, study PRJEB24748) | human gut metagenome | biome: human gut; feature: human-associated habitat; material: faeces | place: China | collected 2012 | reverse complement strand
GGGTTTCATATAAGATTTTCGTTTTCTCTGTCTTTAGCCGTTCAAATGCCTGCTGGTACTCTGCCTCCTGCTCTTCCCTCCACGAAGTAATGACCTTGTCCCGTTCGATTGCCTTGGAACAGAGATAGCCATGATTGCCATGCATTTCTGCTGTGGATTCATTCATATTACTAATTACATACTTGATCACTGTTGCCATTTCATCGTTCGTTTCAATCTGCGTTATGTAGAAACTGCCATTTTTCCATAGTTTCCTCACCTCACCGGGTGCTATCGTTATGGGGAAATTGCAGATCATGTGGTAATGCCAGTTGCCGTTGCTCTGTCGGCTAAACGTTGCCACGTAGCGGAAATTATCGTAATGGTCGTTGACCCTCTGGATGAATTTTTTAAACTCCTTATGGGTAGTCTTAATGTCTGAAAACTGCTTCTCAGGCTGTAAGCGACCGTCAAAGGTCAGGGTCAGCATGACCATCTTGCCTGCTTCAAAACTGTTATAAACCATTTCCTCAATAACCCGTCTGCGCTGTTTCATTCTGTTGTAGTAATTGAAATCTGCATAGTTGCTCGGAATATTTCTTTTGATCTCTTTTTTCTTGTCCGGCTTGATAGGCTGCGTGGTATACAATTCCATATTTTCGTAGGTGGTCAGCCGTGTCCGCCTGCGGCTGATCTTGATCTTCATTGCCAGTTCAATTAACTCTGATCCCATTTTTGTGTCCTCCTGATTGCCTTCTTACTTTGAAGTATACACAAATTAATTTCATTGTCATCTTGAAAAAGTAACAAACTTTTTATGCTATTTCGTATGCGAAATAAACCTGTTTTGACTACGTGTGGAGACATGAGGAGACACGCATCTATGGACCGACCGTTACGGGTACGCTATACAAATTGCACAATGGGGTACAAATTTCAGGCATAAAAAAAATGCCTTTCGGCACCACACATTTTTAATTTCTGAATAATACGTTTTGGACGATTAAAATTCTAAGGTTCAGAGACTATTCCTGAAGGGTGTAGTTGGCATCGGTGGGAGGCAATGAGGTGTGGGTACACTCAAGCAACACATACAAATATTTCTGGGCAGAAGGCAACGTAATCGGTGAAGCCAGGGAAGAGTTACCTTGTTCCATAAGGGAGGCATGGGACTTTGATTCATTCCATCGGGTGGCATCCGATAAACCAACCGTGGCTGTGGGGGTGGAGGTGGTAAACCAATCCACTACTGTGTAGGTAGGTTCATCCTCTATCAATATCTTTCCTATCGTATCCTCCCTGGTATAGACTCCATCATTGATGTAGGTGGAAGTTGAGGAGGTTGAGGTGTTCAAGGTGCGATAGGCTTTGATAATGGTGTAGGAACGTGATAAGGAAGAAGTTGTTGGTGTGGGAATGTACTCGGGTGCCTTGCCTGGGGTGGAACCACAGTTCTCTGCATCCCATGTATGAGTGGCATCCGTGGTAATATTGTCATGCGCAGAAATTACCATCAACCCTACTCCATACTCCTTCACCTGTCCATCCGTCAACTTCTCCGTCGTAGAACCTGTCCATGGACGAAACCCTGCTCTCTCTCCTGCCTTTCCTGCCGTAATATACTCTGCAAAGGCTGCTGCCTTGTTCGTGTAGGATGCGAACCAGTTAGAGGTACACTCAGGAATATAGGTGGTTCTGTAATCCAATACATTCGGTAAGGTACCAAGGATGGGGGTACCAAAGTATTGACGACCACCTGAGGAGGTGGAACCAACAGAGAAAACGTAACCATTGGAATATCTCGTTGTCATTTCTCGAATAATTGAATCTTTCATATTCATTACAAGATTGGTTAATAATCTACCAACCTCTGTCGTAGACATTACAGTACCATCCTCGTTCTCAATATCCTCCCCAGCTCTAAACCATGTCAAGTACTGTTCATACTGGCTTGCATATATCAAAGCTGAGGCACTGCCAGAATTTTTTGCCGCCTCTGCTAATACCTCACCTGACAAACCTGTTACATATGCGTTTGCCTGCTCTAATGTCATGCCATCACTGGTTGAACCCGAGGAAGAAGAACCTGTAGAACCATCGGGGACACTGTATTGAAAGTTGACCATTGTTTCAATGACAAGGACGTATTCATCATCTGCAAATTTGTCTGCCATATCTCTACCCCAAGTTTTTTTGACAAACTCGATAGCGTTAGCGTTTCCCGTAGAAGAATCTTTTTCGGCAAGCCATGCTTTGATTGTTGGTTCGTTTGTGGTTACGTTTCCATAGGAGTCGCTGTTGCCAAAAGGGGGACAGCCCCACGGAGCAACACCCACAAAAGAACTTGCTGTATAATTTCCCTTTCGGGACTTTGCAATCCACATTGTTCCTTCATGTAAATTACAGTCAGGAGACCTAAATGCTTGGGCGGTCATACCGGGAATGGGGTTGCCATCTTTTGTCAATAAATAACAAAAGTAACCAGTTCGGGTGTAGGATATACCTTTCTGAATCGTTGATGTTCCTGCCGTAGAGCCTCTGCCCAAAGAGTCAATGATTGCTCCTGCCGCAGAATCCGCATGAACCGTGAGCGGATATGCTACAAAAATAAACATCAGCAATAAACTTAGCATTGCTAATTTGAAAGATTGATACGCTTTCTTCGTTATAGTCATGCTGAACCTCCATTTCAAAAAATAATAATTAAAAAATAAAAAACTGAATATTTATAATAAAAAGGTAGAAAAAATGGACATCCCATGGAAAACGGGATGCCCATTGAAAACAATCTCTGTATCTTTACTATTGCTTATTTATTACCTCTGCCTTCAACTGGTTAAACTCTTCCGCACTTATCATTCCTTGCTCAAATAACTTTGATAATTCCGAAAGACGCTCAACTTTGTTTCCTGTTGCTTGCATATTCTGCATTGGTGCTACTGTTTGTGTGGATACTGGATTCATAATATCTAATCCCTGTACCGTACTTACTGCTTGATAGAAGTCCTTGATTTCCCTTTCCCCTAAAGAAGACAGCATAAATGCAACCGTCATTGAGGTGAACTCAATACAAATGTTTGTTTTTTTGATAAAAAATACTTGCAGAAAACAATATAACGATACAGCTAACATTATAATTTGCATCGCTGTTGTAATCAATATAATAATTACAAATAATGCGTCACTGTAACTATTATATTGATTCCCTCTTATATGAATAGACCAAATTGCTTGTAAAATAAGCAATGCTGTGGAAAGAATGTAGGGAATTAACATTCTGATTCTTGATAATGTTCCTACTCTTACTCCCTTCATTTCACTTACTACTATACGATGCTGCACATTGGCTTTCCGAGTAAATATTCCTCTTTTCTCGTAAACCTTACCGATGAAATAGCAGGCTCTATCAGTCAATACAGCAAAACCTTCCTCGGATATACCGTTTTGAATTACATTCAGTGCATTCTGTATATTCAAAACTGCATATATCTTTTCCTGCGGATTACTGATAAATCGCCGCAGTTTATTATATAGGTCTGTCTTGTCTATATTCCATGAAGAATCATCTATAGGATTGTCCTTGGAGTTCCACTTGATTGTCAAGACTAATGTAAAAATGGATAATGTCCACAGTAAAATTGATACAAACAACATAATATAAACCATCCTTCCTAATCGTTACTGTTAATATCAAACAGGTGCATATTTCTTTCGTCACGCTTTTTCTTCATTCGAATAGAAATCACTATTGTTGCAACAATGGCAGTTATAACCAAGACAAATGGTATAATGTAAATCAAAAATACGATAAAATAAATACTCATAAGTTCTCTTCCCCCTCTAGTTTACAATGTCCTTTATCATGCTTTCTCCTGCATTCATATAATAATGATACTTGCAGTACCCATCTTGATAAAGATTGGTTTCATCACAACCTGACGCTTTGCAGGTAGGTTCTAAAGAACACGCTACCAACTGTAATGCCATGATTGTAACAGTTACTAATGCCATAATTTTCTTTTTCATACGCATTCCTCTCTTTTAATAAAATAATAAATAAATTAAAAAATACACTTCCTATTACTCAAATGCTTATTTACAAGTATTTAATAAAATATCAACTGTATTTTGTTGCATAATAAAAGAGTGAACATACTGTGGAATGTTCACTCTTTTAGAGGAAATGGTTATACATTATTTAGATAGGCAGATGTCGATTAATGCAATATGCTTTGCAAATCTACCTGCAAATCTATCTGGTATCTTTGGGTATTCCTGTTTTGATTATCATAGATAAACTGATTTATCCATCCGCATATAACTTCCTCTTTCACGTTCGTTAACAATAATCCTATACATATCAAATAAACCAGCGTACCATTGATTTTTGATGCAGTTCTTTCTACGAACGGAATTTTATTATATTTCTTCATTAACTGCTTTCCTGCAAAATAGGCTACGACAAATCTATCATATACTTGCTTTATGTATTCAAGCTGTGTGTCTCGGAAATTATTGCGTGCCTCATATTCTTTAAAAGTCTCTGTTAAGGAATTTTCAACCAGTCTATTTGCTTCTCTACCAAATAATGAAGTGTCTGTCCTTGCTACTGCATTCCCATTGTTGTTCTCTATCATATTAGTGATAGTTCCTTTACCTCCCACCCCTTTTTGTCCGACACTGTACGTATTCATATATAGGTGGTTCAATGTCTGTATCACATATAACTTAATTTCCCATTGCTCTGTATTCAGAAAGTTTGCTGCACAATTCCAGATTCCCTCTACGTTTTTTAAAAATCTTGATGCCTCGATCTTTGTAAACCTCTTCTCAGACTGTATATATAATTTATCCTTCATATCATGACCAATGCCATACAAGATTGGCATATTAGAACACATTGTCGCAGCACATTCTTTGACAAGTCTTGGCACTACCTCCAGTGGAATATGGGTTTTCTTTTTAAATTTACTTGAAAGAATATCTGTTGTCGTAGCTAATAACTGCGAATCGGCAATACAGCCATCATAATCATTCAACTGTTTTTCATAAAATTTTATTGTACCATAATATTCTATACTTGCCTTATTTATTTCTTCTTTGTATTCATTCAATAAATCAACTGATATATTGAAATTTGATAACTGTAAACTTGGAATATATTGTTGAAAACTTACTGATCCTAAGAAATTTCTAATTTTCTCATTTGTATCTAACTCTTCCACCCCAGGTCTTTCTTCATCAAAAAATGCAGAATACCAATATTTATCGTAACTGTCTGCAGGTGGCTCCAGTTTTCCATCCATCGGAAAAGTCTTACTTGATGTATCATCTTTATCTATACTTGTTGATATTTCTTGAAGTGCTGTTCCTAGTTCATTTACTTTTGTTCCCATTTCCTCAATAGATGTCGAATTATTCAATAGCAATTCTCTTAAGGAATCCAGTTTCGCATCTATGCTTTGCGGAGCACTATTCTCTGCTTCTGTTTCATTTAACATTTGCATTATATTATTATGCTCTGCCTGTGCCGTACCTTGGCGCTTATAAATTACTTTGAGCACGCTATAATATTGTTGATTGCTTTTTTCTAATTCTGATAAACGCTGTAATATATCTTGCAGCTGTACTGGATTACTTACCGGCTGTTCTGATTTATTGCAGGGTGATGTTTTTATTTCCTCAGGTGCTTTATCTACTAACCGCCCTGCATTGTCAATTTTCAGATTTGTTATGGCAATCTGTCTGTTCGTAATTGCTAATTTCAGATGGTCTTTTGCAACTGTTCTGCGCACCCCCTGATTATCCTCCAAAACATATTCTATGATGTTCCCATTAGAATCACGATGTTTCTCAATACATTTTGCAATTGTCATTATCTTGATGCCTCCTCTTATAACATTGGTTACTTCGTGTATATTATATAAACAGCTATATCTTGTTTTGGGGAACCATGATACAAAAACCTTGCCTGATAGTTTGTAACACCTGCATCTACTAGCATATCCGTGTTATTTTTGATTAAGTCTGCTACTCTATCATGTTCTGCTTTTGCTTCATTCTCTGTATAAGATGTATCATCATCAAAAGCTACGAATGCTACTGTACTGTCATAGTCACCTAACCTACTCAGAATGTCATCTTCATAAGATTTCTTATTGTCTAATGCAGAATAATCAACGATTACAACTTTTTCTTTTGAACTCCCCATTTCTGTTAATTGATCCAAAATATCCTTTATATCTTCTTCATCAATATCTATTTCTTGAATAATGTCGAAATCGTACTCTGATGATGTATCTGCTGTACCCTCATTGGTTGTATTTTCTGCTCTACTTTTTATTGCAGAATCTACATGACTCGCAATATCTTGTACCTGCTCCACCTTTTCTTTTGCGTCTTTAATGTTTGAATAGGTCGAAGTTATCAGGCTCCATCCCATTGCGCCACAAAACCATAATGCAATACCACCTGCTATTATGTTAAACAGTTTTGTTGGCTCGTATCGTTGTTGATTCTTATTGTTACTCTTTCTTCTATTATTGCCCCAGGAATTATTCTTTCCGCCCCATCTGTTTTTGTGTGGATCTCCCATGATTAATACCTCTCTTTTCTTTAAAAATTTTTCTGTACTATTACTCACCGTATAATGCAAGAAGAATGTGCCAACTGACACATTCTCCTTGTTTTATACGTATTAGTTAATTGTTACGTTAGACCAATCTCCACTAGGATCATCCTCATGTGCATACCCTGTATCTACTCCAGTATCTGGTGTACCGGGGTTGCCGTGGGCGGGGATGTAGGTGTCTCCACTGGTGGAAGAACCTGTACTGCCTGTGGTGCTGCTGGATGTACTATTACCATCACCGTTCAGAATTTTCAGTACCAAGTCTCTATACTGAGATTCTGTAATCTTTCCAGATGTATAAGCATCTTCCACTTTCTGATATCTGTTCTCCATTGGTTCCGTAGAAGCTGGATCATAAATATCTTTAGGCACCTCTACTGTATCACTAGGAGTCGTTACCTGCGCAGGGGTGGGATCAATATAATCACCTTCATCTATCTTTGAATCTACACCAGTACTATCAATACTTGAGGTGTCATTGGTGTTTGTCTCATCGGAACTTAAATCTGTGGTGGTGTCCATGCCGGAATCATAATTACCTAACTTGTAATTGAATGTTTCCATGGTTGCATCCTGCTGTAATGCAGTGACAAGAAGTTCTACCGCTTCGGAACGGGTGATTGCTTCGTCCCATCTCGTAGTTGCGGAGATTAAACCTTTCTGGTTTGCTACTACTAATGCTTTGTATAGATCGGTAGGAAGTCCATCATCGGGATTCTGTATTGCATACTGTAACTCGTATGCTCTCCAACGATCTTTCATCTTGTCATTTTCAATGAACTTCTGCTTCGTTGCTATATCTCCACCATCCTTAGCATCTGTTAAACTGCTTTTGGAACTATTCAGATCAACTGAATTAAAATCCTCACTGAAATATCTGTTTACAATTAAGTAGATGGCTTCTGCTCTGCTGATGGCTCCATTGTAAGTAAGGTTATCTAAGTTCTTATCCTCGGTACTTAAGTATGCGTTGTCGTTTACTCCCTGCGCATAAATGTTATAGTCAGACTGACCTACCGCCGTTGCGAAATTTTCATCTGCGGTAATCTCCTGAACAGGGGTATCTGCTCTGTAAACCATTGCCATAAACTCATTTCTCATCAGTGAAGAATCGGGATTTGCATAGTTCGGTTCGTTATCAGGAAGCAGATTGAAATATCCATTGATTCCCATGTAAACGGCTTTCATTGTTTCATTATCTTCAATGTCTGCGTAGTTTTTCAGAGAAGCATCGGCAAGAGCCGTCAGGCTGTCCTCATTCTCTAAGGACTGGACAAATGCTCTGTTGTGCATTACCACTTTTAAGGTATTGTTGTTCTCATTGTCTCCTGCTTCGTTGACATAAAATACACCGTTTTTGCCTTCGTCCGTGCGAATAATACCTAAGGTATCATCCCAACCGCTGCGAAGATCTGCATTGGTAGTAAGGGACGCTAACTCTGTCCATGACAGAGCGGTTTCCTGACCTTGCTCGTCCTCTACAAAGTCAGGTTCTATGACCTCTATCTCTATCTGGTCTCCGTTATTGATTGCCTGCAATAATTCAGACTGGGTCATAGCTGCGCAGCCCATAAGCTGGCTTGCGATAATCACTGCCGTGAGTGTAGGAATAATAAATCTTTTTACTCTCATAAACTTTCCCGACATATAAGCAGTACCTCCTGTAAATAATGTAGAATAGTCGATGAGGATGCCTCTCGGCATCCTCATAAAAAATATAAAAATAAAAATCACTTATTATTAAATACAAGTAGAAAATCAGGCAGTAAACTTATTTCAGAATTGCTATAATAATCTCTACAATATCCATCCACTTGTTCTTCACAAAATTAATTATATCAATCGTTCTATTTATCTTGTCCTTTATCTCTTCATCCTCATACTCCGCAAGCTTTTTAAGAACCGCCTTTGTAACCAACTTGCCCTTTTTAGTTAATTCATAGCATGGAATAAGATCTGTAGGTCCATCCAAGTACCGACTTTCAAGCTGAACATAAGCTATATCTTTATCTTCTGGTTTAAATATTCCTATTTTTGAAAAGTATTCCAGGCTTTCCACATAGTCCTCCATTTCAATATCAAAAGAGGTATAGTCGAGTTTTGCAATTTTCTCTCCCAGTGGTAAATTCTCATAATCAGTTTCATCAAGTACTGCTACCCATACCATTGTCTTTACCTGTTCTAATGTAAGTTTCTCCATTTGTATCCTCCTGTGCTGTACTGTTACTCTAAGTACATATTTTTCACTTTTAGTAGCATTATACAACATATAGTTGCGTTTAGCAACCTATTGTAGAGAGTATACGGATAAACTGTAAGTATGCAGTGTGCGGAGGTGATGATATGTTGGAAAACTTAGGTGCTAAACTGAAAAGTGCTCGTAATAATGCAGGACTTTCAAGGCAACAGGTTGCCGATCTGGTTGGTGTTTCCAGCAGTATCATCGGTCTTTATGAAACCGGCGAACGCCTGCCTTCGGTGACAAATCTGGTAAAACTGGCTACCCAATATAAGGTGTCAGTAGACTATCTTTTAGATATAGCCACAAGCAAGGACATCATAAGTCTTGACGGTCTATCCCCGGATCAGGTACAGGCTTTGAAACTGACTATTGAATGTTTCCGTAAAAGTTAAACAGTTCTTTGTTGTAATGCTGTTTTTACAGTATGCAATAGATTGTCTATTATGCGCAGACTGCGAAGAACATACGGATCGTATTCATCTTGTTCCACACTTATCTCTAATAATTGAAGCACCGTCATAGCATCTGAAAGGCTGTCGGATGCTATTTTTATGTTATTTTCCATGAATAATGTCACCTCCTCTCCCGGAATGGTTTCTCCGTGGGAGAAGAATGTAACGCTGAATAAAAGGATTGGCAAGATGAAAATGGGATGCTTTGGAATGAAATTTCAATAAACCTTCACAGCGAAAAAATGGTAGAAAAGAACTTCCGAAATTTACCCGAAAATTTTATTTTTAAGTGATACCATCAGTTTTTAGACCTATGATACATAGCGAAAAGGGGACACGTAGCTGAGAATCATTCTGAAGCAGGGGAAGAAAAAAATCACTTTCCTTCAATCATAAATTGAAAAATAGAATTTTTAGAAAATGCTGGGACACATTCAATGTCTCTGGAAATGCCTGCGAAAAATCAGGGATGCTGCGTTGATGTGGTATCTACTTTAAAAATTTGATGCTATTAAATTTCTATTGAATATGCTGCAACGAGAAATTTTCAATAAACAACAAAACAGCCCACCGCATTGTTAAGGTGCGATAGGCTGTCTATGAAAATGAGGTGTTTTGGGAAATGGCTTAATTGACATCTGAGCCGTAATAATGCTTACCGGCATCGGATTCGATATTTTCTACTTCCCATTTTGAGCCGTATAAAATATCGGTTCTGTAATAATCTCTGATATTATGTCCTTTCTGGGTATCTAACTTTCCATTAATATAAATATCAAAGGTTCCCATATTATTATTGGAGTCTGTTGCAGAATATCCAAGATTCGGATATTTATATTTCGTACCCGATTCATCGGAAGCATCTACGCTGGCTTTCCATAAGTACTCGCCGTTAATATCTAAGGTAACCAGCTTTCGGAACGCCCAGAACTCTGTTACTTTATGATCCGTTACGTTGTATGTAAGGCTGGTGCACACCGTTCCATCTCTTCTGCTACTGGTTACAGTGTCGTTGTACTCCACCCGTGGTGTATATTTCCATGTTACCTGAGAACCATAGAAATAATCACCGGAGACCTCTGTAATCGGAGTGAAAGTGGCATCTGCATCGCCCAGACCATCTGCGTTCTGGTAATAAACAATTACCTGCTGTTGGTACTTCTTTCTTTCGATGCAAACATAATTATCATTCGCTTTCGTTACTTTATAATATACTGAATTTCCTTTAAATTCTTGCCTGTCAGCATATTCCCAACTGTAATACTGACCATAAATGACCAGCTTACTGTCTGCCAGTTTCCAGTCATTCGGATAATTACCATTTGTGTCCATATATTTCACAAAGGTCTGTTGTAAAAATTGTCCCAACTCTTCCCTGCAATAATGACTGCCGCAACGGCTACATTTTCTTGTATAGAAATATCCTGGACGACCAGGCACCTCATAGCCTTTCGTTCCTAATGGAACTACCACAGAACAATCATGATTTAATTTCGGAATAATCTCTGTATACTGATGACCGCAGGCGGCATCAGTCGCTGAACCGGTACAGGTGTAGGTTCTTATGCCGTCTTTTGTACAGGTGGGATTGGTTGTAATTTTAGACGTATAGGTGTGTGTATGCAAAGCTGTTATCTTAACATATCCATTTCCTAAGCGTACACCGTTTGCCATGGAACCATCGGTGAGTTTTCCAGTATTCACATATCCGGAGCCACCACCACCGCCAGATCGGTTATACCCAGATTTTCCTCCGTACCAGCCGCCACCACCTGGTCCGGCATAATACCCTCCAAGGGATGCCCCTCTACCGAACGCATAACCATCGTTTTGGGCTCCACCAGCACCCGGTATAGAATTATCTTCTCCCATACTTCCACCGTTTCCACCATTGGTTCCGCCCCCGGAACCGCCATAGCCACCACGATAAACACCTTCAGAAGAAAAACCTGCTCCGCCTCCACCTCCTGCAACAATTAGTACTTCGCTTTTATTACTGACATAATTTGCTAAAACTCCTCTATTGGTGGTCGCTATATGTGATGCACCGCCACCATAAATATTCATTTGCCCATAGGCATCATGGTTGTCTGTAGATGTGCCACCGCCATTGTATCCATTTGTACCACCTATGACTATATAAAGTACATCTCCCTCATTTAATGCTATCTTTCCACAGCCATATCCACCTAATCCTCCGCTATTATGAGTATCATTACCACCTTGTGCGCCCCAAACTTCCAGCATATACTTACCATTATATGGAACAGTCCATGACTGAACCCCACCGGTATAACTATATGTCCACTCATTATCAGCTGCTTTTGCAGTAATTGCATTTGTAGAAAACATGAGGGCACTGGAAATTGCTGCTAATGCAAATACACCGATGCGCCTTCCCCATTTATTTTTCATTGCTGCACCTCCTTATATAACTGCCTCATTTGTCTTGGTTGCTTTTGGTTGAATGTTCTGTGTGGCTTCGTACTCTTTTACTCTTCGGTAAAAGGTGTTCGGTTTGATGCCTAAAATATTCATTGCCTGCCGTGCGTTAATCTCCGCAGCCTTCCATGAATTATAAACTGTCATAAACTCTGATTCGTTGAGTTGGATTGGCTGACGACCAAACTTAATTCCTTTCTTTTGTGCCTCTATGATACCTTCGGTCTGCCGCTTAGCTCGTTTTTCAAGTTCCTGCTGTGCCATGGTTGCATAAACCTCAATCAGAATGTTGGTTACCATGTCCATGACCCATTTATTATTGGAATCTATATCTACCAAGGTGGATGGCAGTTCCAAGATTCTGATATAAATTCCATGATTCTTGTACCATTGCAATTCTTTCTTGATACTCTCTTTGTCTCTGCCAAGACGATCCATTTCCTCAAAGACTACTTCTATCAGGTCATTCGTGGCATTGACTTTGGAAAGATGCTCCAGAATGATTTTCATTTCATTGTAATGCTCTCTGTCAAATGTCTTGCCTGTCACTTTGTCCTTAAAGATATTAGCATCGGAAATATTCGGTCTGTAATTTCTGATTGCTGTTTCCTGTCTCTCTAAGTTCTGGTCTTTACTGGAAACTCTCTCGTATGCGTAAGTTATCATAAGGTGAAACCTCCTCTCTCCTCTGAAGCTTTTAATAAAATAAATTTTTTATTTCTTCTTACCGGCAGGCAGGAATTACAGCATCTTATTGAAAATAGAAATGCTATATCAAAACAGGCGGTGCATCCACTAAACTATTTCATATCCAAAAATTTTGAAACCTGTCATAAATCATACTTTTTGACACACTTTTTTCTCCCCATTTATTTTGTTTCAAATCTCTGGTTTCACACTTTTGAAGTATTTCAATTCACATTCATACCTTTTGACGCACTATTTTTTCACAAAAACAGAAAGGCAATCCCAGTTATCGGGACTGCCTTTCTGTTTAAAGATATCAACTATCAAAATGATAATTGGTATCTCCCTAATTGCTCTATGAAATCAATCTACATCTATTGTATTTACAAGTTCTACAAATTTTTTTATTACCGGCAATTCTTTTCTCACTGGTTTTTTATAGTAGTATGGACCACATACACCATTCGCATATGATTCAAACGCATTAGCTAACCAATAAAATGTTCTTCCAAGCCAGTCATCTTGAATACATACTATTGTATAATTATATACTTCTCCACTTGATCTTGCTGTCTGTTCATACGTTCTCAACAGCATATAATAATCTTTCGATAATTTTCCTTCAATATCTACATATAATGTTGGATTAACAATCCATGATATGTCAGTTGTTTTCATTCTAAATGCCACTGTAAGGAATAATATTTCAAATGTCATGATACTACTGTCCATGATTTCTCCATCTGAAACTAAATTATGAATAATTTCTGCTTTTCTAAAAATTCTTTCTTGTGTACGCATATCTAGTCCAAGCATTATATTTCCCAAAAAGGATTCTATTTTATTCACATCGATATCTTGAAATAATTCAGTATATGTTTCATATTTATAAATATAATTTTCAGCACGTTCTATGTTTAAATAAACTTTAAATGATATAAACTTTCTAAGATATGTATCTACATCTATTTTTCCGTATATAGCCTTAATGGAATGTTCCAGTTGACTTTTATCCATAGATACAATAACAATGACATTGTCCAATCCATTGAATATATGGTGTAATCTTTCCAAAACCTTAATAGAATATGTTGGCAGGCATCTATCTAATTCATCAACAACTATAACAACTGTTTTATCATTCGCAATTTCTTGCATGCCCTTCCTCGTTTCCTCAAGAGCCTTTTTAAAACCATATAATGAATCGAAATCTTTGACTTTTTCCTTATCTGTCTTATCTAGTATCTCACTTGCAACTTCTACCAAATCTATGCCTATCTTATTTTTACACAATTCACTGGCTATTTTTTTCAATGTTGTCTTTACTGTTTCTACTGCTACTTTACCTGCATTCTCTACGTCCTTGGAAAATAAACTCAGTTCCCGATCAATTTCATCCAACATTGCCGTAATTATTGCAATTGTCGGTTCCTCATAATAATCATATTTCCAACAGTCATAATGAAATACATAATATTTATCCTCTGCTGTCTCTTCTGATTGGATGACCTTTAACTGTTCCTCAAATTTCTCCAGTACAAAAGTTTTCCCACTTCCCCACGCACCATCAATTCCAAAACAACAACCTTGTTTTTTGTCCGCAAAGCCTTCTACTAATTGAATCAATTTGTCGATAAAATCTTTTCTGTTCAGTACATCTAATTTCTCGCTCATTTGTTTTCCCTCCTACATTACCTATCGTAGCACAATGTAGAATAAACGAAAATAAATTTTTTACACAAAAAGAACCCTGCCTACAAATTGCATAGGCAGGATCCTTTGAAAATTATATATTTTTTGTTATATACTGAATAAGTCGTATTATATAACTTCTGGCTTTCTCGCATAACCAAACGAATGCACAACAGATAAACATAAAACACGCAAAATTGAATATTGACTGATTACTTAAAATCTGCATTATAAATTCTATCTCCACGTTTTCACACCTCCTGCTTACAGCATCCCAAAATATTTTAATAAAGCCAACCTGAGTAACATTTCCTCAGTGATGTACTGTACTTTTGATTCTATGAGGGGGATATCTTCCTCTCTGATACTCTGAAAATTACCTCTGCGGTCATGGCGGCAGATAAAACAATCCCCGGCTATGATCGTTTCGCTCTCCGGTATTGCCACCCTCGGTTCCAGCCCTATCAGCCACCCCTCTTCATTGCAGATCAGGTCTATCTCTTCTGTCAACGCCGTACATTCTATCAGACCTCCGACAAACGCCTGCTCTGCCTTGAGAGAATTTTCTATTTCCATGATCCCTTGCTTATCTTTCGTGTATCCATATACTTTCATACTGCTGCCCTCCGAAAAGAAACGGACACCCCATTACAGGGTGTCCGACTTCTCCTTATCCGCTTTCTGTTTTCCATCCGCCACAGGTGCTGTTGGTTTTTCCAGAGATGCCACCACTACCGCACCATTTTCCAGTTTCGCCCCGGCACTGATGATATGCATATCCAACAGCGTTTTTACTTTTTCCTCCGTGAAGCTGGTTCTCTCATATCGGGAGGAAATCACATCATACATGGTATTTCCCTTTTCCTTATGTGTACCGATCACAATATAGAAAAGGTTGGCTAAACAGTCCTCCTCGACCATGGGAATTAAAGTGTTGGTGTGGATTTTCTTCATCATGTTGGTGGTGAAAAAGTTCTTTTTATCCATTACCAATTCCCCTGTTTCGGATAACTCCAGACCATAAACCTCATCCGTAGTAATGCCTTTCAGGGCATCTTTGATCTGCTTCTCTGTCAGTTCCACGACCTCCCCCTTGGGTAAGCTGTAGGATTCATAACAGATTGCTCTTGTTCCTAAAAAAATCTCGTTGGTTACTACTAATTTTCTGCACATAATTTTTCCCTCCTGCGTTTCGCATTTACTATTTTGTTTCGGACATTTTCTTTTCTGTCCTCCTTACATTTAATACAATAACGCTGGGAAAATGTTTTGGCAGTGGCGAGAATAGCCAGAGATTTAATAAGGCGATTAGTGATGATGTAGAAATATAAAAAGAGAACTTCGAAGAGTCCTCTTGCTTCACAATCTAAATTGTATTTTCATAATCCTGTAATTCGTGGTAGATGCCTTCGACAATGACTTGACTACCTTTTACACGATATACAAGTAAATATCTGTGGTTTTCAAATCCGATCTTATGTAATCCCATTCCCTTTAATCGCTTACTTTTACAATATCCAAAGGCATCCGCCATCTTCTCCAATTTTACAATCGTATCATCAAAGTCATCCATAACACTTTCTAATGCCTGTGGATTTTTTAACACGTTTGCAATGTAAGACAGGATATTGTCGTACTGCTTTTCTGCCAGTTCTGACAGTTCCACATTAAACTGCATATTTTTCCCTCATGCTTTTTGAAACGGTTCTTGCTGGCTTTGTTACTCCCCTGTCACTCTTCTGGATTGATTCGGTAAGTTCCTTTACCAGTTCGTCCTCGCTTAATCTTCTAAGTCCGTTTCCCTCTGACTTTTCGGATAATCTATCAACAAGCATGATTACCATATTATAATCGTCCGGTGACAAACCTTCGATTTTTGCAGTTAATTCCGCTATACTCATGCCAGTATCAACTCCTTTCAAAAACTCCCTTTTTTATATTATATCTTTTATTTCATATAAAATCTACGGAAATTTGTTCCAAATGTCTTAAATATCTATAAAGCAGGGACATACCCTCCCCGTTTTCCCCACTCGCACCCCAGCCTCAGATCCAGACCCTCTGGTTGCAACTATTCTGCATACACTGCACAAATGTCTGTGTGCCATGTCCGCCGATCTTATGGCAGCGGATCTTTCGGTCGTCCACAATGATGAATCCCGGACAGGAAAATGTGCTCTCCGGTGTGACTACTCCGGCCTCCAGTCCCGCAGCAGCGGTGATGATCTTGAAGGTGGAACCCGGTTCGTAGGTATCGTTGATGCAGCCGTTGCGCCACATGGCATTCAGCTTCTCCTGCTTCTGTTCCGCAGTCAGGGTGGACGGATCCACCACCGCAATGCTTCCGTCCTCCTTCCACTCAGTCAGTTCCGGCAGTGCATAAGGGTCATTCAGATCAAATTCCGGATAATTGACCATGGCCAGGATTTCTCCGTTTCGCGGATCCATGGCGATGATGTAGACGCTGTCCGCCTCTTTGGTGGCGCAGGCCTGTTCCGCCAGCTGCGCGGCATACTCCTGGATGTTACGGTCGATGCTGATCCGCAGATCCCATCCCGGCACCGGCTCTACCCGGCGTTCCCCCGCTGTGTCTATCTCGATTCCTTTGGCATCCGTCACAGTCAGAATCATACCGGGTTCTCCCTGCAGTGTTTCCTCATAGATTACTTCCAGTCCAATGATCCCCTGATTGTCCCCTCCGGTAAATCCCAGGACTTTACTGGCCAGGTCCCCATACGGATAGTATCGCTTATAATCCTCATCCACTTTCACCCCCGCCAGATCATATTCCCGGATTCTGTCACCGATGCTCTTGTCCACATTGCTTTTGACGCGTTCCATGGAAGAATATTTTTCCACACGTTTTCTCGCTTCCGTCTCCGAAATTCCCAGCTCTTTTACCAGCATGGCTATCACCTTTTCCGGTTCTGTGATCTGATTATGAATCACCGATACGGTACAGACCGTCTTGTTATCCGCCAGTACCACTCCGTTCCTGTCCAAAATACGTCCTCTTGCCGCCTTTATGCTGCGTTCTCTCTCATGCAGTCTCGTCGCCGCTTCCTCATAATAATCCGCCCTCCACACCATCAGATACAAAAGTCTCATAAACAATCCGATAAGCACCAGTGCGCATATGAAAAAAATGGTCATGATCTTTTTGCGATGAAAAAAACGATTTTGCTGATCCGCCATAAAAAAACCTCACAACAAGAGCTTTTTACATTTTATTGCTCCTGCTGTGAGGCTATTCGTATGTTTTGTTTATTCATTCTGCTGATTCAGCAGATTATTGTTAATGGGACTGTCACCCATGGTATCGTCCCCGCCGACATCCGCTCCCGTAATGGGATCGATCAGACCGCCGTCGATCGGACTTACCAGATAACCGGTAGCGGGATCTTTGGGATAATTTCTCCAGTCCTCCGTAACCGTCGTCGTATCGTCACCGGTTCCGTCACCACTCTGGGAATCTCCGGACTGATCATCTCCGGTCTGAGCGTCTCCGGTCTGAGCGTCTCCGGTCTGAGTGTCTCCGGTCTGATCATCTCCGTTCTCGGGAGTCTGGGTATACTGATTCGTAATCTCGATCTGTTTCTCCGCCAGTTCCTGAATCTCCTTTTCAGACAGTTCCTCCGTCATGAAGATATTCAGATAAGGCAGCACTTCCGTCAGAACATTTCGTACAATACCGGTTGCAAACTTTGCATCATCCTGAGGGGATGCATTGGCACGGTCCACGACTACATAAATGGCGATCTGGGGATCATCCGCAGGGGCATATCCCATAAAGGATACAACATACTCACCGTTTTTACGGGGAATAGTCTCTGCGGTACCGGTCTTTCCGCCGATGGCATAACCTGCAGGTCTTGCGGTTCTACCGGTTCTGCGGTCACCACCCTCTTCCATAACGGTAGCACGACAGTACTGTCTGATCTTCGCCGAAGTGCTCTCGGAGATGGTCTGTCGTAACACTCTCGGTTCAATGTTCTCCACCGTTGCTCCGCTTGCATTGGTGATCTTATCCACCATATGAGGCTCATAATAGTAACCGCCGTTGATCAGAGAGCAGAAACCGGTGATCATCTGGATCATGGTCACATTAAAATTCTGTCCAAAGCTGTTGGTCGCCAGATCAGCGCTTCCCATCTGGTCCACCGGGAACAGCAGGCTTGCAGTTCTCGCCTCTCCTGCCAGATCCACGTTGGTCTTTAATCCAAAGTTAAAGATCTGCTGGAATTTGGCAAATTCCTCTTTGCCCATGGTGGCAGCAATCTTCATTAACGCTACGTTGCAGGACCAGGCAATGGAATCCTGTACCGATACATCACCTTCACCGCCGGAACGGTAGCTGTGGCATTTGATCGTATGTCCACCGACTTCCAGAGATCCGTTACACTGATAGTGCTCGTTGCCGGTGATGGCACCGCTCTCCAATGCTGCTGCCACGGTAAAAGGCTTCGCCGTGGATCCCGGCTCGTAGGTGGTGGAGATACAGTAGTTCTTCCACAGGTAGTTCAGATTATCCAATAGCTGCTCATCTGTCAGGGCATCGATATCTTCCTGGGTAAAATAGGTATCTGTCTTCGTCAGTACCTGGTAACCGTTGGCATTGGTCACCATCTCGATCTTACGGGATCCCAAAAGGGCGTCCGTATTCCTGGTATCGTTCAGGTCATAGGTAGGATAGCTGGCCATGGCCAAAATATTGCCGGTATTGACTTCCATGATGATGCAGCCCACATTTTCCGCACCGTTACCGGGATGTACCGCATCCTTATGCTCCTCGTTAAACTGCTTCAGATATTTCTCTACAATGCCCTGAATATTGGCATCAATGGTACTGTGTATCGTGTTACCGTCCACTGCCGGCTTGATCGTACGCTCCAGGTTGGCATCGTCATTCAGATAGCCGTATTCTCTTCCGGTGGTTCCGTTCAGAACATCATTGTAATACTCTTCCAGACCGTACTGTCCTTCATTGTCCGCTCTGGAAAATCCGATCACATCTGCCGCCAGAGAACCGTTGGGATAGACTCTCTTATATTCCTCTTCAAACCAGACACCACGGATCTTGCTGTTCTCCAGTGCTGCCGCCTGGAATCCGCTGATCTGGTCATAAGTCATCCTCCGAAGAGGCACATACCAGGAAGATTCGGGGTGAGACGTTACATACTGCCGCACTGCCGTCATGTCCAGATCCGGAAAATTTGCACCCAATGCTTCCATGGTGGGTTCCAGATAATCCTCCCGATCCAGCATTACCCTGGCATCGATGACCAGATTATATACTTTCTCGCTGACCGCCAGCTTGGTTCCTTTGGCGTCCACAATATCGCCGCGCCGGAAAGGTAATGTTATGGAATCATATTTCTGCTGAGACAGCACCTGTTTCTCGTAAGCTGCACCATCTGCTTTCACGATCCATGTAAGACGCACCGATAAAAGAATAAATGCCAAAATGATCAGTGCATAAAGACACAGGAGCTTTTTCTGCATTTTTACGGAAAATTTTTTAGGTTTCTGTTCTTTCACACTTCGGGCCTCCCGGGCTTAGTTCTGACTGTTATCAGCCTGACGCATGTAGTCATTGCTGTCGCTCTCATAAGGGATTACCTGTCCCTCGGTTGCATAGGTCATTCCCAGTTCGCCGATGGCAATCCTCTTGATCTCTTCCAGGTTGATATTACTGGTAATGCGACTGTATTCTTCATCATTTGCCAGCTTCAGAGAGTTCAACTCGCTCTCCATTCTGGATACTTCCGTGATCCTGGCAGTCAGTTCTGACTGCATCTGAATATAGTTCACCAAAAAAAATGCACATGCCACCAGTGCCACCATCAGAAAAGTCACATAGCCGATGCTCATATGTCTTGCTTTTTCTCTGTTTTTTCTCGTCTCGTGAGACAGCTGTCTCCGGGGCTCTTCCATCTGCCTGCGGATCTGTAAGTCTCTCGCTGTATTATCATATATGTATGGGGTATTACTTCTTCTCTGTGCCATACTTTATTCCCACTTTCACTGATGAAATATTTAAAATTCTTTATTTCTTTTCAAACACGCGTAACTTCGCGCTCTTGGATCTGCTGTTTACTTCCAGTTCTTCCGCACCGGGCAGAATCGGTTTTCTGGTGATCACCTTTCCCTTGGAGACCTTACCGCATACACACACCGGAAATTCCGGAGGACAGGTACAGGGATTTTCATTCCTGCGGAACGCATTTTTCACGATCCGGTCTTCCAGAGAATGGAAGGTGATGATGCAGAACCTCCCACCGGGATGCAACAGATCGATCAATTCGTCCAGTGCCTTTTTCAGTACTTCCAGTTCCTGATTGCACTCAATGCGGATCGCCTGGAATGTCTGCTTGGAGGGATGTCCGTTCTGCCGCATCTTCGCCGGAACTGCAGCTTTGATGATCTCGTTTAATTCAAAGGTAGTCTCAATGGGCTTGTCCGTCCTGTTTTTTACAATATGTTTCGCAATGTTTTTCGCAAACGGATCTTCGCCGTAATCCCGGATGATATGATACAGCTCCATCTCGGAATAGTTGTTCACGATGTCTCTCGCCGTCAGGGTCTGTCTGCGATCCATCCGCATGTCAAGCGGTGCATCAAATCGGTAAGAAAACCCTCTGTCCTCGGTATCTAACTGGTAGGAAGAGACTCCCAGATCCAGCACGATGCCGTCCACACCGGTGACTCCGTATTCTCTGAGTGCCTCCACCGCATTCACGTAATTGTTGCGGATCACGGTCACTTTATCTCCAAAGCATCGTAATCTCTCCGATGCCGCCGCGATCGCCGCGTCATCCTGATCGATCCCGTAGAAATGTCCGTTCTGTAAGCGGCTGCACACTTCATATGCATGTCCGCCGCCTCCTAAGGTTCCGTCCACATAGATGCCGTCCGGTCTGATATTCAGTTGTTCGATGGTCTCATGCAACATCACAGAATAATGATTAAATTCCACGACGGTCATCCTTTCCTGCTTCTTTTAAATGGTCAGTCCCAGTCCTTCCATGGCACCGGTGATCTCATCCATATCCGCATCGGAATTCATGGCCTCCCACTTATCCTTGCTCCAGATCTCCACGCGGCTGCCGACTCCGACTAACACCACATCTTTTTCCAGTCCGGCGAATTCTCGCAAGTGTGCCGGCAACAGGATTCTTCCCTGCTTGTCCACTTCCACCGTAGCCGCACCGGCTAAGAAGAAACGGGCAAATTGTCTTGCTTCCTTATTGATCAGAGGTAATGAGGTCAGCTTCTGTTCAAAAGCGTTCCAGTCATCGCCCGCATACACAAATAAGCAGCCATCCATTCCCTTGGAAATCACAAATTCCTCGCCCAAAGTCTCTCGGAATTTCGCCGGAATGATCAACCTGCCTTTCGTATCTAACGTATGGTTGTACTCGCTCATAAACATCGCACTCACCACCATTCATCCAAAAGGGGACTGCCACGAAAAAGGAGGTCATTTTTTCAAAAATCTACCACTTTGTGGCACTTGCCTCCACTTTTTCCCACTTTTATTATGATTTTATACTAAATTAAGGGATTTTACAAGAGAAATCAAGTAGCTTTTTTCGACGGCGGAATCCAAAAAAGCGCCCCGTCCTACGACAAGAGCGCTCTTTTCCACTATATGTGGTAAAAAAATAAGAGCAAACACAATATCTATGTATTTGCTCTTATTTCGATATTCTTAATAAATTTTTAAAAATTTTTAATTTTTTTCCACTTTCGGCTGTTTTTTCAGGTGCATACGTACCACAATGTCCGTCACCACCGCGAAGATCACCATACACAGAGATAATACCTGCGATACAGCGAGGGTCGTTCCGGGAATAAACAGGGTATCTGTCCGGATACCTTCGATCCAGAATCTGCCAAGACCATAGCCTCCGAAGTACAACAGACAGATCTCGCCCTCGAACTTTTTGTGCTTGCGGTATACCAGCATAATGAGCAGAATCATCAGATTCCACAGACTCTCATAGAGGAATGTGGGATGTACCTGAATGTAATTGGTACCTTCCACAATATGTGCTGCCACATTCTCGGAAATATCCCGGCTGCGCACCGCTTCGATGGGAAGCCGCATTGCCAGGAAATTATCCGTATATTCTCCGAACACTTCACGGTTCATGAAATTGCCCCAACGCCCGATGGCCTGTCCTAAGATCAATCCCGGTACACACAGATCTCCCAGACGGAAAGGATTGATCTTTTTGATCTTACAATATAAAAACAATGTCAGAAAAGCTCCGATCACACCGCCGTAGATCGCCATACCACCGTTACGGGTATTGAAGATGCTGAGCAGATTATCCTTGTAATAGTCCCAGGCAAAGATCACATAATAGATTCTGGCACCGATCACGGAAAAGATCACGGCATAAATAGCGAAGTCCCAAATAGTATCCGGATTCTCTCCGCTCACCTTTGCCTGGTGCACTGCCATCAGAATTCCCGCCAGTACACCGATACCGATGATCAGACCGTAAAAAGCGATCTCGAAACCGAATACGGTAAAGCTTCTGGGAACATTTTCCAGGTAAATGCCTAAATGGGGAAATGCTATATCTCCTGCATTCATCATAATATTTATATCCTTTCTTAGTATTAACCGGCTTCTTCGCGCTTTGCGCTCTCGAATCCGGCATATCAGACGTTAAATCTGAACAGGATCACATCACCGTCCTGTACGACATAGTCCTTGCCTTCCATGCCGACCAGACCTTTCTCACGTGCAGCTGCCAGAGATCCCTGCTCTAAAAGATCCTTGTAATTTACAACTTCCGCCTTGATGAAGCCTCTCTCGAAATCGGAGTGAATCTTACCGGCTGCCTGAGGCGCCTTGGTACCGATCTTGATGGTCCATGCTCTGGTCTCATCCTCTCCTGCAGTCAAAAAGCTCATCAGACCTAAGATATGATAGCTTGCCTTGATCAGCTTCTCCAGACCGGATTCCTTCAGTCCCAGATCATCCAGGAACATTGCCTTCTCATCATCATCCAGTTCAGAGATCTCTTCCTCGATCTGTGCGCAGATGACGAATACTTCGCTGTTCTCACTTGCTGCAAACTCTCTGACCTTCGCTACCATCTCATTGGAGGCACCGTCATCTGCCAGATCATCCTCGGATACATTGGCTGCATAGATCACCGGTTTGTAGGTCAGCAGATTGTATTCCTTTATCAGAGCCAGCTCGTCCTCATCGGTAACTTCCAGGCTCTTCGCCATCTTGCCGCTCTCCAGATGCTCCTTGATACGCTCTAAGAGTGCCAGCTCCTTGGCATAAGTCTTGTCCATTCTGGCAGCCTTGACTACCTTGGACAGTCTTCTCTCCAGTACTTCCAGATCTGCGAAGATCAACTCTAAGTTAATGGTCTCGATATCCCGCAAAGGATTGACACTTCCATCTACATGGATGACATTGGGATCCTCGAAGCATCTTACCACATGGACAATGGCATCCACCTCACGGATGTTGCTTAAGAACTGGTTCCCCAGTCCCTCACCCTTGGAAGCACCCTTTACCAGGCCTGCGATATCTACAAATTCAATCACAGCAGGGGTCACTTTCTTGGAATGATACATCTCTCCCAGCGCTTTTAATCTGTCATCCGGAACTGTTACCACGCCCACATTGGGGTCGATGGTACAGAAAGGATAGTTAGCGGATTCCGCTCCCGCCTTGGTCAGGGAATTGAAAAGTGTACTCTTTCCCACGTTGGGAAGACCTACGATACCCAGCTTCATGATTTATTTACCGTTCAGACCTAACGACAGGGTCTGCCTTTCTTGTATTTTCTATTCTTTATTTCACTCATAAGTCCATCCGCCTCCGTACAGAGACAAACGAATCCGAAATAGTATTATAGCATACCTCACACTCTTTGCAAAGTCCTTACTGTTCAAAGTAAGTATTGATTCCGGTGAGAAGCCCTGTGGCTAATTGTTCCAATATCACATCGCTGTGGTCCGAATACGCATTTCCCAGTTCCATATCCACAGAGGGGATCGTACTATAGGAAGTCTGTGTCAGATCAATACTCATATTTCCTTTTCCATAAATCATAGCTCCCTGCTCCCGCAGTCCCTCCACCAGATCCGTTCCCAGGGTACCGTGCTGCTGCCAGTGCGATGCCACCGGCTCCATGTTTTTCAGCGCTTCCGGCACCGAGATATAGAAGCATCCCTTGTCGTAATTTTTGCCGTCACCGCTGTCCCAGTGCAGCGCAATATGGCAGTCCGCGACATTGTTGCAGATCACAGTCCGCGCCACATTGTCTAACTGCACATCCTCACTGTCCCTGAGCATCAGCACATCATAACCGGAGGTAAGCAGCTTATCCCGCAGAATCTGTGCCATACGTAATGTCACCTCCCGCTCCGGTGTGCCGTCCTGGAACGTCATGCCCCCAGAGACTGCTGCAGCTTCCATTGCTCCCGCCGCCGTACTGCCTCCGGTGACTTTCGCCGAGCCGTCCGGATGACACAGCGTCTTTACCTTCGCGCCGCCCGCCGTCCCGTGTCCGGCATTGACACCGATGACGATACCTTTGCGTCCGGATTCCTCCGGTGCCGGGTAGAGTACTGCGGCTCCGGTATTGATCTTAGAATGATCCGCATATTCCCATGTGGAATCCAGGGTGATCTGCTGCAAGTTGGTGTATTCCTCCGGTTGCATCTGTGGTGTGACATTTGCCATTCCCTGTGGTGCCGCACTCTCTGAAACCATAGCTTCTATAATTTCTACATTCTCTATGGTCTCTGTGCTCTCCACGGTTTCTGTGCCCTTCACGGTCTCTGTGTTCTCCACGGTTTCTGTGCTCTTCACGCTTTCCGTACTCCCGGTATTTTCCTGTGTTCCACAGGCAGTCAGGGTAAGCGCCAGCACCATAATGGTTACTCTCACCGCCACCCTGTATTGTTTTCTGTGAAGCATTTGTCTTTTTCTCCTCCGATATGAAAAGAACCACAGCTGTGAACTTACAGCTATGGTTCTTCTGTTCTCTCTTCCTTATTCCGCTCATTTCGGAACACATCCTCTGATTAGCCGCGCAGTTTGAAATGCTCTAACAGTTCGTTCAGAGTAGTAGCAGATGCGGAAAGCTCCTCGCTGGTAGCGGAAGTCTCTTCAGCTGCTGCAGAGTTAGACTGGATAACATCATTGATGTCTCCCACACCCTTTTTGATATTTTTAACGGAAACCGCCTGTTTGTCAGACGCAGTACGGATATTGGCAACCTCCTGGATGATCTGATCCAGCTCAGCCATAACCTCCTGCATAGCATCATTGGTCTCCTTGGTGACCTTATTACCCACCTCTACCTCGTTCATGGACTCTTCGATCAGCTTCTTGGACTCTACTGCGGAATTAGCACTCTCTTCTGCCAGCTGTCTGATCTGATCTGCCACGACTGCAAAGCCTCTTCCTGCCTCTCCGGCACGGGCTGCCTCGATGGAGGCATTTAAGGACAGCAGATTGGTCTGGGATGCGATATTCTCAATATCTGCGATGATCTTTTCAATGTTCTGGGTCGTTGCGTTGATCTTCTTCATGGCATCTACCAGCTCATCCATCTTCTTCTGGCTGTTGGCTGCCTCGATACCTACCTTTTTCGCCTTGTCATGTACAATGTCGGTAGACTTGGTATTCTCCAGTACCTGACTGGTTACTTCGTCTACGGTAGCCACCAGTTCTTCTACGGATGCTGCCTGATGGGTAGCGCCCTCCGCTATATCCTGTGCACTGACTGCCAGCTGATTGCTGCCCGCAGATACCTGCTCGGAGGAATCCTGAATACCGTGCATGGTCTCGCTGACCTTATTTACCATTTCATCCAGCTCATCTAAAACATCTCGGAGCTGTCCGACATATGCTTCCGGGCAGCTGCTGTGAACATCAAAATTACCATCGGAAAATTGCTCTACGATAGTCTGCAGATCTGATACAACCTTTTTCAAAATAGCTGCGGCGGTCTCAAAGCTGTCGGAAAGTCTGCCCAGCTCATCCTCAGATTCATAAGGTACGCCGATCTCAAAATCACCGGATGCGATCTTCTCAGACGCAGTTACCAGGTTCGTGATCGGATCTATCAGCATTTTGGCAAGCATTTTCGACATGGATGCATTAAATATGATAGCTAAAACAAGTAAAACCACAACAACTATACTTCCTATATAGCCTTTTGACCGTATCAATTCCACCACTGCCACCAGTGCAAGCACCACATATAAAATATCCATGATGCGGAACGCAAAAGACAGCTTATTTTTAATTGGTTTGTCTCTTAGTATTTCTTCCAGTTTTTTCATTTGTTTCTGCTCCTTCCGTGAATTAACCTTCCTGTATTTTATTTTAAATTTCCTTATCTGTTTCGTCAAGATGAAGCTGATTAAAATTATGTAAAATTCAGGTATGGGATGCCCGGCTCATCTCCAGTAATTTATCTCTCATTTCATTCTCAATGCGCTGTAAATCTTCCTCAGCGCTCTGTCTTCTCGCACGTCCCTCTTCCTGGATCTTCATGACCTCATCCAATGTCGTCATCAGTGTCTGATTGGTACTCTTAAGTGTCTCTATATCCACAATTCCCCGCTCGGATTCCTTCGCTGTCTCCACAGAAGCCACCTTCAGTGCTTCCGCGTTCTTCTTCAACAGTTCATTGGTCATATCCGATACGGCACGCTGTGCCTTGGCGGCATCGGTAGCATGATCCAGACCGATGGCAATGACCATCTGACTCTTCCACAGAGGGATCGTATTCACTAACGTCGACTGGATCTTCTCGGACATGGCGATGTCATTGGACTGGATCAGACGAATCTGGGGTGCCATCTGCAGGGATATGGCTCTGGTCAGCTCCAGATCATAGATCTTCTTCTCAAACCGCTCACACATTGCCGCGAAATCTTTCGCTGCCTGTGTGTCCTCCGGAAGTCCACTCTTCTGTGCCTTCTCTAAAAGCTCCGGAAGCTCTACACTTTTTGCCTGCGCCAGCTTCTTTTTACCTGCCAGGATGTACATGGACAGTTCCTTGAAGTAATTCAGGTTCAGCTGGTACAGCTTGTCCAACACAGCCACATCCTTTAACAGCACTACCTGATGACTCTCCATGGCATCACAGATCTTTGTGATATTGACTTCCGCCTTATCGTACTTTGCTTTCAGATTGCTCAGCTTGTCTCCGCTTTTTTTGAACAGTCCGAAAAATCCCTTATCTTCCTCGGTGTCGAAATCCTTTAACTGTGCCACCACGCCGGTTAACAGATTTCCAACTTCTCCCATATCCTTGGTCCGGACATTACTAAGCGCCGTCTCTGAGAAATCGGCGATCTTCTTCTGGCTTCCGGCTCCGTACTGTAACACCGCCTGGGTATTGGTCAGGTCGATCTGTGCTGCAAAATCATCCACCTGTTTCTGTTCTTCCGGTGTCAGTTCCATCTCGGGAACCGCCTGCTCTTCCACCAACTCCTCCGGCTTCTTCTCCACGATCTCTGCCTTTGCCTCCGCAAAAGGATCCAGTGTAAGAGTCGGTGCTTCTTTTGTTGCTGCGTCTAAATCCATATTCATATTGATACCCCCATTTTTTACAATTGCATCATTTATTATTTACTGTTTTTCCATTACAAAATCGGATTCCGTCAGACCTTCCTTTGCCAGCATGGCCTGTAATACCTGCGCATCCGCCGATGCGTCAAAGGCGGCATCCTGAAACAGATTGTTTAACAATGTCACAAATGCCTGATTGATCATGTCCAGTGTCTTCCCGATCTCTTTCTTGGCCTCGAGAATTTCCTCTCCCGGACTGCTGACCTCGTCAAATTCCGCATACTGCTCCACCAGTTTTAAAGTAGTGGGCAGATAATAATCCATTAATTTATGCATTCTGTGCATCTGCTCCGGGTGCTCCTGCACTCTGTCGAAGATCTCCTTCAGCAGATTCTCCAGGCGGTACAGCTTCTCGGAGATTGCCACCTCTTCGATCCGGTCGTTCAGATCCCGCAGATGTCGGATGCATTCCATCCCCTCTGCCACCATACTGTGGAGTTCCTGCTCTCTCTCCGTCTGTGTAGCGTCCTGTGTTGTTCCTTTGTCCGGCATCTGTTTTGCCTGCTCCTCTGATTTTTTCTGTTCCAGATAAGCCTTTTCTGTCTCCAGATATTGATGATAGATCACATCATTTAACATAAAACAGGTCTCTTTGTCATCCAGATGCCCCTCAGGGAACATTCCGGCTTTTAACATTTTGCGCAGATCCTTTTTTACATAGCGGACGCTTTTGCCTGTATAACGCGCCATCTCCGTGATCACACCGTACATCTTGGTACCGCACAGTTCCAGATATTTCTCCGCACGCTGTAATCTTCTGCGCTGTCCGTTGCCATAGAAGATCATCTCCAAAAACACCAAAGAAAGTACTCCCGGAAGGATCGCCGCACTTATACTTGCTGCACTAAAAGCGGCCAGAAGAAGCTGTACCAAAAGTCCCAGCCCGGAAAAGCCTAGTCCGATGCCTCCGAACACGGTGCACAAAGTTCCGGACACGCTTCCCTTTTTCTCCATTTTTACCAAAGAAGTCATCTCCAAAGCCGTAGTCTTTCTGGGTGTCCAGACACCGGCCTGATTTCCAGAACGGTTCTGCGCTGCCTGTGCCTTACGCTGTTCTTCCCATTGTTTTTCCCGTTCTTTTCGCTGTCTGTGCCACTCCTCATTCTGTCTGCGGTGTTCCTCCCGCTGTCTTTCCCGTTCTTCACGCTCCGCCTGGATCTGCTCTTCGGACTTCTCTTCTTCCCGCTTTTTATCCTGCCAGCTGCGTTGGGAATTCCAGATCTTTTTCTCCGCGGCTTCCCTGGACAGATTCGCCTGAAAATCCGCTTCCCGCAGAGCATCGTTGACTGTATCGCTCACTAACGTATTCAGTGCCCGGAAATCTCCGGTCTTCATGGCTTCGGCGATGGTTTCTTTAAATTTTTCCCCAAGATGATTCTGCACTTCACTCATAATTAATATTTTCTCTGACTTTTCAGTTCCTCATAGAGCAGACAATAATTCTCGTAACGTGTCCGCGAGATCTCCCCTTCCGCCACGGCATCTTTCACGCCGCAGACCGGTTCTGAGATATGAGAACATCCTCCGAATCTGCAATATTTTTCAAACGGAACAAATTCGGGATAATATCCCGCCAGCTGCTCTTTTTCCAGTCCGAACAGTCCCAGGGAGCTGAACCCCGGAGTATCCAGAATGTAAGTATCCGGTGCAATGGAGATCAGTTCGGAATGCCTGGTGGTATGTTTTCCACGCTCGATCTTCTCACTGATGGAACCGGTCTCCATCACGATACCCGACTGTAAACAGTTGACCAGCGAAGACTTGCCGACGCCGCTGGGCCCCGCCACCGTGGTGGTCTTGCCCCGAAGCAGGTCTTTTAATCTGTCGATGCCTTCCTTTTCCCTGGCACTGACAGTAATGGTCTGAAATCCCGCCTGTTCATAGATGGAACGATAATCCTCTTTTTTCCCCTCTGCATCAATGTCCTGCTTGTTAAAACAGATGATGCAGGGAATGTCCTGTTGCTGCATCATGATCAGAAAACGATCCAGCAGGTTAAAATTGGGCTGTGGCTTACAGATGGCAAAAATCACCAGTGCCTGATCCACATTGGCAACCGCCGGACGGATCAGTTCGCTGTGCCTGGGAAGCAGTTCTGTGATATTTCCCTTTTTCTGTGCTTCATCTATGACTTCCATCTCCACATCGTCCCCGACCAATGGTTTCCTGTGGTCCTTACGGAAGACACCTTTTGCCTTGCATTCATAGATTCCGTCCGCACTATGCAGAGCATCCCCTGCATGGACATAATAGAAGCCGGCAATTCCTTTTATAATCTTGCCCTTCATAGTTCCTGCCTTTGTCTTATTCCTTCACGAATTCCACTCTTCGGGTAAAGGTCTTGTTCTCTGTGGTGCCGGGAACGACAACATCCCCCTCTGTTGTGGTGCTTGCCGATGTCACCTGGTAGGTCATGGTGAGGGTACCGCCGGAGGAGGCGATGCCGTTGATATTGGTCGCTACCGGGAAGGTGGTAACCTTCGTATCCATCAGTACCGTACCGTCATCCGCCACCAGGGTGATGCCGACTTCCATTTCCGATACATACTGGGGTGCCTCGGAAGTCGTCGGTGCCACAATGCTGACATTGCACTTATAGGTTACTTTCTGTGCGCCCTGGCTCACCTTAATATCAATGGAGGTTCCCTGATCCACATAGGAACCATGGGAATAGCTCTGATAGCAGATCATGCCCTCTCCCACTTCATCGCTGTAAATATGGGTCACACTGCCTACTGTCAGTCCGGCCTCGATTGCTTCCACCGTACCATCCTGCTCTGACAGTCCGATCAGGTTCGGCACGCGGATCTTCGTATCTTCCTTTCCCAGGCTTACGGTAACGGTGATCACACTGCCTTTCGGCGCCTTATTTCCATCTGCGGGAGTCTGGGCGATCACGCGTCCTGCTTCTATGGTGTCGGAATAATCCTCTGTCTTATTGACCAAAAAGCCCTTGCTTACCAGCTGTGTATTCGCCTCGTCAAAAGTAAGTCCCACCACATTCGGAACTTCTACGCCCTGGGTTCCGGCGCTTGCCGTAAGTGTTACCTTGCTGCCCTTGTCAATCTGGGCACCCTCGCTGACGTCGGTACTGATCACCACACCTTCTGCCACGGAATCAGATTCCTCATATACAACTTCCGTCAGAATTCCCAGTCCGGTCAGTGTATTTCTCGCATCATCCACATTCATGCCCTTCACATCCGGCATGGCGACTTTCTCTGCCTCTTCTTTGGTTTCCTCCGTAGTGATGATCGGGCCGGAAGGATTATTGCCTTCGTTCTTTTTCCCGCCGAAGATCTTCACCGCCAGTACGATCAGTATAATACAGATCACCACTCCCGCAACGATTGCCAGAACCGTTGTCACGCGTTCCATCTTGGGATCGTAATCATAATCATCCTCTCCCTCTGCCTCTTCATCATTCTCATACATGGCTTCTGTATCGGAACGTAGGCGCATCGTCTCATCATGATCCTGTTCTTCATACTCCCGGCCACTCTGATACGGAACTTTTCTCTTGATCTGTGCCATATCTTCATCCGAGATCATTCGGGTGCCGCCTTCCATATCCGGATCCTTGTTCACGACAAAGTCCTCCTCCGGATTGATCAGGGACTGCTTCAGGTCTGCAATCAGTTCTGCCATGTTCTGATATCTGCGGTCCGGTGATTTCTGACAACACTTTAATACAATACTTGCAACGCTGGAAGGGATCTCCGGCACGAATTCCTTGGGAGAAGGCATTTCTTCCTGAATATGCTTGATGGCGATCGCTACCGTCGTCTCCCCATTGAAGGGGACTCTTCCCGTAAGCATTTCGAACATGGTGATACCCAGTGAATAGATATCACTCTTCTCATCACTGTAACCGCCTCTGGCCTGTTCCGGAGACGTATAGTGTACACTTCCCATTACATTGGAAGTGATCGTATTGCTGGTCGCTGCCTTGGCAATACCGAAATCCGTGACTTTTACTTTGCCGTCTTTGGAAATAATGATATTCTGCGGTTTGATATCCCGGTGAATAATATGATTATTATGTGCTGCCTCAATGCCCATACTCACCTGGATGGCAATGCTTACTGCTTCCTTGTAAGACAGACGGGCCTTTTTCTCAATGTACTTTTTGAGGGTAATGCCCTCCACCAGTTCCATTACAATATAGTAGATTCCGTTTTCTTCCCCTACATCATAGACATTTACGATATTGGGATGCATCAGTCCTGCTGCCGCCTGGGCCTCAATACGGAATTTGGATACAAAATTAGCATTCTCGCTGAATTCCTGCTTCAATACCTTGATCGCCACATATCGGTTCAACTTATGACATTTTGCTTTATAGACATCTGACATACCGCCGGTTCCGATTTTCTCCAGAATCTCATAGCGATCGCCGATCATCATTCCTATTTTGATCATTATTGCTCTCCATTCTTATATAACCTAAGTAACTAAGAGTATTATCTGTCTTATGCGCACGGCTCAATAAGGATAACACTGATATTGTCTCTGCCGCCGTTTGCATTGGCTGCCTCTACCAGACGCTCTGCTTTCTCCACAAGATCTCTTGCACCACTGATGATCATGCGGATCTCTTCATCTTCCAGCATATTCGTCAGTCCGTCCGAACACATAAGGACAGTATCGCCTTCCCTGAGTTCTACGGTAAAAAAGTCCGGCTCTACATGATCCTCCGCACCTACCGCTCTGGTAATAATATTCTTGTCAGGATGATTTCTTGCATCCGCACGGTCTAATCCGCCCATGCGTATCATTTCCTCTACAAGAGAATGATCCCTCGTAATCTGCCGTATCTCACGATTCACCACATAAAGTCTGCTATCACCCACATTGGCCACCTGTAAAAATCTGCCCATGCAGGATGCCACCACAACCGTCGTTCCCATTCCTTCCAGCTTCTTGTCTTCGTCGGCTCTCCTGCGGATCACCTCATTGGCTTCCTCGATCGCTCTGCGGAAAATCAGCGTGGGATTTTTTTCAAAAGAACTCTGCATCTCAGCCAGCATGGTCTCTACTGTCACTTTGGATGCATAATCTCCCGCATTATGTCCGCCCATACCGTCCGCTACAATAAACACGTTGGGCAGATTTCCCACCGGTTCCTCAGAGGTATAGATATAGTCCTGATTTACTTTTCTTTTCCTTCCGATATCGGTTATGGAAAACGTCTTGAGCACGTCAATTTTCCTCCTGTGAGAGTCCGTCCGGGTTCTGCATCTCCTGTGTATGACGACGCCTTAACTGTCCGCAGGCTCCGTCAATATCCCGGCCCATCTCTCTTCTAATTGTAACATGTATCTTCTTACTTTCAAGTTTATTTTTAAACGCCTGAATATGCCCGGTATCCGACTGCACGAAGTCCCGCTCTTTAATCGGGTTTACCGGAATCAGGTTAATATGACAGCATAAAGGCTTTGCCAGAGCGATCAGCTCTTTGGCATCCTCTTCCGTATCGTTCACACCGCCTACCAGACTGTATTCAAAAGTGATCCGGCGCCCGGTCTGTTCAAAATAATACCTGCAGACTTCCATCAGTTCTTTGATGGAATACCTGTTGGCAATGGGCATCAGTTTTCTTCTTTTTTCATCTGTGGTTGCATGCAGTGACAATGCCAGGGTAATCTGCAGCTTCTCATCTGCCAGCTGTCGCATTCTCGGCACGATTCCGCAGGTGGACACCGTGACATTTCTCTGGCTGATGTTTAATCCATTCTCATCCGTCAGCAGATGCAGAAACTTTAGAATATTATCATAATTGTCCATGGGTTCTCCGGTTCCCATGACTACCACATTGGAGACCCGTTCCTGCGTCAGTCTCGTGATGGCATAGATCTGATCTAACATCTCCGAAGGCGTCAGGTTCCGCTCCAGTCCATCCAGGGTGGACGCACAGAATCTGCAGCCCATCCGACATCCCACCTGGGAAGAAATGCACACACTGTTGCCGTGTTTGTACTGCATCCACACGCTTTCCACCACATTGCCGTCAGACAGTTCAAATAAAAACTTTTTCGTTCCGTCGATCTTCGACTCCTGTATTCTGACAGGCTTTACACAGGTATATTCATACTTTTCCTTGCATTGTTCCCTGAATTTTGCGGAGAGATTGGTCATCTCGTCAAAGCTTCTCGCTAACTTCACATGCATCCACTCATACATCTGTTTTGCCCGGAAAGCTTTCTCTCCCATACTCTCCAGTTCGGTCTTCAGTTCCTCCAGATTCAGGGATTTGATATCTTTTTTACTATCCATGTCTTATATCTCACGTTCTTCTGCGCAGCCTTGCAAAGTAGAATCCGTCGGTCTCATCCGTTCCCGGCAGAAGTTGTCTCTCCTCCTCTAAAACGAACGGGAACTTTTCCGTGATCCATGCTGCCATGTTCTGATTCTCTTCTCTGTTGATAGTGCAGGTGCTGTACAACAACACGCCACCCGGCTTCACATACCGCCATCCGGCTTCCACGATCTGCCTCTGCAGTTCATGGATAGATTTAAGGCTTTCCGGTGTCACATGATATTTAATGTCTCTCTTTTTGCCCATGACACCTAAGCCCGAACAAGGGACATCCATCAACACAACATCCGCAGATGCTTCCCTCTCTGCGTCATAAACCGTGGCATCATGCACTTCCACTTTCACATTGGTTCGGTGCATGCGCTCCAGATTCTCAAGGATCAAAGCCGTCTTATATTCTGACACATCGCGGGATAACACATGTCCCGTCTCTTTCGTATATTCTGCCGCCAGGATCGTCTTGCCTCCCGGTGCCGCACACAGATCCATAACAAAGTCTCCCGGCTTTATTTTTGCTGCTTTTACCGCCAGGGCAGAAGAAGCATCCTGTACAGTGAATTTTCCTTCGGCAAATCCGGGCAGCTCGCTGACGTTTTCTATATTTTCCGCCAGATATACATAGGGAAGTTCCTTATGTGCGCTTAAGTGGACCCCTGTAGCCTCTATCTTTTTCTTAAGATCCTCACGGTCCGTTTCCGACAATTCCAGGCAAAAACGCAGAGATACCGGATGAATCTTAAGCAGTCCCATGAGAAGTGTTTCCGTTCCCTCCGTGCCGTATACCGGAAGCCACAGATTCACGATCCATTCCGGCATGGAATATTTTACGCTGAAATATTTTACAGGATCCGTAGGATCCGGCAGGGGCATTTTGTCCTTGCTACGGGATATATTTCGCAGGACGGCATTGACAAACCCCTTCAGAGTACGAAAGCCGCGCTTTGCCGCAAGCTTGCAGGCTTCATTGCATACCGCACTGTCCGGCACCGCATCCATATACAGGATCTGATAGGTACTCATGCGGAGCAGACAACGGATCAGAGGCTTCATCTTGCGGACCGGAACGGAAGAAAACCGGTTCAGATAATAATCCAGCTCCAGCTGTCTCTCTATGGTACCCTCTGTAACTCTCTTGATAAATGCCTTATCTCTGGGATCCAGGTAATCGTATTTATCCAGCACTGCTTTTATTAATTTATGGGAAAAATCCTGCCCCTTTTCCAGGTCCAGCAGGATCTCCACAATAATCTCTCTTGTATCGGTGGTTGCAGGCTTCCCCATGCTTAGTCTCTCCTTCTGCGGTTACCGCCATACAACAGGATCAGACGAAGCAGCTGTAATGCGGAGGATGCTGCTCCCGCTACATAGGTAAGGGCTGCCGCTGTCAGCACCTTTTTACCACCGCTTACTTCTTCACTGCCTAACAGTCCGTATTCCTCCACCTTCACGATTGCTCTGCGGGAGGCATTGAATTCCACAGGAAGTGTCACCAGCTGGAAGATCACGGTCAGGGCAAATGCCCAGATTCCCAGCTGGATCAATGTCTGGTTCCAGCTGAGCAGTACTCCTAAGAAAATCAGGGGAATACTTAAGTTGCTTCCGATGTTCACCACCGGTACCAGTGCCGCACGAATACTCATAGGTGCATAGCCATGGGCATGCTGGATCGCATGTCCGCACTCATGGGCAGCCACACTGACTGCGGTGACTGAGGTTCCGTTATAATTATTATATGACAGTCTTACGGTATCTGTCCGGGGATCGTAATGATCGCCGTCGTTTGCGTTCAGACACTCGATCTGTACGTTATACAAGCCTTCTCTATTGAGAAGATTCCGGGCAGCTTCCGCTCCCGTAATTCCTCTCATATTCCGGACCTTACTGTATTTTCGCATGGTGGAATTCACCAGCGCACTGGCCCCAAGGCATAACACCAGTCCGATCAGTACCAGAAAATACGTGGGGTCAAAATAATAACCATATCCATAATAACCACCGTACATAGCAAAGTCTCCTTTCTAATTGCCTGGATTGTTTATCACTCTCCCAGGATCTCTCCAGGCTGTACCTTCACGCCTAACAGGAAATCATGGGCTGTCATACGTTTTTTGCCTTCCAGCTGCAATTCCATGACCTTCAGACCGCCTTCCGACGCTGCCACCTCAAAGGAATCCTTATTCACCGTAAGGATCGTTCCCGGGGCTTCCCTGTGAGCCGTCACCATGGGAATCGCCTTCCAGATCTTTAACTGTTTTCCGCGATAAAATGTGTAGGCACTGGGCCAGGGTGTCAGTCCTCTGATCAGTCTGTCCAGTTCGGCTGCCGTTTTGGTGAAGTCCAGTCTGCCCATTTCTTTGGTGATCAGTGCCGCATAGCAGGTCTTTGCATCGTCCTGTTTCTCCGGAGTCAGCTTTCCTGCTTCTAAGAGCGGCAATGCCTCGGTGATCGCTTCTCCGCCGAGCACCATAAGCTTGTCGTGCAATGTTTCAAAAGTATCTTCCGAAGTAATGGGAATCTTCTTCTGATACAACATATCTCCGGTGTCCAGTCCTGCATTCATCTGCATGATGGTCACACCGGTCTCCGTCTCCCCGTCGATGATCACTCTCTGGATCGGAGATGCCCCACGGTATTTCGGAAGCAGGGATGCGTGGATATTCAGGCATCCGTACTTCGGCAGATCCAGGATCTCCTGAGACAGGATCTGTCCGAAGGCTGCCACAATATAGACATCTGCGGGATATTTTTTCAATTCTTCAATAGCCTCGGGAGTCTTGATCCGACGAGGCTGGAATACCGGGATGCCGTGTTTTACAGCACATTCCTTCACCGGCGGAAACTGTAACTGCCCGCTTCTTCCCTTTGCCTTGTCCGGCTGGGTCACCACTGCGGTGATCTCATGTCCCTGTGCGATCAAAGCCTCCAGAGCTCCCACTGCGAAATCAGGGGTTCCCATAAATACGATCTGCATAGCTTATCTCCTTCCCGGAATACTTATTCTTCTTCCTCATCCTCATAGGTCATGTCCTGCAGAGGACCTTCCGCCTTCTCCACATAGAGATGTCCATCCAGGTGATCCAGTTCGTGGCAGATGGCTCTTGCCAATAATTCCGTACCCTCTACTTCGATGGGTTTCATATTGACATCCAAAGCTACCGCTTTCACATAATTGGGTCTGGTCACAATACCAAACTTCCCGGGAATACTTAAGCACCCTTCCTGTCCGGTCTGCTCTCCGCTGCTCTCCACGATCCGGGGATTGATAAGAATATACGGATCCTCTCCGGTGGTGTCGATCACCACAATTCTCTTAAGTATGCCCACCTGGGGAGCAGCCAGTCCTACGCCGTTGGCGTCATACATAGTCTCTAACATATCCTCGATCAATTCCTTCGTCCGGGGAGTCATCTCCTTGACTTCCTTACAGGTCTTTTTCAGTACCTCATCTCCATATTCACGAATATTTCTGATTGCCACAGTTATTACCTCCTATAACACGTTTACCGGGTCAAAGTCGAATTGTATACTCAGCTGTCTTGGCTGCCACTGTCTCAAAGTCTCCTCCACACAGTCTTTTACCGCCACCAGCGTATCATACTCCGCATGCTTCGCATAGAACACATACCGGTAAATATCATTGATTTTGCTGATATTTGCCGGGGTCGGTCCCAATATCTGCAAAAAGTCCATATTAGACTTTACCACATCTGTCAGCCTCCGGGCAAGCTGTTTTACATTTTCTTCCTCTTTGCCATAGATCTGCACCGCCAGCATATGTGCTGCGGGAGGATATCCCGACAGCTCTCTGTACAGGATTTCTTCCTCATAAAAGCTTTTATAATCCTGGGCTGCCGCGCAGGTAATGGCATAATGATCCGGCTGATAAGTCTGGATCACCGCTTCTCCCGGAAGCACCCCTCTGCCTGCTCTGCCCACCGCCTGGGTCAGCAGCTGAAATGTCCGCTCTCCGGCACGGTAATCCGATGCGTTTAAGGACAGATCTGCCGCCAGGATCCCTACCAATGTCACCTTCGGAAAATCATGTCCCTTCACGATCATCTGGGTGCCGATGAGCACATCGGCCTCTCCGTTTGAAAATGCTGACAAAATTTTCTCATAGCTGTCCTTCGTCCGGGTAGTATCCGCATCCATCCGAAGCGTCCGCACCCCCGGATACAGTTCTTTCAATTTATCTTCAATCTGCTGGGTACCTGCTTTGAATCCCAGAATATATTTGGATCCGCACTTCGGGCATAGCTTTGGCAAGGGTTGTGTATAGCCGCAATAATGGCAGATCAGCCTTCCCCCTTTATGTTCCGAGAGGGAGACATCACAGTGTGGGCATTTCATAACTTCACCGCAGGCACGACAGGATACGAATCCCGCATACCCTCTTCGATTTAAAAACAGGATGGTCTGCTGCCCCTTGCTTAGCCGGTCTGTCATCAGTTCCTGTAATTTCCTGCTGAAAATAGAACGGTTGCCCTCCTGCAGCTCCTGCCTGAGATCCACCGTGTGTACCGTGGGCAGTTCTCCGCCGGTCAGGCGTTTTGTCAGATGGAACAGCCTGTATTCTCCCTTTCCGGCGCGGTAATACGCCTCTAAGGAAGGGGTCGCCGATCCCAGCACTACGCTGGCTTTGTACAGCTTCGCCACTTCCATTGCCGTCTCTCTGGCATGGTATTTGGGAGTACTCTCACTTTTGTAACTGTTCTCCTGTTCCTCATCCATGACGATCAGGCCCAGATTGGGGAATGGGGTAAAAAGTGCGGATCTCGGCCCTATGATCACATCGATCTCGCCTGCTTTTGCACGCTCGCACTGATCATATTTTTCTCCGGGAGACAATGTGGAATTCATCACACTGACCCGGTCACCGAATCTCTGATAGAACCGTAGCAGCGTCTGGTAGGTCAGAGCGATCTCCGGGATCAGCACGATCGCCTGGCGACCTCTTTTGATCATCTCGCCGATGAGTTGCATATACACTTCCGTTTTGCCGCTGCCGGTGATGCCATGGATCAGATATGTCTGTCTTCTGCCGGCATCAAAATCCGTAAGCACTTCCGTAATGATGGTCTGCTGTTCCGAGCTCAATGTATTATGCGTCGTCTCTCCCGCCTGTACCTTCACGGGGTTCCGGTAGCTCTCGGAGCTGACCAGTTTCGCCGCGCCCACTTTTACGATACTGTTTACCGTAGCGGCGCTGACGCCCAATTTCCCGGTGATCCACTCATAGGGAATCGTCTCCTGCTCCGACAGAGCTTTTAACAGTCTGGCCTTTGCCACCTGTTTTTTGCGCTCGCATTCTCCTAAGAGTGACAGAAGCTCCTCTCTATTCATCAGGCGCACCAGCTGTCTGTGCTCCAGTTTCTTCACGGTCTGCTTCGCCGGCAGGACCGTCTTCAGAGCCTGGATCATGGTACAACCGTAATTGCGTCGGATCCAGGCAGCCAGTGCGATCATTTTATCTTCTACACCGGTCTCTTTTTCCGGCAGTCCTGCGATCTCCTTGATCTTCTCCGGAGCGAACTGACACTGATCCCCTATACTGACCACATAACCTTTGATCAGACGGTTTCCATTGCCGAAAGGGATCATAACGCAGGCTCCCGGCTCCAATCTGTCCCGCAGTCTCTCCGGTATCCGGTACTGAAATGTCTTATCCAGTTTTTCATGAGAGATATCTACAATGATATCCGCATATAACGTACGCAATCTGTTTTCCTCTCTGTTCACCGGGATCCCGGAAAACTGTCTTATAGGCCCTGACCCGCTGCCGATCCGGGGATATGTCCCTCTGCCAGGATATCCCGGATCAGATCCCGTTCATCCATGGGATGCTTCACGCCTTTGATCTCCTGATAGTCTTCGTGCCCTTTTCCCGCCAGTACGATGATATCGCCGGGTTCTCCGTGTTCAATGGCATAAGTGATGGCTTCCTTGCGGTCGCAGATCTCTACATATTTTCCGTCCGTCTTCGCCATACCGGTCTTAATATCGTTGATAATATCCTGCGGTTCCTCGAACCGGGGATTGTCGGAAGTAATGATCGTCAGATCCGCCAGCCTGCCGCTGACCTCTCCCATCTCGAAACGACGCTGTCTGGAGCGGTTACCGCCGCAGCCAAACAGGCTGACCAGTCTGTGGGGTTCATACTCCCGCAGTGTGGTTAACAGGCTTTCCAGTGCCATGGCGTTATGGGCATAGTCGATCAGCAGAGTAAATTGGTCAGAAACCTTGATCATCTCGATACGACCCTTTACTTTTGCCTGCAACAGTGCCTTTTTGATAGCTTCCTCATCCACCTTAAAATGACGGCAGATGGCAATGGCTGCCAGCGCATTGTACACACTGAATTTGCCGGGCATGGGTACTTCCACAGCAAAATTCATCAGACCGGTCACATGGAAGGTCACTCCCAGTTCTCCGGGTTTGTGCACCAGCTGCCGGTTCTCGGCCCGCAGCATGCAGTGCTCTCCCATGCCGAAGCTCTCCAGTGCACAGGTATGTCCCTCCGTCACTGCCTGCCAGTGTTCATCATCACCGTTAACGATTCCCACCTTGCACTGTTTGAACAACAAACCCTTGCAGTGCAGATATTCCTCAAAACTTGCATGTTCATTTGGACCGATATGATCCGGCTCCAGATTTGTAAAAATACCGTAATCGAATACAAATCCCTGGGTGCGGTGAAGCATCAGTGCCTGGGAAGATACTTCCATAACTACCGTATCCAGTCCGGCATCTACCATGCGGGCAAAATACTCCTGTAACAGGTAAGATTCCGGTGTGGTGTTATTTGCATGAATATGTTCGTCTCCGATGATCACCTCGATGGTTCCCACCAGTCCCACTTTATAGCCGGCATTCTCCAGAATGGATTTCACCAGGTAGGTGGTCGTGGTCTTGCCCTTGGTACCCGTGATACCGATAACTTTCAGTTTCTCTGCCGGATGGCCGAACCAGGCTGCGGAGATAAATGCCATGGCATATCGGGTATCCGCTACTTTGATCACAGTCACATCCGCATCCGCAGGAAGCTCTATGTCCTTTTGTACCACCAGCACCCCGGCGCCCTGTGCAGCCACCTGTGCGGCAAAATCATGTCCGTCAAAATTGGCTCCGTTAATACAAATGAACAGGCATCCCGGAATGACTTTACGGGAGTCATAGACTACAGCTGTGATCTCCCGCTCCGTTTTTCCGCATACCTGTTCATATTCCAGTTTATCCAAAAGTTCTGTTAATTTTCTATTCATACAGGTGTCCACCTTTCTATACCGATATCGGATATCCCATGGTTATTCCGAAAATCTTTGCATACTACGGTATATTTTACTCTATTTTCCGCAAATGTACCACCTATAATTTTTCGATCCCCATTTTCTCAGTTTTCCGTCACACAATCCGCACCGGTCTCCTGTGTGCGGTTAAAGTTCTGTACAAACCCGATCAGCTGACCGGACAACAGAACGGTGAAGAGGGAATAGCCGATCCGTCTCACCGGGATATAGCTCAAGGACATGACCAGCACGATCAGATCCGACAGCAGATAGACCCACTGGATCTTCCAGCCGGTGGCATGGGAAATACTCATGGCCAGGGCATCGTCTCCACTGGGTGCTCCACCGATACGTACGCACAGTCCGGCGCCCACACCAACAAACAGTGCACCCACCAGGGCTGCCACAAGGGGCATGTCCGCCAGTCCGGGCCACAGGTGCGGGAATTGTTCGCAGATCTTATATGTACCGGAGAATCCCACCGTAGCCAGTGCGGAATAAGCGATGAATTCCTTACCCAGCAGTTTCCATCCCAGCACATAGCACAACACATTCATGATGCCGCCAGTGACCGCCGGGGAGATGCCGGTCCAGTGCTCCAATAACAGAGTTGCTCCCAGTACACCACCCTCGGTAACACCGGAGATGGAGTGTACATGATATAATCCAAATGCCAGAATAAAACTTCCCAATAAGGTTATGACACAATTTTTTAATGTGATGTTTTTCAACGCTTCTTTCCATTCGTGAAGCTGTGATTTGATTTTGTTCATTTTGTAATTTCTGTTCTTTCTATAAATTTGTGTTCGTATCTTTATGATGTCCCGCCTTTGATGCCTACGAATTGTTCCGTGCTGCGCACTCTCACAATTCTACCCTCTATTCGCATATCGTGGGATTATCATTCTTACATTATAACCACGGATATCGGTCTGTCGTCAAGTCTTATTGAAGAATCGAAAAACCCCAGGCTGTTGTACCTAGGGTTTTTCGATTTCTTATGAGGGGGGAGATAGTGAGTTCATCAACTATCTGAAATACATATTACAGAAAAAATATGTACAGAATGTGTACGAATTCTAATTTAATTCTAAAATGAATCTTGAGGTTTTATAAACTCTGAAAAGTCCTACCGGACACCAAAAAGCCTCAGGCATCGTACCTGAGGCTTTCCGGTTTCTTATGAGGGGGGGAGATAGTGAGTTCATCAACTATCTGAAATACATATTACAGAGAAAATGTGTCTATTTTGTGTTCAAAAAATAAAAAAATAGGAATGTGATTCTGAACAGTTACGAAACTATCAGCAATAGTTCTGCATGATATACTGCACTTCCGTCCTGCCCTTATAAGTATTCTGGCCGACCTGATATACCACAGAAAGAGGAAAACTACCTCTTCCGGCATAAAGTGCTTCTTCACTTCCGATACCATATTTTTCATTTAAGAAAGCTCCCAGCCTCTCCAGATCCCCGAAAAATACCACCGTCTGTATTGCACCTTCCGGTGTCTTCACCCGGAATCTGGCACAGGTCTTGTTGGCACCCATTTTAAATCCCGCCTGGAAGATCAGATTCTTTTGTGCAAAAAGGGGCTTCGGATTCCCGGTTCCGAAAGGTTCTAATAACGCCAGTTCTCCTGCCAGGGCTTCGTCCGCATATCCCATGGGCATTGCCACATCGATATGTACCCGGGGAATAAAATCATCTTCTGTCAGCGTACAGTTTTTATTGAGAGCAATCCGCAGAGGTTCAATATTCTCCTCCCGCATGGACAGACCTGCCGCCAGCTTATGTCCGCCATACTTGGTAAAAAACTGTTTTACCTGGGTCATGGCATCATACATATGGTATGCTTCGATAGAACGCCCGGATCCCTTCACACCATCTTCGCCTTTGGTAAGGATAAATACCGGATGATGATATTTTTCCCTGACTTTTCCGGCAATGATTCCGGCAATGCTCTCATGGACCTCCGGAAGATAGATCACCATGACCTTATCTTCTGTCATATGATGTTCCAAAATATACTCATCCGCTCTTTGAATCCCTTGCACCGTCAGGTTCTTGCGACTTTCGTTTAAATCTTTCAATTCTCTCGCCGCTGTCATGGCATCCGCTCTGGTAAAACTCTGCAAAAGCTCCAGCGCCCTTTTCGCAGTATCCAGTCTGCCCGTAGCATTCAGGCAGGGGCCCAGTACAAACCCCAGATGATAGGCACTTAACCGGTCCGGCGCGATATCATTCACCTCAATCAGAGCTTTCAGACCCTCGTTATATCCCTTTTGGATCCGTTTCAGTCCTTCCTTTACCAGAATACGGTTCTCATCCTTTAACTCCATGACATCGCATACCGTGGAAAGTGCCGCGAATTCCAGCAGTTCATCCTGAATATTTATAAGACCCGGATTTCCGGTCTTCTCCGTGATTGCCCAGATCACCTTCAGTGCCACAACGCCACCGCAGATGCCGGGAAATGGGTAGGTGTCGTCCGACCTCTTAGGATCTACCACTGCCAGTGCCGGGGGCAGCTGTTCCTTACGTTCTCCGTTTTCTTCTATGTAAGGAACCTCATGATGATCCGTAACGATCACACGCATGCCAAGGGAATTTGCCAGCTCGATCTGTGGTGCCGCGGCAATTCCGTTATCACAGGTGACGATCATGCCGACACCTTCCCGCTTCGCCTCTTCGATCAGATGTTCATTCAGTCCATATCCGTCATGGATTCTGTGGGGAATCGCCGTATCCACCTGTGCGCCAAGCATCTGAAACCCTTTGGTCAGGATATAAGACGAGCAGATTCCGTCCACATCATAATCCCCGATGACCCGGATATGCAGACCTTCCTTTACCGCTTTCAGAATCTCCTCCACTGCCCTGTCCATATCCTTAAGCAGCCAGGGAGAGTAGCAGTCCTCCAGTTTTCCATAGAGGAACTTCTGAATCTGGCTCTCTTCCGTCAGATCACGGTTTCTAAGGATCCTCGCTGTCACCGGACTGATATGAAATTCCTTCGCCCATTTATCAAAATCTGCCTTCTTTGCAGCCACATACCATTTTTCCATGCAGGTTCCCACTTTCGTAATTGTTTTTCCCTGAGACTCACTCCTTAGGTATTATAGCATAAAAAAGACTTGTGCATCTCCTTTTTTGTACATCAGGTAGATTCCCGGATGATCAAGGTTGGGAATGTGATATGGGACTGCACATAAAGATTCGGTCTTTTTATTTTTTGCAGAATATACTTCCCGGCCTGCACCCCCATATCGTAGACATCGATGTTCACGACAGAGAGCATGGGCTTCAGGATCTGAGAAAACGGGAAGTCGTCAAAAGTAATCACCTTCATTTCCTCCGGGATCAGAATTCCTCTGTCGTGCAGGGCATTCACACAGCCGTAGGCGATATAGTTGTCCGCACACACTAACGCATCCGGACGTCTTCTGTTCTCCAGGATCTGCATGGTCATCCGGTAACCGCTGTCACAGACGGATTCTCCTTTTTTCACATATTCTCTGGGCAGTAACACATCATGCTCTTTAAGTACTGTCAGAACTCCGTCCAGACGTCTCGCTGAGATCTGGTCCTCCGGCTTGCCTCCGATAAAAGCCACCGACTGACAGCCCCGCTCCAGCAGATGCTTCGCCGCCAGTTCTCCCGCCAGCCGGTTATCGATATCGAGCCAGCAGAAATGGCTGTTAAAATTTGGATTACCGATCACAATATGAGGGATCTCATGGGTAAACAGCAGTTCATCCAGTGCCTGGGAAATCACTGACGCATGGATCACAAACCCGTCTGCCTGCTTGGTATCCGCTGCATTCCGGATAAATTCCGCACAGTCTCCCGCTGCTATATTCCTGACTACAAGCGTATAGTCCTTCTGTGCCAGCACTTCCTCCAACCCACACAAGATCTCAAACATCTGTGGATTGGCAAACCCGGTTCCTTTTCCCAACTCTGCCACAAATATAATGGTTCGTGCAGACTGCCTGGCGTAATTTTTCGCCCGCAGATTCGGATGATAATCCAGCTCCTCCATAGCTTTTCGTACTTTATCTGCCGTCTCCTGCGAGATCGAATAAGAGCCGTTCATCACTTTCGATACGGTTGCCGTAGAAGTTCCCGCCAGTTTTGCCACATCCTTAATGGTTGCTCCCATCGTTCACCCTCCTCGTGCGATTTTCTCTGAGAATATTTTAATCCCTTGCCCGGATCAGTGCAAATCCTTTTGCTGCCAACTGTCCTTCCTTAAGACCTTCCTGCCAGAGAATCTCTCCGCCCAGCAGTTCTTCCGGAAGGGGGACGTTTTCCTCTTCCATATTCAGGAAAATACGGATACTTTCTATACTGCCATCTTCTTTCTCCAGATATCTTTCATAGCCATACACTCTGCTGCCCGGTTCCGCCAACAGGGTGCGGTACTCTCCTCTCCGCAGGACAGCCTCCTTTTTGCGCAGAGCAATTGCCTTCTGATATAGCAAAAACAAAGGACTGCTCTCATCCAGTGTATCCCAGGGCATGGGCTGTCTGTATTCCTCCTCCAGGATACCGGTCAGTCCCACCTCATCCCCATAGAATACAGAGGGCATTCCGGGGAAAGTCATCTGAAAGATCACCGCCAGGCGGAAGCTTTCTTCATCCCGGCACAACGAGCGGAACCGGCTGACATCATGGCTGTCTAAAAGGTTTAACTGTGCATAGACCGTCTGCTTACGATAGCGCATACGCATATCCGTCATGCGGCTGTCAAACTCCCTGGCATCTGCCGTCTGTTCCCCAAAAAATCTCCGGCAGTGCTTACGGAAATCATAATTCATCGTAGAATCAAACATGGTTCCATCCAGCCAGTGTGCCGCACTCTCCCATACTTCTCCGATGAGAATAGCATCGGGATCCACACTTTTTACGCTCTCTCTGAATTTTCTCCAGAAGCCGTCATTGATCTCACTTGCCACATCCAGCCGCCACCCGTCGATATGGAATTTTTCCACCCAGTAGTGCCCCACTTTGCAGAAATATTCTGCGGTCTCCGGATTTGCCAGATTTAGTTTCGGCATCATCCGTTCATAGCCAAAACATTCATATCCCGGATATTCCTCCGGATCCTCAGGTCGCATCACCGGATAGGTAAGTCCATAGAACCAGTCTCTGTAAGCTGACTGTTCTCCTTTTTTCACCACATCATCAAAGGCGAAAAAATACCAGCCGCAATGATTGAACACACCGTCAATGATTACTTTCAGTCCGTTCGCATGAAATACATCGATCAGCCGGTGAAAATCATCATCGGTTCCGAAACAGGGATCAATGTGAAAATAATCTAACAGATCGTACTTATGATATTCTCCGGCGACAAAGACCGGATTGATATAAATAGCGTTCACGCCGAGGTTCTTCAGGTACTCCACGTTCTCGCAGATCCCACGGATCGTACCGCCGAGCTTTCCCTTCGTCGGTATACCGCCCCATTCCTTCTCCTCTCCTCTGCCGCAAAGATACCGGTATTCAGTGGCAAAGCTGTCGGGAAAAATATTATAGATGATCGTATCCTGTGCCCATTCAGGAGGTGCAACAATATCTGCGCGGTGATTGAACGGCAGCTGATAATATTCCGAGCGGTCATCCACGGTATGATCCGTGAATCGTTCTCCGTAGTACAACACCTCTTCCCTGCCATCGGACAATGTGAAATAATAGCAAAGTCTTTTATAGGGATGCTCCAGCGTAGTCTCCCAGTAATCGAATTCTTCCGTCTGCGCCACCACTGCCATCCTCTGTTCTGTAAAAAGCACCGGTGTCAGGCGACAGGCTCTGTCTCCGTAATGGAGAATGCATTCTGTCAGATCCCCTCTGCCTGCCCGCAGACGGATCACAATATGCTCTTCATCTGTCCCGTATGCATACTGGGACATGGGTATATGTAATACTGCACTTCGATTCATACTTCCTCTTTCTGCGGTCTATCCCTTCACTCCACCGGAGGTCAGACCCTCTGTCATGTTCTTTTGCAATGCGAAAAATACGATCAGGATCGGCAGAGACACGATCAGGGATGCTGCCGAGAAAATCGGCCAGCTTCCGCTCATCTCCGTCGCCTGCAGCGAATATAAGCCCGCCGCCAGTGTATAAGTATCGGATCCCGTCATGAAATTGATGGCGAAAATATATTCGTTCCATACATAGACGAGAACCATCATAGCCGTTACCGCAATGGTAGGCTTAGCAAGCGGCAGTACGATCTTTGTCACCTGTTCTAACTGTGTGGCTCCGTCGATCATGGCTGCCTCCTCGATCTCCACCGGAATCGTGTCAAAATATCCCTTCATATTCCATAGTGCAAACACTGCCATCGTACCGGTATACACAATGACCAGACCCGTTCTGGTATTGATCAGCCCCATAGGACTAAGCAGCTTATACAGGGCCGTCATGGACAAAAGGGACGGAAATGCATAAAGTAAAATCAACAGCTTCAAAATCGCCTTTCTGCCGGGAAATCGTTTCCGGGAAAAAGCATACGCCGCAGGGATTCCGGTCCCCAGCGAGATCACCAGTGTGGTCACCGCCAGGATCAGACTGTTCTTCAGCCACAAAAGCACCGGTTTCTCGGTAAAAACTGCCTTATAGTTCTGCAAAGTCATATGCTTTGGCAAAAAGGAAAAGTCAGATCCCAACAGGCTGTTCTCCGCATTCAGCGACACGGAAAACGCATACAATACCGGCACCAGCACGAAAAAGCATACCAGGATGAAAAACACATTTACCGTTATAAGTACCAGCACATGTTTCGTCTTTTTACTCATCTGCTCTCCTCCTTTCTGCCGTTTGTCACCAGAGAAAACACTAACAGCATTCCGAAGATCAGAATGGAAATCGCCGAACTATAGCCATAATTGTTCGTAATAAATGCCTTCTCATATGCGTAAGTCAAAATGGTATGAATATTTGCACCAGTCTTGGATCCCACCTGCTGGGTCAGCAGATAGATGACATCGAACTGTTTAAAAGTCGTAAATGTCGTGATCATAACCGACGGTGCTATAATGGAGCGGATCATCGGAACCGTAATATATCTCGTCCGCTCCAGCCAGGTGGCGCCGTCTAGCAGCGCACTTTCGTAAGAACTCCGGTCCACGCTCTGCAGTGCCCCGTCAATGATAGTGATCATGAAGGGTAACGCCAGCCAGAGGTTCACTGTCGTACAGCTGATGAATGCGATCACGTCACTTCCAAGCCATCTCACCGGTTCCATTCCCAGTCTGATCATCCATTGATTCAACAGACCGAACTGGGAATTGAACATTCCTGTCTTCCACAGCAGGATGGATACATACCCCGGCATGGCCCAGGGGAAGATCAACAGGGTACGATAGACATTCCGCAGTCTCAATCCCTTGATATTGAGAAGTGTCGCCATGATAAAAGCGATCACCAGCTGCAACACCATATTTACCACGGTCCACAATATCGTCACAAGCAGTGCCGTCAGGAAACCATTATCAAATACCAGCAAGGCATCCTTATAATTCTCCAGTCCGATGAACTCATAATTATTCCAGTGATAAATATTCATGTTGGTCATGGAGATATATCCGGTATAGAGGATCGGGAAGATTACGATCAACAGGATCAATACTAAGGACGGCAGTGACCAGCTGTAGGCAAACAGTGTCTCTCTTCTTTTTTTATTCTGTTGTCTGTTCCCATGAGCATTTTTATTTCTTGCCATATTTATTCGTTCCACTTCCTTTTGCCTGATTATGCCTGATTACGCAGCGTCACTTATTTCATGGATTCGATCAACTGCAAAGCTTCCTTCTGTGCTTTCTCCGCACTTTCCGCCACATCATTGCCCGCCATGTTGACATCCGTCAGCAGTCCGCTGGCTACGGTCCACATCACATCCATCTCCGGCAGATTCGGCATGGGCACCGCATTTTCCGCAGTCTCCTTCATAGCCATGACCACTTCATCACCGTTTACTTCTTCATAACTGTAACAATTTTCTCTGGCAGGAGCACAGCCACTGGCCTGTGCCAGCGCAATACCCACCTCGTCCTTCATCAGTACCCGCAGTACCTGCTCTACCGCATCCTTTTTATTCTCTGCTGCATTTTTCAGCACCTGGACACCCTGTACTCCCATATAGGGGGCGATTGGTTTTCCGGTCTCATCGATCACAGGCATAGAGGCGATTCCCACGTCCATTCCGCTTTCTCTTACTGTCGGGATCAGCCAGGGACCGGCTATGGTTGCATGCGCCATTTCTTCTTTGAACAGAGTATTCACTGTGGCGTACTCGGTTTCCCCCGGCATGAGATCCACGAACTTTTTATGATAGGCCAGGGCTTCCTCTGTCTCCGGCAGATTCAATCCCGGCTCTCCGGCATCATTCAGGATATAGCCTCCGAATCCATTGATCCAGCCTGCCGCATAATAAGGGGTGCTATGCTGTTCCACGAATCCGTAATGCCCTCCACGGGTATTCTCCTGCATATAAGCATACAGTTCCTCTGTCGTAGCCGGCACTTCCTCATCCTTCATGTAGAGACGGTTATACATAAAAAGTAAGGTCTCATAATAGATAGGAAGCTGATAGACCGTTCCCTTATAAGTCGCCGCTTCGATCGTGTTATCCATATAGGCATCCAGTTCCTCTGCCGGAATGATATCCGTGATAGGCGACAGAATGTCCATTTCTGCATAGACACCTATCTTATCATGGGCAAAAAAGTACATATCCGGAGCTGCCTTAGGATCATTTCCCACCATTTTGAGAGCTTCTGTCAGATCACTCTTTTTCTCCAGTACTACGTGGATCTGCGGCTCTAATTGGGCAAATTCCTCTTCCAGAACCTGCGTTACCGCATCTTCCTTGTCATGCCAGATGGTGATCGTAACCTCTCCGTCCGTCTTTTCGCCCTGCGATGTCTGCTCCACCGTCTGGCTGCCACAGCCGGTCAGGCTGCCAATGGTCAGTCCTGCTGTCACGATCCATGCCCATGCTCTGTTCCGGATTCTTTTCTGATTTTTATTCTTCATATCCTGCACTCCTTTGATATGTACTTTCCTGCTGCTTGTTTTTATATCTTATTTCTGTGACTTTTTCTTTGAGACTGCTACTGCCGCGCCACCTGCTGCCACCACTACCAGCACGCCGATCACGATGGGTACGACCGGAGTGGATTTCTCTGTATTCTCCGCTGCTTCGATTGTCGCTTCCACAGCTTCCGCAGGCTCTTGTGTTGCCACAGTTTCGTTCGTCTCTTCCAGCGCGATTTCTTCATAAGATACGGTGTAATCCTCCGGACCGTTTATCGTAAGCCAGATATCCTTACCGGTCTCTACGGAAATATCCGTTGTCTGTACACTTCCTTCATTACCATTGACGATTATGGAATTCACCCAGCCGGGAATCTCTTTTACCAGCCAGCCGCCTTCGCCTTCCTCTAATGCCTCTCCAGGCCATGCTGCAAATGCGTTAGTGCCGTCCGGTGCCGACCATGCCCACAGACAGGGACCGTTCCAGTCTGCGGGAGCAGATACATGGATCGTCACATTGGGGATTTCTGCCTGATCCGGGTTCTTATAACTGAAATCGTAGCTGCCGTCAGCTGCTACCGTTACCCAAAGCTCTGCGGGATCAATGGAAATATCTTCTGTCTGTACAGTTCCTTCGTTCGCATTGACAATGATGGAATTGACCCATACCGGAACCTTGATGCTGTACCAGCCATCTTCGCCTGCTTTCATCTCTTCCCCGGGCCATGCTGCAAAGGCATTGGTGCCATCCGGTGCCGACCACGCCCACAGACAGGGGTTATCCCACGAGTCATCTACTTTTGCATGTACCACAAATTTCTCTACGTAAGCCGGTGCCTCTCCGGTAGTCTTGCTCTCATAAGAGATCTCTACGGTGTCCGCTGCACTCACCGTGATCCATGCTGCATTGGTATCCAGAATCTGCTCCTCGGTCTGCACACTGCCCTCATTGGCATTGATGATCACATGATTCGCCCATGCAGGAAGCCAGATATAATACCAGCCGTCATTAGCTGCATCTGCTTCCATCTCCTCGCCGGGCCATGCGGTAAACGCATTATTGCCGTCACTGTCCCATGCCCAGACGCAAGGGTCTGCCCAGTCCTCCGGCACCTGTACATAAAGCGCATTTCTCTCTTCTGTATTCTGTGTTGTTTCTGCATTTACCGTCATCGGCAGAATCCCGATCACCAGCAGAAGCATCATCAGAAATGATCCACAACGTCTTATCACCTTACCCATAATATCCTCTCTTTCCGATTCTACTTGTCTGTGTTATATTTTTGTAACCTTTCTGTCGTTTCAACCGTTTTAAAAAGTGCACTTTCCCTTGGGTTATTTTGATTATAACGTTGCTGTTTTCGGATGGTCAATTTGATTTTGGGTAATCGTTTTCCCTCTGCATTATTTATTTTTCACAGTTTCATTCTTTCTTTTTTGGCTGTTATTCACAAATATTTTTTAGGTTTCCTGCGTTTTCCTAAATATTTGTGAAAGTTTCACGAAAATGTTTCCTATGAAGTACCCATTAGAAACGTGCACCGCAAGGCGCAAACATAAAAGGAGATGGAAGTCTTTCGCTTCCATCTCCTTTGAAAATACTTTTATGCTATTTTTGTTACCTATTTTTACTTATTCCTACTTATTTCGCCTTGGGTGCAAACTTCTTTCTCAATACATACCACAGGGCACCTGCAATACATACAGAGGAGTAAGCACCACAAATGATACCTACCATCAGAGGCAGTGCAAAATCACGGATGCTGGTCACACCCCAGATGTACAACGCACCTACCATTACCAGCGTGGTCAGGGAGGTAAATAAGCTTCGGGACAGTGTCTGAGTGATGCTGTGGTTTACCACATCCTGCAGATCATCCTTCTTGGTCATAACTGCCATATTCTCACGCACACGATCGAAGATTACGATGGTGGCGTTGATAGAGTAACCTACGATGGTCAACAGACACGCGATAAAGGTATTGCTGACGGATACTCTTGCCAGTGCGTAGAAGGTGATCACTACCAGCACGTCATGGAGCAGACAGGCAATACTGCTGACACCGAAACGGATATCGCTGAAACGGAAGCGGATATAGATCAGCATGCAGATAATTGCTACTGCTACCGCCAGGATCGTATCGGACTTCATCTCGTTACTGATGGTGGAGCTGATGGTCTCGGAGGTGATCAGTGTCTCATCCACACCAAAATTATCCACGAACATCTGATTCAGTGCCTGTCTCTGATCCACATCCAGAGAACCGGTCTTGAAGATAACTTCATTGGAGCCCTGTACGGTCTGGATCTGAACTGCACTGCCGGTGGTGCTCTCGATCAGAGGTACCATCTCGCTGTTGATCTCTTCCAGCGTATAGCTCTTATCAAAAGTGACAGTAGTTGCAGTACCGCCCTTGAACTCCAGGCTGTAATTCAGTGCATCACCGGTGTTCATCTTGTAGACACCCATGGTAATAAATCCTGCCAGGATCACTGCCAGAGACAGTCCAAAGAAGATGCCCTTCTTGCCTAAGAAGTTCACTGTCTTGTGTTCCTTACCTACACCATACCACTTGGGATCCTTTAATCCCAGTGCATAGAAAGCTTTCATAATGTACTTGGTCACTACCAGTGCAGTGAACATGGATAATACGATACCAAGTGCCAGCGTCTGTGCAAAGCCCTTTACGGTACCAGGTCCTAACAGCCACAGCACTGCTGCTGCGATCAGGGTAGTCACATTACCGTCGATGATAGCGGACAGTGCCTTGTCATAACCGATCTGCATGGCACTCTTAACAGTCTTGCCGGTTGCCAGTTCCTCACGGATACGGGCAAATACGATAACGTTGGCATCCACTGCCATACCGATGGACAGGATGATACCTGCGATACCGGACAGGGTCAGGGTCATGTCAAAACCATTCAGCAGCAATACTACCAATGCCACATAAATGCCCAGTGCAATAACAGAAGCAAATCCGGGCAGGAAATAAACTGCGATCATGAAAACAGCCACTACGATAAATCCGATCACAGCTGCTTTTAAACTGGTGGAGATTGCTTCCACTCCCAGCTGTGCACCAACTACCTTGGAATGCAGCTCTTCGAGCTCCAGCCTCAGCCCACCGATACGGATAGTGGAAGCCAGGCTCTCTGCCTCTTCATAGGAGCTCATAGGAGAGATCTGTGCATTACCGTCGGAGAATACACCTTTTACGGAAGGAACACTTACAAAGGATCCATCATAATAGATACCCAGGGTCTCGCCCTTCTCGTAAGCATTTCTGGTAGCCTCTTCAAACTTTTTAGTACCTTCCTCCGTCATTACCAGGTCTACCGCATAGGTGGAATTGCCCATCGTCTGATCCTTGATAGAGCCTGCGGTAGCAGTCTTGACATCCGTACCCTCCAGCATGATGGATCCATCTGCCTTCAGTTCATCGATGGTCTTATTCAGAGCGTACGCATAGCTTGCATTGCCCTGTGCATCGGTCACTGCCTGCATAGAGTAGTTCGCATTGCCGTCCTTGTCTGTCTCTGCAATGAAATACAGGGAACCGGGACGTCCCAGCTCTTCCAGTATCTTGTTGGCATCTGTTACACCGGGGATCTCGATATTGATACGATCGGTACCCTCCTGGTATACAATAGCCTCTTTACTGTAATTCTCAACACGCTTCTGCAGCTTGGCAATAGTATCTGCCATATCCGTTGCATCCGGCTCTTCATCGCCTACCACCTGATAAGTGATGCTGACACCACCGGCCAGATCCAGTCCCAGACTGATGTCTGAAGCACTGGCAGTTCCTTCCGCATCTACGCCATAGAGATCCACATAGCCGACACCCAGCAGGACCAGAAGTGCGCAGAGCAGAATGATGATTGCTTTACTTTTTTTCATCTTTCCTTTGTCCTTTCTATTCTTCTGAAGCTTCTGCCGCTTCCGCAGCCTTCAGCATGATAGCACATTCGATACGTTTTCTCTGCAGCTCACAGCCGATGTCATACGCATCATTGATATTGCCATGGAAATTATAGGAGTTCGCAGCACATCCGCCGCTGCAATAGAACTTGGCAAAACACTTCTTACACTTGTCCTTTGCATAGACATTACAGCATTTGAACTCGTCGCGGATATCATCTCTTACCACACCGGTATCCACATTGCCCATGAGGAACTTCTCGTTACCCACGAACTGGTGGCAGGGATATAAGTCTCCCCAGGGAGTAACCGCCAGATATTCAGTGCCGGATCCGCAGCCGGAGAGTCTCTTGGCTACGCAGGGACCGCCCTGCAGATCGATCATAAAGTGGAAGAAATTGAAAGCCTTGCCCTCTTTCTTACGCTTGATCATTTCTACTGCCAGTTTATCATATTCTTCCTTTAAGATTGGAAGATCCTCTTCTCTGATGGCATAATCATCCGTAGGCTGTGCCACAACGGGCTCCACGGAGATCTGCCTGAATCCCAGATCTGCCAGATGCAGAACGTCCTTGGAGAAATCCAGATTATTGTGGGTAAATGTACCACGCACATAATAATTCATCTGGTCTCTGCTCTCCGCTACCTTTTGGAACTTGGGAACAATGATGTCATAGCTGCCCTGTCCGCCACGGAAAGGACGCATCTTGTCGTTGATCTCCTTACGTCCATCGATACTCAGCACGATATTACCCATTTCCTTATTCACGAACTCCAGGATCTCATCATTTAATAAGATACCATTGGTGGTCAGGGTAAAACGGAACTTTTTATTGTTGGGTTTCTCTAAGCTTCTGCCGTATTCTACCAGCTGCTTTACCACATCCCAGTTCATCAGGGGTTCGCCGCCGAAGAAATCCACTTCCAGGTTCACGCGGTTGCCGGAATTGGCTACCAGGAAATCCAGTGCCTTTTTTCCGACCTCAAAACTCATCAGCGCTCTTCTGCCGTGGTACTCACCCTCTTCCGCAAAACAATATCTGCAGGCAAGGTTACAGTCATGGGCAATGTGCAGGCACAGTGCCTTGACTACAGTCTGGCGCTTCTTAAAATCAAAAATATAATTCTCGTAAATATCGGGAGCAAACAGCTGTCCTGCCTTCTCCAGCTCCAGGACTTCGTCCACCGCTTCGGTGATCTCTTCCTGGGGATAAGGGATATTCGCAAGATTCAGTACAGCGGCCTTGATGGTGTCCGCATCCTTGATACCTTCTGTCACCAGAGGCTCTACCAGTGGGATCATATCATACACAATATCATCTACGACATGAACGGAACCACTGTTCACATCCATGACGATATTATAGCCGTTGCTCTTATACTGGTGTATCACAGTTTTATTCCTCTTCTTTCTACTTCTTATTGCTTAAAACACATTAACAGAGAATAAGCAGCGACCTGAATCGCTGCTTACGTTAGTCTCTTCTCAATTTCTTAGATTATTTAATCTTTTCACAACTCTGATTTCCTACTGTGCAGGAAGTCTTACATGCAGACTGGCAGGAAGTCTGGCACTCACCACAGCCGCCCTTTTTCATAGATTCCTTTAAATCTCTGGTTGTTAAAGTCTTAATATGCTTCATTAAAAATAGCCTCCTTATGATTTCAAAGCGCCTATAGACGCCGGCGTGTATATAAATATGCAGACACGCGACTCATTTTTGCTCATTATATCATGTATTTGGCATTTGTAAAAGCTTTTTTTCTCAAAAAACGGTAAAAAAGCGGTAAAAGTCATTGTTACCTGCTTTTCACCCTAGCATTCCGCCCAGCGTTCCCCCTGCCACGCACAATACCATGGTAGTCCAGAAGGAATTGCCTAATGCGGTCTCCGGTGTCCTGATCAGCACCGACACCACCGCCAGAATCACAAAATATGCCGCTCCCATGAAAGCTCCCCATAGGAATTTCTGCTTTTCCATTCTCTTTCCTGCAAGGAAGCCCGCTGTAAAAGTAGTGACTACATAGATGGCGGAGATGGCTATCGTCACTATACCTTCCGTCAGATGCAGTTTATACAATAAAAGTGCCAACAGACATAGAAGCAGTAATGTCAGCACATAAGATACGAGCAGACATTTCGCCAGTGCCAGTACCGGAATACCTTCTTTTCCTTCTCCTCTTTTTTCCATGTCATCCCTCCTTTTACTTATGTAAAATGTATATTCAAAGCCTTCGGAAAACTTGACAACTATTCCTGTCCTATTGTATATTGTTGCTTAATAACACATAAATAAGGCATAAGCCTGCTATTTTATTTTAAGAAGGAGTGAATTTTTTTGGATACCTCTGGTGTCATACAACTGATTTCTATTATTGTTCTTATTTTTCTGTCCGGCTTTTTCTCTTCCGCCGAGACTGCACTGTCCACGGTGAACCGTGTGCGAATGCGTTCTTTGGAGGAGGAAGGCAACAGGCGTGCTGCACGCGTCAATAAAATTCTGGATAATTACAGTAAAATGATCAGCACCATTCTGATCGGTAATAACATTGTAAATCTGACTGCATCTTCCCTGGCAACAACTTTAGCTATGCGCATTAATCTGGCTGTAGGTATCGCAACCGGTATTTTAACTATTGTCGTATTACTCTGCGGCGAGATCGTACCGAAGACCTGGGCGGTTCTGTGTTCTGAAAAGCTGGCACTGACCTACTGTAATATCATATACCTGCTGATGCAGGTACTCACACCGGTTATTATCGTGGTAGACCTGCTCTCCCATGGCATTATGAAACTGTTACATATTGATCCGAATAAAAAAGCCAGTGCCATGACCGAAAGTGAACTGAAAACCTACGTGGATGTCAGCCATGAAGATGGTGTCATTGAATCCGAGGAAAGAAAACTGATCTACAACGTATTTGATTTTTCCGATGCTCATGCTAAGGATATCATGATCCCCAGGATCAATATGGTAACGGTCAGTCTTGATGCTACCTATGATGATGTACTTGCAGTGTTCCGTGATTCCATGTACACACGGCTTCCGGTCTATGAGGATGATAAAGACAATATTATCGGTCTCATCAACATCAAGGACTTTATCCTGACGGAGGATCAGAGTGCTTTCCATGTGGGAAATATCTTAAGAGATGCTTATTATACTTACGAATATAAAAAGATTGCCGATCTGATGTACGAGATGCGGGAAAAGACCACGAATGTCTCTTTCGTATTAAATGAGTACGGTGCTACCGTAGGTATGATCACTTTAGAGGACTTACTGGAAGAAATCGTCGGTGAGATCCGTGACGAATATGATGAGGATGAAGAAGAACTGATCCAGAAGATGTCCGACGACACTTATCTGGTAGAAGGCAGCATGAAGCTGGACGATATTAACGATGCTCTCGGTACCGATCTGACCAGTGAAGACTATGATTCCATCGGCGGTCTGATCATCGACTGTCTGGATCGTCTGCCGGAGGACGGTGAGGAAGTCACCCTGGAAAACGGTATTCATCTGAAAGTACAGGGCATCGACCAGAATCGCATTGTAAAGGTATTGATGACGATACCGGAAGTTCCCGAAGAACACGATGCCGGCACCGCCGAGATTTCGGAAGATCACGAATAGCACACAGACAAAGCTTTCTTCTTTGTTGATCCATGGGTAATGAAAGGAAAAATGATGTCACAGGATAAAAATACAGAAAACAAGAAAACAAAAATGACTTCCAAACAGATCTTCGCGATCGCAGGAATCGTTGTGCTGGTGCTGTTGTATGTTGTAACACTGTTAGCAGCGATCTTCGACAGTTCCGCCAGCCACGCACTGTTCGCCACCTGCCTGTTAGCCACGGTAGCCATTCCTCTTCTCATTTGGATCTACACCTGGATGTTCGGGAAGCTGACGAACCGCTCCACCTTCGCAGATTTCCATCCGGAGGATAAGAATAAAGACAAGTAAATTGAAAGCTACGAGCCATGCAAAAATAGAACGGAATACCTCGGTGGGAGCTTGCTCACACAAG